>JAABUX010009475.1_pt1 | contig 11028 bp, 6 predicted proteins | sample 5561851 | NCBI WGS metagenome assembly JAABUX01 (sample SAMN10711883, study PRJNA513361) | rock metagenome | isolation source: Antarctica rocks | place: Antarctica: Victoria Land, Richard Nunatak red sandstone | collected 2016-01-03 | reverse complement strand
TGGCCGAGCAAACGCTCTTCACCCCCGACCACAGGACCCTGCGCAGCACACAGGGCCTCGGGCAGTAGTAGAAAGAGCACACATAGCATGCATATGTTGGCTGCAAAGACGCTACGGAGTTCACCTGGGGCATAGAGGGGAGCGGATCTAAGCAAACAGCGCTCTCGCTCCTGTGCCAGCCGTTTCGTTCGTCCATGCAAGAATGCCCCTCGAACTAATGCACCCGAAGGGCGTCTGCCATCTCGCTAGCGCGCGTGATGTCGGGCCCAATCGTCGCAGCATGGCACCGACGGTCTTGGCCAAACGCATCGCGGCATGGACCGGCATTTGGTTGCCGTCAACGTTGCCGTCAACAGGGCCCAGCGAATAATTATGCACGTTGCTGCCTGGCGTTTAGACTAACCCGAGCCAAGGGGGTAAGCCCCTGGCCCGGTCCGGGTATCCTTTGATTGCAACACCAAAAGGAGGACCCGATGGAGAGTACCACAATCACAGAGCGGCTGGGCCGCTACCGCCAGGCGGTCTATCGCTGCCTCACGGGTGCCCGCGCTGCGCTGTTCGACCGGTGTCGTTGGGTTATGCTGAGGCCGGAATGTGAACGCTGTCCCGAGGACGCCAACGCACGTCGTTGACAGGGACAGCTATGCCGCAGCAAGGATCTGCGTGAGGTCGTCCCAGGCGCGAGCCAACCGTGGGGCCTGCGGGATGCGTGGGTCGCCGGTTGGCTCACCTAAGCGGTAGAAACCGTCCCGCAGGTTGCGCATGAAGCTATGGCCGTCGCACACCACCTGGGCGCATCCGAGCTGCTGGAAGCCGCGCATGCTCCGCGTCCGTCCTTTGAGGTGTTGGTGATCGCGCTCGATGCCTTGCTGTTCCGACTTGCCCGTGATGTGCTCCACCTCCGGCACCACGGCCCGCAACGCGGGCGGATAGGCCGGCGCTTTGTCCGTCGTGACGCGGTGCGGCCGCACGTCGGTGCGCGCGATCGCCTGCTCAAAGAAGGCGGTCGCTGCCGCCGTGTCGCGCGTCTCGCTCAGGTAGACATCGATCACCTGCCCCTGTTCGTCGATGGCGCGGTAGGCGTAGACCCAGCGGCCAGCCAGCCGGATATACGTCTCATCGACGGCCCAGCCGGTGCCAACGCGGTGACGATGCGGGCGTGCCGCGTCCTTATAGAGCGGCGTGAAGCGCTGCACCCAATCGAACACGCTTGACGGATCAACGTGGACACCCCGTTCAGCCAGCAGCTCCACCAGGTCGGCGTAGGGTAAACGGAACCGCAGATACCAGCGCACGGCGAGGGCGATGATATCGTCGGGGAAGCGATACCCGCAGAAAGCTGAGGTGGAGCGCTCCGTTTGCCGCCGCCCGCACGCCGCGCCCTGGTACATCTGCCGGCCCGCTCGGTCGCGCCCGGCCTTGACGAACTGCTCCCCTGCGCATCGTTGGCACCGCATGCTGCTCTCCCTTTCTGCCCTCATCAGGCCACAGCATACCCTATCTCAGCAGGCCCCAACGATACCTTCCTGCGCGCTATCCCACAATTCGTGCGCCATAAATCCCAGAGTTCCTGCGCTATCCTGCATAGGCCCCCTTAATGAGTGTGAAAAGTGCCCTCTGCACCAAGCGCAGCGCGCGGAGCGGCGCAGGAACTCTGGGATTTTGTGCAGGCTGGCGCAGGAACTCTGGGACAATCCGCTCATTATCTGTGGGATTTCATCGTTGCCCACGCCTGGCATCCGCGCAACAACTTTGGGATCTTACACCAAGGGACGACGCGCCTGGGCTGCACGCGCCGCCCCCTCACCATACTCTCTCCCCTCCCTCCCGCCCCATAGCCCGAACGCCCCCCGCCGCCCGCACCCTCCCTGTCCTGGCTCCCGTCGCCATCCAAGGCTGTTTTTAGGTCGGATGGCGACGGGAGCCAGGACACCCCATGCTTGCACGGATGGACGAATCGGCCCGCACAGGTATCCCCCGCTCAGGCGCGCCCGTGCGGCCTGCCGCCCTCACCAGCGAGCGGCGCGCCCCTTGGTCCCCCACGTTCCCACCGCGACGATAATGGAGAGCGCCAGCAACAGGTTCAAGGGGACCGAGGGAACGGTGATGACCTGCGGCAGCACGCGGTAGGCCCAGGGGAAGCCCTCCGCCCACGTGAACTCGTTCTCGATCAGGCCCGCAGCCGTGAACAGCAGCAGGAGGTACAGGGCCAGGCGATCGCGATAGTGCAGCCCGACGACGATCAGAAACGGCAGCGCCCAGAGCAGGTACTGCTCGTACACCACGCTGCTGAAGACAAGGAACAGCGCGCAGGCCCCCGCGACCTTGACGTCGCGCGGCGTCTGCCGCAGCGTGAGCGTGGCGACGGGGTAGAGCAGCAGGCCGCACTGCGCCAGGGTGTGGATCGTCTGCGTGGACAACCGGTGGCTCTGCACCAGCAGCGTGTACCACGAGAGCCGGCCGCCAATTTCCCGTGCGTAGACTTGGTGCGCGACCAATCCCGGCAGGTCACTGACCAGAGAGGGCAGGGCCAGGACGGCCACCAGGACCAGCGCCAGCAGCAGGCGGCGCCCAGATTGGCGGTCGCGCCCGCACAGCAGCAGCGGGAGGACGAAGAGGGGGAACGTCTTGGCGCTGATGGCCAGGGCAAAGGCCGGCGCGAAGATCCGGCCGTGATACTCTTCCAGCGCCAGCAGCAGGAAGGCGAGGGCAAGGGCGTCGAAGCGGCCGTAGAAGGCGCCGTTATAGAGCACGAGCGGATTGAAGAGATACAGGGCGGCCGCGAGGAGGGCGCGGCCCGCAGCGTGACCGCGCCGGCGCAAGCCACGGTAGAGTAACCACCCGATCAGCAGGTCCGCGCCGACCACGGGCAACTTGCCCAGGATGACGAACGACCAGCCCGTCAGGCCCGACAGCCACTGCAGGCCGCGGTACAGGTCGAAGCACAGGGGCAGATAGGCCCAGGGTAAGAGCTCGCTCGGTGGGATGGCATACACATCACGTCCGTGCACGACGGCGTTGAGCAAGCGTTGGTAGGCGATGAAATCAAAGCCCTGCGTCAGGGGGACCAGCGCCAGGCGGAGCGCGAGCGCCAGCGCAAAGACCGCCGTGACCACGATCAGCGGGGAGCGCGCCCGGCGCCACGGGCGCCACGACGGGCCGCCGCGCGGGAGTCCGGCTCCGCTCGTCGCCGCGTGGCCCGGCCACGGCCCTCTCCGGCCAGAGGCGCTCCCTCGACCGCTCACGCGCGCGGCGCTCGCCGGCGGGTCCTCGCCAGCGTGCGGGGGCGCCGGTGCTGGCACGACGGGGATAGGATGCTTCACGCGACGATCGGCCCTTTCCTCGTCACTCGTCACGACCCTGTGCGGACCGTTCCCGTCATCCGTGTCTGCGGGGGGCGCCCCGCGCCTGACCGTCTCGTTGGCAGCGCACGGACGTGACGCGCGGTTGCGCCAGCGGGACTTGGCGGTCGGATGCAGGCGTCGGCGGCAGCGCAGGCCGCGCTGAGCGGGCTGCCTGTCGCTGCCGCGCCGCGGGTGGCCAGGCCTCTCACCGCGGTCCTGCACCGCTTGGCCCCGCTCGCACGCGCGCTGGCGCGACGGTCGCTGCCCTCCCGCCGTATCCGTGCGAGGGGTCGTCGTAGTCTAGCACGGATAAGCGAAACGGCCCGCAGGGGAGCTCCGCGTGACCGGAGGGGCGGCAGGGGCGCGACCGGTGTGTGCCGGTTCAACAGAGGGTCCGTCTCGCGCACGGACGCAGCACGATGGCCGCCGTATAGCGCGCCATGGTCAGGTCGCGTACCGGGCGCCCGGCCGCCTGCCGCGGGTCCTGGTCGCCCTCCGGCGCGCGGTAGAGCCCCCCCAGCGCCACGTGCTGCACCGCGTCGGTCGGGTTGACCAGCACGATGCCATGGGTGAAGTCGCGCCGCAGGACAAAGGCCTGCACGGCCAGGACCGCGACGCCGCGCACCGCGACCATGCCCTCCACCCGCCCCACACCGAGGGTGATGCGCCCGCTGCCGTCGATGGGAATCTGGTAGCGGTGCCACCCCGGCCACAGCGCCAGCGGGATCGGGGCGTCCCTGGCGCGTGTCCCCACCCGCACGACGAGCGCCTGGCCCACCGGCCCGCGCGCCCAGAACACCAGGGTGCGTTCCACGGAGCGCGCCGGCGGCGTGAGGAGCGTCAGCGCCACGGCCAGGGGGTCATAGTGGGCCACGGACACGACCCGCACGACGGCGTGCGGCCCCAGCGGCGCCACGGGGGCCCGCTGCGGCCGCCCGTCGACCGTCGCCGGCCCTCGTTGCAGCGACACGGGCAACGCGTACCGCCCCCACGACGCCGTGCGCACCACCCGCGCCGCGCCGCGCGGCCGACCGAGGTAGCCCAGGCCGGCCCGGCGCTGGGCCACCGTGGTGAGCGACGTCCCCGCCGGATGCGGCGCCGGCCGGGTGCGCCAGACCCCACGCCGCACGACCAGGCCGCCCGGCAGCACGCGCCGCACCAGCGCCGCTTCCTGGTCGAGCAGGACGACGTCGCCCGGCCTGAAGCGCCCCGGCCGACGCACCGGGAGATAGGGGGCCTGCGGCCCGACGGCGCGCGCCAGCGCCGACCCCGCCCCCCCGTCGTAGACGTCGAACCACCACGGGTAGCCGTGTTGCTGCCAGCCGAAGTCGTAGGCCGTGTAGCCGTCGCCCAGCAGGCCCACGCCGATGGCCAGCCGCGCTGCCTGCAAGGATGGCACGCGGCGCGTGACGCTGTCGGGGTTGACGATCGTCGCGGGGAGGCCGGAGGCGCCGTCGGCCAGGTAGGCGTCGATGGCCGCGGCGAGCTGGCCGCCGGGGATGAGCGGGAACGCCTCCATCTCGCGCCCCCGCGCCAGCCCGTTGATCACCAGGTTGCCGTTGACGACAAGCGGCAGGCCGGGCGCCAGGCGGCGCGTCGCGGCCAGCAGGGCGCGCTGGCCTTGCCGCCAGATGTTAACGCCGCCCACGACGCCCCCGTCGGCCTGCCCGTCTCCGCGCGCGGCGACGCGCGGGTCCTGCGGATAGTCGGTCAGGTTGTCGTAGAAGATGCCGTCCCAGCCGTCGCGGCGCACCAGGCCCACCACGCGCCGCGCCAGGTAGTCGGCCCAGGTCTGGCCCTGCCAGCGCGGGCAGGCGCTCGAGAGGTTGAACGACCACGGCCTCCTGTTGATAAGGGAGCAGTTGGACAGGTCGGTGCGATAGCTGTAGTGCGGCGCGATGAGCGATCCGGAGGCATGAGCGACGGGCCGGCCGACGTAGCCGCGCGCGACGCGCAAGCGATGCCCCGGCCCGTCGACAGCCCACACGTGCATGCTCTCGCCGCCCACAAGCACGTCGTCGCACCGCTTGAACGGGCGCGTGTCAGCCACGGCCACCCACGCGGTGTGCGCGTCGATGGCGCGCGTGAGCCGCGTCCCAGCTAGCGTCAACCACCACCCGGGCGGGACGGCAGCCGGGTCGAGCCCGTAGAAGGCACGCATGTCGGCCAGGTCGACCTGCAAGGTGCGCTCGTACAGCAGCACCAGCGCGCGGGGGTTGGCCTGCTTCAACCACTGCACGGGCGCTCCCCTGCGGGCGATGACCACGTTGTCCGCGGCCAGGAAGGGGACCTGCCACGAGGAGACAAGGCCGTTGTAGTTGGCCAGGCGCGGGTAGGGCTGCGCCTGGAGCCCCTGCCAGGCCGCCGCGGCGGGCACGACGGGGATCGACGGGGCGCGCGACCCCGCGACGGTGCGAGCCACGACGCAGACGACGCAGACGACGCAGACCAGGCACGCGATCGTCGCGACCGCGCGGAGGCCGCGCGCGGAGACGCGCCGGTTGGTCATGCGCGCCATGCGGGCGACGCGCGCCACGCGCGCGGGCCTCCGCGCATCTCACGGGGTCGCGGACAGGTGGGCACACGGACTCCTTCGACGACTCAGGGGGTGGCAGGGCGGCGCGCCCGTGCGCCGCCGGGGCACGTCGGTGCGCGGTCGCGCGCGACCGCCCCCTCACCTATGTTATACGCGACCGGCGGACAACGCGACCACGCCCGGCCAGGGCACTCCCGTCCGACCGCACCGGCGCGCCACACGCCGGACGCCAGGGGACGCTTCGACTGTCGCTGGCCCTTTTGCGCCGACAGACGGTTCCCTTCTAACGCCGGACGAGCGACGGTGGCGTTCCCCTCACGGACGGATAGGCGCACGTGATGCGCGCCAATGGGTGGATCGGGGCCTGGAGTCCGTCGGTCGCGTATAACATAGGTGAGGGGGCGGTCGCGCGCGACCGGTTGCACCCTCCGCATTTTCTCACCGTCCCGTAACCAAGGCGCGGCCTGCAACTGTGATACTGGAGGGGGCGTCGGGGCCTCTGTCCTGATCCCTGAACCGCGCCCCATGGCAGTGGGTGTCTCAGACCGCGCCACGACCGCGCCACGACATCCGCGATCGCCCTACGACAAAGACTGTTGCACACCGGGACCATTCATGGAGACGCTGAACGTGTGTATCCCTCCCGCCCCCCGTGTCGCCCCTGGAGCCGAGGCGCTGTCCGCTCCGCTCAGTGACGCTCGGGGAGATCGTCCCGACGGCCCACCGCGCGGCCAGCTGCGCGCGGATTGTGCGCAGACGCTCCGCGTCGACGACGTGACGACCACGGCCGGCTTCGCGGCGCTCCGCCCGACATGGGAGGCCTTGAGCGCGGAGGCCGAGACCGCGTCCCCCTTCAACTCCTGGCTCTGGCAGTGGACGTGGTGGCGGGTGTTCGGGGCGAGCAAAGACCTGCGCATCTGTGTCGTCCGCGACGGGCCGCGGGCTCTCGCCATCGCGCCCTTCTACCTGCTCCGCTACGGGCGGGGCCCCTTGACCCTGCGCGTCCTCCTTCCCCTCGGCTACGGCAACGACCTCACCGAGCGCATGGACCCCCTCATCGCAACGGGATGCCGCGGCGCCGCCTTGACCGCCCTTGCCTCCCATCTCGCGCGTGCCGCCCCCTGGGACTTGCTCGTCTGGCAGGGCGTGGCCAACGACGATCTCCCGTCCTCCCTGCGCGCACACCGGCACACGACGCACCTGATTCCCTACGCCGTCCGCTCCCTGCCCCCGACCTGGGACGCGTTCGTCGCCGGGCTCTCGACCCGCATGCGCGCCAACCTGCGCTACTATCCGAACCGGCTCGCCCGCCACGGCTACACAGCAGGGGTCCGCATGGTCTCCGACCCCGACGCCCTTGGTCCGGCCCTCACCACGTTCCTGCGCTTGCACGCCGCACGCGCCGCCTGGCCTGGTAGCCCTCCCCACTCCGACCGCTTCGCCCGCGCGCCACACCGCTCCTTCCTCGCCCTGCTCGCCCCCGCTCTCGCCGCCCAGGGTCAATTCCACCTGGCTCTCCTCACCGTCGACGGCCACGATGTCGCCGCCCAACTCATCCTTGAGCACGCCGACACCCTCTCGCTCTACTATTCCGGTGTCGACCCCGCGTGGCTGCCGTATGGGGTGGGCCTCCAACTCACCGCCGCCTGCTTGCGCGACGCCATCGGGCGCGGGGTACGCCACCTCGACTGGCTCCACGACTCGGGGCCGTGGAAGCAGCGCTGGGGCACCATTGACGCGCCCATCCCCCGCATCGCCTTCGTGGGCGACACGCGCCGTGCACAGGCCGCCTACGCGGCCTACGCCGCCCTACGCAGCGGCGTGTACGACCGTACGGGCCATGCTCGCCTTGCCGCTCCCCACGGGGTAGCGGCCGAATATCGCCTGCTCCAAAGGCTCGCCGCCCTGTTGCGCCAACCCCGCATCGGGTAAAGTGCCCGCAGGGGCCTGCCTTGGTGCGGCCGCCACGCGCCGCTTTTGGGGCGGCGATCCGCGGCGGACGGATAGGTCGTTCGGGACCGACGCAGGTAGCGCCGCGGGAGACCATGAGGTGCCGCGGGAGACCATGAGGTGCCGCGGGACGGAGAAGGCATAACCGAACTGCGCCGCGCCGAGTTGTATCCGGGGACTTGGTATCCGGGAGCGTCCGCCATTGCGTCGATGGGGCCTGCGCGTCGGACTCCCAGTAGCGGTCCATTGCGCGCCCGGCCGGACATAGATTGACGCGGGCAGCCGTTGTCCTGCCGCGTTGCCGATCACGAAGAGGACTTCCCTGATGTCACATGGAGACGGGCTCACATGGAAACGCCGGCGCACCCCACGCGGCGCGGACGGGACGTGGCCCGCGCCCCCCTGGGCCGTGGGGTCGCTGCTCTTCGTGCTCATCCTGTGCGGCTACCTGCTCTCCTTCACCGTCGACCAGCCCGCCCACAACGGCGATTGGTACCTGCGCTATCAGGTGGCCTGCCGCATCGTCGAGCACAACCGCTTCACCCTCGTGCCCTACCAGGGCGACGCCCGCAGCGGCCCTGGCGTCGGCGGCGCCACCTACACCCAGTACACCCTCGGCCAGACCGTGGCCCTGATCCCCCTCTACCTGCTCGGCCGCGTGGTCGCCGGCCTGGCCCACACCAGCTGCACCGATCCCGCCCCCGCGCCGGTGCTCCTGACCTGCAAGCTCCTGGGTCCACTCCTGGGTGCCCTGCTCTGCCTCCTGTTCTTCGCCCTGGCCCGCCTGCTCGGCTACGCCCGCCCCCTCGCCCTGGCCCTGACCCTGCTGCTCGCCTTTGGCACCGCGCTGTGGCCCGACGTGCAGTCCAACCTGGAGCACACCCTGGAGAGCCTGCTGCTGCTCGTCGCCGCCTACGCTGCCGTCCGCTACACTCTGCAGCGTCACAAGGAGTCGCTGTGGGTCTCGGTCATGGGCCTGGCCGCGGGGCTCGAACTCGTCACGCGCGTCTCCGGCCTCATCGTCCCGCCGATCTTCCTGCTGTACCTCCTGCTGCTCCACCGCCGCTGGCGTCCCGGCGCCTGGAAGCCCGCCTTCCGCGATGACGCCGTCACTTTCGCGCTGGGCGTGCTGCCCTCGATCGGCGTCGACGCGGCCTTCAACCTGCTGCGCTTCGGCTCGCCGCTGCGGACAGGTCCGTACCCCGACGACTCGTTCGGCTTTCCGCTGATCGCGGGCCTGCCCGACCTGCTGCTCAGCCCCGGCAAAGGGCTGCTCTGGTACAGCCCCGCCGTCCTACTGCTCGCGCTGGCCGCGCGGCCCTTCGGGCGGCGCTACCCCCTGCCCGCGCGCCTCTTCGCCCTCATCTGTGGCGGCTACCTGCTCTTCTACGCCAACGTGAACTACTGGCACGGCGACCCCGCCTGGGGGCCGCGCTACCTCTACGCGACGCTGCCCTACCTGATCCTGCCCCTGGGCGAGGTCTGGTGCCGCTGGCGCGCCTACCCGCGCCCCATCCGCGGCGTGGTGGTCGGGGTGCTGGCCTGCTCGTTCCTGGTGCAGGTCTCCGCCGTCACGGTCAGCTACTGGCGCTGGGAGCACCAGATGTTCGCCTCTCACGTCGACCAGGCCGCGTCCCACGCCTGGGGCTGGGACCTCAACTACTTCTGGGCGCCGGACCAGTCGCCCCTCGTCTCCGCGCTCGGCGGCGTCGGCGCGATCGCGCGGGAGTACGCCGACGGTGCGCCGACGGTGCGCCACTGGTATGCCGACGCGCGCTACGGCAGCGGTAACGAGAGTTGCGTGTTCCGGGTGCGCGGCCAGGCCTCCGTCTGCCTGACCGACACGGACGACCTACGCCTGCGCGAGAATTGGAACACGTTCGCGGTGTGGTGGCTGCACGACTACCCCTGGTGGAGCCAGGACACGGTCGCGTTCCTGACTATCCTGCTGCTGGTCGCGTTCCTGTCCAGTGGCAGCGCACTCCTCATGCTCCGTGCCCCCGCCACGGCCGGGCAGCGGGCGCACGGAGCTAGGAGAATGACGCCGGGGATGACGCCGGGGATGAGGCCAGGGATGAGGCCGGGGATGAGGCCGGGGATGACGCCGGTACGGGTCGTCTGCGGCGCGTCCGCCTTGGCCGCCCTGGTCTACGGGGGCGACATCATCATCGCGACGTGGAGCGCGCCGCGGCGCGCTCCACCGCTGCTGCGGACGGTGGCGCAGGGCCAGACCATCACCGACGGTGACCTCGCCTATAGCGTGCTCTCCGCCGTCGCACTGACGGATGGACGGTCCCTGAGAGGAACGGGGCCGCTTCGGCTCCCGCGTGGCCAGCGCGTCCTCCTCGTGCTGTTACGCCTGCACAACCTCTCGGCCGTGCCGCGAGACTATCGCCTCCGTCTGTTCGCCGTTACCGACGGGATGGGCGCGCTGTATCCGATGGAGGGGGACCTCAATGCCCCGGCCGCCGCGCTGTATCATGTGTCGCCCTTCTGGTGGCCAGTGCCGGCCCGCAGCACGATCGAGGTCGTGGAGGCGTACCGGGTACCTGTCGCACTGCGCGACCTGGCGGTGCTCGGCCCCGGCATCGCGCTGATCCCCCTCTCCCTGCGGGTCGTGCTCTCGCCGCGTGGGACACTGCCCGTGCCCGCGCCCGCGGCAGCGCGATGAGCGCGCGGGGGAGCGCCTGGTTCCGTTGGGTTCTGCTAATGTGCCTGAAAGCTGTTCGTCCCGCACGTTCGGCCGCATCGACTTTCCGTTTCCTCCATTAGAACCGAGCGCTGTCAACACGCCCAAAATCGCCACGATCCACGCGCCTCCCCTAACGGTCTTGCGGCAATACCATGTCAAGTCAGCTGGTGTCCGGGCGACGCGGATCATCCGTGGCTGTTTTTGCTGCGGATGACCCGCGTCGCCCGGACACCAGGGAACGTATCTCATGCGTTACAACCTGATTTGGCGGGTGCGATCGTGCTCAGGGGGGAACTGTCACATTAACGGGTAACAGCGAGGGGTGACGCACGCGAGTGCGTGCTCTCGTGCGGCAACTGTCCGCGTCCGTTAAGCAGCAATGCCCGTGACTTCACGCCAGGTCTCGAAACGGTCGGCGAGGATAGCCCGATAGGGGGCGGCGGGCAGGCGATGGCGACCAGGGCAAAAGTGTTCGCGGATCGGCCCGCATGGCTCAAGGAATCGCT
>JAABUX010009473.1_pt1 | contig 11030 bp, 25 predicted proteins | sample 5561851 | NCBI WGS metagenome assembly JAABUX01 (sample SAMN10711883, study PRJNA513361) | rock metagenome | isolation source: Antarctica rocks | place: Antarctica: Victoria Land, Richard Nunatak red sandstone | collected 2016-01-03 | reverse complement strand
TTCTCCCTAGCTTCTCCGCCCAGTGGAAGATGTCCCAATCCACCGTGATAAGGAAGCATTCCCAACAAATGAAAGGATGGCGTTGGCTGGCGGTGCCGCGGGCGCCGTGGCGCGCACGGCCACTGCGCCGATGGACCGCGTCAAGCTGCTGTTCCAGGTCCAGGCAGTTGCATCATCCGGCACGACCGCCACGGCCTACACGGGCATCGGCCAGGCGTTCACGAAGATCTTCAGGCGCGCGAGCGCTCACTGCGAGCATCGCCTCTGCAGAGGGTACCTGCTGCCCCACTACCGCGCTGCTGAGCCCGTCTGCTGGGCCCGGCAGATACTGCTGCGATGCTCAAAGTTATACTGTAGTATCGGGCACGCTTAGTGACTGCTGCTACCCAGGTCTATCATCCCGCCGCTGACGTAATCATCAATGCAGACAATCAGTCTCAACTGGACGCCATGGTGCCTCCGTGCGCGGGTCTCCAGTGTTTTGGTGTGTTTGCAGCCCCGTGACTGACGAGGGCAACGCTGCGGCGCAGGGACGAGGGCCTACTGGCCTTCTGGAAGGGCAACGTACCGCAGCTGCTGCGCATCTTCCCGTACTCGGCGGCGCAGCTCACGGCAAACGACCAATACAAGCGCCTGCTGGCCGACTGGGCAGCCGGCGGCAGGAGTGGCAGCAGCGCTGAGTCGGACCAGGTGCGGAGCGTAGGCTGGGGAATATGAGGGGAGCTGCCCGTGACTGAAGCTCCCCGCAGCCGCATTTGCAGCGGCGCAGACGAGCAGCACGTCGTCCGTGAAGCGGCCGACAGAGCTCGAATATGCTGTCGTCATTTGGCAACACCGAAATACTGACGCACCGCAAAGCTGCATAGCTACCCTGCGCGCGAAGCACTTATCCACTGCTGGCAGCAACCGCTGCCGGCGCCACAGGGCTGGGTGCACCTTCACATGTACGTCACTCCGATCTTGACGGCTCCGATCTTGAGCAAACCGGCTCCAAACCCTCGAGAATACGGGCTTGAGCGCAGGAGAGGCAGCTGACGGTGCCGCTGCGGCTGGCGGCGGGCGCGGCGGCAGGCATGACGGCGACGGCACTGACGCACCCGCTGGACGTCATGCGCCTGCGCCTCGCGCTGCCGCGGTCCCCGTACACAGGCGAGGCCCCTTGTCAGGGCCAGGCCCGGTATAAAATGTACTTGCGAAGTGACATGTAGCTCGTGATGCTGAGCAAGGCTCTGACTTGCAGCGATCCGCACCAAGATCAACGACTCTGCAGCGCGAGTGCTATACGGGTTGGACTGGCTGTCACATCTGCGTGCGTTGTCTGCATGAGGGCAGCATCTTGCCCAGCTGCACTTTGTACTTTCGGTGGCTGTGTCTGCAGTTTCGGATAGTGCCGGGTCTGCCGGCATGCTTTCTCGTGATGAACGCTCCATCATGCGGTCCGCAGGTCTGGGCAACGCCCTGGTGACGGTAGTACGCGCCGAGGGCGTGCGCGCGCTGTACAAGGGCCTGGCGCCGACACTGGTCGGCATCGCGCCCTACGCCGCCATCAACTTCGCGTCCTACGACCTGCTCAAGCGGCGCTACTACGGCGACGGGAGCGACAGGAGGTGCTGTCCCTGCATGACTCGCCCTTCATAGTCCCTTTTGCTGTGTTGGGGCAGGCTCTTCGCCCTGATCCGGGTCAGTCATGACAATATTTGCTTCAAAATTTTGTTTGAAGTCATCCCAGACCTGCTTTGACCGCCACATCGCGCGAAGCCTTTTTCCTTTGGCAACAGGAAGCAGACTGCCATCGCAAACATGGTGATGGGCGGCGCGGCCGGCACGCTGGCGTCGAGCCTGTGCTACCCTCTGGACACCATCCGGCGGCGCATGCAGATGGTGGGCCGCGTGTACGACGGCCAGCTGGACGCCTTTGCCACCATCTGGCGCGAGGTCCGCACCCTACCCGTACCCCTAAGCCCAGCCCTAACCCGGACCCTCAACGGAGCTGATCGTGACGACATTCCGCGGTTGTCATATGCCATGTCTGAACCCGTGCACAAATCCGGGTGCAAGTCTGGCTGCTGGACCGTCATTGCGACGATCATCTCCCAGAGGCACACAGCTGCGCGCAAGGACCTGACGTGCCTTTGTCGTGTGCGTGCAGGAGGGCATTCGCGGGTTCTACAGAGGCTGGGCCGTGAACGCCTTGAAGGTCGTGCCGTCCAACGCCATCCGCTTCGTCGCGTACGAGGGCTTCAAGACCCTCTTCGGCGTGCAGAAGGCGACCACAGACACGTGACGCGTCCCACTGACTTCGTTACAACTGCGTGGCGTTTGTATATTGTACTCTGCTGTACATGCGCGGCGCTGCTATCAGAGCTAGGCTGATGGGTCCACTGACCGTGTGTTTGACAAAGCGCATGCAAAACATTGACACGGGTTCAGCTGCATACCTATCAGAGTTTGAGGTTCGATTTCAGGAAAGCATGTCCGGGCCAGTCCGAGTTTGCACTTCATATCGTGTACATACCGAGAGAGGATGGAAGTTGCCCACTCAGCTGAACGCCGTGCGAACCCTGTCCGCCAAGCGTTCAGCCAGCACACTAAATGCACGCTGCATCCGCCTCGGTTGCAAAACAGGCACTTGCTAGGCCCGCCAGGGCCCGAGCACTTGCATGCAAACAGATCGCTGCGCGTATGTAGCTGCGCTGACAGCAGCTGGGACGGCGCTCGTCGTGCAGAGGGCGACCGCTGGATCGCTGATGCGCTGCTGCGGGACACCGGCTGCCCTGTCAGGGCTCCGGCACCAGCGACGGCTGCAACTACGCCTGTCATACACCTACTGGTCTCGCTGAATCGCTGAGGCGCGGCGCGCCGGCTGCCTGTCAGGCCTCGGGCGCGGGCAGCAAGTCCGCGTCCGACTGCGCCGGCTGCAATGAGGCATCGGTCTTGGCGGACGAAGACCGCATGCCGGCTTTCAGCGCCCGCCGTGAGTCGCCGGGCTCGGAGTCGGAGTCCGACCCCCCGCGCTGCTCCCCTCCGCTGTCCAGCTCACGCTTGTGGCGCGTCGACGACCCCAGCTCCACCCGCGCGCTGGTGCCCGCCTCCACGTCCGTCCACTTGACCGTGTGGTCGGCCTGCAACATCAAGCACCAGGACATGACTCGAAGACTGCAGGATTATGCTCACGGTGATGCTGGTGTGGACGCTGATGTCTGCAGCCACAGAGCGTAGGCCCACAAGCCGAGCTTGCTCGAGGCCCCGTCGTCGGCTGGCCAGCAGGAGCATAAGCTGTGCAAAGTCATGACCGTGTGCCGCTCCAGCCAGCGTCGAACAGGCTCGCCACTGCCGTGGTCACCAGTTCCCTCACGAAATGCAACAGCGCAAAACCGAGCGGGACGACCATGACGTCGTGTCCACCTTGGCAGCCGACCGCGCGTCCAGGACGGGCAGCACGACCAGGATGGCGCTGACTAGGCCGACCGCGGCGGCGGCGGTGAGGCCGTAGAAGATCCACAGCAGCTGCCAGACTATGTTGAAGGGGTTGGTGCTGACGCTGGCGCCCATGACCGCCAGGTTGGCCACCACCAGCCCGTCCAGGCCGTACCGAAACGCCCGGATCCGGAACCGCAACCGCCTGCGGGTGTGGCTCAGTGGCCTCAGAGGCATAGACGTGAGGTCATCAAGCAGGTGGAAAAACCGCCACACGCAGCTCGGCCTGATCGATGCGTGAGCACACCAACCCTGTCAGGCCAGGGTGGCCTCATGCCGGCCGGTTGCATGCCGGTTGTGAGCGTAGATATAGGGTGTGCCCATGGGACAATGCAAGGGGTTCATACTAGCGGGACTCGCCTGTTGATGACGGTCGCGGTCAGGCGCGCCGTGACCAGCCACAGGGCGATGAGGTAGACGACCGTGAAGCATAGGCTGAGGATGACTGACGCCGCTGGGAAGAGGCACACGATGCACCTGCGCAGGACATTACTTCGCAGCTCTCATGCTTCTTTCGCTTCATCTGCAGCCTCTAGCATGCCAGCATGTGAGTCGAGAGTATGCGCAGCATTGGACCGCGGTGCTCCTATAGTGCATCCAATGGTTGATACTCCGATAGCACAAGGGAATGAGCAACTCGCGGGGCAGGTCCGACAGAGGGGCAGGCGGACAAACATGGAGCTCACCCGGGCGTGTCCGGGCTGCACTGCCGGGCGCTGCCGCGGTACCAGACACCAAAGAAGTAGTGCGGCAGGCTGCCGACGCGGGCCTCCCACTGGTGGCGGGCGAAGATGCGGCTGAAAAAGGCGACCAGCAGCTGCAGCCCCGCCAGCGGCAGCGTCGCCGCGAACGCCGCTGGCACGACGCTCCAGGCGCACCCGCGGTCGCCGGGTTTTCGCCTCCTGTAATTCGTGAGAGAACCGCTGGTTGGGCCACATGAGCCACAGTCAAAACAGATGACGCAGGGAAACTGGTCCCTGCTGCAGCCAAGCTGTGCTGCGCCAAGGGCAACAGCACGCCTATTGCCGGCCGAATTGTATGAGCTGTGTCCAATACATCACGGCGGCCGTGTATAAACCTCAGTCACGCCTGCCCTCCGACGTGTTTTTAAGAGAAGCATTATATTTGCGAGGCAACGATAAGAGCACGCTGTTGGCGGTAGCCATGAGCAGCACCACCTGGAGAGAAGGAGCTCGCAAGCCTGCAGCGGTCAAGAGGATAGGCGACGCACCCGAGGCTGTGCTGCGCCAGCAGGAGCGCTGTCAGCAGAAAGAGCGGCTGCAGGAAGCCCAGGCCTATGCCGAGGTACACGCGGCACAGCGTCTTTGCGGTGCTTTCTGTCGGCGCCAGGCTCTGATTGTGGATGCCCCACAGCGCCAGCATGCGCATGAGCTGCCACGCCTGCAGCAAAGGTACAGGCAGCTTGGTGTGCTTCATGGGCGCTAGCTGGCGCAGCGCAGCTGCCTGTCATATGCTATGATTTGGCACGACGGAAAATTCGAAATTTTAAACGGCTGACTTGTGGGGCGCAATCGCGCCTGGATGCTGCGCAGCTCACGGACAAGCACGTAGAACGCAAGCAACAGCCGAGTGTCGACAGCGGGCGCTGTCGCACCAGCCACAAGCCTCCGAAGAGCTCGACAGCTATGCGCTCCTTCCACAGGCCATTGAACCGCCGCAGTATCTTCGCTGGCCGAGGCTGCGACGCCCATGACACCGCCAACGCGATGCCGAACAAGCAGAAGATAACGGGAACGCCTGCCAAAGCAGCCATGCCACAGCATTCGGACCTGGGCAAACAGCATAGGACGGTCCACGAGCAGGGGCGAGGAACAGGTGGGGGGCAGAGACGGCCGACGACATAGAGAACGGCGCAACACTGCGCGAGAACGGTGTTTGCCGTGGTCAGGCTCATGCGCCGAGCAATGATCGTGCTTACCAAGCACTGAGGCGACGCAGATGTCGATGATGCGCACAGCAGCGCTCGTTAGCATGCCGCGCGGCGCGGCCAACGTTTTAGCCCATCAACTGCTGCTGCTGGGAGGGCACTGATCCTGCCATATTTCACATTGCGATGCTCCTCGGCGAAGGCGTGGCTCCGTCGAATGCAGCGCCACTGCCTGCTGACTGCCGCCTCACAGCAACTGGCAGTACGCCGAAAACAGACCGAATCACAGACTCGATCACACAAACGCTGGATTCACTAACAATTGACTGTCTGCCCTGGCTCAATCCGATTGCTAGTTCCGCATGGGGAATGTCAAGAGCAGACTCAAACCACGACCTGAGGTGCCCGATAGACCTGCGTGCTGTCCTGGTTGGTAGAGCAGGCTGGCCTGCCTGAGCCGGCACTACCGTCGCTGACGATATGGTCTGCTACCATGCTGCACGCTGGGCGCGCTGCGGTGGCTAAGTCAGACTTGCACAGCACTGCCGTCGGCCTTGGAGCTGACTGACACCTCGGCTGACAACGCCGCAGCGCCGTGCTGGACCAGCTGCTGCGAGCCGCGCTTCAGCCGCCCCGCGGCCTCTGCGCAGTCGTCTGGCCGGAGGTTGGCGAACGCCACGCGCACGTAGCCGGGAGACCCGCAGCTGCCTCCTGGGAGTATGCACACCTGCAAACCGCAGGAGGCGGTCACACTGACCGGATATTTGTGCTGTCAAGGCGCAGACAGTGTTGCACTGTTCGGTTGCCTAGCAGGTGCAGGTAGCCGTGGGGTGCAGAGGGTACGCGCCTTGTGCTGCCTCACCAACCAGGACACCACGGCTTCGTCGTCCTCACAGCCTGCAGATAGGACAAAGAAATCTTGCCAGGCAACGGCGTAGTGCGTCAGAACAGGAATGTGAGCTCGAGGAGACATGCACGCTTGAGCGGGGGTCACGCCTGTAGGCAGCTTCGCCCAGAGGTAGATGGCTCCGTCGCCGCCAAAGATGCAGTCGTCCCCCAGCGGCGACAGCGCATCCAGCACAGCTCGCCTGCCAGGTTGATAACAGTTTTCAGGAGTCGTTCTCGGCTAGTAAGCAGCACTGACACATGGTGGCCCGTAGAAAGCCCCCATAACATGGCGCATGTCCATGCAGCACAAAGACACTATACGGAAGGCCAGCCAGCGGCCGATGAGGCCTGCCCATGGTCTCACGGCCTTTTGGGAGCTGACGGCGAGGGAGGCAACGCGCCTATTGCCCTCCAGGCCAGCCACCTGCTCGGACACCCACCCGCGTCCGGCGTGAACCGCCTCCCAAGGCCAGCACCTACCGCAGCGCAAAGGGTGCTCGTGGCCATGCGCACAGCATGATCAAGCCATGGCAATGTGCGTGCTCTCTGTGAGAAATGCCGCCAAACGTCGCACGGCTAAGCTCGCAAATCGTGGGTTGCGCACCGCCATAGAGCTGAATCCTGCGCAAAAATCATTCATTGAGGTGCTCGAGTAAGTCGCTTGAGTGAGTCCTCATTTTATGGTGCCTTCCTAGTTGGGTCCAACAACCTTCATTGTACGTATAGCGAAGCAAGCTGATGAACATGTGACAGCAAATACACCGTATAAGCTCCCTCTAGTGAGCAGTCTGGTGAGCAGTCAGTCACTTCTTCCGTCACACGCCCACCTGGCTGAGCTGTGGCGGGCAGACGGGGATGGTATCCTGGACCTTCAGCAGCTGCGCGCCCAAGAAGCCGTCGCCGCCGCCGCCCGGCGCGCTGGGGTACGCGATGTATCCTACCCGCCATCCCATCATGCCGTATGCCTGCCGTACCACGGTGTTCAAGAATGGTCCATGTTCGTGCATCATGCGTCAGCGAGAGTTCGACTTGCCTTGCATATGCTTTAGTTCCGCATGTAAATTAGGCACAGTCCGGCAACATGAGCGCTGTCGTCTGCCCATGAATGTGCACGAAACTGTCCGGCACAATGAGCAAAAGTCACATGGGAGAAGTTGCTCTACGGAGTTGCCGCATGTGGGCACTGCTGGCACCTTCGAGAAGGAGAAGATGTTGAGGATGTGGGGCGCGGCCACGCAGTAGTGTTCCCGCCCGTCGTACACGAAGTGCTCGTAGGTGTTGTCCAGCACCAGCCAGGCGCCCGCCGCGGCGCACAGCTCGCTGGCCCGCTCCACCTGCTGCCGGCTCAGGAGGACGCCTGTGGCACAGGCCCAAGTGTTGCAGAGCTCTCCTCTTTGCCACATGTGATGGTGTGGATTAAGGCCTCAAGGGACAGGTTTCGAACCACGCAGCACCTGGCTGCGCTCAGCTCTGATTATGGAGGCGGATACTTCAAAAGCCTCTTGCAAGAGGCTGCAGACATCCTTGAAAAGGCACCTGTGGGGTTGTTGGGGTTCACCAGCACGACCATGCGCGGCGGGCTGGGCTGCCGCAGCTGGTCCTCCAACCAGTCCAGGTCCGGGTGCAGGCTGTCGGGGTGGCACCTCCCGAATACGACGTTCGCGGCGCCGCCCGTCATCTGTCGCAAGTCCAGTTCACTACTTTGTGTGGTACAGGCACACCAAGAACAGACATGATAAAGAGCGCCGCTGCGGGTTGATGACCGCGAGGACTCAGCGTAGATTGCAGCCCAGAGTGGGATGGGCGTGACCGGCTGCTAGCACATGGTCTCCGCAAGTGTGCTCTCAGAGGAGGCGGCTTGCACCTGTATCGCCATGAGATGATTGAAGTAGTAGGGCGAGAAGAGGATGACCTTGTCCGATGCATCCAGCAATGCGACAGCGACGTTGGTGAAAGCCTGGTTGGCGCCGGCCGTGACCATGACTTCAACCTGAGCCGTGCATGCAGCGCTGTCAGGTGCTGTTGCTATTCAGCATGTAATTGGTCGCTGTCCCCTGCATACTGACTAGGCGCTCCATGTATCTCTGGGCGCAATTGCGTCGACCACGGACTGCTCTTCGTCCGGCGGCAACCAATTTCGAAGCCTGCTCTGGTCATGAACCGTGGACTGCGCAGCCGCTGCTGTGGTGCACGCCGCGGGCCGCCGCACCCCGCTGAGACCGTTTTCGTCGGCGAGCTTCTGCTTCAGGGCGGCGACCAGCGCCGGCATGCCGCCGCAGGGGCCGTACGCGCTGACCAGGGGCTCCCTCAGCGCCTCCGCCGCGCGCCGCATCGCGGCCTCCGGCGGCGCCCAGTACACGACGCCTGCGCGCTGCCCAGATGCGCTTGGCTCACGAGCGGCAGGAGCGCTGCATCCAGACATGGAACTGCGTCCTGATACACAGTCCCAATTTGGTGCACTGCAGCATACAAAAGACTGCTCATGGAGTAGCTTGAAGCCGAGAACAACCAGCATTTAGCAACCGTTGCCAACAGGCGGCCCTGCCCGTTATTGCGTGCTCGGCCGTTAGTATGTGGTGCGGACCTTGCGCCAGGGACAGGACCCCCTCCACGCCCTCCATGAGCGCTTTCGTTTTGCCGATGACCGGCTCGTCTGTCGCCAGCACCCGCTCCGACACCTGCACACGGCCGTCCATGCGCGTCGGCGCGAGCACCGGCAAGCCACTGGAGTGGTGGTGATGGGGATGCCGGTCAGGGGCGGGGGGAGCTGGAGAAGAGGGTCGGCTGCACACCTTCGGCATACTGCGGGCTGTACTGTCTTGTGTCATCACCGCCGAGGTCGGAGCCGGCGGGACCTGAGTCGCTGAACAGCAGATGCGACACAACCTGACACTCGCTCGGTTTACCTCAGTCAGCAAGCGTGATCGGATGGATAGCGACAGGGGTGGCGTTTTGAGCAGCGTATGGCACTGCCACATCGATGGATCCTTTGCCTGGCAAGTAGATTGACCTGCAGATGTCCATTTGTCCAGCGTGGCTACACACAGCGGGTTTTGCAGTCGCACAGTCGGACCCGTTGCCAGTGCATGCGTAATGCGCAGCACCGAGCAGCGGTTGGCAGCCCATTGGCAATGTGCAGCACCTCACTGACATCGTGTCTTGCGAAGTCTACCTGAAAAGTGTACATCTTGTACGCATAAAGATGTAAATCCTTATATGTCATGAATGAGCAGTCGCTGGAGATGTGAACAGCCGCTGCAGCTCCCCCTCGCCGAGCGTCGTTGCGCGATGATGTACAGCCTCAGCGTCGGCTGTACTCGGGCTTTGTCCCGGCGGTAACTTCAGCACGGCCACGTCGAGACAGCACGGCTTTATCCGGGCTGGGCGTGACGGACGTCCGGCGAGGCTCGAGCTCCAGAAGCCAGCATGTGGCTTGCAGGCCAAAGTCAATCGGGCAGCAGCAGGATCAGATGAGAGATGTTCGTGCAGTCGTGTTGGTCGTGCTCGCCGCGGGCTGCGCGACCATGGCAACTGGTCACTGGACCTCGGCTGGCCGCTTGACCGTGCCGGCCGGCGGCCTTCGCAGTGACCCGCCTGTACTGTATGGTCATCGCAGACTGCTGGAAGTCGCGGGCAAAGCTACCGACTGCGTCCAGAGGTGCGCTTGCAACTTGGGGTTCATGCCAATGTTGATGGACGCATCGATGCAGTGGCCTTTGGCAGATCAACCGACCTCTCCACGCCGTCCTGTGCGCGCGCAGGTACGGTAGCCACTGCCTGAGCTGCAGCGCGCACAGCCGCTGCACGGAATGCGCACTGCCGCATCTCTTCGTGCCATACAAGGGCCGCTGCGGTACGCAACTGCTCAACACCTTTTGCTGTGACTAGCCCTTTCATGCCATTGTGCACACTGTGGTGCATGGATCTGTGTGAGAAGATCTCCTTATATGGGTTCTGCGCAGCCACAACATGGGGTGGCGGCCAATCAGAATATGCTGACAGCTGTCCCTGCAGGACAACTTCAATTTGCACGCCTGCCAGAAGAGATTTTCTTGCATAATCCGCAGGTTGTCGGCCGGGAATGACACCGGACGGATCGCGCTGCGGGGCATGCCCTCCTGGCAGCCACAAATCGCGACCAGGACAGACGCCGTGCCAGCGGTGCACGGGGGACACATATGCGCCGCAGCACGGCATGACAGAATGCCTGCCGTGCACCGGACACTGCAAAGTAAACAGCCAGCGCACGAAATGCGGTGCGGAGACACGGATAACCTTACAGACTATCCTGCAGACGCTGTGATTAATGTTGCTGGCATCAGACTGTCGTGCTCACATCCTCAAGCCATGCAGGCTGAGGTGCTTCTGACCACTAAGCCGCTGTCCGAAGCTGAGCACGTGCTGTTTCTGGCTCTGCAGTGTGCAGTCAGCCCAGGACGGCGTCTCACCCCACGACGGGCAAGCCCAAGCACGCCCCATCAAAAAGCAAGCCTAGGCCAGCTGCGGCGATGGGCAAGCCCAAAAAGGCGCCAGCCAAGCCGCGGAAGCCGGTCAGGCAACCCAGCGGCACCAGGCCACACGCTGCGCCGCACCGCAAGCCGCACGCGAAGCCTGCGACCGTCAAGACACCGAGGCCGCACCCAAAGCCGCTTAACGAGACATCACAGCCCCTCGCTCCATTTCCGGCTATAGGTTCGCCGAGCTGACACACAGTCCATTGTTGCACAGTGGACCTGACGCTGATTTTTGCCGTGTCTGCCATGTGCCGGCCCAGCGT
>JAABUX010009471.1_pt1 | contig 11032 bp, 9 predicted proteins | sample 5561851 | NCBI WGS metagenome assembly JAABUX01 (sample SAMN10711883, study PRJNA513361) | rock metagenome | isolation source: Antarctica rocks | place: Antarctica: Victoria Land, Richard Nunatak red sandstone | collected 2016-01-03 | reverse complement strand
AGTCGGGCTTTCGTGCCGATACCGTACATGGCAAGACTTGGGGCGTGAAGGGGCAGACGCCTGTGATCGAACGCCGTGGCCAGCGGCAATCGATCAGTGCTGCTTCCGCGGTGAGCGCTCGCGGTGCATTCTGGTATTGCACCTACCAGGGCGGCCTGAACGCTGAGCTGTTCGTCACCTTGCTGCGGCAGATGATGCGGCACCGCTCCAAGCCGGTGCACCTGGTGGTCGACGGACTTCCTGCGCACAAGACGGAGCTGGTGAAGGCTTACGTCCAGTCCACCGATGGGATGCTGATACTCCATTTTCTTCCCGGCTATGCGCCTGAACTGAACCCAGATGAGCTGGTCTGGAGCCATATGAAGCGCACTGGTGTAGCCAGAGCACCGCTGCGCCAAGGCGAAAAGCTACAGGAAAAGATCGAGGCGCAGCTCGCCGCCATCAAGCGTATTCCGCGGCTGGTGCGATCATTCTTCAAGGCACCAAGTGTCGCCTACATTACCGACTGCTGAGTAAGCATCATGACCGGGGACGAGCTCGTCGCTGGACGTCTTGATCTGTTGCGCTACATGGCTGTCAATCCAGATCGGGATCAAATCAGCCGGACCGCAGCCGCAGTCGGCGTGGCAGAGATAGAGGCCAGCATTCGGCAGCAGGCGGCGCTGCACTTTGAACCTGCATGTGATGCGCGGCTAGCGCAGCTCGCATCCGAAGGCCTAGACATAGGCAACTATATTCCGGCGCTCACGCCGGAGGGCGAGCATGACAGCCTGGACATCCCGCGTTTGTTGGCTCGTCGTGCCGCACTGTGGGCTCGGCCGGATATCGTGGCTTTGGTCGGCCTGATGAACGGTAGAACCCGAAGGTAGGAAAGAGCCAGTCAACGAACGCGTTTATCGGCGCTTCACTGATGCTGCTTCCGATCAGATTTGTTGCTGGCTCAAGATATGCGCTAGTGTCCTGACTCTCAATTGCCATCCAAGAACTCAAGCAGCTGCGGCTTTGGTAAGCGCGGCGCGTGCTCGGTTGATTTTTGCGAGGATTTTGGCGCCCTCGGCCTTCCATACGTATGGCTTTGGATTGGCATTGCGCGCGACGAGATAGGTCTTGATGTCTCGGACCAGTTCGTTGACGGACGCGAAGCTGCCGGCGCGGATGACGTCGCCAGTCAGGTCGGCGAAGAAGCGCTCGACCAGATTGAGCCACGAGGACGAGGTCTGCGTGAAGTGCATGTGGAAGCGTGGATGGTTCTGCAGCCAGGCCCGCACCTTGGGATGTTTGTTGATGGCGTCGTTGTCTGCGACCAGATGCAAGTCGAGATCGCGTGGCGTCTCGCGATCGATCTGCTTGAGGAAACGAAGCCATTCGACATGCGTGTGGCTCGCCTCGGCGCAGGCGATCAGCTTGCCGGTCAACTGGCTGAGCGCCGCAAACAAGGTCACCGTGCCATGCCTGACATAGTCATGCGTCATCGTGGGCGGGCGCTTCGGCGCCAACGGGAGGCCCAGTTGCGTGCGTTCGAGCGCCTGGCGTTGGCTTTTCTCGTCGCAGCACAGCACAGCACCAGCGCCTTGGCGGGCGGATTGAGGTAAGGCCAGATCACGTCCCAGAACTTCTCGTCGAACTTCGGAGCGTTCGAGAGCTTGAAGGTCTTCAGACGATGCGGCTTGAGATCATTCCTCGACCACAGGCGTTGGACCGAACTGGGCGAGATCCCGGCGTGACGGCCCATCGACCGGATGCTCCAGCGGCGCCTGCCCTCTGGCGGACGGGTCGCTTGTGTCAGCACGCGCGCCACTTTGTCCTCCGGGATCGACGCTTTGCGACCACGACCCGGCCTGTCGGCCAGCCCATCCAGGCCCGAAACGTCGAGGCGCGTTTAGGAGTTGTTCTCAGCTGCTCGGCCACGGCTTCGACGCCGATGCCGTCAAGCCGCAGCAGAATGATATCAGCACGCTCTCGATCTCGAACGTCCACGGTCGCCGACCGCGATCGCCGTCGAAGTTCTTGGACCGCGCTCGCCTCCGCCTGCAGTCGCTTGATCGGCCGTCCCGCCAAATCAGTTCTCGCCGATGCTCAACACAACGATTCAATCTTAGTCGGTATTTGCGGGGCAGGACACTAGGGCCTGAATATAGAGAAGCGCCGCTTGTCCGGGCTCTACTTAGCAGCTGCTCCGTCACGGTCCCAGAGTCGCAGCCATTGCCGTTATTCCGACAGCCGATCTGTTGCCGCTACGTCCGCCATCCAACTGCCGCCAGATCAGTCGCCGGCGCAAGCGCTGATAGGACCTGGTCATGAGCTAGGTCGGGGGAGCATCATGATCAGCGTTGTCCAAGCTCTCGCCCATTGGCCAGCCTTCGAGTTGCCGCCGAGCCTGGAAGACTCGGCTCTTGGCAGCGCTGATGGCACAACAGGTGACGTCAGTAACTTCCTCACAGGTCATACCCTGCATGACCACCATCACTAGCGCCTCGTGTTGATCCGCAGACAGGCAGCTTATCGCCGCGGCCAGCTCGTTCAACGCCAGACGATCTTCGCGTGGCGCTTCGATGGCAAGGGTCGTCGCCGGAAGACCATCAAGATTAGTCATGTCCCCACCTTTGCAGAGGATCGAGCTGAAGCGGTTGCGGACGATGGTGCGCATCCAGACTGATAAGTTGCTGTCCGGGATAAAGAAACATGCGCGGTGAGCGGATAGCAGGCGGCATCCTGAACCAGATGCTCCGCAGCGGCGCGGTTGCCCGTCAGCACCAGCGACTGGATAAGCAACCGCGGTAGGACCTCAACAACCTGCATTTGATGGTGGTCGGCGCGTTATCGGGCATGCGCCGAAGGATATCTGTTCCGCTATCACATGGGGTGCGTCACGGGAGCAATACACCGGACGACATAGGTGCAGTGATCGACACGTCAACTTAGACACACCTTGTCCTGCTTTGCCAAGTTGTTTGTTTATTGAAACTTGTGGTTCTTGAATGAGCTACTTATAGTAAATGATCTCTGCCAGTATTACTTGTTTATCTGACGTAGCGGTATCAGATCCTTTTGGTAGATATTGCGCATAGGATGGAGTGACGTCGGATGAGTGCAGGCTTCGAGAGTCACTGGTCCGCAGCCTGGTTTAAGGCTCGGGCAGAGCAATGCTTCCGTCTGGCAGACGGGATGATGCAAGGCAACGACGCTGCCGAGATCAGGGCCATGGGGAAGGAACTCGAGGCGCAAGCGAGACTTGCCGAGGCTCTCCAGTCTCAGGTCGGATCGCCGGTGCATGCGCAGGCCAATTACCCGACATCATCGGTAATCAAACGAGACTGAGAGCGCTCAGGCCTCCATGATCTCCTGCACCTTGGCGAGGAACGCGTTCAGCCGGAATGGCTTCGTCATCACCTGCATGCGGCCGTCCAGCAGGCTGTTGCCGACTGTAGCGCCATCCGCGTAGCCGGTGATGAACAGCACCTTGAGGTCGGGGCGCAACTTCCACGCCGCGTCGGCGAGCTGGCGGCCGTTCATGCCGTTCGGTAGACCGACGTCGGTCACCAGGAGGCTGAGCTGCGGCGTGCAAGACACGAGCTCGAGCCCGATGCGGCCTTTATCGGCCTGCAGCACCGTGTAGCCCTGGTCCGCCAGCACGTCGACGACGAGCATACGCATCGGCGCCTCATCTTCGACCACCAACACGACCCCGCCCGTCGCCACATCGGGCAAGGCAGGCGTGACTTCGAGCTTCTCTCGACGTTCCGCTGCTCCGAGGTAGCGCGGAAGATGGAGGGAGACCGTGGTGCCCTGCCCCTCGACGCTGCCCAACTTTATCTGACCACCCGACTGCTTCACGAAGTCATACGCCATTGATAGACCCAGGCCGGTGCCCTGACCGAGCGGCTTGGTCGTGAAGAACGGATCGAACACGCGCCCCAGCACCTTCGGCGTCATGCCCATGCCGGTGTCGGTCACGCGTAGAAGCACATAATCTCCCGGAGCTAGTTCCAGCGAAGCAGATCCCCTGCGAGCGCCACGGCGATCACCGATGGTGGCGTTGGAGGTCTCGATCACCAGCAGCCCGCCGTCAGGCATGGCGTCGCGCGCGTTGATGACCAGGTTGAGCAGCACGTTCTCGAGCTGGTTCGGGTCGCATAGTGGCCGCCACAAGTCGTCAGCCAGCCAGCTTTCCAGCTGGATGGATGGCCCCAGCGTGCGGCTGAGCAGGTCCACCATGCTGCCGACGAGTTCGTTCACGTCGACGGCCTTGGGGTCGAGGGTCTGGCGGCGGGCGAAGGCTAGCAGGCGGTGGGTCAGCGCCGCCGCGCTGGTGGTCGAGGTCAACGCGGTCTCGACGTAGCGATCAAGCTCGGCCGTGCGTCCCTGTGTTACGCGGACCTGTATCATCTCCAGGCTGCCGGCGATCGCGCCCAGCAGGTTGTTGAAGTCGTGCGCCAGGCCGCCGGTCAGCTGGCCCACCGCCTCCATCTTGCTGGACTGGCGCAGGGCCTCCTCGACCCGATCCCGATCTGCCGCCGCCGCCTCCAGCCTGCTGCTCAATTCGACCAGCTCGCGCGTGCGCTCGGCGACCTTCAGCTCCAGCACTTCGTTCGACCGCAGCAGCGCCGCCTCGGCGGTCTTACGGTCTGTGATGTCGGCCACGATGCCCAAGAGATGCGTGGGCGGCGTGTTGTTCCGTTCCCCAGCGGCACGTCCTTTCACCTCGATCCAGCGCACCTGGTTGTCGCTGCCGCGTCGGATGCGGCACTCAAACTGCCAATCGACTGCGATGTCTATGGTCTTGCGGAACATATTGGCTACCTGGGCACGATCTTCCGGCAACACGTGGCTCAGGAACAGGTCGTAGCTCCACGCGGCCGACGGATCCGCATAGCCGAAGATCTGCATGTGCCGAGCTGTGCTGGTCACGATGCCGGTGGCGAGGTCGAGCTCCCAGCTGCCCAGAGCGCCAGCTTCCAAGGCGAGACGGAGACGCTTCTCCTCATTACGCACCTGCGCGAGGACGCGCAGCCGGTCCACCGCGGCGGCTATCAGGTTGGCGTAGCTGCGCAGGAAGCCGATGTCTTGGCCGGTGAACTGCCGTGGCGTGCGGCTGTCGACCTGAAGGATCCCGAACGGCGGCCTGCCACGGCCACCGATGATGGCGACGTTGGCGACCGCCCTGACGCCATTCTCGATCAGGAATGCCGGATAGTGGAAACGTGTCTCGGTCTCGATGTCGGGAGAGATCATCGGTTCGCCGGTCTTGAGAGCATAGCCCTCAGAGGTGTTGCCGACCGCATCGAGGGTGACGTGACCCACGACACCGGGCTTCCAGCCCACCCCCGCACGCACGTGCAGGGTCATGCCCTCCTCATGCAGCTCCATCACCTTCGCGAGGTCGGTGCCGAGACCCTCGCCGACGAGACGGCAAGCCTCTTTCAGGATCTGGTCCAGGTCGTCGGACTTCAGCGCGAGCTCGCCGAACTTGGCCAACACGTCCTGGTGTCGCAGCGACCTGTCCCTGCCGACTTCTGGTTCATCCGGCTCCGCGTCGCTCAAGAAGCATGCTCCACATGATGCTGGTGGATGCAATCGCGCAGTCCCGCAACCGCGCAGGCTTCTGCCGAGGCGGCCGATGCAAAAGGTTTTCTTCGAAGCAAAAGCAAACGGTTGCGATCAACATCAAGAAGATGATTATAGAAGCCTTCTCGTTATGGCAACATAACCTGTTGTCTAAAAAGCTAGACAAATCCTGCATACCTCCGATTTAGGCTTCCGCCCGTCCTGATCGCAGCAAGAACTACCTATCCAGGCTGAGTATGAGTAAATTCCGACACTGGTGCTGCCGTTCGAAGAGACTAGCGTTCACTCTGACACCAACCTAGTATCGAAACTAAATCTATATCAAACAGCTGCAACGACAGCCGTGCTCGGTAGAAAAATGAGAACTGGAACCGCTCCAACAGTCTCGATCGCAATGATTATGGCAGTCGCTGTTGGCATAGATGCCGTCTGTTTTCTTGCACATCGATCATCCAATGGACAAGCGGGAACCCAAGTCGGCGCAGCAATTATCTCGAGGAACATTGGCCAGTAGCCAGCGTCCTGATCGCAAAATTTGTAAGATGATCTGCGGATTCGGCTGGTGATCGTGGCTCGCGTTCGCTCGCCGCCAGACCCTCGACCACAAGGCCGTCGACGTGAACCAGCTCGTCGGCGACATGGTGGACCTGCTCCGCCGCACGCTGGGGCCACCCATCCAGCTGGAAAGCTGGCCGGCCGGGCCAAGAGCCTTAGAATATTGATTATTCACATATCGTATGGTTCACTCTGGCGGCGCATGCATCAAGACCGATGTGCAGGCGCCTGAAGTCACAGAGCTTTTTCACTCGTCTGATCGTCAGATCGTACGTAAACAAGGGCTAGGATGAGCGAACCGAGAAGAGGCCTTTGGAAGGCGGACGTCGATGGACATGTTCGTATAGGAACTTTCATTCGCGAGAACGTCGGCAGGATTGCCGAGGAGTGGACACGCTTCGCAGGCACCCGTTGGCCTGCAGGCAGTCGTATGACTAAATATGCTCTGAAAGATCACATCGAGGAGATCCTTGCCTTCATCGCCGATGATCTGGAGTCCTTCCAGACAAAGTCCGCTCAAGCGCAGAAATCTAAAGGCGAAGGCCCGAAGGCGGTTGGTATCGACGGCAGCGCCGCAGAGCTCCATGCCGGTCTGCGGCTATATGATGGCTTCGATCTTGATCAGATGGTCTCGGAGTATCGCGCTCTACGTGCGACTGTGACCCGGTTATGGACCGAGAACAACAACACCTCCGAGAGTAGTGCTTTAACTGAGCTGATCAGGTTCAACGAATCCGTTGACCAAGCGATGACCGAGTCTATCAATCATTTCGTAAAGTTAATTGACAGATCTCGAAATCTGCTGCTTGGGATTCTCGGCCACGACCTTCGTGGTCCGATTGCCGCCGCGTCCTTGTCTGCCGAACTGATGCTCAAGCGAGGAACGGCTGACGCAAATCAGACAGCCCTAGCTGTGCAGATCAGAGACTGCTCAATACGGGCAACACGGGTGCTCGATGATCTTCTTGATGTCACCCACATGCAGTTCGGATCTGAACTTCCGGTGTCGAAGAGCAACGTCGACCTGTCTTTGCTCGCCCAGCAGCTAGTTGCTGAGTTGCGGTCGCTACACCCAGGCCGCGATGTCGTAATACAGGTCGCCGGAGACGTGACAGGCAGTTTTGACTTCGTTCGCATGGGGCAGGTGCTCTCAAATCTCATTGACAACGCTGTCGAACACGGTCTTGAGGGCAGTCGCGTCGATGTTCGTGTTGAGGGCGAACTGCAGGAGATCATCTTGTCTGTACATAATGAAGGGATCCCAATTCCTTCAGAACGCATTGACGCAATCTTCGATGCGTTCGTACGGGGACAAGATGAGAATGAGACGAGAAAGGTCGGATCCGCCCACGTAGGATTAGGTCTATATATCACCAGGAGTATCATTGAATCTCACGGCGGCCAGATCAGTGTTGCTTCTTCTGCGGATAGCGGCACAAAATTTACGGCGAGACTGCCACGTCACTGAGCCCGTCCGCTATCGATGCATACCAGCAAGCGAACAGAGCACTTGACAGTCTAACTATTCTCTTGAAGCAGAATGGTGTCTACGGCGGCGTCATCCCCGCGACACCCCGAATGCTGCCGTGATCATGCGACCACGATCCAGCGCGATGCCACGCGACACGGCCGAGACGGATCCCAACCGATGAGACCGGCACCGGCAGGACGTCGCCGAACTTGGCCTGATGGGGTGGCAGAAGGCGCCAGTCAATCACCGGCGTGCGCTGATGGGGGCTGTGCATCGATGATCAGGCTATGGAGTTGGCCAAACGTGCGGGCGCTCAGGTCTGGCGAGGTGGAAGACTCATCAGTCTCTTACCGACCAGCGAAATACCAAATCCGGATCTCAGTCAGTCTATCGGACATCCTTTGGATGCTCTGCAGGCGAGACTCAAAGACTCATCGGCTATTGTAAGCCGGCGGGACGAAGGCCGTGGTCCACCTTCGTCCTGCTGCTGCTGTTCCAGAAAGCGAGCGTCTTCGGTTGATCAGCCGCTAATGATTGCCTGGACCCTCGACGCGAGCGTCGTCAACCGGAAGGGCTTCGTCATGATCTGCATCCCCTCCTCTATTGGGCGGTTGTCGGTGATCATGTTCTCGGCATAGCCGGTAATGAACAAGACCTTCAGACCCGGCCGGCGTCGCCGCGCGGCATCCGCAAGCTGCCGGCCGTTGATCCCGCCGGGCAAGCCGATATCGGTCAGCAGAAGGTCGATGCGAGCCTCCGAGGCGACGATGCTCAGGCCGGCTTGGCCGTTCTCTGCCTCCAGCACCACGTAGCCGAGGTCCGAAAGGACGTCCCGCACGACCGTTCGCACATCGGCCTCGTCCTCGACCAACAGCACCACCCCGGTCGTCGCCATCGTCAGCGTGTTGACGACGGTCTCCTTCTCCAGCACGTCGACGACGCCTTCGGGTCGCCGTGGCAGGTAGATCGTCGCCGCCGTGCCATGTCCCACCTCGCTGTGCAGGCGCACATGCCCCCCTGACTGCTGCACGAAGCCATAGATCATGGAGAGCCCGAGGCCGGTGCCCTGTCCGAGCGGCTTGGTGGTGAAGAACGGCTCGAAGGCGCGTGCGATCACCTCCGTGGTCATGCCAGTGCCTGTATCGGCGACGGACAAGGCCACGTATTCACCAGGCGGCACGTCCTGAGGCGGCTGCTCCTTAGGCCGTCCGCGCCGGTCACGCAGGACGGTGTTGGTGGTCTCGATCAGCAGGTGACCCCCATCGGGCATGGCGTCGCGCGCGTTGACCACGAGGTTGAGCAGCGCGTTCTCAAGCTGGTGGGGATCACAAAGCGTTATCCATAGCTCGGCCGTGAGACTTGTTTGCAGTCTGATGTTCGGCCCCAGCGTGCTGTGGAACAGATCCTTCATACCGGCGACCAATCTGTTCAGGTCTGTCGGCTTGGGATCAAGCGTCTGCTGCCGCGAGAAGGCGAGCAGGCGATGGGTCAGCACCGCCGCACGGTTGGCCGATCCCATCGCGGTCTCGATGTAGCGGTCGAACTCCTCCGCGTCTCCGCTGACTGCTCGGATGCGCATCAACTCCAGGCTGCCGGTGATGCCCTGCAGCAGGTTGTTGAAATCGTGCGCGATGCCTCCGGTCAACCGACCCACCGCCTCCATCTTCTGCGCCTGGCGCAGCGCCTCCTCGACCCGCTCGCGCTCTTCGGCCTCGGCTTCCAACCTGGCGTTCGCCAAAGTCAGTTCGTCAGTCCGCTCAGTGAGCTCCTGGGTGCGGTCGGTCAGCTCGCGGGTGCGCTCTGCAACCCTCGCTTCCAGAATCAGGTTGTCTCGCACCATTGCGACCTCGGCGTGCTTACGTTCAGTGACGTCGGCCACGATGCCTATCAGGTGGGTTGGTGGGATGTTGCCGCGGACACCGTCCGGCTTACCACGTGCCTCGATCCAGCGTTCCTCGCCGTCGCTGGCGCGCCGGATGCGGCACTCAAAGTGCCATTCCACCCGGTCGTCCACCGCCTCGCGAAACGCGCGGGCAACATGCTCGCGATCTTCCGGCAGCACATGGTCGAGAAAGGTGTCGTAGTTCCGGGGAGGGGGTGGTCCCGGATAGCCGAAGATCTCGTCGTATCGCGTCGTGCGCGTCGCGTTGCCGGTCGTCAGGTCGAAGTCCCAGCTGCCGAGCATGCCGCCCTCCAGGGCGAGCCTGAGGCGCGCCTCTCCATTGCGCACCTCCCCGATGACGCGAATGCGATCGACCGCGGCAGCCAGGAGGTTGGCGTAGCCGCGCAGGAAGGCGATGTCTTCATCATTGAACTGGCGGGGCTTGCGGCTGTCGATCTGCAGGATGCCGAAGGGTGGCCTGTCCTTGCCGCCGATGATGATGACGTTGGCGACCGCCTTGACGCCGTTGTCGGTCAAGAACGCTGGATACTTGAACCGCGTTTCCCGACTGATGTCTGCGGAGATCATCGGCTCCCCCGTCTTCAACGCGAGGCCCTCGGAGGTGTTGTCGGCCACCTTGAGCCTTACCTCGCCCACGACGCCCGGCTTCCAGCCTACCCCAGCACGCACGAACAAGGTCTCGCCGTTCTCCTCCAGCGCCATGACTTTGGCAAGGTCGGTGCCCAGCGCTTCGCCTACCAGCCGGCAAGCCTCGGTCAGGATCTCGTCGAGATCATCGGACCTGAGCGCGAGCTCTCCGAACCTGGCCAGGGCAGTCTCGAGCCGCAGGCGCTTCAGGTGATCGCCTCCTGCTTTGTTCAACCAACTTCTCCGTGTCTTCCGGCTCACGAAAGAGGCTGTACCTCGTCGTGACCGGGACGTCTGGTTTTGGAACTACCGATAAATCACATTAGCAATTTACATGTAGAACTTATGGCGTAACAATAAGCATCCACTATCAGAACGCGAAAACTTGCCTTTCCTAAAATAATTGATACCGTTCCTGATCTCATTAAAGCTAAGCTTGGATATTTATTAAGCTTACCGACCAATTTATGAAACTACTGCTGCTGCAGCATCAGTCGCTGAGATATAGTCTTTCCGAAGCAGCACGCCGCAGTGAAGCGCCCGGTTGCAGCACTTCGGCAACAACGCGGCGCTTCTCCTCCAACGATCATTGCCGCCGCGGCAACTTGCTCCGCCCGCCATCTACCGTTGAAGCCGCTGTCTTAGAACTGGAAGTCACGCATCCGCATCCCGCTTTCGGAAGCGTCAGTGTCCACGACTCCGCTAATGTGGAACGGCGGGAGGAGCGATTACCGATCAATACGTCAGGGCAGATATGCCCACCCTGACGTATGACGGTTTCTCACCTAAGGGCCCTGCCGAAGATAAACGAATCGGGTTGCGGGTAATTTTTGGCTTGGCAGATTCCCCTTGGGCATGGCGCCGGCTATTGCGTGTGAATGGTTGATGTTGTCGCGATTCGCTCTCGATAC
>JAABUX010009468.1_pt1 | contig 11035 bp, 10 predicted proteins | sample 5561851 | NCBI WGS metagenome assembly JAABUX01 (sample SAMN10711883, study PRJNA513361) | rock metagenome | isolation source: Antarctica rocks | place: Antarctica: Victoria Land, Richard Nunatak red sandstone | collected 2016-01-03 | reverse complement strand
CACCGTCGCTGCGCAGCGCGTTCGCCCGCGCGACCTACCACGAGCCCGCGCTGCGCTCCTGCTCGCAGGCCGGGCTGGTCAACAACCTCAACGACGGGCTCGCGTGGGGACTGCTGCCGCTGTTCCTCGCCGCCCACGGCACCCCCGTCGGACAGATCGGGCTCGTCGCCGCGCTCTACCCGGCGGTCTGGAGCCTCGCCCAGATCCCCGTCGGCCACTGGTCAGACACCGCCGGACGCAAACCACTGATCGTCGGAGGTATGCTCGACCGCGTTGCAGCAGCCATCAACCGCATCGTGGCCGACGCGCGGCCGTGACGAGGTCGCCGAGCGTGACCGAACCGTTCGGCGCGCGATCAGGTCTAAACCGATTCCAGACACAAGCGGAGGCCTATGACGCCATCGAACACGCAGACCTATCTGGCCAAGGGGACGACCGCGAGCGGCTTCCGCGCTGACAGGACGGTGGTCCTCATCATCGATCCGGTCAACGACTTCCTCTCGGAGGGAGGCGCCGCGTGGGATCTGACGAAGGCGACGGTCAAGAAGAACGACGTCGTCGGCAGCCTGCAGCGCGTGATCGACGGCGCGCACGAGCGCGCGGTCCCCGTGCTGTTCGCGCCGATGGCCTACACCGAGGAGGACTACGCCGACGAGCAGCTCCAACGGCGCACCGCGATCAACCGGATCATGTTCGAGCGCCGGATGTTCCTGGCGGGTAGCTGGGGCGCGGACTTTCATCCCGATCTGCAGCCTTCCGATGCCGACATCGTGCTCGAGCCGCACAAGGGCACCGACGTCGCCGAGACCGACCTGCTCGAGCACCTCGAGCGGCTGGGGACCACGCACGTGGTCATCTGCGGGATGACAGCCAACCTGTGCTGCGAGTCGACCGGGCGCCACCTCGCCGAGCACGGCTTTGACGTCACGTACCTGTCCGACGCGATCGGCGCCGAGAGCCTGCCGGCCTACGAGGCGTCGATCCACCTCAACTACCCGTTGATCGGCAACGCCGTCCTCGAGGTCGACGAGCTCCTCGTCGCCCTTGACGAGGGCGCCCAGCAGCAGGCGCCGCAGGCCGGTGACACCGTCTACGGCTCGGATCGCGGCAAGATCGGGACGATCGACGAGATCGTGCCCGCCAGCGCCGACAACGCCGGCCACCTGCTCGTCAAGCGCGGCGTGATCCTCGACCGCGATATCTACATCCCGATCGACGCCGTCACCAGGCGCGCCGGCGAGAGCGTGGTCATCAATGTCCCAAAGCTCGTCGTCGGCAAGATGCCCTGGGACGAGCCTCCCTCCCCGGCCGACGTGACGGCCAAGCAGGGCCCTGCGGCTGCGCAGGTCGAGCATCTGTACGGCTCGCGCTCACCATCCGGCGCGCCAGCCGCCTAGCAGCTCCGCACAGAGGAAGGCGCCCCCTTCCCCGCTCGCTCGTGTCCTCTTTCGCGTCGACTCGGCGCTCACGCGGAGGCCTCATGAACGGACCTCCACGCCTCCCCAGAACGCGACGTGGTTGCGGATCTTGCGGATCCAGGGAAAGGGACGCCGATACGTCCACGCCGCGGAGCGAGCATCGCCGTCCGCCGCGTGGACGTGGTAGTAGCTGGAGAGGCCCTTCCACGGGCAGACGCTGCGTGCGCGCGAGGGCGACAGGTGCTCCCAGCGGATCTGACGCCTCGGCCGAGACTTCGTCTAAATGTCCTTAGTGGAAGCCTAACGGTCCCCAGCTTCTACTAATGTGGGCCGGGGCCCCTCGCAGGGCCCCGAAATCGCTTCCAATAACAGAGGACGAGGATGCCCAGGGCCCCAAAGACGGCTCCGCAGGAGGCCGTGGACGCCGATGCGCTGATCGCGACCTATCGGGCGTGGCTGGCGCGCCAGGCGCTGGCCACGCGCAGCCGGGACGCATACGCGGCGCAGGTCGCGCGCTTCCTCGGCTGGCTGGTCACCTCCGAGCACGGGGCGCGCTCGCTCGCTGATCCGCATGTCCGTGACTGGGCGGTGCGCGACTACAAGCGCCACGTGAAGATCGACGCGCGCTGGGCGCCGGCGTCGGTCAATCAAGCGTTGGCGGCGATCGACAACTTCTACCGCTCGCTCGGCGCCGGCCGCCCCGAGGTGCCGCGGGAGGATCTGCCGCAGCTGGCGCCGCGGGCGCTGGCGGAGAGCGAGCAGCGGCGGTTCCTGCGCGCCGTGGAGGCCTCACCGTCGCCGCGCGATCGCGCGATCGCGACGGTCTTCTTCTACACGGCGCTGCGGCTCTCGGAGCTCGCCGCGCTGGAGCTCGGCGACGTGTCGGTGACGGCCCGCCGCGGCGTGGTCCGGGTGCGGGCGGGGAAGGGCGACGCCTACCGCGAGGTCCCGCTCAACAGCGCCTGCCGCAACGCCATCGACGACTGGGCGCAGGCGAGAACCGCGCCCGAGGACATCGTGGCGCTGTGGCTCTCGCGGCAGGGCACCCGGATGAGCCCGCGCGCGATCGACCTCGTGATCCGCCGGTTGGCCAAGGACGCGGGCCTCGAGCTTTCGGCGCACACGCTGCGCCATACGGCGGTGACGAACCTGATCCGCTCGGGCGCCGACGTCGTGCTGGTCGCGGAGATCGCCGGTCACCGTCGCCTGGACACCACACGGCGCTACAGCCTGCCTTCCGCGGCCGACCGGGACGCCGCGCTCGAAGCGATCCTCGTCGAGATCTAACAGCACCGTCTCAACCATGGGTCTGAGCGCGGATGCCGAGCCGGATCCTCTCCGACCGGGAGGTTGAGCAACTCGCGAGCTGGCCAGAGGAGGTCGCCCGGAGCGACCTCGCAGCGTTCTTCACGCTGTCACTTGAGGACCTACGCTGGGTCCGCTCCTTCCGCTCACCGCGCGCGGCACCCGACCGCCTCGGTCTGGCAGTTCAGCTGTGCGCGCTGCCGTTCCTCGGGTTCATCCCAGCCGAGCTGAGGGCCACCCCGGCCGAGGTCGTCGAGCGCCTCGCCAAGCGGATCGGCGTGCCCCCAAAGGAGCTGGCGCGCTACGTCGAGCTCGTCAGCGACCGGTCACGTCGCGAGCACGCTCAAGCGGTCATCGCGCGGGCGGGGTGGCGAACCTGCGGGCCCGGCGAATGGCGCGCGCTCGGCGACTGGCTTCTGATGCGGGCGCTGGAGCACGACACCCAGGCGGTCTTGTTCCGCCAGACCCTCGACCATCTCCAGGCCGAGAAGATCGCTCGTCCCGGCCCGGATCGCCTGATGCGGGCGGTCGCCACCGCGAGAGCCGCGGCGACCAAGGAGATCCACCGCCGCCTCGAGCCACTGCTGATCCCCGAGCTCTGCACCCGTCTCGACGCTCTGGTGGTCCCGATCCCGACCTTGGCGTCGCGCCGCTGGTGTGGCTCGGGGATGGCGCTACCCCCCTACGGCGACGTCAAGCTCAACATGACGATTCTCCTGCCTCTCTCGGGTCAACCGCCGGTGGGTGGGAACCGTTCGGAGCAGTTCGTCGCATCGCGCGGATCAGCTCGTTGACGGCTGTAACTCCTCCGCAGAGCAGCAGCGGGATCTCCGGGATCAGGTAGCGGACGACGAACGCGACGAGCATCGCGCTCGCCAGCAGGATCGCGACGCCGCTGCCGCTCAGCAGGAAGATCTCCGGGCGACGGCCCGCTTGAAGCCGGCGAGCCGGGATCAGCGGCGCGAGCAGCGCCAGCAGCGCGCCGAGCGTGAGGAGGCCGAGCAGCAGCCGCGGCGCGTGGAAGATCCGCTGATAGCTCCGGAGTAGGGCGCTCGGCCAGCGTACCCGAGGAACGTAGGACGGGAAGTAGCGGTTGCGAGCAGGAACATTCGCCGCTGCGACCCCAAGCGCGCGAGGAAACGTGACGTTGACCCCGTCGTCGTTCGAGTCCGGGCGGGCGCGCGGGTCGAAGAAGCGCGCGAAGTCCGCGGAAACCGTCCTGGCGTAGACGAGGGGGTGGCGAGCGATGATCGCGAGCGCGTAGCTCTGCAGGAGCGCGTCGTCACGGGCAGTCTGAAAGTGGCCGTAGCCGCCATCGCCGACGTAGAAGTCGGGGTTACCGCCGAACAAGCGCTCGGCCGGCGATTGTGGGCTCCAGATCCAGAAATCCGGAGAAGGCGCTGCTCGCGCGCGAGCGTCCGCGACGCACAGCGGGCGGGTCGCGGGCGGGATCGCGGCGCCCCGGCAGTCGGCGATCGCCTCGACGCGCCCGTAGAGGAACCATCCCTGCGCCTGCTGCAGGCCGAACGATCCAGCCGTGTGCACGTAGTGCAGGGCGGAGTATGCGAACAGGGGAACCAGGACCGCAGCAGCGCCCGCGAGCAGCCGCCGACGGCCGACGCCACTCCAGAGCAGGTACACGAGCCACACGGGGATCACGAACAGAGCCGCGGTGCGCAGTGTCACCGTGATCGCCAGCAGCCCGCCGGCCAGGACCAGAGGCCGGGTTCGCTCGCCAAGGGAGATCGTGAGCAGCATCACAGCAGCCAGGGCGAGCTCGAAGAAGGACTCGGCCATGATGTGCTGCTCGAGCGCGATCGCGTAGGCATCGAGGATCACCACCGCCGCGGCGAGCACCGCCACTCGTCGAGCGACACCCAGGCGGAGGCAGAGCGCGTATACGAGTACACCTGTGCCGAGACCGGCCACGTGCTGCAGTACCACGACCAGCGCGAAGTCGTGCCCCGGCGCCGAGAGCAGACGCAGCAGCAACGGATAGCCGCTCGGCCGACTCGGCGCGATTCCGACCGGAAAGCGACTGAAGGCCAGGTTCAGGTACTGCCACGAGTCGCTGAAGAACAGCGCCGGCCAGTATGCCACCGATGCTCCCACCCTCGCCATCGTGGCCAGCACCAGAACGACAATCAGCCCACGATGGGCCGCTAGCCGCACCCGCAGACTCGACGGCTCCAACAGCGCGAAACGGGTCTTCGCTCCGCGCATCACCGGTCCTTCTGTTCCGATGGCCTAAATGGATCACTTTTCAGACCAACGAGGTCGAAGCAGTCAGGGCGACGTTCCCGAGCGCGCGAGCTGCGCTACACCAGACTCCGACTCCTTCCTGAAGAACAGCTACATCGTCCCCGCCGGCGCGCGGTCGCCGGACACTCCCGACTGAGCTGCCGCGAGATGTTTGTCATGGTTGATCCAAGCACGACGCGAGATGAGGATCCCTGACTGACGGTGAACCAGGTCGCCGAGCAGGTCCAGGTCGATCCCCAGACGGTGCGGATCTGGCTTAGCGAAGGTCGCTTGGCGGGCGTCAAGCCCGGGCCGCGGCGGCTGGCGGGTGCTCCAGTCCGAGGTCGACCGGATGCTCAGCGCCGACAGGATGTCAGCCCCCAGAGTCAACCGGGGAGCGACCCGCGCGCGGCGCGAGCAAGCGCATGCCCCTCGTCTTCCCTGCTCGCCTCGGCCCGTGAGGAACAACGGAACGAAGAGTGCCGTTAGCCGCTGTGGTTAAATCGGCTGCGTTGGCGAGGTGGCGGTAGATGGTCGGTCGGTTGACGTCGAACTCGGCGGCGATCTGCGCGACGGTGTGCGTGCGCTTGCCGTCCTGGCCGGTCTCCTCGTACATCTCGCGTGCGAGCTTGACCTGCCGTGGCCCGAGCTTTGGCTTCTGCCCTCCGGTGCGCCCACGGGCGCGGGCGGCCGCGAGCCCGTCGATGGTGCGCTCGGACATCAGCGCGTGCTCGAACTCGGCGATCGCGCCAATGATCTGGAAGAACAGCCGCCCGACGGGCTTCGAGGTGTCGATCCCCTGGTCGATCACCACCAGGTCCACGCCGCGGGCCTGTAGGAGCTTGGAGAGGTCGATCAGGTGCTCGAGCGACCGCCCGAGCCGGTCGAGCTTGGTTACCACGAGCTGGTCCCCGGTGCGGTTTGCTGAGAGGAGCGCCTTGTCGAGCTCGGGGCGTCGCGCGAGCTTCCCCGACGCCGTGTCGATGAAGATCTCCTCGCAGCCGGCGGCGCTCAGCGCGTCGTGTTGCGCTTCGGCGTTCTGGTCGTGGGTCGAGACACGTCCGTAGCCAATCCGCATCGTCCGCACTGTAGCGCGAACACCCGAGTGCGTTACGTTGCCGCTTACACGGCAACCGTTACAAATGGGCCCTTGCGGCGCTTGACGATGGCCGGAAGGCGCGGAATGTCTCGTGAACGATCGCACGCGGACATCCCCGCTGTTTTCCGCGCTCGCTGACGTTCCGCCGGAGTCGAGACGCCGGGACATCCGGAGCCTCTCCCGCGCAGTCACGCGCGACGACGGTGGTGAATTGCGGTCCTGCACGGCAGCAGCGTAGTGAGGCCGATACCGATGCTGCCCGATGTTCCCGAGGATCGCGGCGAGCTGGGCCGTGGGGCATGCGGCGGTGAGAGTCAGCCCATGCGGCGCCTCATGCCGGTCGGCTCGGCTTTGCCGGTGCGGGCGACCGTTCGCCGGTGAGCGCGGCCCTGAGCCAGGCGTCCGGCGGGGTTGGCGTTTGGCCGTTCTCGGAGCGGTAGATGCGGCATTTGAGTCCGAAGTCGTCACGTCCGGCCTGCGCCCGGATCGATGTCGACGCCGTCGATGCGAACCGTTGGTGAACCGAGGAACCGCGTCTCCTGGGCTACGTCGAACGTCTCGACGGTGCGCAGCTCGATCGCGTCCGGATCGCCGCCTGCGGGTGGCAGTCATGGTTTTCGCGCTCGCGAGCGCCCGCGCCGCCCCGGCGCGGGCCGACGAGACGCGCGGTCCTCGTCGGCCCGACGCGGCTGGGACCTCAGGCGTGTGCCAGCCCACCGACGCTGCTGCGGGCCTCGCGATCGTCGAAGAGCCCCTCGCGGCGGGCGATCATCGCGATGCCCGCACCGGTCACCAACCCGAAGAGGAGGTGCGCGATGAAGAACCACGTCTGCGGGACGAGCTTCATGAGGGGATCGATGGCGGGGAGAACGAGCCAGCGGCTGACGGCGTAGGCGACGGCCGCGCCCATGACGCTGGCGGCCGCGATCCCGGCTGGGTTCCTAAGCACGCGCAGCGAGAGCATCTGGATGCCGCCGCCGATGATCATCATCGCGAACATGAAGCCGAGGATGGCGGAGAGCGCGAGGTGCGTCACGGACCCGAGCACGACATTCCCCGTAGTTACCGGGAGCGAGCTCATCACCTTGTTGCGCGCCGTGGTGTTCATCCCGGAGAGCAGGTCGGCCATCGTGCTGTTGGTCGCGTTGCCAGACATCAGCAGGTCGATGTTATGAATCTTCCCCGCCGGCACTCCGCCGCTCTTGAGCATGGCGTTCAGCTGTTGGCCCATCTCAGGCGTCACGTGGCCGCTGGCAATCGCCGGACCGAACTTGGCCATGGCGGCCGGAGGCAGCCTGACGCCCATCGCGCTCAGCATTCCAGGCAGCTGCGAAGACGGCGGCGTGATGGTCTTGGCGAATCCGGGGATGCCGAGGTTCAGCGGGCTCGCGTAGCCGCTCCCGTTGCTGCCCATCACGACGATCATCAGAGCGATCATCACGACGCCGCCGACCAGACCGGCCATCACGCCGCCGAGGCCAACGCGCTTGACCATCGCCATCATCGTGCCACTGCCGTGCCCGCCGACTTCTGCATTTACTGACATAGAGAATCCCTCGATTGCTTGGGTACCGATCGACTCTCTGACCCACCCGAGCCGCAGACGATTCACGCAACCAGTCGAGGACTACAGTCGCTCGACGACGTCGGCGGCGCAACAAGGCGAACCCGACAAAGCTCATCGCGATCGACCGAGGGCGCGAGGGGGGGTGGGGAGCAGCCCGGTCGCCTAGCTACTTCCCGCGGAATAAGTCGGTGGTTTGATGGCCCGATTCCGTCCGGTGGGATCGCCAGAATCCCTGCAAGTAAGTGGGTTTCTGGTCGAGAGGAGCGGGTGTGCTGACGCTGTTGGCGGGTCAGGCGGAGTCGTATTGATTTAGCGGTTGAGTAGGGGTTATGTAGCTTTCCGCGAATCTTCGTGGTGGTGGTTGCCGTTACCGCGTCAAACGTTGAAGTGCTCCGTGCCGAGCTTGTTGATGAGTTCGGGCGGCTGGTCGCGCGGTGTGCGACGTTGTCAGCCGAGAACGAGCGGCTGTGGGTCGAGGTGACTCGTTTGGGGGGGGAGAACGACGGGCTGCGGGCGCGGGTCGCGAAGCTCGAGGGGCTGTTGGAGGAGGCGCGGCGGGCGGGGAAGCGCCAAGCGGCGCCGTTCTCGCGCGGGAAGCCGAATTCGGCTCCGGGCCGGTCAGGGCGCCGATCTGGGGATGATCACGGCAAGCATTCTCATCGTGAGCCGCCGGGGGAGGTGGATGAGGAGCTCGATGCGTTGTTGACTGCGCGGTGCGGGTGTGGCGGGGAGATCGAGACCCCCATGTCGACTTCGCCGAAGAGCTGGCGGGCACCGATCCGGTGGCTCCGCATCATCGCGACGCGGCGGGCAGGACCCTCACCGAGGGTGGCCGGACGTGGGACTTATTGGCGATCTCGACCGCACTGCGTGATCGGCATTTTGTTCGCGCGCTTACTACGCGCAAACCACGACCGATGCGCCAAAGCTGACCGCCGGGGAACGGCGGCGTTTCGCTCAGTCGCTCAGACTGCCTGAGACCCAAGCACAGAATTGGCTTCGGTGATTCGGCTGGCGGCGAGCTCGTCGATCACCTTCGCGGTGTCGAGCAGGTCGACGGGGTGGACGAGCTCGTAGCCGTTGCGCTCGAGGAACTCGCGCATGACGTCGTAGCCAGTGCGCTTGTTGCCGTCGAGAAGCGGGTGGTAGCGGATGATTCGCGAGCAGTAGATCCCGGCCTTGTGCGCCGTGTCGGGGTATGCCTCGAAGTCTCCAAACCCCGCGAATGGAGCGGCCAGCGCGGCTTGGCCAAGCTGCACGACGCGGTCCATCCGGGCTAGCTGCTCTGCGCGGATCCCGGTGTGGATCTCCGCGATGAGCAGAAAGTCGACGAGCTCGATTCGCTCCATGTCACGAGCCTATCACATAATTGGTGGCTTGGTGTCTATATGCCTTGACGGAAGATGATATGAGTGCTACCGTTGGTCGCGCAACCCGACCCGAGGAATCTCATGCCAAAGACGATGACTTTGCGGCTCGACGACGAGCGAGCGGCAACGCTCGAGCTTGTCGCTCGAGCCGACGATCAGAGCCTTACGGACGCTGTCCGTAGCGCTATCGACGCGCACATCGCGACCCGGAGACAGGACAAGACCTTCCTCGAGCGCCTCCGCCGGCGCCACGAGGAAGAGCACGAGCTGTACGAGCGGCTCGCGAAGTAGTCTCCCGTCGACGCAGTCCGTCTTTCTTGGCGTGCTCGGTCGCCCTCGCGGACGGGCGCGTCACCGTTCTTGTGCTCGCGTCGAGCGACGGCCTGGCCCCCATCGACGGTGTCCGGCGCTGCCCTGCGCGCCCGATCACGAACCTCAATGACGGAAATCCGACTCGACTGCCGGAACTGAGCGACGCCTAACAAGGGTCACCCAGGCCGACGATCGGCGCACACGACGGGACTCCTTCCAGACCCCTCATACAGTCACGCTAATGCTCCAAAGCGCGACTATTCCGTGCGAGGCCGGGTGTAACGTCCGGTCATGGATCAAAGCGCCCCCGCACCGCGCAAACGGCCGGGGGCATGACAGCCAAGGGAGGCTCTTGGCTGCTGGATCACCCTAACCCACCGCTCGGCCAGCCGCCGCTCGACGCCGAGCCGCTCGCGGGGCTGCTCGCCACCCACTGGAAGCTCGCGCTCTGCGGCGCCTGCGGCCATGAGCGCATGCCCGCGGCTGGGGCTGTCAGCGCTCGACCTCGGGCTTGCGCGTGACCCCGGGCCGATCGACGGCCCGTCGTGCGGGCCGGGGCCCGGGCAGCGCCGGCGGGAGTGCGACGGCGAGACGTGCCGGCAGTTGCCCCTGCGCGGCGAGGCGTGCTGCCTCGTACGCCTCCCGGTCAACTGTTGACAGCTCGAGGACCTGGGCTGCGGTCAGCCTGTCGCTGACCTGCCTAAGCTGCCCGCGGACGGCCTGCTCGATCTCCCCCGCGCGCTGCAGCTCGCCGGCAGCGCAGTGCATGTCGTAAAGCGCCTTGGCGAGATTCGCCAGCTGACGCAGCAGCACCGCTTGCGCGACCGGGCCGCCGCCGCCGCGCGCCGCGGAGGCGAGCAGCAGCGCCGCGCCCCGCGCGGAGGGAACGACCGCTCGCTTACCCGACACCTGCCCGGCGCGCAGCTGCGCGGAGCGAGCCAGCGCGGCCGCGGTCTGCGCCAGCGGCCCGGGCTGGGGCTCCACGGCGAGCGACCACGCCGCGAACGCGCCCGCGGTCTCCTGCGCGACGTGCGCCCACGTCGCGAGATCCTCGGCGGGCACCGAGCGCAGCCGATCGCGCAACGCACCGACCTCGGTGCTGTACCGCGACCACAGCATCGCATCGGGCTCGGTGAGCTCTCGCCCAGGCGCGGCCGGGCGCTGGTCGCGTCCCGCCGCCGTCCACTCCGCGACCGCGCCAGCCGCGTGCGCGGGAGAGTCAGGCCACCCGGCGCGCAGCCGCGGAAGGGTCAGATCGCGCGCGAGGCGCCCGCCGCCGAACCACACCACCGCCGTCCCGGGCGGCGGGACAAGCGCGACCGAGTACCCCGCTACCACGTCGCCCCGACCCGCCGCGAACCGCGGCCTGACCCGAAGCCCGCCCTGGCGCAGCCGCCGGACGAACTCGCCCTCGTCCCCCGCCACGGCCGCGCACGCCCGGACCGTACGCTCAAGACGCTCGCGCGGGACCTCGTCCCCGTGCGCGCGGCGGGCCAGGTCCACCGGCTGCTCGCCGCGGCTGCCGCGTCCCGCCTGGCGGGACTCGAGCACCTGCAGCCCGTGCTTTACCTCGAGCTCCCCCGCGAGCGTCTGCGCGCGCGGACGATCGTTCCACGTGCTCGCCTTGCTGCCGTCCTGGCGCACCAGCGACACCACGACATGCAGATGATCGTTGCCGGCCTCCGAAACCCCATGGCGCAGCGCGACCCACCGGCACGCTCAC
>JAABUX010009467.1_pt1 | contig 11036 bp, 19 predicted proteins | sample 5561851 | NCBI WGS metagenome assembly JAABUX01 (sample SAMN10711883, study PRJNA513361) | rock metagenome | isolation source: Antarctica rocks | place: Antarctica: Victoria Land, Richard Nunatak red sandstone | collected 2016-01-03 | reverse complement strand
CTACTTCGCCCTCACGCACGGCGTCTTCAGCGCCAAGGAGGCGCCCGTCTGCTCGCCGGTGCATGCAGCTATGGCCCACGGACCTGGATTCCTACCTTGCATATCCTATGTCAGCACCCATGGATGCCTGATGACCCTTCCACCAGCCATTGTGGTGCCAATCAGCAACTGTTTGCTCTCGAAAGGCGCCATCCGCAGCGCGGTCTGGTCGCAGCGCATTAACACGTGCTGAGCCTCTGCCCCTGTGTGTGCTTGACAGGCAAGCGTCGCAGTGGCATTTGACCCGCCGGCACTGCAAGCTACCTTCGACCAGAGCGCCTTGGGCAGGCGAGGCGGTGCCAGGGCCGGTAGCACAGTAGCAGCACTATCAGCCGGTGACGGCACGCAAGCAGCTGCTCGGTCAGGGAACGCTGCTGAGCCGCAAGATACAGGGTTGCAGGGAGTCGCCCAGTCAGTAGCGGGTTTCGCTGCTCAAGGCGCACGAAGGCTGCTGGAATCTTGGGTGACATGGCATGGGACATGACAGCATATATGGAGCGTGTCTGTGTTTTCGTCTGTACTTTCGTGTGCTTAAACTGACGCTGGAGGACATTGCATGGACAAGCTGCAGAGGTGATCAGAAAATCGTCACAGGGAGAAGCTGAGTCTACACGCGGCATAAAATGTTTCACAACCTGATGTCTGCCAACTGATCGTCCATTGCCTGAGCAGCAGTGCGCTCGAGAGCAACGAGGAGCAAGCGCTGGATCGGTTCTTGTATCCGCCCGATCTGCTCGCGTAACCATGGCATGGTGTTGCCACGATCCGCCAATGCCGTCTGTGCACAGCCGAGCACCCAGTCAGAAAGTCTCAAGGCCTGTAGGATTTGACATTACTCGAGGGACTCGCATGGTGACCACCAGAGAAGACAAGCGTACCGTCACGAGGTGTAGCAGCAGAACCTGCGCAGCCGCCCCACATCGGCGCTGAAGTATTGCATCACGTTGCCAGACCGCACTTCCCTGAACAACGCTCACCACTTGAACGATCTCCTGCGGGTCAGCGACTGCAGCGATCAATCTTAATGCGCACCGCGTTCATCGTCGTGCTTGTTTTCCGCACCAGCCGCCTATAGTCATTGCTTTGTCGTTGCATTGGTGCAGGGTGCAGTTGGCAGGCTATGCCGACATCGTAGCACGGCGTCAATAACAGGCGTTGATCATGCCGCAAGCTGTGGCTGTTGAGTTATAGCTTGCGAGATGGCAGACCTGCAAGCACTGCCTCGCGGTGGCTGACCGGTGCGCGGACGATGCATCGATCAGGCGCTGGCACTGCGCTCCAAGGTGGCGCAGCATCTGCTCTAGCGCATCCAGCCTGTTTAGCCATCAGCAGGTGCCTGTCAGTGCTCGTCAAGGATAACACCTGTCAGCCGCCGTCAAGCTTACGTGTCATGCACACATGATCCGAGATCCAGGTGTGAAACCGTACAGTGCTTGACCGAAGAGGCGTCCACGACGGAGAAACATGCCATGGGCACTGATGCAGTGACAGCTCGCGCCTGGCGCTGCCATCCCGCGCCACGGGTGCGTCATCGCGCGCGAGCAGCGACGCTACCCGGGCGCACAGCTGCAGCACGCCGGCCGATGGTGCCTCGCTGCCACCGACTGACGCCGCCTCAGCGCGCACAGACGCTGCTCGTGCAGACCCCGCTGACACAGCAGCAGACCCAGCGCGCTTGGCTGCTCCAGGGGTTGCGGCTGCTGATGCTGCGCGCGGTTGCAAGGTCGCCAGCCACGCCGGAAGCACAGTCTCGGTCAGTTGCCGATATTCTACACTCGTGCACCACGGCAGCAGCTCCAGGCACGCCGCCAGCAACGCCCGCCGCATGATCTTGCGGGGCAGGTGCAAGGCAAGCGCAGCCAAAGCTGTGGTGTGACGCTGCGTCGTGGTCTGCCGCTGAGAGGGCAACACATCCTGGTGTGCAGGTGTCAGTGCGGCTGGTTGTTGTGGCGTCGTCAGAGCACGGGCTGCTTCTGCGAAGGCCGCCGCAGCGCCAGCTGAGGAAGCACACAGCACCAAACACTCCGTCACGGCCTGCGCCGCCTCGGCGGTGTCTGAGCGCGTGAGCCTGCTGTTGATGAGGTGCTGCGCCTGCTCAGCGGTGTACATGTTGCTGTGACTGCTCCGAAGCAGGGGAGGGATCAGCAGCGCAGCCAAGTTGGCGGGGCTGCCGGCAGGATTGCTCAGCTCTGATGCTGTCTGTGCGGCGCTGGCAGGAAGCGAGCTCATCGCCGCCTCCAGAGGCGCCAACTGGATCGCTGTGCGCCAGTTGCAGCCCCTGGCAAAGACCAGCACCTCCCGTAGCTGACGACGCCTGAGCTGCACCAGGCTATCTGCAGCAGGAATTGAGTCGGCGGGGTTTGACCCCGGGATGCCTCCAGGGTTGCGCCCCTCGCTGACATCGTTGCTGAGGTCTGCATGCGCGGTCACAAGGCGCTGCAGGAGCTCAACGGCGGGCTCGACCAGTCGCAGAGGGGTGCGCCTGCCCGGCGGGTTGCTGCGATCCGCTGCAGAGGGCTCGTTGGCGGCTGTCGTCTCGGTGCTGGGCTGGGCTGTCGGCCGCGCGTCCAGCAGCGCAGAAAGCACCCTGAGCAGCTCGCCGGCGGTGCCTTCTGTGGCGAGAGCGCTGGCTATGGAGCGCAAGTGTGACTGCTGTGACTGCGGTGCTGATCCACTTGCTAGGCTGCCGCGCTTTGACGCGGTCGAGCGCTCGTCGCCAATGGCTGGAATAGCATCCAAGCCCAGCTGCAGGGCCAGTCGCAGGTCTGCCGGGCCAGCATCGCTAGACGGCGCAGCCGAGCCGTCGCTGTGGTCGGGTTTTGTCGCGCCGCATAAGCCATGAGCGGCCATGCCGGCGCGCACGGCCGGCAGGACGACCGCCCTCAGGACATCTGCTGGCCGCAGCAGAGGCTCCACCACGGCTCCTGCGCAGACAACGACGGCACGACTGCATATCGGGCCCAACCTGGACAAGCATTTGCCAGCCGCCTTGAGGCAGCAGAGCGACAGCTGCATCTCTCACGATCTCCAGCCCTACCGTCACAAGACTGGTTGCAACCTCACAGTCTCTGCTGGTACGACGCTACATCTTTGGCAGCACCCGGACTCACCTGTTGGGGAGGGCGGGCGCAGCAGCTGCTGCATCAGCGCCCTGTACCCGCGCTCGCCCGCCTCTGTCGCCATCGCTGCGGTCGGCCGTAGTAGCATGTCCGCCAAGCGGCTCATCAGCTCAGGATTATTGGCAGGCACCTGGCCCAATGCCGGAAACCGTGCAAGCGGGCGCAGATGGCACAGCAGCTGCGCAATCAGCGTCCCCTGCACGCACGCAGCCGTGCTCCTGACCTCACATGGAGATGCAGCATAGTGCCTACTGATTCCCTTAGCTGCACATGCAATTTGCTGATGGTTCATGGCACTTATGGCAGGCAGGACGCAGCGCAAAACGGCAGGAGATTAGGATTTTGTCTGGGTCGATGCAGAGCACGTCAGCGGCGGTGGAATTGCCAGTGTCTCCTTTATCACAATGGAAACTTGAGTAGGCGGTGTCAGTTTGAGGTATACGTCGAGGGTCGGCTTCAGGATCAAGCTCGCAGTTGTCATCCAGGGTTCAGGGCTGGGCTTTGCTGCAACCGCACCTGGCCGCTGTGCAGCACGGCGTCCTGGAGGAGGCGGCCCAGCACGGCGCCCGGCGCCAGCGCCGCCGCCGGCAGCAGCTGCGCCGCCAGAGCCGTCACCTCCTCGGGTTCCTGCTCGTACACCGTGACCGCCGCCGCCGACCCTGCGCTCTCATGTTGCATCTCAATCATGAATTCCAAACGTATATAATAAGATGATTATACCTTTTGAATGCTAAAAAGGTCTGTTAAAACAATAAATTCTCCTCTGCTAAACCATGAGCTTTGCTGTCGAAGTTAGTTGTGATAAGATGTACCGCACACCATCTCACGTTAATACTGGCCTGGTCCAATACCGTGACTGTGTGCTAAGCCGCGCCTGGCATCGAATACCTCGACTTCTCAGCGCGTTGAGTCTGCGCTGTAGCATCCTTAAAATGTTCCATGTGGAAGCCATCATGCCAACACTCTGAATTCGACATCTCACCAGGAGCTGATGTCGTGTGGTTTTCGGTCACATGCACACACTATTGAAAGGTACACACCTTCAATCATGCGGTTGCTGACGAGGATGAGGTGCTGCGCGGCATCGCGCTGAAGCGCCTCGTCCGCTGCCATCGCAGCCCGCAGCCGGGCAAAGCTACCATCCTACACGTGGCCAGAATATGGACAGTTGACTACAAGCGCGAGCATCTTTGGGTCAATTTTGTGAACTCGGTCAACACGTTTGACAGCACATGATGGCGATGGCCAAGTCCTGCCTCTGCAGCGCGACTGCCAATAACAGGCAATTGTCCCGAGGCGCTCCCTGTCAGTGACGGATGCAGCCGCTATGGTGCGCCCCGCCATACTACACTGCTTCCGACCGATGTTTGTAGGAAGGCTAGAGTGGCCAGGGGTTTTGTCCTCTAGCAGTGTCGCGCGCTTACCTGCAGGGCCAAATCAAGCAATCCGCTGTGCCCCTCGGGGATAGCAGCTGCGGCGGTGGCAAAGAAGCCCGTCAGCAGCTGCATCTCGTCCGGCGCCACGGGCCAATCTCCGTCGTACTGCTCCGCCATCATCCGCAGACAGGTTGCAGCAACCCAAAGCGGCGCCTGCCAGTCCGGGCTGCTGAGCTTCTGCACGTGATCCCATTGTGGCGAGGCCTCTCCTGCAAGAGGCAGCAGGTTGGCTGTGACTGCAGGGAAGCAGCACAGGGCAAAAGGGCTGACACACAAAAGCTGCATGCAAAGCAGACCGAACGTGGGCCGCTGACAACTGACTTGATTTCCATCAGCGAGTACGCAAGGCCTGCGCAGGCACGCCTTGCAATTGCTGCGCGTCACGCCCGCTGCAATCCTGCACCGCCGCCGGCACCGCGTGCCGCCGTCGCTCTCTGTCCGCTCCCTCAGCGTGAGCGCGCAGCACGACGCTGGCGGCCAGGTTCGCCACGCGGCGAGGGTCTAGGGCTGGCTCGCCCTCTGCTACCCCTGGCTGCGGCTCTGCTGCAGGCAACCAAATGAACCTCACTTGAGGTTTGTCGCGGAACGCAACGTTGGCACGCGTATGCTCACTAGCTGCAGACACAAAGTACTATGCGCACACTCCACCACGTGGTGGGTCATTCTAACACGCCATAGAGGAGTGCGTCAGAGGCTATCCATTAACAATCACTCACGTTGCAGCGCCGCCCATAATGCTGCGGTCGCCACTGCGTCGCCGAAGACGCTGTGCGCTAAGTTGCCTCCCGCCTGACGCCCTTGCGCTGATGTCGCCACATCATGGTCATCGGCCGTCGCAGCCCTGCTGCTCTCAGCGGACACGCCGCAGAGCAGCAGCCGCGCTTTGAGATGGCACCGCTCCTGGAAGGCTGACGTGCTGCTGCCGCCTGCTGTGATCGCCGCAAGGTCGCGGGCCAAGGCTGCGTTCAGGGCGTCGAGTAAGTTCTCCATGGCGTCTCTGTAGCAGGCTGCACTGTCCGCATCGACGGCCGCAGACTCGCCCCAGTCCGACAACATCTCTTGCATGACTGTCAGCGTCGTCCGCAGGACCGACTCAGCCGCGGACGCCCTGACGTCATCTGTGGTTCCCGCAGCAGCAGGCAGCTGCGGCACGGTATCGTGCTCCCGCCGCAGCAGACAGGCGCAGAACTCGGCCAGCGCCTGCAGCATGACGCGCCGCTGTGCCCAGTGCCCGCTCGTCACACGGTGATACGACGTCTGGAGTGCCCCCAGCAGCTCTGACACAAATGCCCAGACCCCTAGCGGCATTTCACTAACTCCAGCAGCTGAGTGTTTATCCCCGCCTGGGCGACAACTCTGCGCAAAGCCTGCGGCATCGCTGGCAGCGCTGCCCGGCTGATGAGCCGCCGTGCCGGCACACCCGTCGGCACCGAACGGGGCGAGCCGCAGCGACGACCTGAGGTCCCCCAGCAGGATGCACGCCATGGGGGGCCATCGGCGGACCAGCTCGCCGGCGAGGCGGCCGCGCTCTGTGGCGTCAGATGCCGCCGCGGTTATGCCGGAAAGCTGCCACCGCAGGGCGTGCGCCATGAGGCCGTACCAGCCCATGCGCGCCACCACCCGACTGTAAACTCCTGCGCGAAACAGAAGGAATACTGTCGGTGGCGTTTCCAGCGAAGCTGAGCATTACAACAGCAAGTCAGCAACTCTTGCGTCTCAGCAGCGACGGGCACAGTGGCAAAAACGGATGATTTTGTCTAATGCCACCAAAGCACATCCGCACAGCTTGCACCTGTGGAAAGGCGCCAGCGCTTATGGGGCACCAGGTCATCGCCGCTCCCTTCGGCGTCGGCCAGCCGCGCGACCTCCGTCCAGGACCGGAACAGCAGTCCGTGCGCCAACGCCGCGTTGAGGTCGTGCCGAGCGTCCGCGTGCACCACGGCGTGCAACTGCTTGGTCACTGATGCCTCAATGGCGTCCCATGCCGACGCGTCTGCTGCCGGCTGACCGTCCTCGGGGCAATCAAGATCGCCTGCGAAATGACGAACCAGCTTGTGATGCAAGCGCACTGGTGTCTGCAGCGTCTTGACTTCTGCATGTGCCCGAATGGCCTCTCTGTGTCACCTGCTACAGCTTTCGTTCAGTGAGTGCTTCGATGACTCGATGCTCACCTGCTGATGGCGCTGCCAGCTGCGGACCCAGCGTCGCGAACAGCGGCGCCAGCTGGGCCTGGATCACCAGCAACCTGCTGTCGGCGAGGCCCGGCACCGCCGCCGCACGCGCCGCTGCCGCCTCCGCCGCCCGCTGCTGACGCCAGTCGCCGCGAACGCCGCCGGCGCCGCCTCGCCATCGGCTCATCGGCCCGGCACCACAGCGGGCGGCTCAAGCACAGACGCAGCTGCAGAGATGGCAGAGGCGAGGCCTCAGGGGGCCCGACCCGCGTATGCCGCCGATCTTATCATTGATTGTAGGATCGAACAAACAACTATGCATGCCGGATGCAGGTTGGCACCTGGTGCTATGCTTACATCCCTGTGCAGTAATCTGGCAAAAGCTGCGATTTGGCCAAAGGAACGCGAGTCTGTTTTTTGCGCGAGCCATGCGATACCTGCTGCCTGATCCGAGGCAGTCAGTGGGCTCTATAGTCTGCAGTGAGCTCAGGAGCTTCCGCGCAAGGACTTGGGCTCACCGTGCGTCGTCCTTCAACGTGTTCTCCTCCCCCTCCCACCCTTGGCAGCACGGGTCCACTGAGAGCTTTGCTGCGCTCGTAGCTATTATCTCCGCCGTAGTCCGAAACGTGCCACTACGAAACGTGCCAACACTGCGGTCTTCGCAACTGCAGGCGCTCCGATCAGGACGCCTCCCTGCCTCGTCGCCGCAGCAGCAGCAGCCCCCGCCGCTGTGCCCGCCGCCGCTGTGATTATGGAGGTGGACCAGACCCTGAACCCCGCGGTGGCGGCGCTAAAGCCGTCCAAGACCATGGCGCTCACCGACCTGGCGCGGCAGATGCGCGAGGACGGCGTCGACGTGATCGGCCTGGCTGCGGGGGAGCCGGACTTCGACACGCCCGCGGCCATCATCGAGGCAGGCATTGAGGCACTCAGGTGAGCGAGATCACAAACAGGGTGGTTTGATGTCATCAACGAGTAAGCAACAGATGCAGTTGTCGCAATCGTCTAGGTGGACAGCCCGATGCCAGCACACACGCAGACATCGGAGCATTGTGATGCACAACACGGGAGTATGGGCTTCGACTGGCGTAGCACGTGTTAGCCAGCTGATGCAGGTGGCCATTGCGAGCACCACCTTGGCGATTGATGTTCCCTCTTTGTCGCACATGCGGCATCTGCATACAATGCGTTTGACAGGATGTGCCGCACCATGCGCAGGACGGGGCAGACGCACTACACCCCCAACACGGGCACAGCGGCCCTGCGGCAGGCCATCTGCGCGAAGCTGGCGGCGGAGAACGGGCTGGAGTACGCGCCCGGCGAGGTCGTGGTCAGCAACGGCGCGAAGCAGGCCATCTGGCAGGCGCTGCTGGCCACCTGCTCGGCGGGTGATCAGGTGTGCCATCTCAGGTTGCGGGACGCTGCTTGGTCCTCGCGTCAGCTCGTGCCTCGCCTGCATCGCGCCACATGTTTGGACTCTACTGCCCATGGTTCCGTCATCAGGGGCTCTGGCCAGCTTTCTTTCTCATGACCCATCTTCGCCAAGCAGTGAGTCTCATTTGGGCCTGATGCTTCATCATGGCAGCGGCCAGCTCTCCTCTGTTGCGATCCTGACAACATGTCAAACCCTGACATCTTTTGCTGGTCCGGCCTGACGTCGGAGACCCGTTCCATGATCATCAGGTGATCATCCCGGCGCCCTTCTGGGTGAGCTACCCCGAGATGGCGCGCCTGGCCGGCGCGGAGGCGGTCGTCCTGCCCAGCACCGCCGACGACGGCTTCCTGATCTCCGCCGAGCAGCTGGAGGCCGCGCTGACGGAGCGCTCGCGGCTGCTCATCCTGTGCACGCCGTCCAACCCCAGCGGCGCCGTCTACCCACGGTGGGCGCCTGCGGATTCAGACGCACTGAGGGACCCGCCTTGAATTGCAGTCGTGGCTTATCGCCCCTGGTGTCATGCATGTCTCATATGACACAGCCACGATCTAGACGTGGAACCAAACAACAAATGGGGAAGCTAATTCCCGCTCTGGGTATGCATTGTTGCGCTTCGAGGCTGCAGGAGATTATGTGTTAAGTTGTCCAGAGCAGGCCACCTGACCGCTGGCGGACTGGGGTCGGGCCAGCTGTGGACTGCAGCCGGTCCTCACTTGACTAACGCGGCAGCGGTAGCCTCGCAGGGCGCTGCTGGAGCAGATTGCGGAGGTTGTGGCGGCCCACCCGCGGCTGCTGGTGCTCTCCGACGAGATCTATGAGCACATCATCTACCCGCCCGCCTCCCACGTCAGCTTCGGCGCCCTCCCAGGTGTCTGAGCCTAGCTCCCGTGGCCGCACCCCTGCACGCCTGCGCACGATCAGCATTGCGGTGCAGTATGCACTGCCGAGCAGCAATGCTGGATGCCTCACGACAGGGATCCTTGCCAATTCACGCAACGACTGTGCCTCGAGGATCGGCGCTCACTGCTCGGCACCTTCACATTTGTTGACCATTGACCTATCTCAAGAAACGTCTTGCACCAAAACATCATGCACTGAGGCCTGACGCTGCAGTCTGTCGGCCCAGGCATTGCGGCCCGCGCATCGCATCTGGACGCTTATGCGAGTTGGACTCAGCCATGTCGCTTCAGTCCATCTTTACCCGGCAGTTGTCGCGCATCCATCTCGCAGCAAATGAGGGTTGACCTGGTCCTGACGCTGCGGTCCCCATCTGCCGCCAGGCATGCGGCCGCGGACGCTGACGGTGAACGGCTTCAGCAAGGCGTTCGCGATGACCGGGTGGCGGCTGGGGTACCTGGCAGCGCCGGAGCGCTTCGCTAGGGCCGCCGCCGGCATCCAGAGCCAGAGCACCTCCGGTGCGCTGCCGGCTCGAGATCACGTGCCTACTGCAACACGCTGACATGTTGCTGTAGGCCGGAACCTTCTGGTTCAGGCCTAGGACTCAGACTCGGGTCATGTTTACGTGTCAGGTGTTGGGCTAGGGTGCTCAGGATCGCAGCTGAGGTACAGCTACATGGTAGGTTGATCGCACTGACCGCGCAGCGCGACTGGCTGGGCTGCCATTCATCTTCAGCTCACTCAGAGTCAGTGCTCAGCTGCGACATTGAGCTCGGGCGGAGAACGTGTCTAGGACTTGGTTCAGGAGCCCGTTTCCTTGCGACGCAGGCGCCAGCAGCATAGCGCAGCACGCGGCGCTGACGGCGCTGGCGCTGGGCCGCGGCGGCGGCGAGCCCGTGGCAGCTATGGTCGCCGCCTTCCGAGAGCGCCGCGACTTCCTGGTCGCCGCCCTCCGAGCGCTGCCAGGGTGACGCCCCAACCCTACACCGATCCCTGACCAGAATCCTGACCCAAGTGTGGACGGCCAAAACCCCCACCCAATTCCGTAACCAATCTTGATCCAGTGCCAGACCCGATCTCTCTGCTCATCCTTGCAGCTCTGCTGCTAGGCACGAATGCTGGTGGTGAGCCATGGAACGCTGTGGTAGCCGCCCCTCACTGTTTGCTGCCAGGGCTTGAAGCTGCCGTAAAAGTACTTTGTGATGCTTCGCACTGCGACGTATATGTCTAAATGCCAACCGTGTCATCGCAGAGTGCGGCTCGCGGACCCGGAGGGAGCGTTCTATGCCCTGCCGGATGTGACCGCCTACGTGGGCCCTGGCGCGCAGGCGGCGGGTTTCGGGCCTGTGCCGGACGTGGACGCGCTGTGCAGGTGCGCAGTAGGGGCTCTGTTGGTCGACCGTGCTGCTGCAAGGCATCGATAACGAAAGGCATTACATTGTCATGTCATCTGCCCACGCACCGCATTTCTGGTACCCTCACGCAGCAGTGTATCATCATAAAGACTGTGTGAGCGACTGTGTGAGCTCAACAGTGGTGCGGACGTGCGCAGGTACCTCATACAGGTGGCGCACGTCGCCTTAGTGCCCGGGGACGCCTTCGGCGCATCGGAGTGCGTGAGGATATCCTATGCCGCTTCCATGGAGACGCTCCAAGCGGCGATGGACAGGATAGAGAGGGCGCTGGCTCCGTCTGTGTACACGAGGCGACAGGGAGACTGATAGTGGCAAGACTGGAGGGTAGGCCAGTGGGTTTGTGTCGGGTCCACCTTCATGCTTGATCACGAGCAAATGTCTTTCTGACCGTGCAGGTCCGTGGCCCAAGGATTTTGCTTTTCTATCTGCCGCCTTTAATCCAGGAGTTGGCATCGGGTTGACGGCAGTATACCGTGCTGCATCGGCGAACGAACCAGGCTGTGCGCATACGTTCTTAAAAGCTC
>JAABUX010009466.1_pt1 | contig 11036 bp, 11 predicted proteins | sample 5561851 | NCBI WGS metagenome assembly JAABUX01 (sample SAMN10711883, study PRJNA513361) | rock metagenome | isolation source: Antarctica rocks | place: Antarctica: Victoria Land, Richard Nunatak red sandstone | collected 2016-01-03 | reverse complement strand
CGGGGAACGCCGCGCAGGCCGAGCGCACACCTGCGAAAAGTATATCCAAAGTCTCCATCCGGAGCTTGAACCACACCTCTCGACACAGGGAAATCCACCACTCTCAACGGCCATTTAGAATCGCTGAAGCTGTCGCCCGCGCATCGTCAAGGGCGGCGTGCCGCGCTAGGATCGTTACGCATAGGATGCGGCGACGATGATCCCTTCTGCCCCGGCCCCGGAACAGATCCAGCCAGGCTTGCCGATCGGCGACGGGCTGCGGCTTCGCCGAGAGCAGCTCGGCTGGTCGCTGCCGGACATCGCCGGCTGGCTGCACATCAAGCTCGCCTACCTGCAGGCGCTTGAGGACGGGCGGCCGCAGGAGCTGCCCGGCAGCGCCTACGCGCTCGGCTTCCTGCGCAGCTACGGCGCGATCCTGGGCCTGGACCCGGAGGAACTGGCCAACCGCTTCCACCAGGAGACCAAGGGGCTCGACCGGCGCCAGGCCCTGAGTTTCCCGGCTCCGGTGCCCGAACGCGGTGTGCCGGCCGGGGCAGCGCTGCTGATCGGCGTCGTGCTGGTGGGCGTCACCTACACCGGCTGGTACATGTTCGGCGGTCACGAGACCGTCCCGCTGCGCTCGGTGCCGCCGCTGCCGGCGAACCTGGCGCCCTATGCGGGCGACCCGCTGCATCCCGCCGCGGCCCCGCGAGAGGCGATGCCGCCGCCATCGCCACCCGCATCGCCCGCACCTGCCGCGCCGCCGCCCGCTGCCTCGTCGGCACCGCCATCGGCCGCCGCCCCGGAGCCGCAGCCGACGGCGGAGGGACCCGTTGTCCAGCCGATGCCCGCCGTTCCGCCAACGACGGCCGCGCCGGCGCCTCCGCCGGGCCCGGTCGTGGTCACCCTGAAGGCGTTGGCGAGCAGCTGGGTGCAGGTCCGCGAGGTGGGTGGCCCGGTGATCTACGACCGCGTCCTGCAGCCTGGCGAGACCTGGCCGGTGCCGTCCGGAAACGGCAGCCTGGTGATGAGCACCGGCAATGCCGGCGGCATCACCCTGAGCGCAGGTGACGTGACCACGCCGATCCTGGGTCCTCCCGGGGCAGTTCGGCGCAACCTGCCGCTCAGCGCCGATGCGATCCGCGATGGCAGCCTGCTGGCGCGCGCGGAGGCGCAGCGACCTGCTTCCCAGCAGGATCCGATCTCCCGCCAGACTGGTCAAAGTCCGCCGTTCCTGGCAGGAAGCGGCCACAGGACGACGCTGCCGGCCTCGAATGACGGCCAGTCCCATCCGGAGCATTGAGCCATGAGCTATCGCCCGTACCAGCAGATCGAACGTCGCAAGTCGCGCCAGATCCATGTCGGCCGCGTGCCGGTCGGCGGCGACGCGCCGATCACCATACAGACCATGACCAATACGCTGACCACGGATGCGGCGGCGACGATCGCGCAGATCCGCCTGTCCGAGATCGCCGGCGTCGATATCGTGCGGGTCTCGTGTCCGGACGAGGAGAGCACCGCGGCGCTTGCCGAGATCGTGCGCGAGGTCAACGTGCCGATCGTCGCGGACATCCATTTCCACTACAAGCGCGCCATCGAGGCCGCGCGCGCCGGCGCCGCCTGCCTGCGCATCAATCCGGGCAACATCGGCAGCCCGGAGCGGGTGCGCGAGGTGGTGCGCGCCGCGCGCGAGCATGGCTGCTCGATACGCATCGGCGTCAACGCCGGCTCGCTGGAGCGCCACCTGCTCGAGAAGTACGGCGAGCCTAATCCCGAGGCGCTGGTCGAGAGCGCCCTCGAGCACGCCAAGATCCTGCAGGACCACGACTTCCACGAGTTCAAGATCAGCGTGAAGGCGTCCGACGTGTTCCTCGCCGTCGCCGCCTACCAGCAGCTTGCCGACGCCTGCGACCATCCGCTGCACATCGGCATCACCGAGGCGGGCGGGAAGCGCGCCGGCACGGTGAAGTCAGCGATCGGGCTGGGCTCGCTGCTCTGGGCCGGCATCGGCGACACCGTGCGCGTCTCGCTGTCGGCGGAGCCTGCGGAGGAGGTGCATGTCGGCTGGGAGATGCTGAAGTCGCTCGGCATCCGCCACCGCGGCGTGAAGATCATCTCCTGCCCGTCCTGCGCGCGCCAGGGCTTCGACGTGATCCGAACCGTGGCCACGCTGGAGGAGCGGCTGGCCCACATCCAGACGCCGCTGTCGCTGTCGATCATCGGCTGCGTGGTCAACGGCCCCGGCGAGGCGCTGATGACCGACCTCGGCGTGACCGGCGGCGGCTCCGGCCGGCACATGGTCTATGCCGCCGGCCGGCAGGACCACACCATGCCGGCGGACCGGATGGTCGAGCACATCGTCGAGCTGGTGGAGCAGAAGGCCGCCGAGGTCCAGGCCGAGATCGACGCCAGGAAGGCAGTCGAGCTGGCCGCGGCCGAATAGCGGGGCACGTCCGTTGGACGCGTTGCAGCCGGTCCGCGGCACCCGCGACCTGATCGGCGAGGAGCAGCGGCGGCACGCCCACGTGGTGCAGACCGCCCGCCATATGGCCGGCCTGTACGGGTTCGACGAGTGGTCGACGCCGATCTTCGAGGATACCCGGGTGTTCTCGCGGACCCTCGGCGAGACGTCGGACGTCGTCGCCAAGGAGATGTACAGCTTCGCCGACCGCGGCGGCGAGCAGATCACCCTGCGTCCCGAAGGCACCGCGGCGATCTGCCGGGCGCTGGTCAGCAACGGCCTGACCCAGTCGCTGCCGCAGAAGGTGTTCTATGCCGGTCCGATGTTCCGCTACGAGCGGCCGCAGAAGGGGCGCTACCGGCAGTTCCACCAGATCGGCGCCGAGCTGATCGGCGTGTCGGAGCCGTTCGGCGACGCGGAGACGATCGCCCTGGGGCGCGACGTCCTGGCCGCCCTCGGCGTGGCCGAGGTCGCCGTGCTGGAGCTCAACACGCTGGGGGACTCGGAGAGCCGGCTGGCCTGGCGTGACGCCCTGATCGCCTATTTCCACGAGGTGCGCGGCCAGCTCTCCGACGACAGCCAGGCCCGGCTGGAGCGCAACCCGCTTCGCATCCTGGACAGCAAGGCACCGGCGGACCAGGCGCTGGTGCGAACGGCGCCGACGATCGAAGGCTACCTGACCGGTGCCGCGCGCGGCTTATGGGACGAGCTGCGCCGTCTTCTGGACGGGTTCGGCGTCGCCTTCCGCGAGAACCCGCGGATCGTGCGCGGACTGGATTATTACAGCCACACCGCCTTCGAGTTCGTGACCGACCGGCTCGGCGCGCAGGGCACCGTGCTCGCCGGTGGCCGCTATGACGGCCTGGTCGCCGAGATGGGCGGCCCGGCGACGCCGGCGATCGGCTGGGCCGGGGGCGTCGAGCGCCTGGCGATGCTGCTGGCCGCACCGCCGGCGGCACCGGTGGCGGTCGCGGTGGTGCCGATGGGAGATGCGGTGCAAGAGCGCGCGATACGCGTGCTGCAGGCGCTGCGTGCCGCCGGCATACGCGCCGAGGCGGCTTATCGCGGCAACTTCAAGCGGCGCCTGGAGCGCGCCAACCGGATCGGCGCGGCCTTCGCCGTCATCCTCGGCGAGGACGAGGTCGCGCGCGGGACCGCGCAGGTCAAGGACCTCGCGAGCGGCGCGCAGGTCGAGGTCGTCCTGGACCGGCTCGCAGCCCACATCCTGTCCGTGCGATGAACTTCGAGAACAGGCTCGACCGTATCGTCGCGCGCTCCGACGAGCTGCGCGACGGGCTGTCCGGCAACCTCTCCGGCGAAGCGTTCAATCGAGCCTCCCGGGAGTTCGCCGAGCTCGGCCCGGTAGTGGCGCGCATCAACGAGCTGCGTGCGTCGGAGGCCGAGGAGCGTCAGGCCCTGGCCCTGCTGGACGACCCCGAGATGCGCGAGCTGGCCGAGGCGGAGCTGGCGGCGCTGCGCGAACACCTGCCCGGCCTGCGCCACGAGATCCGGCTTGCGATGCTGCCACGCGACGAGGCTGACGAGCGCAGCGCCATCCTGGAGCTGCGGCCGGCGGCGGGCGGCGACGAGGCGGGCCTGTTCGCGGCCGAACTGTTCGACGCCTATCGGCGCTACGCGGAGGGGCGCGGCTGGCGCTTCGAGCTGCTCGAGTACGGCGAGAGCGAGCTCGGCGGGCTGCGCGAGGGGATCGCCGGCATCACCGGGCGCGGCGTGTTCGCGCGTCTGAAATACGAGTCCGGCGTGCACCGGGTGCAGCGCGTGCCGACCACCGAGAACCAGGGCCGGATCCATACCTCCACGGTGACCGTCGCGGTGCTGCCGGAGGCGGAGGAGGTGGACGTCACGGTCAACGACGCCGACCTGCGCATCGACGTCTATCGCGCCTCCGGCGCCGGCGGCCAGCACGTGAACAAGACCGAGAGCGCGGTGCGGATCACGCACATGCCGAGCGGGCTGGTGGTGACGATGCAGGAGGAGCGCAGCCAGCACAAGAACCGCGCCAAGGCGATGAAGATCCTGCGTGCCCGCCTATACGAGCGTGAGCGGTCGCAGCTGCACGAGACCCGCTCCGCCGACCGCAAGTCGCAGGTCGGCACCGGCGACCGCAGCGAGCGCATCCGCACCTACAACTTCCCGCAGGGCCGGGTGTCGGACCACCGCATCAACCTGACGCTCTACAAGATAGACCGGGTGATGCTGGGCGATTTCGACGAGTTCATCGATGCATTGACTTCCGAGCAGCAGGCGGCCCTGCTGGCGGCGGATGCCGTCTGATCAGGGCCTGATCAGGATATCGGCGCGCGGCACAGGCCGGAACGCTGCGGCACGTTGTCGGCGGCACCCGGATCGCCCGGGTCGGCGAGATAGAACATGGTGAAGTCCTCCGCTCCGAGCGCCTCGAACCGATGCCCGTCGGGGTCGTGCAGCGTGCCGCTGGCGTTGACCTCATGTATCTCGGCGGCACCCTGGGCATTGCGCACGGTGATGGTGCCGCACAGCACGTAGCTGTGCTCCTCGTGGTCGCCGTCCTTGTGCCCGGGCACGGTCACGGTGACGCTGACCTGCCGCCGGTCGTTGTCCAGCCGCAGCAGCGCCACCAGCTTGCCGTCGATATAGAGCTCGGTCGCTTCCGCGATCTCGCGGTTGGCGCGGTTGTCATGCACGTTGAAGGTCGCGGCGCGGGCCGGACCGGGGAGGGCCGCCGGAACGGCCACGAACAGGACGGCGAGAAGCGGTGCGGCGCGTATCATGTCCGCGCAGGATAGGACGAAGACGGCAGCGGATGAACCCACGGGGCGAGACGATCGGCACGCTGATCGAAGAGGCGGCGCGGCACCTCCGGGCGGCGGGCATCGAGACGCCGCGTCGCGAGGCCGCGATCCTGCTGGCGCACGGGCTCGGCCTCGATGCCGCCTCGATGCGGCTCCGGGATCGCCATCGCACCGTCGGAGCGAGCGATCGTGCGAAGTTCCACGACTTGGTGGCGCGGCGGGCGACCCGTGCGCCGCTGGCCCACGTCACCGGGACGCAGGGGTTCTGGACGCTCGACCTGGCGGTGTCGGACGCGACCCTGATCCCGCGCGCCGACAGCGAGGTGCTGATCGACAGCCTGCTGGCGCTGCGGCCCGGCCGGGCCGCGGCATTGCGCATGCTCGATCTCGGCACCGGCACCGGCTGCCTGCTGCTGGCCGCGCTGTCGGAATATCCGCGGGCATGGGGCATCGGCGTCGACCGGTCGCCGCGGGCTTGCGCGCTGGCGGCGGCGAACGCCCGGACGAACGGGCTCGACGGACGCAGTGCGTTCCTCTGCGGCTGCTGGAGCGAGGCGCTGGTCCCGGACGCGCGGCGGTTCGACCTGGTGCTGAGCAACCCGCCCTACGTTCGCTCGGCCGATATCGTCGGCCTGATGCCGGAAGTGGCGCGGTTCGAGCCCGCCCTGGCCCTGGATGGCGGTGCCGATGGGCTCGACGCCTACCGGACCATCCTGTCCGGTGCGGCCGGCCTGCTCGCGGACGACGGCCTCGCCATAGTGGAGATCGGCGTCGGCCAGCTCGATCAGGTGGGTGCAATTGCAGCGGAGTCGAAACTCGTGCTCGTATCGGCGCGGTCGGATCTGGGTGGGGCTCCTCGTGCAATCGTGCTGCGACGGCCTTGAGGCGGCAGAAATCGTTTGGCAGTGGCATCGCGCGCGGCTAGGGTGGGATCGCGCCATGGTCATCCTCTTCATGAGTGATTGCGTCATTTCGCTCGTCAGCAACCGGTTTGTTGGATCGTTGATCCCTTCCGGCGGGCTGGCACTCGGTCCAGACAGAAGTGCCGGCCTCAGCTTGGAAGCCGGATCTTGATGGCCGCTGCCGTCGTTCGGCGGAACTCGGAACAGGGGTAATGGCGCCCCAGGTTGCCCGGACGATGCCGGGCGATGCCAATCAGGAAAGTGCTGCGACAGACTGATGAACATGAAACGCATGCGAGGCCGCAATCATCGTCCGGGGGGCGGTGGCGGTGGTGTCGGCGGTAGCGGGGGAAGCAGCCCGATACGGCATCACAATGGTCAGATCCCTCTGAATCGCAACCATGTCTTCGATAGCAACGGTCCGGACCTGCGTATCCGCGGCACCGCGCAGCAGCTTTTCGAGAAGTATCTGCAGCTCGGGCGTGACGCGACCAGTTCCGGCGACCGTGTCATGGCGGAGGGCTACTTCCAGCATGCCGAGCATTACTTTCGCATCCTCAACGCGATGGCGCAGGCCGCCCAGCAACCGCAGGGCGCCCAGCAGGTCAGCCACCCGAACAACAACCAGCAGCGCGGCCGCCCCGGCGACGAGCAGGATGGCGAGGATCGCGGCGACGACCCCCTGATCTCCGGTGGCACTCCGCACCCGCAGCCTGCCGAGCGCCAGCTCCAGCCCACCGAGCGCCAGCCGCCGCAACCGGGCGAGCGCCCGAACTACGAGCGTTCGTCGCAGGGCCAGGATGGCCAGGAACGGCGGGAACGCCAGGCTCCTGATCAGGCTTCTGAGCGCCCGGCCGGGGATCGCCCCGCCGCCGAGCGCTCCACTGGCGAGCGTCCCGGTGGTGAGCGTCAGGCTGGGGAATCTCGTCAGCGTGCGCCGCGGCAGCCGCGTGAACGGCCGGCGCCGCCACCAGAACCGGTCGCATCGGACGAACAGCCATCGGAGACCGAGTTGAGTACCGCGGACGGCTGAGCCGGACCGAGCAGGGTCGCGCGCGGTCAGGTTGGTCCGGCGTGGCCGACACCCGGAGCAGGGTCGAGCAGCACGCGGGTGTGCGGCAGCGCTTCCGGGCATTCTTCCTGCAGGAACAGCAGCATCTTCTCGCGCACCTCGCAGCGCAGGTCCCAGGTCTGCGGCGCGTTGCGGGCGCTCACCAGGATGCGGATCTGCACCGTGTGTTCGGTGGCATCGCTGACCTGCAGGTTGACCACCTTGCCATCCCATAGCGGGCTGTCCTTGACGATCTCGAGCAGCTTGCTGCGCAGTCCCTCGACCGTGACCTTGTAGTCGAGAAAGAAGAACACCGAGCCGATCAGCGCAGCGGAGTTGTGCGTCCAGTTCTGGAACGGCTTCTCCAGGAAGTAGGCGATCGGCAGGATCATGCGTCGCCAGTCCCAGAGCCGGACGACGACGTAGGTCGAGGTGATCTCCTCGATCCATCCCCACTCGCCCTCGACGATGACGGCGTCCTCCATGCGGATCGGCTGCGTGATCGCGATCTGCACGCCGGCGATCAGGTTGGTGAGCAACGGACGCGCGGCCAGTCCGACGATGAGCGAGGCGGCGCCCGCCGAGGCGAACAGGCTGAGACCGTACTGTCGCACCGGCGCGAAGGTCATCAGCGCGGCCGATATGGTGACCACAAAGATCAGGATATCCGCGGCGCGGCGCAGGATGCCGATCTGCGTGATGTGCTTGCGGGCCAGGAGGTTGTCCTCCTCGCCGGTCTTGAAGCGGGACAGGTAGCCGTCGCACAGGATGCGCACCGCGATGCCGGCGCCCCAGCCCAGCAACAGGACCAGCGCGACCAGCAGGGTCTGCGCGATCGCCATCGACCAGGCGTAGGGCAGCCCGGCCGCCGGCAGCGCCGAGGCGACCGCGGCGATGATCACGAAGCCGCGTATCGGCCGGCGCATGCCCCTGGCGAACAGGCGTACGAAGGCACCCCGTTCACCGGGAAAGCGCAGGAAGACGCTGGTGATCAGCCGGCTGAGCAGCAGCGCCAGCAGTGCCACGACCAACAGCACGATCGCCGAGGCCAGCAGCGCAGGCGCCCAGTCCAGCCAGCGCCGCAGGCCCACGATGAAGGTCAGCAGAAGGTTGTCCATGAGCATACTGCTACAACTGACCGGGCACCCTGCAAACCTGCCCGCGGTTGACTTGCTCCGGGCCTGCCGATATCTGACCGCACCCGGTGCGGTGCATCCGTGCGGCGGCGTAGCTCAGCGGTAGAGCAGGGGAATCATAATCCCTTGGTCGGCGGTTCAAATCCGTCCGCCGCTACCATCGCGCCGGGTTTAGACCTGGGCCGGCATGACGGGCCGCGCCAGTTCCCAGAGCGTGGCACGCATCCCAAAGTATAGAAAGCCACATTGACCGGATGGTCACGCTGTAGCATATCCTGTTTCTGTTCGAAGCCGTAATGCTTAAGTCGATGTTGTGACAGAAACGGACGGCTGGACGGAGGGACAAATGCCCATTCAATCAGTTCTTGCCTCGCGGTCGAATGCCCTGAGCGGCAGCGCCCAGTCGGCCGCGGTCATCGTCCCCGCCGTGCCGATCCCGCCGCACGCGGATGTGCCCATTCCGCCGCGCGCCGACGTCCCGATCCCGCCGCGAATTCACGTTCCGATCCCGCCGCACGCCGACGTGCCTATCCCGCCGCGAGCGGCCATGTCGACGCTATCGCAAGCCGACGCGTCCATCGTGCCGCAGGCCGCAGTGCCGATCCCTCCGGCGGCCACCGTTGCCGGCAGCGCGGTCACATTGCCGGACGGCCCGCAATTCTATGCCGCCGTCCTGGGCGATACGGTCACCGCCGGCGCCGGCGCCGACACCATTACCGCCACGGCGGGCAGCGTGACGGTGTTCGCCTTGACCGGCTCCCTGTTCTTCATCGGCAGCGCCGGCAGCGACACCGTCAGAGGGGGTACCGGTTCGGCTACCATCTATGGCGCCAGCGGCGGCGGCAGCTATATCGGCGGGACAGTGGGCAACGGCGTGCTGGTCGCATCGGGCGGCAACACGACCCTGACCGGTGCGGGTGCGGGCGACCGGCTGTTCGGGGCGGACAGCGGTCTTACCGTCCTGACTGCCGGCGTCGGCAGCGAGACACTGGTCGGCGGCAGCGGCGCCACCAGCATCACCGGAGGCGCCAGCGACGGTGCGGTGATCTTCACCCTCGGCGGCGTGGACACGGTGACGGCCGGCACCGCCGGGAAGGACACCATCGTCGGCGGGACCGGCAACCTGGCGGTCTCGGGCAAGACCGGCATGGCCGTGTTCGGCGGCAGCGGTGCCGTCGGGGTGACGGGCAGCACGAGCGGTGCGGACAGCGTGATCGGCGTTAGCGGCCCGCTGGTCGTGGACGGCCAGGGTGCCAACCTCCTGGTCGTGGACGGCACCGGCAGCAACACCATCCACACCGGCAACGGCGCTAACCTCATCTTCGCCGGCGGCGGCGAGAGCAGCATCTTCGAGGGCAGCGGCAGCGGCCAGATCCTGCTCAACCAGTCGACGTCGTCTGCCGGCACCAGTGTCGTCGAGGGGAGCGGCAGCGTCGTGTACGACGTGGTCAAGGGCGCCGCCGGCTCGACCAACGCGATCTTCAACTACAACGTGGGCAAGGATCACATCGACCTGTTCGGCTATACGCCGGCGAACGTTACCCAGACCGCCGGATTAGGGTCGCTGGGCGTTCATCTCTCCGATGGCACCGTCATCAACCTCGTGGGAGTGACCAGCGCCGGCAACAGCATCGTCTTCAGCTAGCGCCGGATCGAGCCCGCTTCGCCCGGCAGCCGGCGGCGGCCGTGCGGGGCACTTCAGCCGACACGGGCGGTCGCTGCCCGGGTGAACCCGGCCGCGTGCGCCGCGTTCGATCTCGGCAGGGGAGAAAGCAATATGTCGGGTAAAAGGCCATCCATCTGGCACGCCATCGTCGGCATCGGCTTCGCGGCAGCCGGCATCAGCAAGCTGGTCGCTGTCGAGCCGCAGAAGCGGCTGTTCAGCAGCTGGAACTGGAGCAGGCAGGACATGCAGATAATGGGAGCCTCCGAACTGGTCGGTTCCGCGCTGATCATGACCAGATCGACCCAGCGTCTCGGTGCGGCGCTGTTATCGGCGTCATCGGTCTGCCTTCTCATCGCCGAACTGCGCCATGGCGATGACAAGCTGGTGACCCCGCGCATGGGCATGCTGGCCGCTTCCCTGACCGGTTTCTGGCGCGGCGCCTGACGCCACCGGCTCATGATCCGGTAGAGGGGTGTCACTCGCCCTCAGATGTCCCTGAGCCGCAGGCGAATCACGCCTCTCACGACCTCCGGTGTGACCGGTCTGCCCTTGCGCAGGATGTCGATCCGGCGTTCCACCGAGAGCGCGATCGCCACCACGCGGACCCGGCCCATCAGGCTCTGCCATTCCGGCGCGAGGGCACGTGCGACGTCGCTAGGGCAGATGGACTTGCCGGTGCCGCGCGCCTCGACCTGACGCAGCAGTTCCTCGCGGATCTCGCTGTCCGGGATCGTCATCCGGCGAACCTGCCCGTATCCGCCGTCTTCCGCAACCGTATGGATCATCCCGGGCGTTAGAGCAGCGTCAGTCCGACTGGAATCGCTTCGCGATCCCAGGCAGCTGATAAAGCTGCTCTTTCCTCAGTCAAGCAGAGCATGATCGAAGTGATCATGCTCTAGTCTTACTGTGTCACAAATCCATACGGTGTGTTGAGTGCTGGCAGCAGGGGCAGCGCGGCAGGGTTCGGGCAATTGCACGGGCGATCGCGATGCGCATAGATGCAATGGAGTTCCCCACGTGGCGTTCAGGTCTGATCGGGGGAGCCGCGG
>JAABUX010009465.1_pt1 | contig 11036 bp, 10 predicted proteins | sample 5561851 | NCBI WGS metagenome assembly JAABUX01 (sample SAMN10711883, study PRJNA513361) | rock metagenome | isolation source: Antarctica rocks | place: Antarctica: Victoria Land, Richard Nunatak red sandstone | collected 2016-01-03 | reverse complement strand
CAGTTGGTCGGCCTGCACCATCTCCGCCACGCGCGCGGCCAGGCGGTCGTTGTCGCCGAAGCGGATTTCAGCGGTCGCAACGCTGTCGTTCTCGTTGATGACCGGCACGCAGTCCAATTGCAGCAGGGTGGACAGCGTGGCGCGCGCGTTCAGGTAGCGCCGGCGGTCCTCGGTGTCCTCAAGCGTGAGCAACAGTTGAGCGGCGACCAGGCCGTGCCCGGACAGCGCCTCCGCCCACGCCTGGGCGAGCCGGATTTGCCCGACGGCGGCGGCGGCCTGCTTTTCCTCCAGGCGCAACCGGGCCTGGGTCAGCCCGAGCGTCTGCCGGGCGAGGGCGATCGCGCCGGACGAGACGACGATGACGGACGTCCCACGCGCCCGCGCGGCGGCGATATCGGCGGCGACCCCGTCGAGCCAAGCCGTGCGCGGGGCGGCACCCTCCACCACCAGCGCGCTGCCGATCTTGACCACCAGCAGGCGCGCGCTGGCCAGCTCGGGGATCATGCAGCGACGAGCCTGGCCGCGTGAACCGAGTTCATCAGCTGCCGCAGCAGTTCCGGCACGCCGTCACCGGTGGCCCCCGACAGCAAGGCGACCGGTTGGCCGGAGGCGCGGACGAGGGCGGACCGCCGGGCCGACGCCTCCCGCGGCGACATCGCGTCCGACTTGTTCAGCACCAGCAGCTCCGGCTTATCCGCGAGGCCGCCGCCGTAGGCTGCCAGTTCCTCCCGCACGGTGCGCCAGGCGTCGACGACGTTGCCGGCCGCGCCGTCCACCAGGTGCAGCAGCACCGCGCAGCGCTCGACATGGCCGAGGAAGCGGTCGCCGAGCCCGGCGCCCTCGTGCGCGCCCTCGATCAGGCCGGGGATATCGGCGATGACGAACTCCTCGCTGTGCGACAGGCGCACGACGCCGAGCTGGGGGTGCAGGGTGGTGAACGGATAGTCGGCGATCTTGGGCCGCGCGGCTGAGACGACCGAGAGGAACGTGCTCTTGCCGGCGTTAGGCAGCCCGACCAGGCCCACGTCCGCGATCAGCTTGAGCCGTAGCCAGACCCAGCGCTCCTCGCCGGGCCAGCCCTTGTCGGCGCGGCGGGGCGCGCGGTTGGTGCTGGTCTTGAAATGGGCGTTGCCGTGGCCGCCGTCGCCGCCCCGGCACAGCACGATCCGCTTGCCCGGCGCGTCGAGGTCGGCGAGCAGGGTCTCGCGGTCGTCGTCGATCAATTGGGTGCCGATCGGGACGCGGATCAGCACGTCCTTCCCCGACGCGCCCGTGCGGTCCGACCCGGCACCGTTGCCGCCCTTCGGCGCGCGGAAATGCTGGGTGTAACGAAAGTCGATCAGCGTGTTGAGGTTCTCAGCCGCCTCGAACAGGACGTCGCCGCCGCGCCCGCCGTTGCCGCCGTCCGGGCCGCCGAACTCCAGGTGCTTCTCGCGCCGGAATGCGATCACGCCGTCGCCGCCATCGCCGGAGCGGACGTAGATCTTGGCCTGGTCGAGAAACTTCATGGTGGGGAGCCCTGAACGACGAGGGGGGCCGGCTTGTGCCGACCCCCGCCGATGATAGGCAGCGCGAAGGCGGCGCTACTCGGCCGCGACCGGCAGATTTTCGACTGAGACATGCACCCGGCCCTCGGCCCGGCGCTGGAACTTCACGTGGCCATCGACGAGGGCGAAGATCGTGTGGTCCTTGCCCAGGCCCACGTTGAGGCCCGGCTTCACCTTGGTGCCGCGCTGGCGGATGATGATGTTGCCAGCCACCACGGCCTCGCCGCCGAACTTCTTGACGCCCAGGCGGCGGCCTTCCGTGTCGCGTCCGTTGCGGGACGAACCACCCGCTTTCTTGTGTGCCATTGCTTTGTCCCCTCAGGCGGCTTCGGGCACGGACGCTGCGGCGCCCACGCCGTTGATCTCGGCCACGCGCAGCACGGTGACGTGCTGGCGGTGCCCATTCTTGCGGCGGCTGTATTGCCGGCGACGCTTCTTGAAGATGATGATCTTGTCCAGCCGGTCCTGCGCCACCACCGTCGCCGACACGGTGGCGCCGGCGACCAAGGGCGCGCCGATGGTCATCGCGTCCGCATCGCCCACGGCGAGCACGTCGGTGAAGGTGATGATGGAGCCGGGCTCAGCCTCAAGCTTCTCGACCTTCAACACCGTGTCGTGGGTCACTCGATACTGTTTTCCGCCGGTGCGGATGACTGCGAACATGTCTCGTATTCCTGCCGAACAAGCGGCCGCGCGAACACGACCGTGGCGATCGGGCTCGCCCGCCGCCGAGAGAGGCGCGTTATAGCCCGGCGATGCCGAGTGTCAACATAGTTGGGCTTTGCAACGCTCGCGCCGCCGGTTTATACCCCGCGTCCCGGACGGAGAGGTGGCCGAGCGGTCTAAGGCGACGGTCTCGAAAACCGTTGTGCGTGCAAGCGTACCGTGGGTTCGAATCCCACCCTCTCCGCCAGCCTACTTACGGTCAAGCGGCCTACGCCGGCAGGTTGGACCTGGGGGTGTCGGCCACGATCAGGCCGGCTTGAGACCGAAATCATACGTGACATGACGCCATCCCTCCTCCATCCGCCGCCCGTCCGGCGTCGTTCCAGCAGCTTCGTGGGTGAAATCGCGAACCAGCGACCGCTTCACCCCGAACACCGCGTCGCTGGCGAGGTAGGGATCGCCGGCCACGAACACATGCGTCACCAGGGTCTCGTGACCCGGCGCCGAGATCATGAAATGCACATGCGCCGGGCGATATGGGTGGCGTCCGGCCGCGGCGAGCAGGCCGCCAACCGGGCCGTCGGCGGGAATCGGGTAGCAGGCCGGCTGGACCGTCCAAAAATGAAACCGACCTTGCGCGTCGGTGCGGAACCGGACGCGCCCGGCGGCTTGGGCAAGCTCCGGCAGTTGCACGTCGTAGAACCCGTCCCGGTCGGAATGCCAGATATCCACCACCGCATCCGCCAGCCGCTCGCCGCCGGCCGACGCGACGCCGCCTTCGACCAGCAAGGGTTCGCCCGGCAGACCAGGCGACACGTTGGCGCCCAGCGGCAGCTCGGGCGGATCGTTGACGTAGAACGGGCCGAGCACGGTGGTTTCGGTAGCGCCCTGTGCCGTCCGGTGATTGATCGCGTCGACCAGCATGGACACGCCGAGCGTATCGGACAGCAGGATGAATTCCTGCCGGGCCTCACTGCACATCTGGCCCGTGCGGGTCAGGAACTCGACCGCCGCCTGCCGCTCGGCGAAATTGGGCTCCACGTCGCGCACGAAATCGTGGAGGTGCCGCACGAGGCTACCGACGACGCGCTTCAGCCGTCGGTCGGGCGTGTCCGCGAAACTGTCCAACACCGCCTGGGTGATGGTCCGCTCATCGAGATCGGTCATGGCGTGGTCCCTTCCGCAGTCGCAAGCAGCGCCGCATTTCCTCCCGCCGCCGCGGTGTTGACGGTCACCACCCGCTCGATCGTGAACCGGGGGAGGTAGTCCGGGCCGCCCGCTTTCGGCCCCGTGCCGGACAGCCCGCGTCCGCCGAAGGGCTGGGTGCCGACGACCGCGCCGATCATGCTCCGGTTGACGTAGGCGTTCCCGGCCGGCACGCGGGCGAGCACGTGGCCGATGAAACCCTCGTTGCGGCTTTGCACGCCCAGGGTCAGGCCGTAGCCGCTGGCCGCGAGCCCGTCCAGCAACGCCTCCAACTCGTGCGAGCGCCAGCGCACCACGTGGAGCACGGGGCCGAACACTTCCTCCGTCAAATCCTCGGCACGTTTTAATTCGAACAAATGCGGCGCCACGAAATGGCCGTCCGGCGGCGCGGTCCCGGCGTAGTGCACGCGAGACTCCTGCATCATGCGGGCGATTTGCGCGTCCAGGCGCCGCTTGGCCTCCCCGTCGATCACCGGGCCGATCTGCGTCGCCGGGTCGGCCGGGTCGCCCAGGCGCAACTCCGCAGCCGCGCCCGCGATCATCGCCACGATCTTGTCCGCCACGTCCGCCTGCACGCACAGCAGCCGCAAGGCCGAGCACCGCTGCCCGGCGGAGCGGAACGCGCTGAGCACCGCGTCGTCGGTCACCTGCTCCGGCAACGCGGTCGCGTCTACCACCATCGCGTTGATGCCGCCGGTTTCGGCGATCAGCGGCACGATCGGCCCCCGCTTGGCGGCGAGCGCCCGGTTGATGCGCCACGCCGTTTCGGTGCTGCCGGTGAAGGCCACGCCCGCGACCAGCGGATGCTCGACCAGCGCCGCTCCGACGTCGCCCCCACCCGGCGCGAGCTGAAGCGCCGCCGCGGGCACGCCGGCCCGGTGCAGCAAACGCACCGCTTCCGCCGCAACCCGAGGCGTCTGCTCGGCCGGTTTCGCCACCACCGCGTTGCCCGAAGCGAGCGCCGCCGCGACCTGCCCGGTGAAGATCGCGAGCGGGAAGTTCCACGGCGAGATGCAGACCCATACGCCGCGTCCGTGCCGGGTCAGCACGTTGCTCTCCCCGGTCGGCCCCGGCAGCGACACCGGCTGGAACAGGCGACGCGCCTGCACGGCGTAGTAGCGTAGGAAATCGACGGCCTCACGAAGTTCGGCCACGCCATCGTCGAGCGTCTTGCCGCCCTCGTCGGCCAGCAGCGCCAGCAACCTGCCGCGATGCGCCTCGAACAGATCGGCCGCCCGCTCCAGCGCCGCGGCACGGTCGTGCGCCGGCGTGGCGTCCCAGGCCGGATAAGCCCGATGCGCCGCCGCGATGGAACTGGACGCCACGCCTTTCGGCACGGGTATGCCCATGGCGCGCCCGGCCGCGACCTCCGCCACCAGGCCATCGAGCGCCACGCGGTTGCCGAACTCGACGCCGCGGCTGTTGCGACGGTCCGGGTACAGCTCGCCGGGCGGCTTGAGCTGCGGATTGGCCGCCGCGTGCGCCGTGCCGATCGCGTCATGCGGACGCGCCAGCAGCCGCTCGACGGGCACGCCGGGGTCGGCGGCCATCGACACGAACGAGGAATTCGCGCCGTTCTCCAGCAGGCGCCGCACCAGGTAGGCGAGCAGGTCCGCGTGGCCGCCCACCGGCGCGTAGGTCCGCACCGCGACGCCGGGCCGGTCGCGCAACAGCTGGGCATACAGCGCGTCGCCCATTCCGTGCAGGCGCTGGAACTCGTAGCCGTGGGTTTCGCCCGCGCGCTCCAGGATGCTCGCGACCGTCAGCGCGTTGTGGGTCGCGAACTGCGGGTACAGCCGCCCCCGCCGCGCCAGCAGCCGCTCCGCGCACGCCAGGTACGCCAAATCCGTGGCCGCCTTGCGCGTGAACACCGGGTAGCCGTCGAGGCCGCGTTCCTGTGCCCGCTTCACCTCGGTGTCCCAGTAGGCGCCCTTCACCAGCCGCACCATGAATCTCTGGTCCAGCCGTTCGGCGAGGTCCGCCACCCACTCGACCACCGCCAGCGACCGCTTGCCGTAAGCCTGGACCGCCAGGCCGAATCCGTCCCAGCCCGCCAGCGCCGCATCGGCGGCGACCGTGCCGATCACCTCCAGCGACAATTCCAGCCGGTCCTGCTCCTCGGCGTCGACGGTGAAGTTGAGCTCGTACGCGCGCGCCGCCCGGGCCAAGCCGAGCAAGACCGGCGTCAGCTCGGCCATCACCCGGTCCCGGCTCATCGCCTCGTAGCGCGGGTGCAGGGCGCTGAGCTTGACGGAGATGCCGGGCCGGTCGGGGAGGGGGCGGTTGCCGGCCGCCCGGCCGATCGCGGCGATGGCGTCGGCGTAGCTGGTGGCGTAGTGGGCGGCGTCATCCGCGGTGCGCGCGCCCTCGCCGAGCATGTCGAACGAGTAGCGGTACACCCGGCCCGCCCGCGACCCGGCGCGGCCCAAGGCGTCCCCGATGGTCTGGCCCAGCACGAAATGCCCGCCCATCACGCGCATCGCCGCCCGCGTTGCGCCGCGCACCGCCGGCAGCCCGACCCGCTTGGCGAGGCCGGCCAGCACGCCGTCCGGGGTCTCGCCGGGGTGGATGATGCGGACCGACAGGCCGAGCGCCCACGCCGACGCGTTGATCAGCACGCCCGATCCCTCGCGCGCCGGGCCGAACTCGGCGGAACCCAGCTTGTCTTCGATCAGGCGGTCGGCGGTGGCGGCATCGGGGATGCGCAGCAGCGCCTCGGCCAGCACCATAAGGGCCAGCCCCTCGCGCGAGTCGAGCGAGTACTCGCGCAACACCTCCTCCACCCCACCCAGCCCGCCCTGCGAGCGGATCGCCGACACCAGCGCGCGGGCGGTGGCGTCGACCAGCACCTCCCGCTCGGGCGCCAGTGCGGCTTGGGCGAGCAGCGGGCGGAGCAGGGCCGCGTCGTCGGGGCTATAGGGGGGCGAAAATCGGTGAACGAGGTCGGCGGCGGTGTCAGGCATCCGGGCGCTCGATCGGGCGGGGACGCCCGTCCTGGTCCACCGCGACCATCACGAACTTGGCCTCGGTCACCTTCAGCTTGTGGGTCCGGCGGTCGCGCACCACCCAGGTCTCGACCTCCAGCGTGATCGAGGTGCGGCCGGTGCCGATGACAGTGGCGTAGCAGCACACGATGTCGCCGACCTTCACCGGGTGGAGGAAGCTGAGGCTGGAGACGGAGGCGGTGACCACGCGCCCGCGCGCCTGGTCCCGCGCCGCGATCCCGGCCGACAGGTCCATCAGGCCCATGATCCAGCCGCCGAAGATGTCGCCCGACGGGTTGGTGTCGGCCGGCATCGCCATGATGCGGGTGGTCAGCTCGCCTTCGGGGCTCTCGGCAGGCGGGTGGTCGTCGGCCATGTGCAACCTCACCCAATGTCCATGCCGGGCGCGCTTCGGCCGCAACCAAGAGGGCGGGCGCGCGTTTTTCGCCCTCACGCAGGATGGCAGGTTCATGGACGCGCAGAAAGTGCAACTTTTAGCCACGGGCATCGAGGCGGCCCCGTTCGAGATCCCGGGCGCCACCGGCGAGTTCCGTATCCAGCTGCTCAACGAAGACCAGGCGAACGGCGTGGTGACCAGCATCGTCCACCTGCCCCCGGGCGGGCGCATCCCGGCGCATCGCCACGACGCCGGGAGCGAGATGCACTACGTGATCGAGGGCGATTTGATCGAGGCTGGCGCGGCCTTGAACGCCGGCGCGTTCCTGACGCACGCCGCGGGCGTGGTGCACGGGCCGCATGAGAGCCGGGGCGGGGCGAAGGTGCTCACGGTGCAGACGTGGCAGTCGCGCGACGGCAAGTTCGACTTCCACATCGTCGAGGGCGAGGATGCGGGCGCGGGCGAAGTCTCGGCAAAGCGCCCGGAGACCGAGAGCCCGGCCCAGGCCGAGGAGGCGCTTGGCAAAGGTTACGGCTGACGGATGTGCGGCCGGTTCGCCTCTCTGCTCCCGCCCGACGCGGTCCACGCGCTGTTCGACACCGCCGGGCCGCCGCCGAACTTCGCGCCGTCCTGGAATGTCGCGCCCACGCAGGCGGCCATGGTCGTGCGCCGCCATCCCGAGACCGGCGAGCGACGCCTCGACCTGCTGCGGTGGGGATTGGTGCCGCACTTCCACAAGGGCGAGTTGCGCGCGGCCCGTAAACCGATCAATGCGCGGTCGGAGACGGCGGGAAGTTCGGGGATGTTCCGCGGGGCTTTGAAGTCTCGCCGCTGCCTGGTCCCAGCGGATGCGTTCTACGAGTGGCAGGCGCTGCCGTCCGGCAAACAGCCCTACGCCATTTCCCGGCGTGACGGCGCCCCGCTGGCATTCGCTGGGATCTGGGAGAGTTGGCAGCCGCCAGAGGGCGAGACGCTGCGGAGCTTCGCTATCCTGACCACGGCCGCCAACGCGACCATGCGCCAACTCCACGAGCGCATGCCGGTGATCCTGGAGGCGGTGGACTGGCCGGCTTGGCTGGGCGAAGCGGAGTGCGACGCCGCTGCCCTGATGCGCCCGGCGGCTGCGGCCGTGCTTGAGCTGTGGCCGGTGTCCAAGGCGGTCAACAACGTGCGCAACAACGGGGCGGCCCTGCTGGACCGCATCGACGATCCGCATGCCCCGCCGCCGAGCGAGGCGGCGGCAGGCGCCAACCCGGCCTGACCGCCGAGACGCGGCTCGCGTCATGTTGCAGCGTAGTTCTTCCCCGCCTACGCTTTCGTGCCGCAACGACGGCGAGCGTTCGGGGGAAGGGGATGCGATGCCGTTCGAGATGAGCCGTCCGCCGTCCGGCAACGCGGCTGATTTCTTCATCGATCGCCATCTTCGCGAGGGTCGCGGCGACCGGGTTGCGCTGACCGATGCGTGGCGCGCCGTCACCTACGCCCAACTGCACGCGGAAACGGCGCGGTTCGCCGCCGGACTGGTGGCGGCCGGGGTGCGGCCGGAGGAGCGGGTCGCGATCCTGCTGCTCGACAGCATCGAGTTCGCGGTCGCGTTCTGGGGCGCCATCCGTGCCGGGATCGTGCCCGTGCCCGTCAACACGCTGCTGCCGCCGGAGCAGGCCGCCTACATCCTCGCTGACAGCCGCGCCAGCCTGGCCGTCGTCTCCGACCGGCTGCTGCCCGGGTTGGCCCCCGTGCTCGGGGCGTTGCCGAACGCGCCCGCGATCGTCGTCGCCGCGCACGAGGGCGGTGGCGCGCCGCCGGGCACGACCGCCTACCGCGCGTTCCTCGCCGGGGATGGCAATTTTGCGCCCGCGGACGCCAGTCCGGATGCGACCGCGTTCTGGCTGTATTCCTCCGGGTCCACCAGCGCGCCCAAAGGGGTGCTGCACGTCCACTCCAGCCTGCGCGCCACGGCCGACACGTTCGCGCGGCAGGTGCTCGGCATCGGCCCGGTCGATTTGGTGTTCTCCGTCGCCAAGTTGTTCTTCGCCTACGGCCTCGGCAACGCCATGACGTTCCCGTTCTCGGTCGGCGCGCAGGCGGTGCTGCTCCCGCACCGGCCGACCCCGGACGCGGTGCTGGACATCTTCGAGCGCCACGATCCCACGGTTCTGTGCGGCGTGCCGACCTTCTTCGCCGGCATGCTGGCGCACCCGGACGCCGCCCGCCTCGGCGCCGGACGGCTGCGGGTGTGCACCTCGGCCGGGGAGGCGCTGCCGGCGGCGATCGGCGAGGCGTGGCGCCGGGTGGTGGGGGTCGATATCCTGGACGGCATCGGTTCGACCGAGATGCTGCACATCTTCCTGTCCAACCAGCCCGGCGCGCTGCAGTATGGCACCTCGGGCCGCGCGGTGCCGGGCTACGATCTGCGCGTGGTGGACGCCGCCGGCGCCGACGCGCCCGACGACGAACCCGGCGAACTGATCGTGCGCGGCGACAGCGCGGCCAGCGGCTACTGGAACCAGCGCGCCAAGACCCGCCGCACCTTCGCCGGCGAGTGGACCTACACCGGCGACAAGTACATCCGCCAGCCGGACGGATATTTCCGTTACTGCGGCCGCACCGACGATATGTTCAAGGTCAGCGGCATCTGGGTCAGCCCGTTCGAGGTCGAAACCGCCCTGGTGTCCCACGCCGACGTGCTGGAGGCCGCGGTGGTCGGCCACCCCGACGCCGAGGGCCTGGTGAAGCCGCGCGCCTTCGTCATCCTGAAAGCGGGCCGGGACCCGTCGGACGCGCTGGCGGAGGCGCTGAAGCACCACGTCAAGGCGGTCGCCGGCCCATGGAAATACCCGCGCTGGATCGAGTTCGTGGACGACTTGCCAAAGACCGCCACCGGCAAGGTCCAGCGATTCAAGCTGCGGGAGGGCGCGCCGTGACGCTCGACCTGGACGGACGCACGATCGAGACCGCCTGGTGGGGGAAGCCGCCGGACCAGGCGCCCACGCTGGTGCTGCTGCACGAGGGCCTGGGCTGCGTCGCCCTGTGGCGCGGCTTTCCGGAACGGCTGGCGGCGGCGACCGGTTGCGGCGTGTTCGCCTACTCCCGCTTCGGCTACGGGCAGTCGGCACCCGTCCCGTTGCCGCGCCCGCTCACCTACATGCACGGGGAGGCGGAGCATGTGCTGCCCCGCATTCTCGACGCCGCGGGGATCAGGCGCGCCGTGCTGGTGGGGCACTCCGACGGGGCGTCGATCGCGACGTTGTACGCCGGGTCGCGGCAGGATTTCCGGATCGCCGGGCTGGTGCTGATCGCGCCGCATTTCTTCGTCGAGGATATCTCGATCGCCAGCATCGAAGCCGCCCGGATCGCCTACCGCGACACCGACCTCCACGCCCGGCTCGGCCGTTACCACGCCGACCCCGACAACGCCTTCCGCGGCTGGAACGACGCCTGGCTCGACCCGGCGTTCCGCTCCTGGCGCATCGACGAGCCGATCCCGCTCATCCGCGTCCCCGTCCTGCTGGTGCAGGGCGCCGACGACGAGTACGGCACGCTCGCCCAGCTCGACCTGATGCGGAGCGAGGCCTACTGCCCGGTCGAGACGCTGGTGATCGAGGGCGCGCGGCATTCCCCGCATTTGGACGCGGGCGAGCAGGTCGTGGCGGCAATCAGCTCGTTCGTGAGACGACTTGACCTGCAACATAATGCATAATGTGCTTCCAACGCTCGGTATTGTGCATTATGGTGCATCAACCGCGGCGGAGTAAGCCGCCTGGGAGGTTTGCGTGGACCCGATCGACTTCCGGACCGAGCCGAGCCGCTACCGGCACTGGCGCATCGAGACCGACGGGCGTGTCGCCTCTCTCATCATGGACGTCGACCCGGCGGGCGGCCTTCTCGGCGGCTACGAGTTGAAGCTGAACTCCTACGACCTCGGCGTCGATATCGAGCTGTACGACGCCGTTCAGCGCCTGCGCTTCGAGCACCCCGAAATCGGCGCCGTCGTCATCCGCTCCGGCAAGGACAACGTGTTCTGCGCCGGCGCCAACATCCGCATGCTCGGCGGCGCCAGCCACGGCCACAAGGTCAACTTCTGCAAGTTCACCAACGAGACCCGGCTCTCGATCGAGGACGCGACGCAGAACTCCGGCCAGTTCTACCTCGCCGCGGTCAACGGCACGGCGGCGGGCGGCGGCTACGAGCTGGCGGTGTCGGCGGACCACATCATGCTGGTCGACGACCGCAAGG
>JAABUX010009464.1_pt1 | contig 11037 bp, 6 predicted proteins | sample 5561851 | NCBI WGS metagenome assembly JAABUX01 (sample SAMN10711883, study PRJNA513361) | rock metagenome | isolation source: Antarctica rocks | place: Antarctica: Victoria Land, Richard Nunatak red sandstone | collected 2016-01-03 | reverse complement strand
TCCCCTTCAGGCCGCAGTAGCCGTGCGGGTTGGCGTCGAGGTACTGCTGGTGGTAGGGCTCGGCAAAGTAGAACACCGGCTCGGCGAGCATCTCGGTGGCGATGTCACCCCGGCCGGCGGCGCGCAGACGCTCCTGGTACATCGCCCGGGAGCCCTCCGCGATGACTGCCTGGTGGGGGCCGAAGGTGCCGATGAGGCTGCGGTACTGGGTGCCCACGTCGTTGCCCTGGCGCATCCCCTGGGTGGGGTCGTGCTCCTCCCAGAAGGCACGCAGCAGCGTCTCGTAGGATATCGTCGCCGGGTCGAAGACCACCAGCACCACCTCCGCGTGGCCGGTCCGCGCCGAGCAGACCTCCTCGTAGGTGGGGTTGGAGGTGAAGCCGCCCGCGTAGCCGACCGCGGTCACCCAGACCCCGTCCAGCCCCCAGAAGAGGCGCTCGGCGCCCCAGAAGCAGCCCATGCCGAAGATCGCCGTCTCGTACCCCTGCGGGTAGGGCGGCGTCATCGAGCGCCCGCTGACCCGGTGCCGAGCGGTCACGGGCATGGCCTCGGCACGTCCCTCGAGCGCCTCGGCTGCGGACACCTGCCTGGTCTTGTGCGAGCTGAGAAAACTGAACATCACTGACCTCCTCGTCCCATTGTGACCGGCACCCGTCGCTTTCACACCCCACACGCCGCGCCGCCGGCACCGGCGTCCAGCTGCGGACGGCGGGAACACATGTGCGGGTAGGCTTAAGGGTCCATGCCGCACGACACCATCGACATCCGTGGAGCTCGCGAGCACAACCTCAAGGGCATCGACCTCAGCCTCCCTCGGGACCGCCTCATCGTCATCACCGGGCTGTCCGGCAGCGGCAAGTCCAGCCTTGCCTTCGACACCATCTACGCCGAGGGCCAGCGCCGCTACGTCGAGTCGCTGAGCGCGTACGCGCGCCAGTTCCTCGGGCAGATGGAGAAGCCCGACGTCGACCACATCGACGGGCTCAGCCCGGCGATCTCCATCGACCAGAAGGGAACGAGCAAGAACCCGCGCTCCACCGTGGGGACCGTCACCGAGATCTACGACTACCTGCGCCTGCTCTACGCGCGCATCGGTCACCCGCACTGCCCCAACTGCGGTCGCGAGATCAGCAAGCAGTCGATCGAGCAGATCACCGACCAGGTTCTTGCACTTCCCGAGGGCACCCGGCTCATGGTCACAGCCCCGATGGTGCAGAGCCGCAAGGGCGAGCACCGCGAGGTCTTTGCCGAGGCCAGGCGCGGCGGCTTCGCCCGCGTCCGGGTGGACGGCGAGCTCCACGACCTCAACGAGAACTTCGCGCTCGACAAGAAGTTCAAGCACGACATCGAGATCGTGGTCGACCGGGTGGTGGTCAACCCCGACCTGCGCAGCCGGCTGCACGACTCGCTCGAGCAGGCGGCCAGGCTGAGCGACGGCCTGATTCTCCTCATCCCGGTGACGGCGCCGAGCGGCAGGCCGCTCGGGGACCCCGATTCTTCCGATGGGGGGGCGATGCGCCCCCTTCAGCCGCCCGGCGGAGCCGGATCGGCCTTACCCCCCACTCGGCGCGACTCCGCACCGGATGCTCCCGAAGATGCCCCGAGCGGCCAGCCGCTCGGCGAGATGCTCTTCAGCAAGGACTTCGCGTGCGTGTACTGCGGGATCTCCATGGAGGAGCCGGCACCGCGCAACTTCTCGTTCAACAGCCCCCACGGTGCCTGCCCGGCGTGCACCGGGCTCGGCCTGCGCATGGAGGTGGACCCGGAGGCGGTGGTGCCGGACCCCTCGCTGAGCATCAACGAGGGCGCCCTCTCGGGGTGGACGCGCGGGCCCTCGATGACGTGGCTCATGGATGTCCTCGAGACCGTCGCCAGGAAGCACAAGGTCTCGCTGAGCGCACCCTGGAAGGAGCTGTCCGTCGAGGAGCAGCGGCTCATCCTCTACGGGCTGCCCAAGGACGAGACGGTGCGCATCCGCTACGTCAGCCACAGCGGCTACTCACGCACCTATGACGCCGGCTTCGAGGGCGTTGTCAACAACCTGGAGCGCCGCCATCGCGAGACCGACTCGGACTGGGTCAAGCAGGAGATCGAGCGCCTGATGATGCAGAAGCCCTGCCCGGCGTGCCAAGGTGGCCGGCTCAAGCCCGAGTACCTCGCGGTGACCGTCGACGGGATGAACATCATGGACCTCTGCCACCACAGCGTTGTGGCCGCCCTTGGCCGCATCGAAAGGCTCACCCTCGGCGAGCGCGAGGCGTTGATCGCCCGCCAGGTGCTCAAGGAGATCCGCGAGCGTCTCGGCTTCCTCCACGATGTCGGGCTCGACTACCTGACGCTGAACCGCGGCGCCGCAACGCTGAGCGGCGGTGAGGCCCAGCGCATCCGCCTCGCCACCCAGATCGGCAGCCGGCTCATGGGCGTCCTCTACATCCTCGACGAGCCGTCGATCGGCCTGCACCAACGCGACAACCACAAGCTGATCCGCACCCTGGTCCGCCTGCGCGACATCGGCAACACGCTTATCGTCGTCGAGCACGACGAGGACACCATCCGTGCCGCCGACTACGTCGTCGACGTCGGTCCGGGAGCCGGCGAGCACGGCGGCCACATCGTCGCCGCCGGCACCATCGACGAGCTGCTCGCCTCGCCGGAGAGCATCACGGCGCAGTTCCTCAACGGCGAGCGCGCGGTCCCCATCCCGCTGGTGCGGCGTCGCGGCAACGGCAAGCAGCTCGTCGTGCACGGCGCCACCGAGAACAACCTCAAGAACGTCGACGTCGCCTTTCCCATGGGCACGTTCATCTGCGTCACCGGGGTCAGCGGCAGCGGCAAGAGCACCTTGGTCAACGACATCCTCTACAGGCGGCTGGCCCAGTTCCTCTACCGCGCCAAGCAGCGCCCCGGCCGTCACCGTGACGTCGAGGGATTGAAGCTCGTCGACAAGGTGATCGACGTCGACCAGTCGCCGATCGGGCGCACGCCGCGCAGCAACCCGGCGACCTACGTCGGTGTCTTCACCGACATCCGTGACCTGTTCGCGCGGCTGCCCGAGGCACGCGTTCGGGGCTACAAGCCCGGGCGGTTCTCGTTCAACGTCGCCGGGGGACGCTGCGAGGCCTGTGCGGGCGACGGGATGATCAAGATCGAGATGCACTTCCTGCCGGACATCTACGTGTCCTGCGAGGTGTGCAAGGGACGTCGCTACAACCGCGAGGCACTGCAGGTGCTGTTCCGCGAGAGGAGCATCGCCGACGTGCTCGCCATGACCGTCGACGAGGCGGTGGCGCTCTTCGAGAACCAGCCTCGGATCGTGCGCAAGCTGCGCACGCTCCAGGACGTCGGACTCGGCTACATCAGGCTCGGGCAGCCGGCGACGCAGCTCAGCGGAGGTGAGGCCCAGCGGGTCAAGCTGAGCACCGAGCTGAGCCGGCGCGGAACGGGAAGCACGGTGTACATCCTCGACGAGCCCACCACCGGCCTTCACTTCGCCGACGTCGAGAAGCTGCTGACGGTGTTGCACCGCCTCGTCGACGCCGGCAACACGGTCATCGTCATCGAGCACAACCTCGACGTCATCAAAACCGCCGACCACGTCATCGACCTCGGCCCCGCGGGCGGCGAGGCCGGCGGCGAGGTCATCGCGCTGGGCACGCCGGAGGAGGTGGCCGTCGCCACCCTGAGCGCCACCGGCGAGTACCTGCGGCCGCTCCTGCACCGTCAGGCGCGTCCCGCCGACCCGGCTGTGAAGGCCCAGCCGCGAACCGCGTCCGGGGCTCGCCGCGCGCGGGTGACCGCCGCCGTCTGACCCCAGCCGGGGAATGCTCCGGAGAGGGCCGACTTGCGCTACCGTACGGCATGGTCCAGCCCGACACAGGGGGAGAGGAGAGGCGCTCCCGCCTGCGCCGCCTCGACGACTGTCTCACCATCCTCGAGCAGTCCCACGAGCTCGACCACACAGTCGTCACAGCCGCCATGGCCGACGCCCTGAGCGAGCGGGTGCCCACGATCGCCACCGGCATGCCCATCGTCGACGCCATCGAGGAGGTGCTCCGCCAGCAGGAGCCCTACATGATCCAGGTCCGCCCCGAGGCGACCAGGCGGGTGCGGCGCCGTCGCGACCCGTTCGATGTGAGGCTGCTCCTCCAGCGCCGTTGAGCCGCCGCGGTCGCCGCCATGTCGGACAGCTGCAGACGGTGGCACAGAGCGCGGTGGCGATTACACTCGCGGCCAGGTGAGCGCATTCGGCTTCGATCCCGAGGAGATCCTGCGACGTCGACGTCGAGGCCCCCGCGTGGTGCGCTCGGGTGTGGGGCCGCCGGAGCGCCGCCGGGGTCGTCGCATCGCGGCCGTCCTGGTGGTGGCGCTCATCGTGCTGGTGGCGCTCGGGCGCTGGCTGCTGGGGCTGCGCGCCAGCTACCTGTACTACGCGAGCCTGCACCACACCAACGTCTTCTGGACGCCGTTCGTCGCCCAGCTCCTGCTGTTCCTCGTCGGTGCAGTGATCACCGGTGGCGGCGTCGGGCTGAGCATCTATGGCTGGGTGCGCGCGGCGCGCAGCCTCGACAGGCTGGGCGGCCGCATCGCCCTCTGGGCCGGCATCGCGGTGGCGGTGGTCGCCGCCATCGCCGGCGGCTCCTTCCTCGCCGGTCAGTGGCAGGACGTGCTCCTGTGGTTGCACGGCCAGTCGTTCGGCGCCCAGGACCCGGTCTTCCACCAGGACTTCTCGTTCTTCATCTTCACCCTCCCGGTGCTGGACGACCTCCAGGGCCTGCTCTGGGGTGCCGTGCTCGTCGGCCTCCTCGGTGCCGTGGCGCTCGCCGCGGCGTCGTTCTCGCTGGCCAACGCCCCGGCGGAGGTCGCTTTGCCGGTCAAGTCGCCGGAGGGACACAGCTTCGACCAGGGCTTCCGCACCGCCGTCACCCATGCCGGCGTCTGCGTTGCCGCCATCTTCGTGCTCGCCGCGCTGGGGGCCCACTTCGGCGTGTACCACCTTGCCACCTCGCAGCACGACAACTTCGTCGGCCTCGACGCCACCCAGCGCAACGTCACCCGTCCCGTGCTCGGGGCTCTGCAATGGGTGGCGCTGGCGCTGGCGGCCCTCACCCTGGCGCTGGTGCTGGTGCGGCGAGGCCGCTCCGGCACCTCCAACGCGGCTGTGTTCGCCGGCACGCTGGCGGGGTGGCTGGTCCTCGCCGGCCTGGTGCAGGGGGTGCCCGGGCTCATCTACCAGGGCGCCTCGGTCAATCCCAACGCGCAGGTGGCACAGACGCCGTCGATCAACGACTACCTCGCCACCAGCCGCTACGCCTGGGCGTTGCAGCCCTCCAACGTCGAGATCCGGGCATTCGGCACCGTCGGCGCGCCCACCCTCACCGACCTCGCCGCCGACCCGGGCACCCTGCGCAACGTGCGCATCCAGGACGTCAGCCAGCTCCAGGAGACGTTCGCCCAGGTCGACCGCAGCCGCAGCTACCAGACCTACCCGACGATCACCGTCGACCGCTACCGGTCGGCCGGGGACGGCGGTGACACCGAGGTGATGCTCGGCCCTCGCGAGATCGCGGAGGGCGACATCCCCAACACCTCGTTCATCAACAGCGCGCTCAACTACACCCACGGCTACGGGATCACCGCGGTCTCGGTCAACGCCGTCGCCTCGGAGGGCAAGCCCCAGGTCCTGGTCGGGCGGCAGCCGCAGAGGCAGGTGGCCACGGACGCTCCACCGGGGCTCAACTTCGACGGCGCCTCGGGAGACCCGCGCATCTACTGCGGCCTCGCCACCACCCAGCCGGTGGTGACGGGCACCCTGCAGAGCGAGTTCGACTACCCCTCCGGCGGGGGCGATGCCACCTTCCACGCCGGCGCCGAGATGCAGGGCATCGCGGCGAGCAACCCGATCGACAAGCTGGCCGTCTCGGTCGATTCCTTCGGCAGCCTCGACCTCTTCCTCAACAACTCGCTCACCGGCAGCAGCCGGGTGCTGGTGCACCGCAGGATCCAGGACCGGATCAGCAGCATCGCCCCCTTCCTCAGGGTCGACGGCGACCCCTACGTGGTGGTCGACTCCACCACCGGCCACCTCGCTTACGTGGCGGACGCGTACGTGCAGACCGACCGCTTCCCCGAGTCCGCCGTGCAGAACGGCTCCTCGTACATGCGCAACGCCGTCAAGGCGGTCGTCGACGCGCGCACCTGTGGCATCACCCTGTACGCGGTCGACCTCAACGAGCCCCTGACGGCGGCATGGAACGCGATCTACCCCGGCCTCCTGCAGCCGCTCGGCACCATGCCGGCCGGGCTGCGCGCGCACCTGCGCTACCCAGAGGACCTCTTCACCGCGCAGGCCCAGGTGTACGCCAACGTGCACGTCGCCAACGCCTCGGTGTTCTTCAACGGCAGCGACCGCTACCGCATCTCCCAGCAGCAGCTCAACGGCACCCAACAGGACACGCAGCCTTACTACGTCGAGGTCACGCTCCCGGGCGACTCACAGCCCAGCTTCGTGCTCTTCCAGTCGTTCTCTCCGGCCAGCTCCAGCGGCGGCGGCGCCAACAACATGACCGCATGGCTGGCGGCGCAGTCCGACTACACCAGCACCGCCCATCCCAAGCTGGTCGCTGTGCCGCTGAACAACTCGGTCAACGTGCTCGGACCGCTGCAGTTCGACAACAACATCAACACCGACCCGATCATCAGCCCCGAGGTGAGCCTGCTCAGCCAGCACGGCTCGTCGGTCATCCTCGGCAACGTCATCGTGCTGCCCTTCAACAACGACTCCTTCCTGTACGTGCGCCCGCTCTACGTCCTCGCCCAGGGGAACGGGGGCACGGCGTTCCCCCAGCTGCACAAGGTGATCGTCGGCACCCAGAACGCCGTCGCCCAGGGCGACTCGTTCGCGGAGGCGCTGCAGACGCTGCTCAGCACCACACAGCCCATCCCCGGGCTGGTCCAGCCGGTCAGCCCCGGCGGAACGACCGCCCCACCGGCCCCCAACCCCGGCACCACCACCACCTTCACCACCCAGGAGCTGACCCTGCTCACCGACCTCCTCAGCCACGAGCAGGCAGCCCAGACCGCGCTCCAGAAGGGCGACTTCACCACCTTCGGCAGGGAGGAGGACACCATCAAGACCGACACCACCCAGCTCAGCACGCTCCTCCAGCAGAGCCAGAAGGGCAGGCCGTCCGGCTCACCGTCCCCCTCGGCGAGCCCGTAGCGCCCCGGCGGGAGGGGCGCGTTGTATAGGCTGCCGTCGTGGAGTTGATCGCGCCGGGCATCCACCAGCTCGACACCCTGCTCGGCGGCATGGACCGCATGACCGCGGGGTTCCTCATCGACGGGGAGCAACCCGCGCTCGTCGAGACCGGCTCGCAGAGCAGCGTGCCAGCGGTCGTGGAGGCCCTTGCCGCAGCCGGCGTCGGCGCTCTCGACCTGCGCTGGATCATCGTGACCCACATCCACCTCGACCACGCCGGCGGGGTCGGCGACATGGCCGTCGCCTTCCCCAACGCCACGGTCGTCGTGCACGAGCGCGGAGCCCGCCACCTTCTCGACCCCAGCCGGCTCATCGACAGCGCTGCGCGCGTCTACGGCCCGCTGCTCGACGGGCTCTACGGGCGCATGCTGGCGGTTCCCGCCGAGCGACTGGTGGCCGCGTCGGACGGCCACCGTGTCGAGCTCGGCGCCGGCCACGCCCTCACCATGGTCGACTCCCCGGGGCACGCCAAGCACCACCATGCGGTGCTCCACGAGCACACCGGCACGCTCCTGGTGGGCGACGCGGTGGGGGTGCGGCTCCCCCAGGTCGGCGTCCTCCGCCCGGCGACCCCCCCGCCGGACTTCGACCTCGAGCAGGCCACAGCCAGCCTGCGGCGGTTCGCCGAGCTCCGTCCCGAGCGCGTCGTCCTGACCCACTACGGTCCCGTCGACGATCCGCTGTCCACCCTGAACGAGGCGGAAGAGACGCTGCACGCCTGGGTGGAGGTCGCGGCGCGGACCATGCGCGAGAGCGAGGAGGCGGGCGTCGACGACGTTGCGGCGGCGCTCGCCGACGCCTTCGCAGCGGCGCCCGAGGGCCTCGCCGAGGGAGCCCGCGAGAAGTTCGAGGTGCTCAACGGCGTGCACAGCAACGCCACGGGCATCGTCCGCTACCTCTCGACGCGACCCGCACGCGCAGCGGGGTGAGCGCCGCCGGCGCGCGCGCCTCGGGAGCGCGCCTGCTCGCCGCCGTGGTGCTGAGCGCCTGCGTCGGGGTGATCGGCGGCGGCCTCGGCGCCTGGGTGGTGTACAGCCACTTCGGCCCCGCCACCACTGTCGTCACCCAGCCCAAGTCGGGCGGTGGTGCGGTCTCCATCGGGAGTGTGGCGACCGCGGTGCAGCCCTCCCTGGTCACGATCAGCACGCAGCCGGTGACCGCCGGCGCGCTGGCCTCAGGCGGCGGGAGCGGCCTCGTCGAGGGATTCGCAGTGAGCGCCGACGGCCTGGTCGTGACCTCGGCGCACGCCATCCGCGGCGCCACCCGTCTGCGCGTCGCCACCTCCGACGGGAAGGCCTACGACGCCGCGGTGGCCGCCAGCGATGTCGCCCACGGCGTCGTGGTGCTGCGCGCCACCGCGGCGGCCGGCCTCACGCCCCTGCGCATCGCCGCCGCTCGACCGCGGATCGGTGACCTCGCCCTGACGGTGTTTCACCCCGGACTGGGCACGCTGAGCATGCGCAGCGGGGTGGTGGGCACCGTGGGCATGAACGCCAGCGACGGCACCGCCAGCATCGCCGACCTGCTCAGCGTCGACGCCGCCGCCGCGCCCGACGCCGACGGCGCGCCGCTGGTCGACGCCACCGGCGCGGTGATCGGGGTGGTCGAAGCCGTGCCCACCGAGCCCGGCGTCACCGCCGCCTCGGCCCACGCTGTCGCGGCCCTTCTGGCGACCATCGAGGGGGGCGCGCCGGCCACCCCGGCGAGCTTTGGGGTGACGGCCCTGCTGCTGGGCCCCACCCTGGCCGCGGCCGTGGCGCTGCCCCAGGGCGCGCTGGTCGAGGCCGTCGCCGCCGGGGGCCCGGCGGCCGGGCTGCTCACTCCCGGCGACGTGGTCACCTCCGTGAACGGCACCGCGGCGGCGTCCGCCGCCGCCTTCAGCCCCGACGCCTACGGACTGCTCCCCGGCGACAGCGCCACCCTCAACGTCACCGGGGCGGACGGTGCCACCCGCTCGGTGACCGTCACCCCGGCCCCCGGCTGAGGCGGCGCCCGCCACCCCGGGGGCTACCATGCGCCCGAGATGGAGATCACCTACCTCGGCGGCTCGTGCGTCCGGCTGCGGGGCCGCGAGGCCCAGGTGGTGATCGACCCGCCCGAGGGCCACCTGCCCGGCCTCACCCGGAGCGGGCCCGACCTGGTGGTGCGGACCGAGGGGCGCACCGATCCCGCGATGCTCCGCCCCCGCCCGGGACGGGGACAGGAGATCGCCGGGCCGGGCGAGTTCGAGGTCCGGGGGGTCGCCGTGCGCGGAGTGGACACCGGCGACGGACGGACGCTCGTGCGCGTCGAGATCGATGACGTCCGGGTGGTCAGCGTGGGCCGGCTCGAGCGCCAGCTCAGCGAGGAGGAGATCGACGCGCTGGGGCACGTCGACGTGCTGGTGCTCCCCGTCGGCGGCGGTGACGCCCTGGCGCCGGCCGCCGCCACCAAGCTGGTCAACGCTCTTGCCCCCGCGATCGTGGTGCCGGTGCGCTATCGCTCGGCGACATCGCCGGGCAGCGGGGCCTACGAGCCGGTGGAGACGTTCGCCAAGGAGATGGGGCTGGCCGACGATGCCTGGCAGGCCCAGGCCAAGCTGAGCCTCAACGGAGCCATGGCCGGCTCCGACGGTTCCCGCGTCGTGATCCTCGAGGCGCGGACCGGAGCCTGAGCGCCCATCGAACATCGGTTCACCCCGCGAGCCGGCGGCTGGTAGACTGTCGAAAACCGCTGGGAGGCTCCCGATGGCCAAGTTCGTGTTCGTCACCGGGGGAGTCGTCTCCTCGCTGGGCAAGGGAATTACCGCCGCCTCGATCGGCACGGTCCTCAAGGCTCGCGGCCTCCACGTGGGCATGCAGAAGCTCGACCCGTACCTCAACGTCGACCCGGGGACGATGTCCCCCTACCAGCACGGCGAGGTGTTCGTCACAGATGACGGCGCCGAGACCGACCTCGACCTCGGCCACTACGAGCGCTTCGTGGACGTCCCGCTGAGCAAGGCGAGCAACGTCACCACCGGCAAGATCTACTCGAGCGTCATCGCCAAGGAGCGCCGCGGCGACTACCTCGGCGGCACCGTCCAGGTGATTCCGCACATCACCAACGAGATCAAGCAGCGCATCCTGCGCGTGGCCGAGAACGAGCTCCCCGAGCCCGACGTGGTCATCGTCGAGGTCGGCGGCACCGTCGGTGACATCGAATCGCTGCCGTTCCTCGAGGCCATCAGGCAGCTCAAGAACGACGTCGGCCGCGCCAACGTCTGCTACGTCCACCTCACCCTGGTGCCCTACGTCGGCGCCAGCGAGGAGTTCAAGAGCAAGCCCACCCAGCACAGCGTCAACACCCTGCGCAGCATCGGCATCCAGCCCGACGTCATCGTGGCCCGCAGCGAGAAGCCCATCGGCGAGAACCTCAAGGACAAGATCGCGCTCTTCGGCGACGTGGAGCGGCGCGCGGTCATCAACGTTCCTGATGCACGCTCGATCTACGAGGTGCCGCTGATGCTCGAGGAGTCGGGCCTGGGCGACTACATCGTGGAGACCCTGGGCATCACCTCCTCAGCGCCCGACCTCGAGGACTGGCGAGCGCTGGTCGCGCGCATCGGGGCGAGCAAGCCACCGGTGCGCATCGCTGTGGTGGGCAAGTACGTGGAGATGCCGGACGCCTACATCAGCGTGACCGAGGCGCTGCGCCACGCCGCGGTCCACTGCGGCCTGGAGCTCACCATCCAGTGGGTCAACTCCGAGCACCTCGAGGAGGCGGGCGGCGACCTCGAGGGCGCCAACGGCATCGTGGTG
>JAABUX010009463.1_pt1 | contig 11037 bp, 13 predicted proteins | sample 5561851 | NCBI WGS metagenome assembly JAABUX01 (sample SAMN10711883, study PRJNA513361) | rock metagenome | isolation source: Antarctica rocks | place: Antarctica: Victoria Land, Richard Nunatak red sandstone | collected 2016-01-03 | reverse complement strand
GCTATGGAGCCCTCGGAACTCCACTTCAAATAGTCCGGCGTGGCGGCCGGCTTGCCGTTTTCATACGCGCGCACGACGCCGATGTCGAAATCGTAGCGCGGGAAGTTGAAGTTGTCCGGATCGCCGCCGAACTGCGCGACGTTGTATTCCGGTGCGAAGACCAGCCGCACGTCGGTGTAGCGCTTATAGCGGTACAGGTCGTAGACGCCGCCGTGATAGAGGGGGACGACGTCGCAGCGCAGGGTCTTGTCCGTGCCGCAGGTTGCCTGCTGGATTTGCGCCTCGGCGGCGTTCTGCGCTTTGTTGGCGGCGTCACCCGTTTTGCCGGCGGTCGCGCTTTGGATCTTCGCGGTGACGTTGGTGATCTGGGTCAACTGATCGAGTTCGAAATCCGGGCACGCCCGTTCTTCCTCGGACGTCTTCGCGTAAAAGCCGCTTGGGACGAAGTCCTGCGCGGTCGACAGCTGCCCGACACACCCGACGACGCAGTGATGATTCGTCATCACGAGGCCGCTCGGCGATATGAAGGAGGCCGAACAACCGCCCGCATCACGAACCGCCGACTTGCGGACGTGATCGAGGAACGCCGCCGACGGCTTGAAGCCGTAGGCCGCTTGAACTTTGGCGGACGGAAAGTTGTTGAACGTCCACATGCCTTCATCCGCGAGGGCTGCGGACGACAGCGCGAACAAAGACACGAAGAGAAGCGCGCAAAAGCGAAGCATACTCTCTCCCGTTCTACGGCGGTTCGAAAAGTATTTTTCGGAGGCGATTTACGATGGACAACGATGCAGACCGCACCGGCGAGCATACGAGCGAAGAGCCGGACGACCCCGGCATCATCGGTTCAACGGTCGAACCCGGCGACGTCCGGCTCGACGACCCTACCGCCGATGAAGAGGGCCCGACGGCTCGTTAGAAGAGCCAGTCTTGCGCGTTCCATGTCGGCGTTACCGGGTTGGGGGCGAACCCGCGCAGCCGCGGATTGTATGCCTCGACGTCCTTGGGCCAGTAGACGAACGCGATGGGGACGTCTTTGGCCAGCAAGTCTTGGCTGGCCGCATACGCGCGCTTGCGCTCGCGGCGGCCGTAGGACGTGAGGCCGGCCGTCTGTGCCGCATCCATCGCGGCGCTGCAGTAACGCGAATAGTTTTGGCCGTTCGGTGGAATCGCGCCGCGCGTGAACCGGCCCGAACTATCGGGATCGATGCCTAGCGTCATCGTGTACCAGGCCAGATCGAAGTTGCCGCTCTGGTAGATTCCGCCCGCCGAGAGCCCCGCGAACATCATCGCCCCGTTATAGCCTTTGACTTCCGCATCGATCCCGACGCTGCGCAATTCCGCCTGAATTTCGACGGCGATCAAGCGGTACGTCACGTTGTTCTGCGCATACGCGAACTCGAGCCGCAGAGGCCGCCCGGCTTTGTAGACGAGCCCGTTTCGGCCCGGCAGCCAGCCGGCTTCGCGCAGGAGCGCGCGCGCTCGGGCGGGAGCGTGCGGCGTCGGCCGCAGCCGCGCATCGTACGCCCACATGAAGCGCGGGATGTCTTCGCTGGCGACGGTACCGGCGCCGAAGGTGCAGCGCTGGACGATTCCAGCTTTATCGATCGCAGCGTTGATCGCACGGCGCACGCGCACATCGCGCAAGACGGGCCGGGTCATATTGATCAGCACGTTGGAGGCCCCGTGCGTGTCCACGAGCGTGTACTTGACGCCGGGCAGGGTACGAATCTGTCCGAACGCGGTGACGGACGCCTGCGTGAACAGATCCAGTTCATGCGTGCGTAACTGATTGAGCATCGTCGCTTCGTCGGGAATAAACCGGACGCTGATGCGGGGCACGTGCGGCTTGCCGAGATAGTACGCATCGTTGGCGGCGAGTTCGATCGACGTACCGCGATCCCAGCGGACGACCTTGAACGGACCGGGGCCGACCGGCATCTGGTTGAACGCCACATGGTTGAGGTCCGGGTAGCGGGCCAACAGGTGGCGCGGCAAGATGGCGTTGGGGACCTCGTCACCGAACAGGTTCGTCGTTGCGGGTGCGTAGGGTTGCTTCATGCGAAAAACGACCGTGTAGGGATCCGGCGTTCGCACGCTCGCGATCAAGTCGTAGCGACGATTCGGGACGTTGTTGGCCGGGTTCATCATCGCATCGTATGAGAAGCGCACGTCGGCGCTCGTGAACGGCGCACCATCCTGCCACTTCACGTTGCGCCGCAGATGATAGGTGATCGTCAGGCCGTCAGGGCTGATGCCGCCGTTCTGTTGCGTCGGCACGGCCGCTGCCAGCCGCGGTATCAACGTGCGTCCGTCGGCACCGGTCGTCACGAGAACGTCGAACACCAAACGATCGACGAGTTGCTCGTAGTCGTTGAGCGCGAACAGCGGTGAGAGCGAGTTCGGCTCCGTCGTCATCCCGATGCGCAGCACAGGCGCCTGCGACCTGTACGCCGCCTTACCGCACGCGGTGAGCAGCAGCAAAGCCAACGCGCATTTAAGTGTCCGAAGCAGTCTGCGACGGACGTTCAACGAATCGGCCGCAAGCCTCGAGCGAGCATTTACAGCGTATACGGATCGGGCCGGTAGAACGGTGAGTGCGCGCCGTCGACCTGCACGCGCGTCCATGCGACGCCCGGGCGCTTGTGCAGGAGATCGAACCGCTCGCCGTCGCGCCCGATGTGCGCGACGTCCACGATCGCTCGCAGCGGTTGTCCCCGCTGCATCGCGACCGGGCCATCGAGACGCACCACGTATGCGCCGCGGCTGTGCGCTTTCGTACGCACCGTCGCCATTCCATCGCGGTCCACGAGCACGACGCTCCCCTCGTCGACACCCAGCCCGTAATACGGCGTGGGTCCAAGCTTGTCGTGGACGATCCGCGCAAGAAAGGCGACGAGTCTTCCGAAGCGGTTACGCACGACGAAGTGCGTGTCGGTGATCGTGTCGGCGAGCGGCGGCCACGCGAACAAACTCGTGAAGCTGATTTCCGGTTCGAAGGGATCGCTCAGTGCGTTCTGCGTGGTGACCGCATAGTTCTCGTCGCCCGGATGCAGCCGGTCGGCGGCAACCGAATCGTACCCAAGCGCGCCTTGATCGCCAGCCCCGCGCTGCCGCCGCCGACGAAACCGCCGCGCGCGTAGACCGCCTGCACGGCGCGCATTAAGGCGCTGCCTTTCCAACGAGCGTAATTCGCTTGATCGCCGCCGGCGAACAATACCGCGTCGGCGCCGTCGACGTACGTCACCATCGCGTCGACCGCGTCGCGATACAAGCCGTCTTCATCATCGCGACCGCCCGAGGCGCTCAGGATGACGACGTTGCCGGCGCGTCCGCTTGCGCCGCTCAAATGATTGCGCAGCCATTGCATGGCCGAGCCGGTAGGTTGAGCAGCCCCGCCCCGGAGAGCACGAGCCCGGGACCACGTCGCACCGTGTGCGCATCGCGCGTCCCCAGCATCGGGAAAACGGTCGACGTGCACGCGGTCGCTGACGGCGCAGGGGAAGGCGACGGACTGGCCGCGCCCAGCAACGCGACAGCCAGCACGCCAAGGATCGAGGTCAGCTTCAGACGCGAACCTGCAGTTGAAAGTACACGTTGAGGGGCAGGGGAAGATTGAACGCGCTCACGTCACCGTATGCCGGTACGAAGGGCTGTGCGAAGTACGGATTCAGCGGCACGCCGTTCGCCTTGACGTCGTTCGGCGACGCACCGTTGTAGAAATTGCTGACGTAGAACAGATTCGCCCCGTAGCCGCAGATGGACGCGCCCGGCGGATATGCGGCGGACCAGCGGGTGCTCGAGCCGCCGAAGCAGCGATTGACGAGGTTGGCAACCGTGACGTTCGCGGTGACTCTCGGGGTAACATCGTAGGCCAGTTGCACACCCGCATTAAGCTGCCACGGTTGGCGAAACGCGCCGAACCCGTCGAAACTTCCGGTCGCGGGATTCGGAATGTGCAGGCTGCCCGACGGCGTCGCCGCCAACCCACACGACGTGTAGTCGGCGCTCTGCGGATTGCCCGTCGTGAAAGCCGGGATTGCCGGCGAACTGCCCGCTGCCGGCACGGCCGTGCCGAGGTTGCGCGAGCACGTGCGCGGATCGAGTCCGCTGACGTCGCCCGGATTCCCATACGCAGCGCGCGGAAGATCATGGCCCAGCATCCGCCGCGCCGGCCCGAAACCCTGTTCTCGGGTTAAGCGGAGAGCCGGACGGTCAGGCGCTTTGCCCAGCGAGTTGGAGGCGCGCGTTCGCGAAGTCGATCGTTGACTGCTCGCGGGCGTACTCCGCGGTCTGCGGAGCGAGCTGCTTTTGGCGTTCGGTTGCGCCTTCGAGGTCGGCGCGCGCGGCGGCGGTATCGACCTGATCGCGCTGCATCGCGGCGTCAGCCAGCACGGTAACGCGATCGGGGAGTGCCTGCAAGAAGCCTTCGCTTGTCGCGAACTCTAGTCGCTTCGTTGCGCTCCCGTCAGCACCGACGTTGGCGCGCAAAATGCCGGGACGCAACGCCGTCAGGAAGGGCGCGTGCGATGCTAAAATGCCCTCTTCGCCTTCGGTGCCGACCGCAATGACGAGTTCCGCCTCGCCCTCGAACGCGACGGCGACCGGCGTGATGAGCCGAAACGGGATCGTCTTGCCGGCCATTAGGCCGTCGCGCTCAGCTTCTCGGCGTTCGCTTTGACTTCGTCGATGCCGCCAGCCATGTAGAAAGCCTGTTCGGGGAGATCGTCGAGCTTGCCGTCGAGCACTTCCTTGAACGACGCGATCGTGTCTTCGAGCTTGACGTACTTGCCGGGACGGCCCGTGAATTGTTCGGCCACGAAGAATGGCTGCGAGAAGAGACGCTGCATGCGGCGGGCGCGGCCGACGACGATCTTGTCGTCTTCGGAGAGTTCTTCGACGCCGAGAATCGCGATGATGTCTTGCAGATCGCGGTAACGCTGCAACGTCTCTTGCACGCCGCGCGCAACGCGATAATGATCGTCGCCGATGATTTGGGGGTCGAGGATGCGCGACGATGACGCGAGCGGGTCGACCGCGGGATAGATGCCGAGTTCCGAAATGGGACGCGACAGTGCGGTCGTCGCGTCGAGGTGCCCGAACGTGGTGGCGACGGCCGGATCGGTGTAATCGTCGGCGGGCACGTACACGGCTTGCACCGACGTGATCGAGCCCTTGTGCGTTGACGTGATTCGCTCTTCGAGTGCGCCCATCTCGGTGAAGAGCGTCGGCTGATATCCGACCGCCGAAGGCATGCGGCCCATCAGCGCCGACACTTCGGAACCGGCCTGCATGAAGCGGAAGATGTTGTCGATGAAGAGGAGCACGTCGGCGCCCTTCTCATCGCGGAAGTACTCGGCCATCGTGACGCCGGTTTGCGCGATGCGGAAACGGACGCCCGGCGGCTCGTCCATCTGACCGAAGACCAGCGCCGTCTGCGCGAGCACGCCCGACTCTTTCATCTCGAGCCAGAGGTCGTTGCCTTCGCGCGTACGCTCGCCGACGCCGGTGAACACCGAGAAGCCTTTGTGCACCTGCGCGATGTTGCGGATCAACTCCTGAATGAGCACCGTCTTGCCGACGCCCGCGCCGCCGAAGAGTCCGACCTTGCCGCCGCGCGTGTAGGGCGCCATTAGATCGACGACCTTGATGCCGGTCTCGAAGATCTTGGGCGTCGGATCTTGCGCCGCGAAATCCGGCGCGTCGCGGTGAATCGGCCACATCGCGGCCGCGTCGACCGGCGCGTCGGAGTCGATCGCTTTGCCGAGCACGTTGAAGATGCGGCCGAGCGTCGCTTCGCCGACGGGCACCGTAATCGGTGCGCCGGTGTTGAGGACGCGTTGTCCGCGCACGAGCCCATCGGTTGAACCCATCGCGAGGCAGCGTACTTGGTTGTTGCCGAGTTCGTCCTGCACTTCAAGCACGAGTCGGTGCGCCTGCATGGCGGTCCCGCTCAGTTCCACGCCACCCGCTTCCGCTCGGTTGGCAGCGCCGTTGTTGGACGGCGACGATCCGACCGAACCGACATCGACGGTCAGCGCCGTGTTGATCGCCGGTAACGTGTCGGCCGTAAACTCAACGTCGACCACGTTGCCGAGCACCTGCACGATGGTCCCGACGGCAGTGGTCGCCGGCGCGCCTCCGGCGGACGAGGGGGCGGACATGGTTGTCATCAGCGTCTTCCTTTATCGGTTAACCGGCCTGGGCTTCGGCGCCGCCCACGATCTCGAGCATCTCTTTCGTGATGGCAGCCTGGCGCGCCTTATTCATGGCGAGCGTGAGGTCGTCGAGCAGTTTGCCTGCATTGTCGGTTGCGTTGGTCATGGCGACGAGCTGCGCGGCGAAAAAGGCCGCGTTGGTCTCGAGCATCGCGGAGTACAGGCTGAACTCGAGATACTTGGGCAGCAGCCGCGTGAGCACGGCTTCGGGCGACGGTGCGAATTCAACCGCAGCGCGCGGACCGGTGCGCTCGTCGCGCTTTGCGGCTTCGATCGGGACTAAGACACGAGTCTCAGGGCGCTGCGTCATCATCGACACGAACTTCGGCGCCACGAGCACGATCTGCGATATCTTCCCGCCCGTGAAGTCGTCCGTTACCCGCGCGGCAACTTCCCGCGCGGTATCGAGTTTCGCGTGAGCCGACAGCGACCACGCTTCGAGCGTTTCAAAGCCCGTTCGCTTGGCCGCATTGCGCGCTTTGTTGCCGACGGGATAGTACGCGACCTCACGACCGCGCTCGCGCACGAACGCTTCACCGGCCCGCACGACGTTCGAGTTGAAGGCGCCGGCCAACCCTTTGTCCGCCGTCATCAGGATGACGCCGAGCGGCGCGCCTTCTACGCCGGGGCGCATAAAGGGGTGATCGATGGAACCGACGGCCGCCATGAGATCGTGCAGCATCTCCGAAAGCGCCTCGGCATACGGGCGCGCCTGGCGCTGCACCAGTTCCGCGCGCCGAATCTTCGCCGCCGCCACCTGCTTCATCGCCTTGGTGATCTGCTGCGTATTTTTGAGCGACTTGATGCGGTCGCGTAAGTCGCGAACGCTAGGCACGGGCGAGCATCATCATCAGAACGTCTTGTTGAGCTCTTCGATCGCCGAACCGAGCGCCTTCGCGTTGTCGTCCGACAGCGCGTTCGTATCGGCAATCGCTTTTGGGATGTCGCCGTGTTTCTCGTGCAGCCAGTCGACGAAGCTGCGCGACCACTCCTGGAGCCGGATCGTTTCGATGTTCGTCAAGTAGCCTTTGGTCGCGGCGTAGATCAGAACGACTTGGTCCTCCATCGCCATCGGTTGGTACTGCGGCTGTTTGAGGATCTCGGTGATCTTCTCGCCGCGCGTCAACGTCGCTTGGGTATTCTTGTCGAGGTCGCTCGAGAGCTTGGCGAACGCCGCCAGTTCGCGGTACTGCGCGAGGTCGAGTTTGAGTTGCCCGGCCACCGCCTTCATCGCTTTGGTCTGCGCCGACGAACCGACGCGCGAGACCGAGATGCCGACGTCGACGGCCGGCCGGATGCCCTGGAAGAAGAGCGTCGTCGTCAGGTATATCTGACCGTCGGTAATCGAGATCAAATTGGTCGGAATGTACGCCGACACGTCGCCCGCCTGCGTTTCGATGACCGGCAGCGCCGTGATCGAGCCTCCGCCTTTTTCATCGGAGAGCTTGGCGGCGCGCTCCAACAGCCGGGAGTGCAGGAAGAAGATGTCGCCGGGGTAGGCCTCGCGGCCCGGCGGCCGGCGCAGGAGCAGCGACACTTCGCGGTATGCGATCGCGTGCTTGGTGAGGTCGTCGTAGATGATCAGCACATCTTTGTTCTGATACATCAAGTCTTCGGCCATCGCGCAGCCGGCGTAGGGTGCGATGTACTTGAGAGCGGGCGCATCCGCGGGCGACGTCGTGACGATCGTCGTGTACTCCATCGCGCCTTCCGCTTCGAAGCGCGCCGCAATCGCTTTGACGGTCGAGTCCTTCTGGCCGATCGCAACGTAGATACAGTAGACGTCACGGCCCTTCTGATTGATGATCGTGTCCATCGCGATCGCGGTCTTGCCGACTTGGCGATCGCCGATGATCAGTTCGCGTTGGCCCTTGCCGATCGGAATGAGCGCGTCGATCGCGCGGATGCCGGTCTGCAGCGGCTGTTTGACGGGTTGGCGCTCGACGACCGAGGGCGCGATGTTTTCGATCGTGCGGTAGCGGCGCGCCTCGATTGCACCTTTGCCGTCGATCGAATTGCCCAGCGGATCGACGACGCGTCCGAGCAACGATTCGCCGACGGGGACGGACGCGATGCGGCCGGTGCGCCGCACCTGCATGCCTTCTTTGATTTCGGTGTCGGGCCCGAGAATGATGACGCCGACGTTGTCCGCTTCGAGGTTGAGCGCGATGCCTTGCAGGCCATTCGGAAATTCGACGAGTTCGGACTGCTGGACGGCCTCGAGGCCGTACACGCGAGCGATGCTCGAGCCGACCTCGATGACGGTGCCGACCTGATCCTCGTGGACCTGCGCTCTGAAGTTGGCGATCTGCCCTTGCAGAATTCCGGCGATCTCGTCAGCGTTGATCATCGTGTTGTCCTAAGCTGGCTGGTGATGGTGCGAAAAGAGTTCTCGCGCGATGTCGTCCAGGCGTCCGGCGAGCGAACCGTCGATGCGCCGGTCGCCGAGCGTGACGCGCACGCCCCCAAGGAGGCTCGGGTCGACGCGCATCGTCACGGCGAAGCGCTTGCCGTACGTGCGACTAAAACGCTCGACGATCGCGTCGCGCTCTCTGGGATCTAGTTGGCGAGCGCTCACGATTTCGAGCGCCTCCCGGCCCGATGCGGCCAGCGCCAACTTATCGAATTCCGAAACGATCGGTTCCAAGAGCGCCTCGCGGCGCTTGCGGACCAGCAGAAGCAGCGTATGCAGCGCGATCTCGTGGAGACGTGCACCGAAAGCATCGAGCATAAGCGCTTCCTTTTGCTTACGCCCGAAGACCGGTGACAGGAAGAAGCGCCGTACGTCATCGTTGCCGTAGATCGCCGCGACGCTCGCGTGCAGATCGCCCCCCACCTGCGTAACGGCACGAGAAGCTTCCGCGAGGTTGAAGATCGCGGTCGCGTAGCGGCGCGCAATGGTTTCGTTTTGCATCAGACCGTCTTCTGCCGGTCGACGGAGGCGACGGCCTCGTCGATCAGGCGCCGGTTCGTGCCTTCATTGATATACGTCGCCGCACCGCGCGCTATGTCGAGCGCTTTTGCGACCAATTCCTCGCGCAGACGCGCACGCGCCGCATAGCGGCCGCGCTCGAGTTCGCCTTCTGCGTTTCCGACCAATCGCCGCCCTTCGGCTGTCGCACCGGCCAGCATCCGGTCGTGCAGGTGTTGTGCGTCCGACTCCGCGCGAGCCGTGATGGCGCTTATCTCGTCGTCCGTCGTACTGGTCTCGCTGTGCGCGGTCTCGATGTCCGCTTTGGCGGCATCGCGTCGCCGTTCGGCATCGGCGAGTTCGGCGTTCTTGCGTTCCTGCGAGCGTACGATGCCGGGGCTGATGAAGCGCGTCCAGATGAACACGAGGATGGCGATGAACAGCAGCGAGGCCGCCACTTGGCTCCACTCGGCAAGCGAGACGTAGAAGGCCTGGTTCATTGGGCGCTGCCGAGTGCGCGGGTGAGCAACGTCGTCGCAAGCTGCTGTGAAAGTTCGTTCTCGCGGCTCCTGGCCGCGGCAACTTCGCCCTCGACGACGCGCCGTGCCTCATCGATGATCGTTTGCGCGCGCGCGGCTTCGCGCGCGGCGATCTCCTGTGCTTCGGCTTCCGCCCGAGCGCGCGCCTGGGTGACCGTCTCCTCGGCCGTGCGCCGAGCGGCCGCCCGCCGAGCGTGTGCGTCCGCTCGCAAGGTGGCCGCCTCCTTGGCGTAGCCTTCGTAGTCGCGCTCCACCCCGTTGATGTAGTCGCGCCGACGTTTGATCGCCGCACCGACGGGACGCAGAAAGACGACGTTGAGCAACGCGAAGAAGATCACGAAGTTGATCAGCTGGATGACGACCGTGTTGTCGAGCTGGAAGAACATGCCGGGTTAATGACCACCCATGTGCGCTATCAGACCCGGCAACCCAACGAGCGCGTAAATCATGTAGAAAGCCAAACCGATTCCGATGATCGGAAAGGCTTCGACCAAGCCGACGCCTAGGAACAAGAACGTGAAGATGTTTCCACGCGCCTCGGGTTGACGGGCGATCGCTTCGACCGCTTTGGACGCGACCAACCCGTCACCGATCCCAGAACCGAAGGCGACGCCGAGGATGATGAGGCCGAACGCGATCAGCGCAGCGGCGATAACCAGGCTTTCCGAAGTCAAGACGTTTCCTTTCTAGTGCTCTTCGCCCAGGGCGAGCGAGAGATAGATGATGCCCAGGAGCGTGAAGACGAACGCCTGCACTGCTCCGACGAAGAAGTTGAAGAATTGGATGAAGAACGGCAGAACAGCCGCCGCGATCGAAAGAGGAAACGCTCCTATGAAGATGCGTCCCAGAATGATCGACGAGGCGATGAAAAACAGAATCTCGCCGACGAAGATGTTGAAGAACAAGCGCGCGGCAAGCGTCAGCACGCGGCTGACCTCATCGAGAATATTGAGCGGCAGCAATACCGGAAACGGCTGCAGGAAGTGCTTGGCGTAATGCCCCACGCGCCGTCGCCCGATGACGGACCCGAAGATCAGCACGTACACCGCAAGGGTCAGCGGAACGACCGTATTGAGATCGGCCGTCGGCGAACCGCCGAACGGCGAGCCGATCGCACGCAGCGGCAAGATATCGAACTGGTTGAGTAAGAAGACGAAGACGAAGACGGCGATGAAAAACGGGACGTACGCTTCGCCCGACGGCCCGAGCGCATTGTGCACCAGATCGGAGACGAAGGAGACGATGCCTTCGAACACCGTCTGCCGTTTGGTGACACGCGGGCTGCGATAGCTGCTTCCGACCCATGCAAACAGCGCGAGGCAGATCAGCATCGCCACCCATGTCGTGATGATCGTATCGCTGTGGACGG
>JAABUX010009461.1_pt1 | contig 11037 bp, 10 predicted proteins | sample 5561851 | NCBI WGS metagenome assembly JAABUX01 (sample SAMN10711883, study PRJNA513361) | rock metagenome | isolation source: Antarctica rocks | place: Antarctica: Victoria Land, Richard Nunatak red sandstone | collected 2016-01-03 | reverse complement strand
TCGGCTCTTCCATGCTAGACTGTCCTCTCTCTTCTTGCCTTTTTGCTTTCGCGCATGGTCTTCTTCGTTCGGAGTCAAGGGCTTAGTTGCTCATCCTCTGTGTATACTATCACACAGCTCAATCTTTATGAACACCGCTCTAAGCCACGATAAGGTGGTTTCTGCGGCGCATTTTTGAGTCGCGAGCGTTTGTCACCGGGCTGGAATTTGTCAACATCATAATACAGTTCCATCATTTGACCGCCTGGGTACGTGAAACGAATGGCGTCTCCTTGTCCTTTCTCCGTGCCAGCCTCGACGTGCGTGACCGTCTCACCACGCGCCTCAATCTCTTTAGCAAATGCCTCGACATCCTCTGGTGCTCCAACGCGCCAGCCGACATGTTCAAGACCAGGACGATCAGCCTCGGTCAAGATCAGCGTATGATGTTCCCAATCGCCCCATGCACGCATATAGACCGAATGACCTGTGCGCTCGGTTTCTTCTAGTCCAAGCACATTTTTGAAGAAATCAACGGAGTCTTCAAGCTTTGGAGTCCTTAGTTCAGCATGACCAAGATGTGCGATACGCATACAAGCCTCCTTTGGATACCCCTCTTATGAGTGGAGCGTGTACGAAGCCAACCCAATCTGCGAGGGAGTACGTTTTAACAACTCTGTAGGGGAGCACTGCACTACGATACTACAAGAACAGCGTTTCGTGATGAGAGAACAGGTCTCCACACCTCCCTATTTTCTTCCTTTAAATCATATATGATTTTGTATATGATATGTATACAATAGAAATTGTTGTTTGTCAAGGGCGTAGCAGGTACTTTAGAAAGAAAAGATATATGATATACTATCGGAAACGTGCTCTCTCTCTCTCGAGACAGAAATGAGAAGACCTTGATGAGTGTTGGACAGCCAAATAAACATGAACAAGCCTATAGAGTGCTTCGTGAGCGTATTGTGAATGGTGCCTATGTACCCGGATACCGACTAGTCATTGACGCACTCGCGCGTGAACTCGGCGTCAGTGCAGTTCCGATACGCGAGGCCATCCGCCGCCTCGAGGCGGAAGGTTGGGTCGTCTACCGCCCGAATACAGGAGCACAGGTTGCCTCGATTGATGTTGCTCAATATGAGGCCGAGATATCTACACTTGCAGTTCTGGAAGGCTACGCCACGGCCCTTGCCGCTCCATATCTGAATGACGAAGACCTCACGCTTGTACGAGCGATCAATGCACGGATGCAGCAAGTTCTCAGTGTCGCCGATATTCCTACCTTCACTCAGTTGAACAAAGAGTTTCATTTCTTTCTCTATGACCATTGTCCTAACGCGTACATTGTTGATCTGCTCCGTCAAACGTGGGAGCGTTTAGAGGTGAGGAGTCACACAGATTTCCACTACATCCCTCAGCGTGGCTGGGCATCTATCGAGGAGCATACCCGCCTCCTCAACCTGATTGAGCAGCATGCACCCGCAAGTGAAATCGAGCAGATGGTGCGCGAACACAAACTGCACACGCTTGAAGCGTATCGCAAGAGTTCACGCTATCAAGCACGTCTCGCCTCTCCTCATGCTAGTAGCACCCTGTAGAGGTTAACAGTCATTGTCTCTCCCCTGTAGTAGACTGACCCACTTCATTTGACAGTGGGATACAGCCGCTTGAGCTTGATGCGAGCATCAGAGGTCGTGAAGCACCAATCGATACCTCGCAGTGCTTGGTTATGAGCCTCTTGCCAGGCCGTGACTTCGCGTTGCGCTTCCTCAAGACTTGCCACGCGCCGATCTAAGCATTGCCCGGCCAACACCGCGAGTTCAATCTCGGCGATGTTCAGCCAACTGGCGTAGGTCGGCGTGTGAGGAATTTCCAGCTTCTGACTCAAGCGGTGAGCCTCCTCTGGCTGAAAGGTTTCATAGAGCGACCCAATGGTCTGGGTATTGAGATTGTCCATCACCAGCACCAGTTTCTCGGCGTCAGGAGAGTGAACATCCACCACCTCTTGGATCATGTATGCGAAGTCTTGGCGCGTTCGTTGCGCTCGCACCCACGTGACGCGTTTGCCCGTGAGCGGGCCTAACAGTGTGATCTTGACGAAAAAGTAGTACGTACCATAGAACTGAGGCTGAGTTAGTGTATAGACTGGCCCTACAGGCTCTTGTAAGCTATTGAAGACCATTGGTTTGTTGTGAGAGACAACGAAGGAACGTGGGATGTTCCCCAGAGAAAAAGCCTTCTTTCAAGGAAGAAAAACTCGCTTTTGAGCACAAGAACGGAGAGAAAGAGCAAGCTCAGCCTCAGTTCTATGGCACGTCATATCTTTTGGTCAAGACCACACTGTTAGGCCAGTGAGAAAGACACATTCCCCAGGCAACAATTATACTTACCGTTGTACAAAAAGTTTGATAAGCGGGAGGATATCCTCAATCGGAATATGAGCATAGTGCAGGACGAGAGCTACTATGAGTACTTCGATCAGGACCCAAATCTGTCGAGGAATGCCACATCCCAACCGTGAGTGGTACCGATGATGTCTCCTTGGCTTGTTTGCCATACTATCACCTCCTTTTACATTAAACTAATTGCAAGCCCCTCGACGACAGGGCCATTACAAGGGTACACTTACTCTTGTAAACAGTTGGACGCAGAAGGCGAAAGGCTAGCTCCTCCATACGGCTTGACCGATTGAGAAAGATCGTACTTCGCCTTCGGCTGTTCCTGGGAAATCGACCATTAGAGAGTCGCGCTTCGAGCGCCACAGTAAAAGGATACGTTGTTCCAGGAACGTTTTTCTTGAGACAAGGAGGAACAGGCCCATGTGGTTTGCTGGCTTAGATTGGGCCGATCAGCATCATGATATCGTGGTCATCGATGAGTCTGGTCGCCAAGTAGGATCGCGCCGCGTAGCTCATAGTCCCGAAGGCTTTGCCCAACTGGCCTATCAGTGCGATTCTGACGGAAAAGTACTACGTACCATATAACTGAGGTTGAGTTTAAGCATGAAGCGTTCTAGAAGCTCTTGTAGGCGGCTTGAAGACGTTCACCTCGTTACAAGGAACACCGAAACTCGTGGGATGTGAGACATCAAACAAAGCCCTTGAAGCGAAGAGAAAAGCTAGCTTTTAGGCGTAGGAAAGAAGAAAAAGAGCAAAATCAGCCCAGTTCTATGATGCAACGTATCTTTAGATCAGTTTCACGCTGATAGGCCCATTGCATAACTACGACTAATCCAGTCTCTCATTGTCTTTCAGCTTCTTCTCTCTTCAGAACGCTCAATATATTTGTTCCTCTGTACACGTTAACAATACCATTAGTAAAGCTTTTCTCAATCGCTCTCTTTCCACCTATTGATAATGAGCAGCTTAACTCAACTTCAAGATAGACTGATGCTACAACCTCGTGGACGGATGTGATATGATTCCCGACAGAGAGTTTCTTACGCACGCTAAAACTCCGTTGACAGTACTCACTGCGTCCTCTTCTCTCTGGTTAGCAAGGGCCACTACTATGGAAACTGCGGGTGGAATAGATACTACGGATCTTTTCTTTGAAGAAGTGGTTTCGTCCTTCGTGGACGAGCCGGATTTCGTCAACCGACAGTGGCTGAACGACCAAATTGTTGCTGCGCTCGAAAAGCCCAGCAGCCGCTACGTGCTTCTGAGGGGTGAAACAGGGGTAGGAAAAACAGGAGTCGCAGCTTCGCTAGCACGACAGCATCCAGATTGGCTGCGCTACTTCATCCGCCGCGACAGTTGGACACCACTGAGTGGAAGCGATAGTCGCTCGTTCTTGCTCTCGCTGGGAAACCAGCTCGCTACTTGGAGACCCTCGCTCTTCCAACCAGCCAACCTCGAAATTGTCGTTAACCAGCGGATTGGCGTGCTGTCAAGCACCGGGCAGGCCGTCGGGATACAGATCGACGACCTGCAAGTATCGCCCTTCTTTCAAACTGCTCTACGAGTGACACAGCAGGTCAGCGAGGTGAGAGGTCAGCTCACAGGCATCGCGGTGAAGGCGACTCAGGTTGAACCACGCCTCCTCGATCCTGACAACTTGCAGTACCTCGCTCTCCTCGACCCCGCCAAGGTACTCCTGACAGAGGCTCCCGACGCCCGCATCGTGGTTCTTGTCGATGGTCTCGACGAGATTGCAGAAGAGAGGGGCTTGCTTGACTGGCTGGCGAACAGCCCCGAATTGCCAAGCAATGTGCGCTTCGTTCTTACATCTCGTCCTCATGCATCTCTGCACCCGCTTATGAGCCGACGTGCCAAGTCATTGAGGCATCTTCAGATCGAAACTAGCAATACTCAGGTTCGCCATGATCTCACCACTTATGTCAGTCGCGTCGTTGGTGAGGCTTCGATTACTGAAGCACTGACAAGCGGAGGCGTCACGGTCGCCGAGTTTATCCGCCAGAGTGTGGAGAAGTCTGATGGGAACTTTGCCTATCTGGTCGCCTACTGCCGGGCCTTGCGCGAAGCGGTGAAGCGGAAAGATATAGCAGCATGCTCCCACCTCCTGCGCTTCGCCGATATCCCCTCTGGACTCAACGATCTCTATGGCTTTTTCCTCGATCTGCTCAAGAGGGACATCGAACAGCTTGGCGTGCTGGAGGTCCAAGCACCGCTCTCGACTACCGACCGCGCAGTTCCAGCATGGGAGGGAGTGGGGCAGGCCATCCTGGGAGTACTGGCTGTCGCCCGTGAACCTCTTACCGTCGAGCAGATCGCATGCTTCGGAGGCATTCGTGTTTGGCCTCGCCACCTTCACAATGTGGTGGCACGCCTCGCCCAATTTCTTGATCAAGAAGCTGGTGGGTACCGCTTGTTTCACACCTCGTTCGCCGAATTTCTCACGACTCCGACTACTAGAGAGCGACGACCGTCTAGTGCTATCGATCCCTCCGAATGGAATGAGCGGATATTGCGCTCCTACCGACGAGATGCGCCCAGGTGGGCCGAAGTGGAGTGGAGCAGCGTTGACCGTTATGGACTCCTGCACATCGCGGATCATCTGGTAGCACTTGGTTTACCGGCTGCCAACGAGGTAGTCGAATTGGTCAATCCTGGTGTTCGACGAGCCATGCTCTCCTTGTTTAAGACTGACAGCCAATTCCAGCGCATCATTGATCAAGCTCTTAAACAGACGATGACGAACTCCAATCTCTCGGAGTCGCTCCCTAAAGTTGTCGGCCTGAGTACCGTTCGGACTGGGATACAAGAGCAGGGTCAGCAGGTGACTCCGGCGGTACTTGGTCTTCTGGCCCATCTCGGTAAAATAGACGCCGCCCTCGAATACCTGGGAATCATGGGTCCATCTATGCAGCGTTTCCAGGGCCTACGTCAGGTTCGCCTGCATGCTCTCCCAACTGATCTCAATAGGGTCGGTGCCTTAGCTGATCTGGACCGACTCGTCCAATACGCAGTAGATATCCGGCCTGGTCGACCGTTTATGCCTGAGCGACGCGACGCGATCAGGATCGTAGCCGTTGAACTCGCTCCGCAAGATCTCACCCAGGCACTGCGTTTGGCTGATCTCTGCGAAGAGGAAGACAAAACGGAAGTCCACGATGCCGTCTTCGCAGTTGCTGCACGGCACGCCTCTTCAGCTTCTGTCGGAGAAATCATACGTAAAATGAGTTCCAACCGTGCCACGGCTTATATAGAGGTGGCGCAGCAAACACGCGATACGAGAGGACACACGCACGAGCGCAGACACCTGCTTGAGCAGGCCGAGGCAGAGATGAGAAAAGATACAACTCAAGCTTTCCCATCTCTGTTCGCTCGACTCACTGTAACATGGGCTCCTCTCGACCAGACCTACGCTCTTGCTTCTCTGAACGATCTGCGGGCAATGGTTGGTCTTCCTGCTAATGAGGTGACACCGGAAACACTTTCCGATGGTGGCACAATGGAAGCCAGTTCCTTCAGTCAACTAAGGGGGGAGCTGAGCGAACTCGTTGCGGCTGCCGAGGTCCTCAGAACATACGATCCCTTGATAGCGAAGGTGCTGCTCGAACATGTCAGTCGCACACCAGTCGATTTTTCATCACATGACGTTCTTCTACACGCGGCAGAGCTTTGGGCTGCTTGGGGCGAGTACAGCATGTGCCAGCAGGTCGTAACTAGAATGCTGGCCTTTGAACGGGAACTAGGCGGGTTCGGACCAGCAAAGGAGATCACAAGGCTCGCGACTTTGCTTGTCCCGTTCGATAGGGTCGCAGCGATATTGCTCGTGGACGAGGCCTTCCACATGATCGAGGCTGCGTTTGACCCCAATGAGACGCTCAAGCAAGACCAGATCAACTCAGCCCTCTCTGGAATGGTCATGTCGCTGCTGTCCTGGGACACCGAACATGCGCTGAAAGCTGCCCGTTGGATCACCTATACCCATTGGATTGAGGGATCGTCGGAAGTGTATGCCAACAACCGACCCGACGCACTTGCCTTGATCGCCCTATCAATTGCTGACACACATCCCACTCTTGCACAAGACCTCCTCGATGAGTGCATGAATATCGTCACGTCCCCAACAGATCAGAATGGCGATGAGAGACAGGTTTCAGTTCCTGCGTTTTTCCACGTCGTTGCAGAGCGACGAGACCGGGGCGAGAAGGTTGCCACTGATGTAGTGACCAGCCACTCCCAGACAGTGTTAGCTATCACATACTTCATGAATGTGTTGAACGTCTATAGAGCCGAACGAGACAGTCGAGTAGCGACGACGCCAGCCGACACAGTGTGCTGGGTCCTACCGCCTCCTCGCTTCTTCAGATCACCCTACAACTGGGCCCGCACGTTTCGCATCCTCGCCGAGTGTGTCGCGGCAAGAGATACTGAATTGGCCGAGCAATTGATAGAGATGATCGCCGATCCCGCAGAACGGGCAATTGGCTTTGGCACCCTCTTTACTCTGCTAATAGCACGAGGCGACAACAAAGCTGTATCGTTCAAGGAACTGGCACTCCAGACACTCCCAATGGTGCCCGACTACAAGTGTGACATCGATCTGCAGTCCGCTGACCCTGGCCTCGTCACCGCCTACCTGAATCCGCACGAGCGGACTCGCTTCGAGGTTGCCCTGCGTCTCGCCCTCGCCGACCCCAACAGCACATTCGCTCTGCTTGATCAACTCAACTCTGCTTCCCTCGTCGCCTCAGTCAGGGCCGATGCCCTCTTCAGGGTTATTTTGACGACGGCAAAGACGGACGCGGCCCGGGGACAAGCACCGACTGATGGGCTGAGCGAGTTACACACGAAACTCCTGAACCAGGCTAGTCGATGGGGTGATCCAATTCATACCGCTCTCCTGCTAAGTGCGCTTGCCTACGCCGTTGTCGGCTACTATCCTGAGGCTGTGGAGGGAATTGTGAGCCAAATCAGCATCCCGGTCTATCGGGCCCTCGCTGAGATCATCCTTACCCCTCTGCTGAAACCCAACGACAATCATGAGATTGCCGTGCGCTGCCAACAGGCTGTTAGACGCCTTCCTGTGAACATCCCTCCTCATCAAGTAGCTACGGTCATGGCGAAAGCGGCTGCATCTCTAGCGGAGATCGATCCTGAAGCCTCTGAGGGACTGGTTCGAGAAGGGCTCGATGCCGCAAGACAGTGTGAGTATCCCTTCTACCGAGGACTAGCCATTCTCGAGTATATGGACCTCAAGGTGAAAGGCGTTGAGACAGCTTCCCTCGTGGCCGAAATTGAGGTACTCATCGAGCGACTCGGCAACCACTATCACGCAGCCGAGTTGCTGTGTCGCCTCTTCCCGGCACTGGTTGATCTGTTTCCTGAGCGAGTACTAGTGGCTATAACAAGGATACAGACCTGGGGTTGGCCGTACACTATGGTTCTGCTTGAACATGCGGCACCATTCCTGGTCAAGCGTTACGGTGTCGGAATCGCGTCTGCTCTGCATCGGGCTTTGGTCGATGCCTTCACCTGTCTTTCAGATCCACTCACACCTGCGATTCGAGACGTAATGGTTGATGGCGTTAGTACTGACAGACGAAGTTGACATACAGGTATGTAGCGACTTAGCTCAAAGCTAGCAAAGAGTCATGCGCTCTTATAGTAAGTTTGGGGCACGTGGTTCTGAAGAGAGTTGTAGAAGAAATCTCACGGTTATTGAGCGGTCAAGCTTTCTCCAAAGAGGGGAGCAATGAGCAAAAAGCGAACGGTCATGATAGAAGTATACACAATTCTGCATGCTGTGGCAGGCTTTGACATACGAAAGAAATTTCTTCGTTGATGAAGAGTATTCTGTAAGGATAGAAAATAGAGGAGAAGCAAAGATGGATCCTGCAATCGTCGATCTGACGGCAAAAGTCATGGGGGTCTTACTCCCGCTCGTTTCCAAGAGTGCAGAGGAGCTTGCGAGCAAAGTTGGTGATGCAGTCTTCGAAAAGATGAAGGCGTTGCTAGCAACCTTGAAGCAGAAATGGTCAGCAGACAAAGAAGCCACCGACAGTCTGGTTCGTTTTGAAGAGAAGCCAGACCGCTACCAAACGGTGCTTGAAGATATATTACAAGAGAAGTTGGTACAAGATCACGATTTGGCACATCAGCTGACGGGAATGCTTGGGGAAATGGGACCTGCCCTTGACATTGTACAGCAGATGGGGGAGGGAAAGGATATCATAGGTCTCAAAGCCAGAGAGATGAGGAGTGGGAGCGCGAGAATCTCTCAAGACATCGACCATGCTGAAGGAGTAACCGGTGCAGAATTCGAGACACTCGGCTGAGGTTTCTTCTCGGCTATCCTGTCAGATTTCTGCTCCAGCGAAGGAATTGTGCATCTAAAAAAATGAAACTCGCAGCATATGGAGATTGTCTTCATTGGGCCTATCAGTGTGAAACTGATCTAAAGATACGTTGCATCATAGAACTGGGCTGATTTTGCTCTTTTTCTTCTTTCCTACGCCTAAAAGCTAGCTTTTCTCTTCGCTTCAAGGGCTTTGTTTGATGTCTCACATCCCACGAGTTTCGGTGTTCCTTGTAACGAGGTGAACGTCTTCAAGCCGCCTACAAGAGCTTCTAGAACGCTTCACGCTTAAACTCAACCTCAGTTATATGGTACGTAGTACTTTTCCGTCAGAATCGCACTGATAGGCCTATGGTACGTCATACTTTTTCGTCACTATCACACCGATAGGCCATTTGGTAGGGAGAATAGCGTATAATCAAGAAGAAATCCAGCTTCGATTAAATCGTCGAGGATACGGCGAGCCTCTTGTCCATTCCGTAATATAAAGAACCCATGACCTTGACGATCTGGTGTGCCAACATCTACTATCAGATTCTCATCTATATTGAGTGTATCAAGCATCTCCACAGGCACCGTCACAAACACCATTCCTGTGTTCATCCTAGCACTCCTTCTCTTCTTTCAGTCTACTTGTGTTCGTCGCTACAGGCTCATTTACCAACACGTCCTCTAGTCGTCGTCAAAAGGGAGACCCCACAATCTTGCTGCTGGGTATGGATATCGCCGTGGTTGGTTCAATGGGGAAAGGTCGAGAATGGATACTCTATCGTCGAGGGTTGGACTGATAAAGCGTTTTGAGGGCTTCTCGTCTGAGGCGAACCAGCTGCTCGACGAGAGCATATACTTCTCAAATTCCACTGGCACCACGTCAAGACCCTTTGACCAATAGTAGACAGTCCCATCGTTTATGTATAATCCAAAGTCAAGCCTTTTAAGATGCTGATGATCCCTTTAGAGGCCGCCTGAATATGATTACCATCGGGATGTAGACGACGAGTAATGCCAGTGAACAGATCACTGTCACAATGAGCCAGAAGGAATCCAATGGGAACGGATTAAACTCGCTGTTTGAGCGATACCACAGAGAAATGCCCACAAACCAAACAGTTACCTGAATACTCCAGTAGGTAATGTGCACATGCCGTGAACTTAATCCCAATAGCAGTAATCCAGCAGCTACAAAGAAGAGGACCCCGTAAAACACGATGTTAAAGAGCGTGTCTGTGATGCTGATCTGGATCTGGTAACGCCAAAATGTATCGCTATTCTCGTAGATATGAGTAGTAGCAATGCCGATAGCGCTGTAAAGAGCCCACAAGAGACATAGGACGCCTGCAAACCGGAGAAGAGATCGATACGTAATGGATCTATTGAGCATCAAGTGCCTCCTCTGAATAAAGCATGTGTGCTTCCATTGTACCTGAGATGCATCTCTTTGTCACGAGGGATATGGTTAGGTTGGTGGGATGTAATCAAAAGTCAAGCCCTTTTAGGGGTCACCATATCATTTCGGGATAAACATACGCTAAGCTGTGGGCTGGCTTTACGGGCTGCTTCGTTCAAGATGATAAAAGTATAGTAGCTCCTTCATCGCGTCTTTAGCCTGTCCCTTTTCTCTCTTCTTGCTGTTAAAGCAGTCATGAGGATGCACAAGAAAACTCTTAGCGTATGTTTATCCCGAAATGATATGGTGACCCCGTATAGCGTTGTTTTCGAGGAAGACGATCATTCTGTGCAAGTAACGCCTCGACACGTCCTTGAAATGGTCCGAAGATGGGTGAAGATCGAGACTGAAAAGGATTGGGTGCTGGATGTTGAGAAGGTCCATCAGAAATAGCGTTCCTGATGGCATCGCGACAATGCCCGGTCTCGCGAGCGATCTGTCGGATACTCTTGTGATAGACATGGTACTCGCGGCGAATATGCTCGCGCTCATCTATTGGGAGGAACATCGCCTGCTCTCCTTTCACTAGAGCGGCTGACAATCTATCTTGCTCTATTATACAAGAGAAACTAGTTAAGTGGCAAGGGTCTGGATAGCAAAGTAACAATATGCTGATGTAGCGCGAGTGGACAGTAACAATTCGTGAGTGTATGGGCCGAGTCGTTCATTAACATTTCTAGGTGGTCTGGGTACCTCATTACTTAGCGTAAACACTAGATGATCTGCGAGAGTTGGCCGTATCATATAAATCCGTCTGGTACTTCGCGACAACGGCAACAAAACGCAATCTTGAGGCAAAGCTTGCCGATTTTTCGGAAGAGATGCGCAAACCATTCAGG
>JAABUX010009460.1_pt1 | contig 11038 bp, 11 predicted proteins | sample 5561851 | NCBI WGS metagenome assembly JAABUX01 (sample SAMN10711883, study PRJNA513361) | rock metagenome | isolation source: Antarctica rocks | place: Antarctica: Victoria Land, Richard Nunatak red sandstone | collected 2016-01-03 | reverse complement strand
GACCTTGATCCGATCCCCCAGGAGATGCCGCCCGACTTGCCCGACTATACCCCGGGCGACATGCCGGAGCCGATGGTGGCGACGAGCGTGCTGCCGGCCGCGCCCGATATCCACTGATCCGTTGGTGCCCGGGCTTTGACGCTCGTGGGTGTGGTCATCCTCGAGCGGCAATCAGAGCCCGCGAACACTGCACCTGCGGCATCCGGTGGCGGCCAGGAACACGGCGGGTGCGCCTCACCCGATAGGCTGCGCGTGGATAGGGCTCGCCGCTAGAGTGTCTCGAGCTCGCAGGTTTCCTGCCAGTGTTGGTCCGCTTGTCCGTCCGGGCGGCCTTCCTGTTCCCACAAGTGATAAGCGCGTTCGCGCAGGTAGTGGTCTCGCGCACGACACCAGTGATCGGCAGCCGCTCCCGCCGGGCGGTCCTCCTGTTGCCAGATCATGTAGGCCCGTTCGCGGACGCTCTGCTCGAAGCCCTTTCGCGTTTGCGACAGGACGTCCCGGCGATCGCCGTAGGGCGTCAAGGGGCCGCCCCGCTCGACGTGGATCCGGGTGGTCAAGCCCTCCAGTTCGGCCTCGGGCACCAGGCGCGCATAGGCGGCGGCCTTCGCGGCCTTGTCCCGGCAGGCCGCATCGTCGAGCCCGTCGGCGGTGACGGGGTATGTGTGGACCAAGATCCGATCACGCAGCAAGACGTCGACCAAGCGCTCCATGCGCAGCTCCCGTATTCTGTTCCGGTCTCTCGCCGGTGTTGGCTCCGACCAAACCGCCGGCCGAGCAATGTGTTGCGATGAAACGGACATGCTCCGACACGCAAACAACTCAGAACTGCCGTTCCGCCGAATCATCACCTGCGTAAGTGACCCCAGCATAGATGCGCTTGCAATCAAGTTGCAAGTTACGTGCTAGTTACCTCCGGACCGGGCGCCGGCACGCGAAGCAACGAGTTTCGGCCCGCCGCGCCAGCGGGCACGGGGACACCGATGAGGACACCAGCGCCGGCGTCAGCCAGCTCAAGGCGCCGAAAACCGACCCGCACAACCAGGCGAAGGCGCATTTCGCCAAGCAAGTCGCCGGCCCGGATCAACGACGCGATCCGGGCCGGCACGGTGGACGAAGTGATGCTCGCCGCCCCGGCCCACGTGTTGCACGACGTCCGCGCGGCACTCGACAAGACCGCCTTGCAAGCTTGGGCCGATGTTGAGCAAGGATTTGGCGAACAAGCGCGACCACGAACTCGCGTCGCACTTTCGGGAAAACTGAACCGGCGAGCTGTCTACAGCGGACGCTTTGGCTTAATCGCCGGCGTCGAGGTCAACCGCCCGGTGTTCAGGATGCGTTCCGCCCGCGCGAGACTTCGCACAAGATCGGCAAGCACGAAGGACAGGAGTGTCGTCGGGGCCGCCTTTGCCGGCGGGAGCTGGTCATTGGCGGCGGTTAGTGAGCGGGCTCGGCCACCGGTGCAAGCGAACCGTGTCCGAGCGATGCCGCCGTCCTTGGCAAGTCGAGGCTCGAGCAAAGCAGCTGGGATATATTGCATCACAGTAGCTTACCTTCATTGTTCTTAAATCCGACCGGTAAGGTCGCTTGTAGTTCGGTTCAGTCTAACAGAACACTAAATACTTGGTGCCTGACGGAGCGCTAAACAATGTTGTTGAACTCTCAATACTTCAGAGTGGGCAAGTTTGGTCGTAAAGACTCCGCCAGTGCTTGTTTGAGTTTGGTGTCAGATGTCGATGACAACTTGCCGCAGCACCGGGGAGCGCGCGAAGAGGCCCGCACCTCATGCGGGAACGCGTTACACACTTGTAACGTTAGCGCGCTGGTGGACCCACGGGCGCACCTGAGCGGCTTCCGGGGATGCTGCAGGCGGATGGCTACACCGGCTATGCCGGGCTGTACGGCGATGGCCGGGTGGTCGAGGCGGCGTGCCTGGCGCACGCGCGGCGGAAGTTCTTCGACGTGCACGCGACCACCAAGTCGCCGCTGGCGCGTGAGGCGCTGGACCGGATCGGGGCACTCTACAAAATCGAGGACGACATCCGCGGCCGGCCGGCCGAACAGCGGCTGCGCGTCCGGGACGACCGCACGGCGGCGCTGATGGCCGCGTTGCGCGACTGGCTGGAGGCGACGCGCGGGCGCGTCTCCGGACGCGGCGAGTTGGCGGCGGCGATCCGCTACACCCTGTCGCGCTGGCAGGCTTTGACCTTGATCCTGCGTGACGGCCGCGCCTGCGTCGACAACTCGGCCGCCGAGCGCGCCATGCACCCGATCGCGCTAGGACGGCGCGACAGGACCTTTGCCGGGTCCGACGCCGGCGGCGATCTACAGCCTGGTCGAGACGGCCAAGCTGAACGGGCTCGACCCGGAGGCGTATCTGCGCCGCGTCATCGAGCGCATCGCCGACCATCCGGTCCAGCGCGTCGCCGAGCTGCACCATGTCTTGACCAGCGTATTACGGCTCAACCGGGACGCAATAAGCCTCAGGACGGGACCAAGCGTATGACACTTGGGTTCAGCGGATCTGAATGTAGGGAGACCCTTATCAGGGAGCTGCGTGACTGGGAGTTCTATCAGGTCCAAGTCGACAAATCCCACATCATGTTCTGGTTTGGGAACGCATGGTGCCTTATGAATGTTGCTTGGCAATTCGCGTATGTCTCTGCCGACCACCTGACTTCGTACACCTACGATGTCCAGGCCGAGGGTGGACGAAAGGCCTCGGAGATAGACCGCATATTGCGCGTGCGCATTGCCGAGATCGACTTTCCTGACGAGTGGCAAATGCAGTTGGTCTTCGAAAACGGCGACAAGCTCATCGTCTTTGATCAGCCAGATATGAGATCGTGCTGGTTCTGCCGCTACAATGGCGCACCGTCTGATAGTCGCAGCGCACCGGTGATTTGGTCGGTCGACGATGAAGAGCCCGAGGACGTCGCGCCGGCTACGCCTACAATCGCATCCCCGCTCGACCCTGACCGCGACACCTGATCGGGGCCTCGCCCGGACGCTTACCAAGGAGGAACAGCTCGGTCGGCAACTGCGCTGGTCACCCACGTGCTTTCCCACACTGCAATTGCTGGACCGATTACGCGAACACCCCAGCAACGTCTCGAGCGGCAGGTCGGTCCGGATTATCCGGCCGTCGGGGAGTAGAAAGGTCGCACCGCCGTGTCCGTGACCGACCGACATGAGTTCGAGAAGCACCGACGGTGATCCGGACCAAACTACATCCGCTTTTTGTAGCTGCCTTCTCCGAAGCAGACAGGCAGCATTCGGCCGGGTGGGTTGACCTGTCGCCGCAGTATTAATGGCTTAGATTGACCTTTGAATTCGATGTAAGTTTGGTAAGCGGCTCATCCGCACTGATGGCACCGGACGCAGACGCCTGCCCTGCGTCTCGATAGCCAACGTGCTGGGTGAAAACCTGGATGCCCGGCCCGAGTCGACCCTGGCGCAGCGCCTCGATCACAGACCGGTAAACCAGATGACTTGGGTAGAGCGTGCCCGGCATCTCGTCAAACCAGCGCAAGCTCCCAGGCTGCGGCGTATCACCTTCTCCAACGACGCGCTCGCCTGGCGTCCCTTGCAACGCCGCCAAGTAGCAGAGTGAGACTGAATGGCCGCGATCGTCGAATATCTGAACCAGCCCGACTGGCCGCTCGGCAACGACCAACTCGCAGCCGAACTCCTCCTCGGCGCAGGCCCGAATGCGATGCCCAATCTCCTCTCGATGCCGGATGATGCTACCGGGAACGTGCCAGCCGGTGCCGAAGGCATCCTCCCGCCAGGCGAGCAGTATCCGCTTCCCCTCGTCTTGAACCAGCAGGTCGACGTTCGAGGTCGCGACGATCTCGGTTACAAACCGGAACAGCACGGGCGGCAGTTCAGCGCCGTGGCCGCTGAGCTTAGCCAAGATGACTTCCAGCGTGCGAAGCTCCTCGTCTGACAGTTGCTGCTTCTGTGCGCTTGTCATTCCCAGTCTCTCTCTAAACTCGGCTGCTGCCCGAAGCGTGCGTGAGCGCATTCGTTCCGAGCGACGGGCCGGCTCGCCGTCAAAGCGTCTGCAGTCACCAGTGTCTTGCTCCAAAGCGCGCCGTCCGACTCGGCCCTTTCCCAGCCTCCCTGCTTGCTCTATCGGGGACCTGCAAGGCCTTGAACAAGTCTCGGCGAGGCCAGTGCATGGCTGGCCTTCCAACCTCCTGTTCTGCGCTGACACGGTAAAGGCCTGGGTGTCTGAAGCGGGGAGACTGTCTTGTGGAGATCGATGTCGGGGATGCGGTCGGGCTCGCCGAAGGCACGATGCGCGGCGTGGAGCGGGACGGCACCAAGGTACTGCTAGCCCGGAGCGACGGACGGTGCCACGCGGTGGGAGCGACCTGTCCCCATGCCGGCGGACCGCTCAACGAGGGCGTGCTGCACGACGGCGCGGTGCTATGTCCCTGGCACAAGGCGGCATTCCGGTTGGACACCGGGCGCTGTGTGGCGCCGCCGGCGGTCGACGACCTGATTCGGTTTGACTTGCGAGTTGACGCGGGCCGGCTGCTGCTGGGCCCGGTCGGCCTGTCTGCACCGGTGCAAGAGGATGCGGATCCCAGGACGATGGTGATCCTGGGTGCCGGGGCCGCGGGTACGGCGGCGGCGCAGGCGCTGCGAGAGGAAGGCTTCGGCGGCCGCGTGGTGCTAGTTGGGCGGGAGGATCGGCTGCCCTATGACCGGACCGTGCTCAGCAAGTATGATCTGTCCGGCACGGAAGGTGGCGAAAAGACGCCTCTGCACTCGGCCGATTTTTACAAACGCCGCCGGATCGAACCGCGTGTGGCCGAAGTGACCGCCATCGACCCGGCGGCGCGGCGCGTGACCTTCACAGATGGCGCGACCCTTACCTACGATGCGGCGCTGTTGGCCAGTGGGGGCGAGCCGCGGCGCTTGAAGGTAGCGGGGGCGGACCTCCCGGGCGTGTTCGTGCTGCGCTCGCCAGATGACGTAGCAGCGATCCTGGCTCGGGTGGCGACTGCGCGGCGCGTAGTCGTTGTCGGCTCGGGCTTTATCGGGATGGAGGTGGCGGCCAGTTTGCGGGAGCGTGGGTTGGCCGTCACGGTCGTGGCGCCCGGGGCGGTGCCGCTGGAGAAGCAGCTGGGTTTGGAAGTGGGCGCAGTGTTCCAGCAGGTGCATGAGCAAGCCGGGATCGAGTTCCGCCTCCGCGATGAGGTTGTGGCGCTGGAAGGTGAGGGACAGGTGCAGTTTGCCAAGCTGAAAAGCGGGGCGACGCTTGCCGCCGACGTCGTGGTCGTCGGCCTCGGGGTGGCGCCCGCGACCGGCATGCTGCAAGGCGTGGTGCCACGGAAGGACGGTGGCGTAGATACCGATGCAAGGCTCGGGATCGCTGACGGGCTCTATGCGGCCGGCGACATCGCTGCTTTCCCGTACGGCAGCAAGGGCGCTCGCATTCGAGTGGAGCACTGGCGGGTTGCCATGCAGCAAGGCCGGGTCGCGGCGCTGAACATGTTGGGGCGTGAGGCGGTGTTCGACGCTGTGCCCTACTTCTGGACGATCCACTTCAAGAAGCGGCTCGACTATGTCGGCCACGCCGAGATCTGGGACGAGGTGGCGATCGACGGCGACCTAGAGAAGCCGGAGTTCACGGCCTTCTACGTCAAGGGCGGGAGGGTACAGGCGGTCGCCGGCTGGGGAAGAGACCAGGCGATGGCGCGGGCGATCGGGCTGATGACGGACCAGCGCGACTGGGATCTGCCGGCTTTACGGGCAGCGCTGGTGGCATGATGCCCTCAGTTCGGAAAGATCGGCTCCTCCCGCACAATCTGGTCCCACAGCGGCACTAAGCTCAACCAGCCTTTAACATCAGATTAGGTCCGAGCAGGGCGTCTCCTCGTAGCGGCGGACTGGGTGCTGGCTGTACGATGTCTGCTTACTCGCCTGATCTGGTTCAGAGCGGACGGTTCGGTATCGGCCAACGCTTGCCGTAGACTACGCCGCCATCACCCGGCGCATAAAGGCATCGAACACGGGGTGGAACGGGTTCCGGCGACGATCCATAGCACTCTTATCTGATCTTACCGGAAACTTGTAAACTGGTATAACGTTGCTATGAGCCGGTGAGTGAATGGTATGGCGCCTTTACCCTATCAAATAGGTCAGCCTGTATCGGAGGCATTCGGCACCGCACCGGCCAGCGCTAGGTGGACGGCGCTGAACGGCACGTCCTGAGCCAGCGCCACCTCACCTTGCTTGGCGAGTTCCAGGCCGGCGACGAAGGTGCTGGTCCACGCCGAGCGCCGCCGCAGTGTCAGTTGCGGCGATTGCATGTCTTCGCCGTCCGGCGTTGTCGACTTGGTGGCGGTGGCCGTGGTCTCGGCGGCGGCGGGTGCCACGTCCGGCAGCAGCTGGTCAAGCGTGAGCCCGTTCGGCGCGTCGGCCAGCCGGCGCAGGATCCGCCGGCGGGCGTCCGGGATCGAGTGCAGCTCCAGGCGGGGCTGTGGGACATAGCGCTCGCTGGTGTCCGGCCGGGGCAGGCCGGCGTCGAACAGTTCGACGCAGGCCCACACGAACGCGACCACGTCGAGTTCGGGCTCGCCCGGCCGCAGCGTCTCGGGATGCTCCGGCGCGCCGCGGGCGAACACGTCGCGGCCGAGCCGCAGCCGGTCGTCCAGCCAGCCGGCCAGCGCCTGGATCCCGGCCAGCCCGAGCAGGCGCTGGCGCAGCCGGTCGGCCGCGCCTTCGGCGGCCTGGCGCGCCGGCGCCTCGGCCGGCAGCAGCAGCCGCGAGCGCAGCTGCAGCAGCCACGCACCCATCACCAGCCAGTCCGCCCGCTGCGGCAGCGGCACGTCCCACGCCATGGTCGCCAGCACCTGGTCGATGAGTTCGGCCAGCGGCAGCCGGGCCAGGTCGATCCGTTGGTCGCGCGCCAGCTCCAGCAGGCGCTCGAGCGACCCGGTGAACCCGTCCAGCGCCAGCGTCGGCGTCGTCGCCTCGGCAGCAGGCGACGCGGCCGGACTGCGGGCCGCGGCGGGACCGGTCACGCGTGCCGCTCCATGCCTGCGTTAGTCGGACGGGCGTGGCGTCAGCGCGAACCGCAGCGCCGGCCAGCGCGGCCGCAGCCGCTCGACCGCCGCCGCCGGCGTGTCGCCGGCCAGACAAACCGGCCGCGCTCCAGGCGCTTGGCGAACAGACACAGGCCCTGGCCGTCCCAGAACAGCACCTTGACCAGGTCGCCGCGCCGGCCTCGGAAGACGAACAGGTGTCCGGCGAACGGCTCCTGCCCGAGCACGTGCTGCACCTGGCGCGCCAGGCCGTCGAAGCCGCGCCGCATGTCGGTCGCCCCGGCCGCCAGCCAGACGCGCGCGCCGAGCGCCGGCGAGATCACCCGCGCAACGCCGCGATCACCCGCCGAAGCGACGCCAGGCTGACACTCGCGTCGAACCGCACCCGGCTGCCGTCGCGTAGCTCGACCTCGATCTGGCCGGCACCGCGCGATGTCGCTGCCTCGCTCACCACCGGCGGCGGCGCTACGGCGGCGGCGGCGCGGACCGGCAGGAACATCGGCGTTGCGGCGGGTGCCAGCGTCCCCTCCCGCACTTGCCGCCGCCAGGTGAACAGCAGCCCGGGATAGAGGTCGTGGGCCGCCGCCACCTGCTTGACGCAGGCGCCCGGCTCATACGTCGCGGCCACCATGCGCAGTTTCTCGTCAACGCTCCACCGCCGACGCCGCTCGCGCCCGGTGACGATCTCGATTGTCGTGTCCGCCATCGACCTTACGCCGCACCTTAATGCCGACCTTAAGGTCTCAGCCCTGACGACATCCGACCCGCGTCACCAGACGGGTCAGAGCGGACGCTTACGGTTCAGGCGCTTGGCGATCTCGGCCGCCACCGCGCGCTGATCGGCTATCGCCGTTATGGCCATCATCAGGGTCGCCCGGTCCATCTTGCGCGGCCGCCCGCCTAGCCGGCCCCTGGCGCGCGCCGCCTTTAGCCCGGCCATGGTGCGCTCGGCGATCAGCTCGCGCTCGAACTCGGCGAAGGCGGCGAAGATGCCGAACGCGATGCGGCCGTTGGCTGTCGTGGTAGCGATCTGCGCGCCGGCCCCGGCCAGCACCTTGAGGCTGACGCCGCGCGTGCGCAGGTCCTCGACCGTGTTGACCAGGTGGCGAAGGTCGCGGCCGAGCCGGTCCAGCTTCCAAAGCACCAGGCTGTTGCCGGGCTGGATCGCCTTGAGGCAGGCGGTCAGGCCGGGCCGGTCGTCGCGGCGGCCGGACGCCAAGTCCTCGTAGATACGCTCTGCCGCTACGCCGGCGACGAGCATCGCGTCGTGCTGCGGGGCCAGTGTCTGACTGTTATTTACGGACGTGCATAGGTACGGCGAGAACTCCGCCTGAGTCGGTCCGGGTTGTTCGGAACCGGGCTGTGGCGTTAGCTCGGTCAGCTGCTGACCTTCGTTTGAAGGGGCACACCTGTTAGGTGGGCACACTTGGCTCTGCGGTCCCGGCGCGGTCAGAGCGTTCGATTTTGTTGCTGTTTCATAAATAATCGCCCACACGGTCATAATTGCATTAACGTGACGTTGCCAGCGGCGCGATCGAGGGCCGCGCCACCTCCGGCCTGGGCTATCCAGGAACGTCGCCGTGGAACACTCCCGGGTTTATTCGTTCGGCCTTCGGGGCCACGTCACCGCGAGCCACGACGCCCTGTGCGTCGACGACCAACACGCGCGCTTGGCGGCCGCCGCCCTGTGCGAGGCGGGGCAGGACTGCGCGATCTGGCGGGGCCGGCTGCGGGTTGGCCGGATCGGTCGGGTGGCATCCCCGATCGCCTGACGCAGAACGGGTGAAACCCGATCGGCTGACGCAGAACGGGTGAAACCCGCTGGTTTGCGATCGATGTCCGACGCGCACGTCGAGTCTGTCCGACGCCAAAGTCCGGCGTCAAAATCTGACGTCAAAGTGTAGTGATTTGGCGCAGTCGCGTGCATAGCGATATCAGCGCAACGAACGTGGCGGAAACGACGGCATAACGGGTTTCTTAACCCGGGCACCGACGTCCTGTTCATGAGGTGTCACGATGTTCGACGACGAGCTGGATGGTCTGGTCTGGAGCGCTGATCGGCTGCGGCGGGCGCCCGCCGCCGCCGGTGTCGCGCTGTGGTCGTGGAACGTCGACACCGGCGCGCTGCACATGGACCGGCGCGCCTACGCGCTGTGGGGGGTGCCGCGGGGTGGGCCGCTGACGTTCGAGACGCTGTCGCGGCACATCGTGCCGCCCGACCGGGCCCGGGTCCGCGCCGTGATCGAGGCGACGCGGTCCCGGCCGGGCCCGTACGAGGTCGACTTCCGCATCTGGCGCGACGACGAGGTGTGCTGGATCAGCGCGCGCGGCCTCGGCGCCGACGAGGGTATCGTCGAGCGGGTCATGTTCGGCATCTTCCTCGACGTCACCGAGCGCAAGCGGGTCGAGGAGACCCGCGAGCTGCTGGCCGCCGAGATGAGCCACCGGGTGAAGAACCTGTTCGCCATCGCGTCGAGCCTGGCCGCGATCGCCGCGCGCTCGGCGGCGACGCCGGCGGCGATGGCGGTCGACCTCGCGCGGCGGCTGTCCGCCCTGGCCGGCGCGCACGAGCTGCTGCGGCTGGACCCGGAGCGGGAGGGGCGCCAGGCGGCGCTGCTCGACCAGCTGTTCGCGGTCTTCCTCGCCCCGTATGACGAGGCCGGCGCGATCGGCGACCGCGTCCGGGTGTCGCTGCCGTCGGTGCGGGTCGGCGAGGGCTCGGCCACCGCGCTGGCGCTGATCGTCCATGAGCTGGCCACCAACTCGGCCAAATACGGCGCGCTCTCGCGGGCACGTGGCACGCTCGACGTCACGTCGAGCGAGCACGACGGCGCCCTGGCCATTGCATGGACCGAGCGGGGCGGCCCCCGCGTGTCCGCGCCTACCGGGCCGCGCGGCTTCGGCAGCAAGCTGGTGACGCGCAGCGTCGCGGGCCAGTTCGGCGGGAGGATCTCGTACGATTGGCAGGCGGCTGGCGTGGCAATCACGCTGAGGGTGAGTAGGGCCCGTCTCGCGGATTGACCCACGCCATGCCGGAGTAGAGGTTCTGGTAGCAATGGAACCGATAGTTCGATTGAGACAGACGCGAGCTGATGATTTTCGAGCTAAGTCGTCGGGGTCGCGGCTAGGCGATGTCTAGCGGCCGCTATCACCTCGCGGATCCGTTGTTCCATATCCTTGATGCGGTAAGGCTTGGCTATGACTGCACTTCCAGCGAGGTCATCTGGAAGTACACTGGACACGTCATATCCGGTGCCAAAGACGAAAGGGATGCCGCGCGTCCTAAGCACCCCAGCCACGTCCCAGGACGTCTCGCCGTCAAGATTGACGTCGAGCAGGGCCACGTCGAACGTCTCCGATTGCGCCAGCGCGAGCGCCTCCCTCCTGCGCGTCGCCGGTCCGACAGCCACCCAGCCGAGGTCGTCAAGCATGGCTTGGATCATCTCGACGAGAAGGAACGAATCCTCGACCACAAGTATCCTAAAGGCTTCCGGAGCCGCCACATCCGGTACGCTTGCCGTCAGGCTGTCCTCCGGTTGTGAATTCGGGCCACTTTGTGCAGCCGCGTCAGAGTAAGTGACTGACGACGCAGGTAGGAAAATGTCGCACACCACCCCGGTCCGCATGTAGTGCACGATCGCACGGCCGCCGGTCTCCATCGACAGCGCGCGTTCGATGAGCGTCGAGCCGAAGCCGCGCTTCGTGGGCTGCTCGACGAGCGGCCCTCCCGTCTCGATCCAGGATAACTCCACGCCGCCATCGCTGGCCGGTCGCCACCCGACTGCCACACGTCCGCCGGATGCGGTGAGCGCGCCATACTTTGCCGCGTTGGTCGCCAGCTCATGGATCGCAAGTGTCAATCGGCTTCCAAGTCTGACCCCCAATTGGAGTACGCCCCTGGCGGTGGACAGAATCAAGCTGCTGCTTTGACCCCCTGCCGGGCGTGTTGATCCTCAAACTGCATTGGGCTGAGATAGCCG
>JAABUX010009459.1_pt1 | contig 11039 bp, 10 predicted proteins | sample 5561851 | NCBI WGS metagenome assembly JAABUX01 (sample SAMN10711883, study PRJNA513361) | rock metagenome | isolation source: Antarctica rocks | place: Antarctica: Victoria Land, Richard Nunatak red sandstone | collected 2016-01-03 | reverse complement strand
TTGCCAGCGCCAAGCTTATGTCACGTCGACTGGCTGCGGCCTGATCATATGCAACGGCCCGGGTCCTTCAAGGAAATCAGGCCCGTGGCGTTGCAGAGGCGATCCGAGTCAGACACTTAGATTTGATGGAGGACGACGAGGAGCTTCTTCCAGATTGGCCGTCTTTCTCCGTTATGATTTGGGCCACGGCAAACGGCATTCTGACAACGCAGCACAGGTGGAAAGCCGAGGCTGAGGCGTCGGTCCGGAAGGGTCAGAAGCTCTACCGGATATCTGACTTTGACAGGTCAGATAACCATTGCTTCGCATGGCCGGAGGGAGCGGATGGAAAGCGCGTCTATCTGCATCGCTCGACGCTTCGAAAGGCTGGTCTGCCCGACCCGAACGCAGATGACCTCCTGATGCTGGAGGTAGGCGAAGGCCCCACGGGTTTATATGCCCGCACGGCCCGGCTAGCGGCATCACACGAAATCAAGGCGGCACATGCTTCGAAATCCAGACGGCTAGCTATCGATCAGGAATATTCCTGGGTGTAGTCGCGGGCCATTGAGCGTCGATATCGGGTAGGCGGCCGAGGCGCTTCAACGTCCAAGATGAGGCGCATAGCCGTCGGCAGCCCACCGGACGCTCTATGTCCGCTTGCCGCCACATGCTGTCATACCCTCAGGCGGGTATACCGCGGCAAGACGCGCGGGCGCGGGCTCAGCCCTCAACGAAAGCCTCGGCCGGATAGCCCTGGGCGAACAGCAGCGCGCGCAGGTCGGCATGGTCGATGCGGGTCTCTATCGCCCGCGTCACCACCGGCTTGGCGTGGAAGGCGATGCTGAGCCCGGCCTCTGCCAGCATGTCGAGGTCGTTGGCGCCGTCGCCCACCGCCAGCGTCGCGGCCAGGCGCAGGCCGCGCGCCGCGGCCAGCCGGCCGAGGATCTCCCGCTTCGCCGCGCGCCCGAGGATCGGCTCGCCGACCATGCCGGTGAGGGCGCCGTCGGCTTCCTCCAGCACGTTGGCATGATGCTCGTCGAAGCCGCACAGTGCCGCGATGCGCGAGGTGAACCAAGTGAAGCCGCCCGATACCAGGACGCAGCGCGCGTTGTGCGCCCGCATGGTGGCGACCAGCGTGCGGGCGCCGGGGGTCAGGCTGGTGTCGGCCAGCGTGCGCTCCAGCGCCGCGGTATCCAGTCCCTTGAGCAGGGCCACGCGCTCGCGCAGGGCGTCGGCGAAGTCGATCTCGCCGTTCATGCTGCGCGCGGTGATCGCCGCGACGCGCTCGCCGATGCCGGCATGCGTTGCCAGGTGGTCGAGCGTCTCGGAGCTGACGATTGTGCTGTCCATGTCCGCCACCAGCAGCCCCTTGCGCCGGCCGCGCGCACGGGTGAACAGCACGTCGATCGACTTGCCGGCGAAGGCGGCCCGGATCACGCCGATCGCGGGCTGGCTGAACGAATGCGCGGGGCAGGGGATCTCCGCCGCCTCGCCGTCGGACAGGATGCGCGGCGCACCGCCGGCCACCATCTCGCGCGCCGCCGCGATCTGTGCGGCGGTCAGGCTTCCCGCGGTGCGGTCGGCGATCAGGGACAGGATACGGGGAAGCGACATGGTCCGGCGTGTGGCAGGGATGGCGGCATGAGGCAAGCACGAGCAGACCCCGCCCCGGCGGGCGGCGACCAGGAGGACAGCGACCAGGAAGGCGGCGGCCGGGAGGGCGATTCGGTCATCGTCGCCGGCCCGACCTGCAGCGGCAAGTCCGCACTCGCCCTGATGCTGGCCCGAAGGCTAGGCGGCGTGGTGATCAATGCGGACTCCATGCAGGTGTACCGCGAACTGCGCGTGCTCACCGCGCGCCCGACGCCCGAGGAGGAGGCTGCCTGCCCGCACGCCCTGTACGGCGTCCGCCCGGCGGCGAGTCCCGGCAGCGCGGCCTGGTGGCGGGGTGAGGCGCTGGCCGCCATGCGCGCCGCCTGGGCCGCCGGGATGCTGCCGATCCTGTGCGGCGGCACCGGCCTCTATCTCGCGGCGCTGACCGACGGGCTGGCCGATATCCCCGATCCCGGCGAACCGGCGCGCCAGGCCGCGCGTGACCTGCTGGCCGGGATCGGACCGGCAGCGCTGCATGAGCGGCTGGCGGCACTCGACCCCGACACGGCCCGCCGCCTGCGTCCCTCCGACGGCCAGCGCCTGGCGCGCGCCTGGGAGGTGTTGCACGGCACCGGAAAGGGCCTTGCCGCCTGGCAGTCCGCCGCCGCCGGCTCCGGACGCCTGCCGCCGGCGCCGGCGCGTTTCACCGCCGTGCTGCTGGCGCCGCCGCGCGATGCGCTGCGTGCCGCGATCGGCGAGCGTTTCGCCGCCATGCTGCGGCAGGGTGCGCTGGACGAGGTGTGTGCCCTGTTGTCGCTGCGGCTGCCGTGCACGCTGCCGGCGATGCGCGCGCATGGCGTGCCGGAACTCGCCGCCCACCTGCGCGGCGAGCTCGGCCTGGAGGCCGCGACGGCGCGGGCGGTCCTGGCGCAGGGGCGCTACACCAAGCGTCAGGCGACCTGGTTCGCTCATCGTGCACTGGCGCCAGCGGATCGCACCGACATAATAATGACGTGCATGGCAGGTATGAAGCAATATCCGGAAAGCCTGGATCAGAAAATCTTATCGTTTGTTCAAACGCGCGTTGACGCTACCGGGCCGGGTCGGTCATAAGGCGCTCACCTCGCGCGCCCGGCCTTCCAGGGGAGCCCGCGCGAAGGGGAGCAGGACATGAACGCGACCGTTGACCCGAAGGACCACCGGACGGACGACTGCCAGAGCAGCCAGGGCGTGATCCCGGCGCTCAACGGGGCGGAAGTGCTTCTGCGCGTCCTCCAGGCGCAGGGCGTGGAGGTCGTCTTCGGCTATCCGGGCGGCGCCGTGCTGCCGATCTACGACGCGCTGTTCAAGCAGGACGTCATCCGCCACATCCTGGTGCGTCACGAGCAGGCCGCGGTGCATGCGGCCGAAGGCTATGCCCGCTCGACCGGCAAGATCGGCGTGGTGCTGGTCACCAGCGGCCCGGGCGCGACCAACGCGGTCACCGGCCTGGTCGATGCGCTGATGGACAGCGTGCCCCTGGTCTGCCTGACCGGCCAGGTGCCGACGCACATGATCGGCAACGACGCCTTCCAGGAGGCCGACACCACCGGCATCACCCGGCCCGCCACCAAGCACAACTACCTGGTCAAGCGCGCGGTCGATCTCGCCACCACGGTGCACGAGGCGTTCTACGTCGCGCGCAGCGGCCGTCCCGGCCCGGTGGTGGTCGACCTGCCCAAGGACATCATGGTCGGTCCGGCCGCCTATGCGCCGGCATCGACCGCGCCGCACCGCTCGTATCGGCCGGTCACCGAGCCGCGCCCGGATGCCATCCGCGCGGCGGTCGCGCTGATCAAGCGCGCCAGGCGTCCGTTATTCTATACCGGCGGCGGCGTCATTAACGCGGGTCCGGCGGCGTCCGAGGCGCTGAAGCGGCTGGTGCGCCTGACCGGGCATCCCTGCACCTCGACGCTGATGGGGCTCGGCGCCTACCCGACCACCGACCCGCTATTCCTCGGCATGCTCGGCATGCACGGCACCTTCGAGGCCAACATGGCGACGCATGGCTGCGACGTGCTGGTCAACATCGGCGCGCGCTTCGACGATCGCGTCACCGGACGGCTGGACGCGTTCTCGCCGGACTCGAAGAAGATCCACGTCGACATCGATCCCTCGTCGGTGAACAAGATCGTGCCGATCGACATAGCTGTGATCGGCGACGCCGGCCGCGCCATCGAGCTGATGATCGAGGCCTGGCACGCCGATCCGGCGGAGCCCGAGCACGAGGCGCTCGCCAGCTGGTGGCGCCAGATCGACGCCTGGCGCGGCATCGACAGCCTGCGCTACGAGCAGGACCCTTCGGCGTCCGCGGTGATCAAGCCGCAGCACGCGATCCGCCGCCTGCGCGAGCTGGCCGCCGAGACCGGGCGCGATACCTTCGTCACCACCGAGGTCGGCCAGCACCAGATGTGGGCGGCGCAGCACTTCTCGTTCGACAAGCCGAACCGCTGGATGACCAGCGGCGGCCTCGGCACCATGGGCTACGGCCTGCCGGCGGCGGTGGGCACGCAGGTCGGCAACCCGGACGCGCTGGTGATCGACATCGCCGGCGAGGCCAGCACGCTGATGAACATCCAGGAGCTGGGCACGATCTGCCAGTACCGCCTGCCGGTGAAGTTGTTCATCCTGAACAACCGCTACATGGGTATGGTGCGGCAGTGGCAGGAGCTGCTGCATGGCAGCCGCTACTCGCACAGCTACAGCGAGGCGCTGCCGGACTTCGTCAAGCTGGCCGAGAGCTTCCACGGCACCGGCATGCGCGCGAGCAACCTCGGCGAGCTCGACGACGTGATCCGCGCCATGCTGGCCCACGACGGACCGGTGATCGCCGACATCTGCGTCGACGAGCACGAGAACTGTTTCCCGATGATCCCGTCCGGGGCTGCGCATAACGAGATGATCCTCGGCCCGGACCAGAACGACCGGGCGCGGCGCATCACCAACGAAGGCCTGATGCTGGTCTGATCCGGCACCGCCTTCCAATCAGGGGCACCCGGCAACGGGCGCGCCTGCAGGAACCCCGATGGCGAGCATCGACGATACCGAGATCACCGCGGTCATATCCGTGCTGGTGGAGAATGAGAGCGGCGTGCTGGCGCGCGTGATCGGGCTGTTCTCGGGACGCGGCTACAACATCGAGAGCCTGACGGTGGCGCCGGTCGAGGACGGGCGCGGCCGCAGCCGGATCAACATCGTCACCTCCGGTACGCCGATGGTGATCGAGCAGATCAAGGCGCTGCTCGACCGGCTGGTGCCGGTGCACCGCGTCAGCGACCTGACCAAGGACGGCCCGCACGTCGCCCGCGAGATGGCGCTGATCAAGGTGGTCTCCACCGGCGAGCTGCGCTCCGAGGCGCTGCGCATCGCCGACGCCTTCCGTGCCCGGCCCGTCGACACCACCGTCGGCAGCTTCGTCTTCGAGCTCACTGGTGCCACCGACAAGCTCGACGCCTTCATCGAGCTGATGCGTCCGCTCGGGCTGGTCGAGGTGTCGCGCACCGGCGTCGTCGCGATCGCGCGCGGTCCGCGCACGATCTAGCAATCCAACACCAAGAAGGACTTACCATGCGCGTCTATTACGACAGCGACGCCGACGTGAACCTGATCAAGTCGAAGAAGGTCGCGATCATCGGCTACGGCAGCCAGGGGCACGCCCACGCCCGCAACCTCAAGGACAGCGGCGTCGCCCAGCTCGTCATCGGCCTGCGGCCGAGCTCCGTCGGCATCGCCAAGGCCGACGCGGCCGGGCTGAAGGTGATGAGCCCGTCGGAGGCCGCCGCCTGGGCCGACGTGGTGATGGTGCTGACGCCGGACGAGCTGCAGGGCGACCTCTATGCCGAGCAGCTCGCGAAGAACCTCAGGCAGGGTGCCGCGATCGCCTTCGCGCACGGCCTCGCGATCCACTTCCGGGTCATCGAGCCGCGCCCCGACCTGGACGTGTTCATGATCGCGCCGAAGGGTCCCGGCCATACGGTGCGGTCCGAGTACGAGCGTGGCGGCGGCGTGCCCTGCCTGGTAGCGGTGGCGCAGGACCCGTCCGGCAACGCGCTGGACATCGCGCTGTCGTATGCGAGTGCCATCGGCGGCGGCCGGGCCGGCATCATCGAGACCACGTTCCGCGAGGAGTGCGAGACCGACCTGTTCGGCGAGCAGGTGGTGCTGTGCGGCGGCCTGGTCGAACTGATACGCGCCGGCTTCGAGACGCTGGTCGAGGCGGGCTATGCCCCCGAGATGGCGTATTTCGAGTGCCTGCACGAAGTGAAGCTGATCGTCGACCTGATCTACGAGGGCGGCATCGCCAACATGAACTACTCGATCAGCAACACCGCCGAGTATGGCGAGTATGTCAGTGGGCCGCGCATCGTCACCGCCGAGACCAAGGCCGAGATGAAGCGCATCCTGAACGACATCCAGAGCGGGACCTTCACCCGCAACTGGCTGCTCGAGAACAAGGTGGGCCAGGTTGGTTTCAAGGCCACGCGGACGCGCGTCAACGAGCACCAGATCGAGCAGGTCGGCGAGAAGCTGCGCGCGATGATGCCCTGGATCGGCAAGAACCGCCTGGTCGACAAGGCCCGGAACTAGAGCCCGGACATGACCGGGGCGTGACCCGCATCCGCCGGTCACGCCCCTGGAACCTGCTTCACGCTTCCGGCGGACGATCCGGCTGCCGCGTCCGCCCCGACTGTCTCAGGCCGCGGAGTTCACGGCCTGCCGGATGGTCTCCCGATCGGAGTGCTGGTCCGCTTGCGGCTCCGTGCTCGCCGCTTCGCCCAGATCCTGCCTGACGATCTGGAAGCCTGCGCGACGCAGGGACCGGATCGCGAACAGGTCGAGCGTGGGCACGGCATCGCGGATATCGCTCAGGTCGACATAACTGAGGTGGCTTGTCAGATTCGAGGCCATTTGAACTCTTTCTCTCCGATCGCCGGGAAGTTTTTTCGTTATCGCGCTCATTTTGTTGCGCGTGTCCAGGAATATAGATCGCTTGTCGGTCAGCGCTAAGTCAATAATTTAACGCTGGTGTCATCGACCTGTTGCTCGTCCCGTGCCGAAGATCCAGCATCATCTTCATGGTCGTCTTGTTCGTACAGTTCGCGGTGATGTCCGGCGGCAACCAAATCGTTTCTGGTCAAGGTGATAGTGGGAACGTGCGGCACAAGGACGGCCGCCATACCTCATGCCTCCCCTCATTTCGCTTCAATGACTGAGATGGTCAGGGATCCCGCGACGGTTCGAGCTGGATTGCCTGACGGACAAGTCGTGACGAGCGGCTGAGCGGCCTTGCAAGCCGGGCCGAGATGCGGTTCCAGGCTCTGTGATCCGATGCATGGGGCTGGACGATGCCGACCAAGAAGCCGCTCTCGTTCGAGGGCGTCCACCAGTTCCTGCGGACGCTGTTCGCGGATGACCTGCATGCCAAGCGCGTGCTTTCGCTGGCCGGGGCCACCATGGGGGCGATCGAGTTTGCCTCGCTTGCAGTCGCCATGATCGGCCAAGGTTTGGTCCTGGCCCGCGGACGCCTGACCAAACACGCGATCAAGCAGGTGGACCGGCTGCTGTCCAACCCAGGCATCGACGTCGACGCTTTGCTGGTCCACTGGGTGCCCTACATCGTGGGAGGCCGATCCAGCATCACGGTGGCGATGGACTGGACCGACTTCGACGCCGACGGCCAGGCGACGATCATGCTGTCGCTCTTGTGCCGCCACGGGCGGGCGACGCCGCTGGTGTGGCTGACGGTCGACACGGCCACGCTGAAGGACCGGCGCACTGCCTACGAGGATCAGGTGCTGATGCGCCTGGCCGAGGTGGTGCCCGCCGGTGTCCGCGTGCGCATCGTGGCCGACCGCGGCTTCGGCGACCAGAAGCTCTACCGGATGCTGGCCGACGAGCTGAAGTTCGACTTCGTCATCCGCTTCCGGGGCAACATCAAGGTGACCGCCGCCGACGGCGAGGCACGGCCGGCGGCCGAGTGGGTCGGAACGGGCGGACGCGCGCGCGTGCTGCGCGGTGCCACAGTCCCCGCCGCAGGCTCTCCGGTCGCCACCGTGGTGTGCGTGCAGGCCAAGGGCATGAAGCAGCCCTGGTGCCTGGCCGCCAGCGTCACCCAGGAGACCGCCCGGACGCTGGTCAACCTCTACGGCAAGCGCTGGGGCATCGAGGGCGCGTTCCGCGACACCAAGGACCTGCGCTTCGGCATGGGGATGGGCGCGATGCACGTCAGCACCCCCGACCGGCGCGACCGCCTGTGGCTGATCAACGCTTTCGCGGTCGTCCTGCTCACCTTGCTCGGCGCGGCCGGCGAAGCGCTCGGCTATGACCGGCATCTCAAATCCAACACCAGCACGCGGCGCACCCACTCGCTCTTCCGCTAGGGCTGCATGCTCTATGATCTCATCCCCAACATGCCCGAACACCAGCTGATCCCACTCATGGACGCATACGCCAGAGCCGTGTCAACGGCGTCCGAATTCAGCGGCCTTCGTGCCGCTGCGAAATGAGGGGATGGCTGAGCCGCCATACTCCTGGCATCGCCTCGATCACGATTTGGATGACGGCGCCATGACAGCCCGCCGGGCCGATTGCCATCGACGGTCGGATCGAGTCGCGACCGCCCCGAATGGACCTATCCGCGGGTAAGGGCCGCCTGCAGCCGTGACCATTGCTGGTCGGCCGGCAAGCCGAACCGAAGCAGGTCGGGATCGTGCGCGAAGCGGCGGGTCAGGATGCCCGCCTCGCCGAGGCCGTCGAACACCGACCTCGCATGGCCGCCCCTGAACAGGCGGAACAGCCTGGTGCCGCCGACATTCGCCAGGCCGGCAGCGCCCAGCAGCGTATCCAGCCGCTCGCACGCGTGTCGCAGGCGCGAGCCCGCTTCGTCGCGCCAGGCCGCGTCGGCCAGGGCGATGCGTCCTACCGCGAGCGCCGGACCGGCGACCGCCCAGGGACCCAGGGCCATGCGTATGCGTCGCGCCAGGTCCGGCGAGGCCAGCGCGAACCCGAGGCGCAGTCCCGCCAATCCGTAGGTCTTGCCGAACGAGCGCAGGATCAGCAGGCCGGGATGCGGAAGCTGCGACGCCAGTCCGGGATCGGGGTCCTCGAGATCGGCGAACGCCTCGTCGCAGATCAACAGGCCGCCCTTTATCGCCAGCATATCGGCGAGCGCGAGCAGCAGGCCGGGGTCGCGGCGCTGGCCGTCCGGGTTGTTCGGGTTGCACAGTATCGCGGCGCCTCCGGTCCGTGCCGCGACGCGCAGGAGCGATGCCGGCTCGTGCTCCGTCGTGACGGTGGCGCCGGCGTTGCTCCAGGCCGCGTGATGCTCGGCGTAGGTCGGGCCGAGGATGGTCGCGTGGGACAGGCCCAGCAGGTGCGGCAGCAGGCTGATCAGGATCTGGGTGCCGGGTGCCGCCGCCACCATCGCCGGATCGGCCACGCGATAGGCCTCGGCCGCGACCCTCTGCAAGTCGGCCAGCGCCTCCGGCTCCGGCAGCCTGGTGAACAGGTCCGGCGCCAGCGCTCCGATCGGGTAGGGATGCGGGTTGATGCCGGTCGAGAGGTCGATGAACGGCGCGGGCGCGTGTGGGAACAGGCGCCTGGCCTCGATCAGCCGGCCGCCATGTGCGATGCCGTCCTGCATGCTCGCCCCCGCCTTCAGGTTGGCCGCCGCCGCCCTCGTGATCGAACTCGTCTTCGGCTATCCGCCGCCGCTGTTCCGGCTGCTCGGGCATCCGGTGGTCTGGATCGGCGGCCTGATCGACCGTCTCGACCGCGCCCTCAACGGCGCGACACTGCCGCAGCGGCGGCTTCGCCTCAATGGCGTGCTCGCGCTGCTGCTGATCGTCGGGCTGCCGGCGGGCCTGGCGCTGTCGGCGCAGCTCCTGCTGTCACGCCTGCTGCCGCGGCCGGCGGCCTTGTTGCTGCTGGCCGCCGCCGCCAGCACGCTGCTCGCGAGCCGCAGCCTGCACGCGCATGTCCGCGCCGTCGCCGATGGCCTGCGCGACGGCGGCCTCACCGGCGGGCGCGAGGCCGTCTCGCACATCGTCGGGCGCGACCCGGCCAGTCTGGACCAGCCCGCGATCGTGCGCGCCGCCATCGAGAGCCTGGCCGAGAACTTCTCCGACGGCGTGGTGGCGCCGCTGTTCTGGTGCGCGCTGCTCGGGCTGCCCGGTATCGTCGCCTACAAGGCGATCAACACCGCCGACAGCATGATCGGCCACCTGACGCCGCGCCACCGGTGGTTCGGCTGGGCCTCCGCGCGGCTGGACGACCTGGTGAACCTGCCCGCGTCGCGGCTCGCGTCGCTCTGGATCGTGCTGGCCGCCGGCTCGACACGTCCGACCGCCGCCGCGCGGGCCTGGCGCATCGTGCGTCGCGACGCGCGCCGTCACCGGTCGCCGAACGCTGGCTGGCCGGAGGCGGCGATGGCCGGCGCGCTCGGGATCCGGCTGGCCGGTCCGCGCATCTACGCGGGCCTGTCGGTGGAGGATGGCTGGATCGGGGACGGCGACCGCCCCGCCACCCCCGACGACCTGCGCGCGGCGCTCGCGATCTATCGGCGTGCCTGCGCCATCCAGCTTGCCGTCGTCGTGACCGTGGCTGCACTGGCCTGACCCCATTGACGCCAACGGTCGGTCCCGCTTCATGGGGGCAATGGATCCCTTGGACGCACCGCTGTTCGATCGCGCCTTCCGGCAGCAGTTGGGCCACCTGTTCCGCTGGCGCCGCGACGTGCGCCGCTTCCGGCGCGACACGCTCCCCGAAGGTGCTGTCGACCGGCTGCTCGATGTCGCCGCCAGCACGCCGTCGGTAGGGCTGAGCGAGCCGTGGCGCTTCGTCCACGTCGTGAGCGCATCGCGGCGCATCGCGATCAGGGAGAACTTCGCGGCCAGCAATGCGAGCGCCCTGCAGGAGCAGCCGTTCGGCCGCGCCGGCACCTATGCGCGGCTGAAACTGGCCGGCCTCGACGACGCGCCGTGCCATCTCGCCGTATTCGCCGATCCCGATCCGGTGCAGGGCGGCGGCCTGGGCCGGCGCACCATGCCGCAGACGGTAGCCTATTCGGTGGTGATGGCGATCCACACGCTGTGGCTGGCGGCGCGGGCCGAAGGGATCGGGCTGGGCTGGATATCGATCCTGGACCCGGCCGCCGCCGCCGGGACGCTGGACGTGCCGCCCGACTGGATCTTCATCGCCTATCTCTGCCTCGGCTACCCGGCGCAGGACGACGACGTGCCGGAACTCGAACGCGAAGGCTGGGAGAAACGCTGCCCGTCCGGGAGCACGACGCTCACGCGCTAGTAACTCTCGTCATTGACAGAGACCGCTTTCTTTGAATCGATGGCTGGTCGGTTGTGTGGAGGTCGATTCGGTGTCTTCGAGACAGGTTGTGGTGAAGAGGTATGTTGTCACGCTGAGCAGCA
>JAABUX010009458.1_pt1 | contig 11040 bp, 10 predicted proteins | sample 5561851 | NCBI WGS metagenome assembly JAABUX01 (sample SAMN10711883, study PRJNA513361) | rock metagenome | isolation source: Antarctica rocks | place: Antarctica: Victoria Land, Richard Nunatak red sandstone | collected 2016-01-03 | reverse complement strand
TATCCAGGAAGGACCAGGCTTGGAGGAGCATCGACATCGGCGAGCAGACGCACGGGATTGCGGATGAGCAGTGCGCGCGCCTGCCGGGGAATGTCCTCGGCTGGGTAACGCAGGCCCAGGAACGGCTCCAGTCCGGCGCGTGCCCGTTCGGCGATGACCTCGCCCGAATCGTCGGCATGGAAGCGGTAGATCATCACCCGGTCGAAGCCGGTCAGGCTCTGCACCAGCCGTGCCGCTTCGCGCACCAGGTTCGTCTGCCCCTGCATCCGCGACATCATCGAGCGGACCATCGCACCGGCGTTCAGTTCCCCGGGAGACTGGCTCGGCTCGGCTTCGATGATGATCGTCGAACCGGAAACGTGGATGGCGATGTCGAACAGGGCTCCGCCATCCTGGAGCGTTATCGCGAAGATGCGCTCGACCGCGTCCGGGCCGCGAAGCATCGTGAGGCGGTTGCGGATCGCGTGGACCGCCTTTTCGATGAATACGTCACCAAGCGGCGTACCAAGCAGCGTCTGAACAGGGCGACCGAGAAAGTCGGTCGCGTTCGCGGATACGCGCGAGATCAGCCAGTCGAACGCGGTCGCGACGAGAAACCCGACCGGCTGAATAGCGCCGATGTGATGGATCGGTTCACGGTCGCAGTCGGTGAGGTCGACCTGCGCGTGTGCCTGAATAACTATCTGTGCTGTTGCCACATCTAAAGCTCTCGATACCAATCTTAAGCTTCAAACTGCATCGGCAATCATTAAGAGTTTGGTTACGCCCTTGCAGCCGCAATACCACAACGTTGCTGTAGCTATCGAATATCTGGCTTCACCGCATCCGCCTATCCGCCGCATGGTAAACTACGTTAATCGCTAATACCGCTCCATTCAAGCACCGCACGATTGCGCGGCCAATTCAGTCTAAGCTCCCGCGCTCGACCGCGCGCGCATCCGCTCGCGCCACTCGTCGAGCCAGCCGCCCGTCGGCGCGATCTGGCCGCCATATTTGCTGAAGAACTCGAGCGCGCAGAACAGCGGCACGTCCGCCCAGCTGAAGCGCGCCCCGCAAATCCAGTCGCGCCCCGCCATCTGCGTCTCGAGCCACGCCAGCCGCGTCGCGCCCATGTCCAGGAACACAGGCACGCTCTCTAACGGCGCGAGCATCTTCTTGCCGTCGAAAAACTTGCGCATCGCGCCGCCCTGGAAGGCGAGGCCCATCGGCATACAAATCTCCAGATCGATGCGCCGCGCCCACATGCGCGTCTCGGCGCGCTCGGCCACGGTCGCGCCGATCAACGGGTGCGCTGGCGACACCTCGTCAAGATATTCCGCGATCGCGGTCACCTCGCTGATGATCTGCCCGTCGTCGGTCTCGATCGCGGGGATCGTGCCCACGGGATTGATGCGCGCGAGGAAGTCGGGCGTGCGGCTCTCGTTCTTGACGATATCGATCTCGACGCGCTCGTAAGCGATCCCCTTCTCCGCGAACGCCATCCGCGCCGCCCTGGGGTTGGGTCCGCGCCCGGTGTAAAGCTTCATCGCCGTGTCCTTCAGTAGCCTTAGGCAACTCATATCGCCCACCCTGGGCGACTGAGATTGCAATTACACCCGATTTGGGGAACCCCCAATCCATGCGCCCCGCCCTCCCCCGCGCCGAGTTCACGCTCATTTTCCTCGTCCTGCTCGTCATCGCGGCGGGCAACACCGCACTCCAGTCGGTCCTCCCCGCGCTCGGCCGCGCGCTCCATTTGCCCGATCTCGCGGTGGCGGGCATTTTCAGCCTGTCCGCGATCGTGTGGACCTGGTCCGCCCCCTACTGGGCGCGCCGCTCGGACCAGGAAGGCCGCAAGCGCGTCATCCTCATCGGCCTGAGCGGCTTCACCGTCGCCACCCTGCTCGGCGGCGTCGTCATCCTCGTCGGCCAGCGCGGCCTGCTCGGCGCGGCAGTGTTCGTCGGCACACTCGCGGTCGCGCGCGCGGTCAACGGGCTGTTCGGCTCGGCGGCGATGCCGTCAAGCCAGGCCTACGTCGCCGCGCGCACCTCCAGGCACGATCGCACCGGCGCGCTGGCGCAGCTCGCCTCCGCCTTCGGCCTCGGCACGATCGCGGGCCCCGCGCTCGCGCCCTTCTTCGTGCTCCCCTACGTGCGCCTCGCTGGCCCGCTGTTCGTCTTCGCCGCGATCGGCGCGGGCGTCCTCCTCTTCGTGCGCGCGAAGCTGCCCGACGACAGTCGCCGCGCACCCGACGACGCGACCGGCTCCCCCGCGACGATGCCCACGATCAGCGGCGCACCCTCGGGCGCGAGCCAGCGCAACGCCGCGGAGGGTTCGCCCAAGCGCCTGAGCTGGCGCGATCCGCGCATCCGCCCATGGATCGTCTTCGGCGCGCTCGCCGCCAACGCGCAAGCCGCCGCAAGCCAGTCGCTCGGCTTCCTGGTGATCGACCGCATGCACATGGACCCCGAAGCCGCGCAGCGCTTCATCGGCATCGCGCTAATGGCGGGCGCCGCCGCCGCGCTACTCGCACAGTGGGGGCTGATCAACACCTTCGACATGAAGCCCAGGCAGCTCATCCGCTGGGGCGCGGCCGCGTCGGCGGCGGGGCTGGGGCTGCTCGCCTTCGCGTCGGACTATCACGCGATCGTCGTCGCCTACGGGCTGACCGGCCTCGGCTTCGGGTTCACGCGCCCAGGCTACACCGCCGGGCCGTCGCTCAGCGTCTCGCCGTCCGAGCAGGGCGCGGTCGCGGGCGCGGTCACCGCGGTCAACGGCGGCGCGTTCATCCTCGCGCCCGCGATTGGTATCGGGCTCTACCAGCTCGATCCCCGCGCGCCGTTCCTCCTGTCGGCGCTGGCGATGCTGGCGCTGCTGTGGTTCGCGCGCACGAACACGCGGCTGTCCGCCAACCTCGACGTGCGCTCCGCCGCCGCCTAAGTGCGCCCACGCAACGGAGCACCGCGCATGATCACGCTCTATACCGCCGATACCCCCAACGGCTGGAAAGCCTCGATCGCGCTCGAAGAGTTGGCGCTGCCCTACACCGTCCACGCGATCGACATGGCGGCGGGCGAGCAAAAGCAGCCCTGGTTCACCGCGATCAATCCCAATGGTCGCGTCCCCGCGATCGAGGACGACGGCATGCCGGTGTTCGAATCCGGAGCGATCCTGATCTACCTCGCCGAGAAAACCGGCAAGCTGCTCGCAACCTCGGGGCGCGCCCGTGCCGATACGCTCGGCTGGCTCATGTTCCAGATGGGCGGCGTCGGCCCGATGATGGGCCAGGCCAACGTCTTCGGCCGCTACTTCCCCGAGACGCTGCCCTCGGTCATCGACCGCTACCGCCGCGAGGGTCGCCGCCTGTTTGAGGTAATGGACCGCCAGCTCGCGGACCACGAATGGCTCGCGGGCGACTACTCGATCGCGGACATCGCCAACTGGTCGTGGGTGCACACGCACGAATGGTCGGGCATCGACGTGACCGGCCTCGACCATCTCCACCGCTGGATCGAAGCGTGCCGCGCTCGCCCCGCCGTCCAGCGCGGCCGCGCAGTGCCCGGCAAGCGCGAAGCCACGGCCGAAGAGGTCGTGGCGGCGGCCGCCAAGATGCTCGCGTGAACGGGGCATCCACAGTCGAGGTCCGTGTCCTCGATGCGCGCCTGCACGATTGGGGCCTGCCCGCCTACCAGTCCGACTGGGCGGCGGGGATCGACATCCGCGCCTGCCTGCCCGAACCGCTGACGATCGAACCCGGCACCGCCGCCGTACTGATCCCGTCCGGCCTCGCGCTCGGCATGGACCGCGCCGACATGGTCGCCTTCGCGCTGCCGCGCTCGGGGCTGGGGCACAAGCATGGCTTGATCTTGGGCCAGTCGATCGGCACCATCGACGCGGATTATCAGGGCGAGGTGTTCATCTCCGCCTGGCTGCGCCCGGGGATGCCCGCCTACACCGTCCAGCCCGGGGACCGTATCGCCCAACTCGTCTTCCTGCCGATCCTGCGCCCCACTCTCACCGTAACCGAAACCTTCGCCGTGCGCAGTACGCGCGGTGCGGGAGGCTTCGGCTCGACCGGCGTCGGCTAACTTGGCGTCAGTCCATCAACTGCCCGCCATTGATCGAAAGCGTCGTTCCCGTAATCCAGCCCGCTTCCTCGGCGGCGAGGAACACTACACCGCGCGCCACGTCGTCCGCTGTGCCCAGCCGCCCGATCGGAATCCCCGCCGCGATCTTCTCGAGCACCTCGGCGGACATCGCCGCGACCATGTCGGTCGCGATGTAGCCCGGCGCGACCGCGTTCACCGTCACGCCGTTCTTCGCCCCTTCCAGCGCCAGCGCCTTGGTCATCCCGATCATCCCCGCCTTGGCGGCGGAGTAGTTGACCTGCCCGAATTGTCCTCTCTGGCCGTTGATCGAGCTGATGTTGACGATCCGTCCCCATTTGCGCGCGCGCATCCCCGGGAACACCGCCTTGCACAGATGGAAGACGCTCGTCAGGTTCACGTCGAGCACCTCGCGCCACATCGCGTCGGTCATCTTCACGAAGCCGCCGTCGCGGGTGATGCCCGCATTGTTGACGAGGATGTCCACGGGACCGAGTTCAGCCTCGACGCGCTTCAGCCCTTCCTCGCACGCGGGCGCGTCCGCGACGTTCCATTTGTAGGTCTTGATGCCCGTAGCGTGCGTGAAGGCTGCCGCGCGCTCCTCGTTCCCCGCGTAGTTGGCCGCCACCGTCGCGCCAGCCGCCGCCAGCGCCTTGCTGATCGCCTCGCCGATGCCGCGCGATCCCCCCGTCACCAATGCCACTCTCGCCATCGTCTCGCTCTCCCGTTCGCGGTCTCATCGCCGCGTTTGCTTAGTGCGACGCTTCAACCCACCCCGCAAGCTCGCGTGCCATCAGCCCGCGCAAAAGTTCGATCCCGCGCACCGATGCGTTCAGGCACGGCAGATAGGCGAAATCGGTCCCGCCTGCGTGCTCGAAGGTCTCGCGCCCACGAATCGACAGCTCCTCGAGCGTCTCCAGACAGTCCGCGCTGAACCCCGGCGCGATCACCGCGACGCGCTTGGCGCCTTCGCCGGGCAGCGCCGCGAGCGTCGGCTCGGTGTAAGGCTTGAGCCATTCCTGCGCGCCGAAGCGCGACTGGAAACTCACCCGCACCTCACGCCCCAGCCGCTCGCTCAACAGCCGCCCGGTCTTCTGACACTGGCAATGATAGGGATCGCCCTTGGTCAGCGTCACGCGCGGCATCCCGTGGAACGAGGCGAGCAGCACGTCGGGCGCGAACGCCAGCCCCGCCAGCCCCTCCTCCACGCTCGCGGCGAGCGCATCGATATACGCCGGATCGTCGTGATAGGGCGGCATCGTGCGCACGGCGGGTTGCCAGCGCATCGCGGCCAAGGCGGCGAAGGCGGCGTCGTTCGCGGTCGCGGTCGTCGCCGCGCAATATTGCGGGTAAAGCGGCGCGATCAGGATGCGCTGACAGCCCGCCTCTTTCAGCCGCGCCACCTCGGCCGCGATCCCCGGCCGCCCATAGCGCATCGCCCACGACACCATGACGCCCGGCCCGAACGCCCCCGCGAGCGCCTCCGCCTGCGCGCGCGTGATCGCACGTAATGGACTGTCGCCCACCTCGTGATCCCAGACGCTCGCGTAAAGCTTGGCCGATTTGGCGGGCCGCGTCGTCAGCACGAATGCGCGCAGGATCGGCTGCCACAGCACGGGCGGCAGTTCGACCACACGCCGGTCGCTCAGGAACTCCTTCAGATACCGCCCCACCGCCCGCCGGTCGGGCGCGTCGGGCGTGCCCAGGTTGACGATCAGCACGCCAACGCGCGGCGGCACTACGGGCGGATGATCGGGCGGCAACATCACGCGGTCATGCGCAGCCGCGCGACACTGCCGCAACCCGTGCGACCTTCTCACCCCTGCCTTGTTGCTCAAGCCTCCATCTCAGCCCCGTTGCCGCGGGCCACTCACCGAGCGGGGCGAAGTTCACAAAGTCTACGGCGCTAGAAGTGTGTCGCAAACGCATCCCCTTTGCGTATAACCATCTAGGTTACACAAAAGCCGCTCGGTGTCAAGTCGCGCGGTGCGATCGGGCAGCCGCGTGGTTGGTTGGCGAGGGAGGCGAGTTCAGCCCAACGTCAGCGGTAATTCGCGCAGGCGCTTGCCCGTGCTCGCCGCGATCGCGTTCGCCAGCGCGGGTGCGGCGCAGGGCACCCCCGCCTCGCCCACCCCGCCCAGCGGATAAGCCGGGTTGGTCAGGATCACCGTCTCGATCTGGGGGGCGTCGGCGAGGCCCATCAACGGTTGCCCATCGAAATTGCGCTGTTCGGCCCACCCGTGCGCGAAGGTCGAGCGCCCGCTCGTCGCCGCCGACAGGCCCCAGATCACGCCGCCCTCCATCTGCTGGCGCACCCCGTCGGGATTGACCGCGCGCCCGCAATCGATCGCCACGCTCACACGCGCCGCGCGCGGCTCGCCGTCGGCCAGCTCGACCACTTGCGCCACGATCGAGCCGAACCCGTCGTGCAGCGCCACCCCCATACCCTGCCCGTAGTTCGCCGCCTCGTACGCCGCGCGCAGCACGGCCGCATGACGCGGCGCGCCTTTAAGCAGCTCCAGCCGATAAGCCGCCGGATCCTTTCCCGCCGCCTTCGCCAGCTCGTCGACGAAGCTCTCGATGAAGAACGCGTTGTGACTATGCGCCACCGATCGCCACCAGCCGACCGGCACGTCGCCCGCCACCTCGACCAGCTCGGCGGTATAATCGCCCACCGCATAGGGCACGCGCTCCGCCCCCTGCAGCGAGCCCTTGTCCGCGCCGCCGCCCAGATCGGTCCCCATGTTGCGCAGCGCGAAGGCACGGCTCACCGGCGGTGCAGCGATCCGCACCGCCCAAACCTCGATCGCCCCACCCGGCCCAAGCCGCGCCATCATCCGCGCCGCCGCCGCCGGACGCGGGAAGCTGTTGCCCATATCCTCCTCGCGCGACCACACCAGCTGCACGGGCTTGCCCACCGCGCGCGCGATCAGCGCCGCCTGCACCGCGCAATCCTGCTCGATCTTGCGCCCGAACCCGCCGCCGAGCAGCGTCGGATACACCGTCACACCCGCCTCGCTAAGGCCGAGCGCGCTGGCCACCGCGTAGGTCGTCAGCCGTGTCGATTGCGTCGGCGCCCATACCTCCACGCCGCCGTTGCCGATGCGCACCGTTGCGGTCATCGTCTCCATCGCCGCGTGCGCGACGAACGGCACCGAATACCGCGCCTCGATCAGCCGCCCCGTCCCCGCGGGCACCGCCATCGCGTCCAGTGCCGCCGCGAGCCGCTTCGCCATCACCCCACTATCCGCCGCATCGGCGGGCAGCGGCCACCTTACCGCCAGCGCCTCGACCGCCCGGTTCGCCGCCCACCACGTCTCGCCGGTCGCCGCAACCCACCCCGGCCCCGCGACCACACCCGCCGGCATCGCCTCAAGCGGACGAGCACGCCCCCCCACCGGCCCATGCCGGATCGCGGCGAACACCATGCCCGGCAACCGCACATCCGCGCCGAACTTCGCCGACCCGTCCACCTTCGCGGGCACGTCTAGCCGCCACGCCGCGCGCCCGACCGCCGCGATCGGCCGCAGCTTGGGCTTGGCGTCCGGCGTCTCCTCCACCGCTTTCGCCGCCACCTCGGCGAAGCGCACCCGGTTCGCGCCATTGACCACGAAGCCGTCCTTCGTATCGCACCCCGCCGGATCGACCCCCCAGCCGCGCGCCGCCGCCTTCACCAGCATCGACCGCGCCGCCGCCCCCGCCAGCCGCATCGGCCCCTCGAACGCGCGCACGCTCGTCGATCCGCCCGTCATCTGCGCATCCAAGCGCTCCAACACATGCCCCGCCGCCCAAGCCCCCACCGCGCGCACCGGCCCCGGCATCGCGTCCAGCCCGTCGCCGAGCAGCGCGCGGTTGACATAGACCGGATTGAGTGGCGCGGGCTCGACCGACACCGTCCGCCAGTCCGCCCCCAGTTCATCGGCTAGCACCTGCGCCAAAGCGGTATGGATGCCCTGCCCCATCTCCGCCTGCGGGCAGATGACGATCACCCGCCCGTCGCTGCCGATCTTCAGCCAGGCGTTGACGATATGCTCGCCCGGCCCCGCCGCGAGATTGCCCGTCTCCGACCTTGGCCAAGCCAGCCAGCCGAGCGCCAGTCCCACCCCCGTCCCGCCGCCGATCAACAGCGTGCGCCGCGCGACCTTCCAAGGCGAGGAACGGCGGGGCGGCGGCGGCGGTACGAGCATCGCCGTGCAACCTAGCCCTCCCCGCCGACCGCCGCTACACCCCGCGCCATGCTCCACCCGCAAGTCGCGTTGAACTTCGCCGATCTCGGCCTCCACCGCGAGTTGTTCGCGATCGGCCCGGTCGCGCTCAGGTGGTACAGCCTCGCCTATATCGCGGGCATCCTCCTCGCCTGGGCGTATGTCGCGCGCCTGCTGCGCGCTCCCGGCGCGCCGATGACCGCCGCCGACGCCGACGCGCTCGTCACCTGGGCCACGGTGGGCATCATCCTCGGCGGCCGCATCGCCTACATCCTGTTCTACAATCTGGACGAGTTCACCCACCACCCGCTCGACGCGCTCAAGATCTGGCAGGGCGGCATGAGCTTCCACGGCGGCGCGTTCGGGGTGGGCATCGCCATCCTACTCTACGCGCGCGCGCACCATCTCAGCTGGCTGCGCATCTGCGACTATATCGGCTGTTCGGCACCGATCGGCCTGTTCCTCGGGCGGCTGGCGAATTTCGTCAACGGCGAACTGTGGGGCCGGCCTACGGGCCACAGCTGGGGCATGATCTTCCCCGATGGCGGCGACATCGCCCGCTACCCGAGCCAGCTCATGGAAGCGGGCCTCGAAGGTGTCATCCTGTTCGCCATCCTCGCCTACGCCTTCTATCGCACCCGCGCGCGCCTCAACCCCGGCCAGCTCACCGGCGTGTTCCTCCTCGGCTACGGCATTTTCCGCTTCTTCATCGAGTTCTTCCGCGAACCCGACGCCCAGCTCGAGCAATTCACGCACGCGATCGGCCTCAGCATGGGGCAATTGCTTTGCCTGCCGATGATGCTGGGCGGCCTCTACCTCATCCTCACCGCCGCGCGCCGCCGCGTGCCCGTGGTGCCCACCGCAGGCCTCGAACCGCAGCAGTGACGCCGCTCGCCGACCGCCTCGCCGCCGGGATCGCGGCCATCGGCCCGATGCGCCTCGATCGCTGGATGGAGGCGTCCAACGCCACCTATTATGCGCAGCCGCGCACGCTCGGCCGCGATTTCACCACCGCGCCCGAGATCGCGCAGGCCTTCGGCGAACTGATCGGCCTGTGGGCCGCCGACCTCTGGGTCCGAGCGGGCCAGCCCTCTTCTGTAATCCTCGCCGAACTCGGCCCCGGCCGGGGCGTGCTCATGGCGGACGCGTGGCGCGCCACCGCCCGCGTCCCCGGCTTCCACGCCGCCGCGCAGGTCCACCTCGTCGAGACCAGCCCCGCGCTGACCGGCGAACAGCGCGCGCGGGTTCCCGACGCCCACTGGCACGACCGCCTCGATGATATTCCGCCCGGCCCGCTCCTTCTAATCGCCAACGAGTTCGTCGACGCGCTCCCCATTCGCCAGTTCATCCGCACCGCCGAAGGCTGGCGCGACCGCGCCGTTGCTCACGGCGCGGACGGCTTCGCGCTTGCCTTGGGCGATCCCGTCCCGGACGGCGCGATCCCCGACGCCTTCGCCGACGCTCCACAGGGCGCGATCTATGAAGACCGCCCCGCCGCTCGCGCGCTCGCCGCCACGCTCGGTCGCCGCCTCGCGCGCGAAGGCGGCGCGGCGTTGTTCGTCGATTACGGCCACCCCACCCCCGGCCTCGGCGACACGCTCCAGGCGGTCCAGGGCGGCCAGCGCGTCGATCCATTCGGCGCGCCGGGTGAGGCCGACATCACGGCCCACGTCGATTTCGCCGCGCTCGCCGAAGCCGCCGTGCCCGCGCGCGTGCATGGCCCGATAGCGCAAGGCCTCTTCCTGCCGCGCCTCGGCGTGGCCGAACGCACCGACGCGCTCGCCCGCGCCAACCCCGCGCAGGCCGCCGCCTTGCACGCCGCCGCCGCGCGGCTTACCGCGCCCGCGCAGATGGGCGCGCTGTTCCACGCCCTTGGCGTCACCGCCCCCGACTGGCCCATTCCCGCAGGCTTCACCGCATGACCGCCACCTACCGCGACGCCACCCCCGCCGACGCGCCGCTGCTCGCCCGTCTCGGCACGCAGACCTTCGTCACCACCTTCGGCCATCTCTACTCCCCCGCCGATCTGTCCCAGTTCCTCGCCGAGAATCACAGCGAAGCGGTCGCCGCCGCGTTCCTGACCAAGCCCGATTACGCCACCCGCTTCGCGCAATTGGGCGACGAGGCGGCGGGCTACGCCATGGTCTGCCCGGCCAACCTGCCCCACCTCGATCCATCGATCCCCATGCTCGAACTCAAGCGGCTCTATCTGCTTCCCGGCCATTTCGGCCTCGGTCTCGCCGATGCGCTGATGGCGTGGGTGGACGAGGTCGCCACCGAACGCGGCGCGCGCGCGCTCGCGCTCAGCGTCTTCTCCGCCAACCACCGCGCGATGCGCTTCTACCAGCGCCACGGCTTCGCCTGCGTCGGCCGATACCAGTTCCGCGTCGGCACGCAGCTCGATGACGAGTTCGTCTACGTCAAACACCTTGCATGACCGGGCTCGACGTCACGCAAAGCCTCGCGCTCGATGTTCCCCACGCCTTCCTCGGCCGCGCCGGGGGCGTCTCCACCGGCCTATACGCCAGCCTCAACACCGGCCTCGGCTCGGCGGACGATGCGGACGCGGTGCGCGAGAACCGCCGCCGCGCGCTCACAGCACTCTGGCAGGCGGACAGTCTCGTCACGCTCCACCAAGTCCATAGCGCGCGCGCCGTCGCCGTGGCCGCTCCGGTGCCCGATGTCGCCCGCCCGCGTGCCGACGCGGTGGCGACCGCCACGCGCGGCCTCGCGCTCGGCATCCTCACCG
>JAABUX010009456.1_pt1 | contig 11040 bp, 12 predicted proteins | sample 5561851 | NCBI WGS metagenome assembly JAABUX01 (sample SAMN10711883, study PRJNA513361) | rock metagenome | isolation source: Antarctica rocks | place: Antarctica: Victoria Land, Richard Nunatak red sandstone | collected 2016-01-03 | reverse complement strand
ACAATCGCCCGTTTGAGATTCGACACCCCAAGCGAGATGTGACTTAGCATCAAGCGTAGGTTCGGCGAGAAGAATGCTGCAGCATCCCCTCCAGTCGAGACAGTCCCGTAACCGACCCCTTTGGGGATTCGGCGCCTAAGGCATCCACGTCGGTCGCAGCAGCGGATACGCGATGAGCCCGATCGCGGCGCTTGCGCCGACGAAGACCTGATCCGGGATGCCTTTGCGCAGGCGCGGCGCCACGAGAACGGCGATCGCGATCAGCCCCGTTAACCAATCACCAATCACTGGCTTACCAACAAGGTAGGTGGTACCGGCGAGCACGCCAACGACGGCGACCGTCACCCCGCGGACAAATCCGGCGACGCGCGGATTCTTGCCGTATCGGATGAGCAACGGCGTGCCGACGGCGGTGAAAAGAATGGAGGGAAGAAAGATGCCGACTGTCGCCGCGAGCGCGCCTGCAAATCCACCAACGAGATAGCCAACGAATGTTGCCGTGATGACGACGGGGCCGGGCGACACCATGCCGATGGCAACGGCGTCAAGAAAGGCGCGATCGCCGAGCCAATGATACTGGTCGACGACGTAGGCTTTGATGAACGAGACGACGACGAGGCCGCTGCCGAAGACGAGCAACCCCGTCTTGAAGAAGAACGCGAACAGACTCCACGCTGCCGTTGGGACCGCAGCCGGAACGGCCGCGGCAAGTGCGATTGGCCACGCCGTCGCCCGAACGGTCGCCTGGCTCGGCGGATCTGCGAGTTCGGGCGGCGGGGGTACCGGAGCCGCCGCTTTACGCGGCCGAAAAACGAAGACCCCGAGGATCCCGGCAACGACGAAAAGCAACGTCAGTTCGCGCTGGAGGACGATCGTCGCCGCGAGCGCGACGCCGGCAACGCCCCACGCTAGCGTTTCCCGCTTCAGCGTCTTGAGCCCGAGGTTCCAGCACGCTTTGAGGATAAGCGCGACGACGACCGGCCCGACGCCGTAGAAAAGGCTTCGAATCCAGACTGCGTTCGAGAAGTGCACGTAGATCATCGCGACGACGACGACGATGAGGAACGGTGCCAGTGCAAACGCGACGCCGACCGCAGCGCCGCCAGCGATGCCGTACTTCACGTAGCCGCAATAGACGCCGAGCTGATACGCGAGCGGCCCCGGACACGCCGTCGCGACGGCGAGACCGCGATCGTATTCTTCTTCGGTGAACCACGCGTCGCGTTCGACGAGATCCTTGCGCATGTAATTCGCGAGTGCGACCGGGCCGCCGAAGCCGGTTGCACCCAATTTTAAGAAATAGCCGACGAGTTGCGCGAACGTCGGAGTTTGATCTGCAGTGCGTTTCAGCGTTTCATCTCCGAAAGAGTCAGTTCTTGAGGTTCACGTGACTCAAGCCGTCCTTGAGTCCGTTCGCAATCGCATCCGGCGTCCCGACAGCGTAGAAATGCATGTAGTAGAGCGTCGGCACGTCGCCGAGCATGTGTTGGTGCAGCGCCGTGGCAAGAAAGCCGTGCGCCTTGAGGGCTTCTTGAACGGGTCGGACCTCGGAAGCGATGAGCACGAAGTCACCCGTCGTTGCGACGCGTCCGCCGTCGGCCGGCTGAAAATTCATCGCGGTTGCGACGCCCATGCTTGCTGGAATCGTCATCCCGTTGAGCGTCACGGTTTCGGCGCGCGGGGCGCCGATCGAAAGCACGCCGCCCGTCACCGAGCCCTTGCGCCCGAGGACCTGATCGATCACGTCTTCGCCAGCAAAGTCAGCCGCCGCCGGCGCGACGGCGGGGGTCGACGGGGCCGGTGCGGCGACCGGAATCTTCGTGAGCGCGAGCGCCTTTTGCAGGTCCGAGGACATATGGCCGGCGTCACCGACGCGCAGGTAGTGCATGTAGACGACGTGGGGTACTTCGTTGAGGAGATGGTTGTGCAACGCCGTGATGGCAAAGCCGCTTGATTCGAGGCTCTGCTGCACGGCGGAGACTTCCGACGGGAGCAACACCATATCGCCAAGCACGAGCGTACCTTGCGGCTCGGCTTTGTAGACGGCGTATCCGCCGAGCGCGAACCCCGGTTTGAGCACAAGGCCGTCGATCGTCACGTGAAGATCGGTGCGCGGGAGGCCGACGCGGTACACGTCGCCCGGCATCATTTTGCCCGTGCGGCTCAGCGCCGCCGAAATCGCGGCGGTATCGAGGGTTTGTTGGGCGCGCAGCGGTGCGAACGACGTTGCGCTCGCGAGCGCAAGGGCGGCCAGGCTGAACGGAAGGGGTCGGATCTTCATGGGGATGCTCCAATGGTCGTCGAGAGGTCTGGATCGGACTCACCGCTTGCCGCGAGCCGAAACGCTTCGTGGAGAAAATCGAGCGGACGCGACAGCGCATCGAGCAGCTCGTCGTCAGTCTTGCACTGCTCGCGCGCGCCCGTCAGCAGCGCCTCAAAGCCTGCTGCTTCTGGCGTTCGCAGCGAGCCCGCGACGTCGAGCGAACGCACCATTTTTCCTAGGCGGTCGAGCCCCGGATCGCCGGCGAGAGCGAAACTCTGGAGAAGCACTTCGAAGGTGACGGCCGCGCCGACGTGGGTGAAGGTTGCACCGTCGAAATCGAAGCCAAGCGCATCCGACGGGCAATCGCGCACGTCGTCGAGCCACTCGAACGTCGCCTGCGGATCGATGAAACGGCGGATGAGCCATGCGCTCGCGACGCGATCGACCCACAGTCGCCGACGCGTCGCCCACTGCCGCCCCTGATAAGCCGCGCGATCGAGCGGGGCAATGTCGCGTTCCGCCGCGTGCGGTTCGCCAGGCGAGAAACGTTCGACGAACGCAGCGTCGGCTGCAGCTACGGCTGCACGGGCGTCGGCGTGCGCCTGTGCCGGAAAATAATCCGTCGCGACGAGGCTCGCGAAGTCGCGCTGCAGGACGCGAAGAGCCCGGCGCGCCTCCGTTTCGCCGGCACGCGGCAGCTCCTCGGCCACGAACGTTCGCGCCGCCGTGGCGATGGTTGCGAACTCGCTCGAGCGGTCGAAGAGCGCGTGCAGCTCGTCATCCTCGTCGGCGCGCGGGATCACAAAGAGATGCGCTTGGCCGTTGGCGCGCCGGACCTCGCGTTGTTGATCGCGCAGCTCGCGCTCGATCTCGGCTCGCTGTGGGAGCAGGTAGACGCCGTCACGCACCACCGCGGCGCCGAGAGCCTTAAGGGCACGCCACACACGGATGCGATCCGCTCCTTTCGGGCCGGCTTCAGCGATAAGGAAGAGTAACCAGGCATTCGTGGTCTCCATGTGCTACATGATGTTGTACCACGTGTTACGTCAAAGGGTAACCCATGCGCTCGATTCTGCCCCGCTCGGCCCTGCTGACCGCGATCGGCGTCACCACCGCACTCGGGTGCAGCCACGCTCGAGTCGCCGCAGCCGACTCGACGTTGCCGCTCAAAACGGTCGCGACGGTCGCCCTGCCGGGAGCGGCGTCGCGCTTCGATTACGAAAGCCTGGATCCAAAGAAGGACCTGCTGTTCCTCGCGCATCTCGCCGCGAGCGAAGTGGTCGTCTTCAACGTCAAGACCAACCGGGTCGTCGCCACGATCCCCGACGTCGACCACGTGCACGGCGTGCTCGCCGTTCCGCAACTCGGGCGTGTGTTCGCGACCGCGACCGGAACCAACGAAGTGGCCGTCATCGACGAGCGGACCCTCAAGGTGATCGCGCGCATCCCCGGCGGGACCTATCCCGATGGGATGGCGTACGATGATGCCGATCAGAAGCTCTACGTCTCCGACGAGCACGGCAACACCGATACCGTGATCGACACGAAGGCCAACGCCCGGATCGCCACGATACCGCTCGGCGGCGACGTCGGCAACACGCAATACGACGCGGCGACGCACCGCGTGTACGTCAACGTGCAGACGCGTCGGGATTTGGTTGCGATCGACCCGACCAAGGACGCGGTCGTGGCTCGATATCCGCTCACGGGCTGCGAAAGCAACCATGGGCTGTACCTCGATCAGGCTCACCGCAAAGCGTACGTTGCGTGCGAAGACAACGCGAAGCTCGTTGTCTTCGACCTAGCCTCGCTCAAGCAGACGCAGACCCTCGACATCGGCAAAGATCCCGATGTGCTCGCCTACGACGAGCGCTCCGCGACGCTTTACGTAGCGGCCGAAAGCGGCATCGTCTCGATCTTCTCGGCGAGGTCTCAGGGCTTACAAAACGTCGGTCAGGCGTTTCTTGCCAACAACGCGCACGTCGTCGCGGTCGACCAGCGGACGCATCGCGTCTACTTCCCCGTCCTGGACGAGACCGGCCCCAAGATGATCGTCATGCAGCCCAAAACCTAGAGTCGCCGACCCGTCTCGAAAGCGACCCCTTTGGGGACTACAATTGGCGGAACATCATTGGTTCGGCCACCGCCGAAGCTTTGACGCGATACGCTTGCCGTATGCGAATCCTCGTCGCCACCTGCATCACGGTCTTCATCGTTACGCTCGACACGACTATCGTCAACCTCGCCGTGCGCCCACTCGAAATCGCGCTCCGCGGCACGGTAAGCCAACTGCAGTGGGTCGTCGACGCTTACACGATCGCGTATTCCAGCCTCATCGTGCTGGCGGGGGCAATCGGCGACTGGTTCGGCCGCACGCGGATGTTCGTCGGAGGAATCGTTGTATTTTGCGCCGGCTGCGCCTGGTGCGCGGTCGCGTCGAGCGTCGAGTGGTTGATTGTGGCCCGAATCGTCGCGGGCGTCGGCGCTGCGTTCGCGTTGCCGGCGAGTCTCGCCGTGCTTAGCGACGCGTACAACGACGAACGCGCGCGCACACATGCCGTCGGCTACTGGGTCGGAATGAACGGCGTTGCGATCGCAATCGGTCCACCGCTCGGCGGCGCGCTGATCGCAGCGTTTGGTTGGCGGAGCATCTTCGCCGTAACGTTGCCATTCGGGGCGCTTGCACTCGCGATGTTGGCTGGTCACTCCACGAACGCACGATTGCGGCAACGCCCCTTCCCAGACGCGCTCTCCACGATCCTCGCCGTCGCTGGACTGACCGCATTCACATATGCTGCCATCGATCGTTCGATCGAGTTCGGGCTCGCCGGTATGGTCTTCTTGCTGGCCTTTGTCGCGCGCGATCGCGCCGCCCACCAACCGCTGATCCCTGCGACACTGCTGAATGCCGCTTTGTTTCGTCGGTCGTTTATCAGCGCTTTCTGTATGACATTCGGAATGTACGCGTTCTTGTTCGTCGCGCCGGCGGCGGCGCAGCGGGAGCTGCACGCGGGAGTCTTCGTGACTGGTCTCGCGCTCGTGCCGTCCGGCTTGGCGTTTACGGCGCTCGCACCGTTCGCGACGAAGCTCGCCGCTACGTTCGGCATTCCACGGACGATCGGCACGGGGATGCTTGTGATCGCGAGTGGATTGGCACTCGCGCCATTGGCGATCGCGCTGCACACGCTTAGCTGGTTGTTCGCTGGCAGCCTACTAACGGGAATCGGCATGGGCTTCGCAACGGGGCCGATGATGGCATCCGGGACGAGCGTGGGTGGTGCCGAACTCAGCGGCATGGCATCAGCCCTGCTCAACACCGCCCGTCTCTCCGGGGCGACGCTGGGCGTCGCGATTCTCGGCGGACTCTCCCTCGGTGCCGCGATGAGCGTCGGCGCGGGAGTCGAAGTCGCGGGCGCCGTCCTGGCCTATGGCTTCGTTCGCCGCTAAACGTCGCCGACGCCGCGCTCACGGCGACGCAGACCTGGCGCGGAGCGTCGCGCTCCTCGGCGATCCGGCGCGCGCTGCGATGCTGATGGCGCTGCTCGGCGGTGAGGAGCATTCGATCTCCGAGCTCGCGGAGGTCGCGGGCGTGCAGCTCCCCACAGCTAGCGAACACGTGGCTGCGCTGCGTTCAGCGACCTTCGTCGAGGTCGAGACGCGCGGCCGAGTGCGCTACGTTCGGCTGGTTCGCACCGATGTTGTCGAGGCGTTGGAAGCGCTCACGCGCATCGCGCCGTCGCAGCCCGTGCGCACGCTCAGCGGGAGCGACCGGCAAGCGGCGCTTCACGCGGCGCGACTCTGCTACGATCACCTCGCCGGCGAGCTGGGCGTTGAACTATTCGCATCGTTTGTCGATGCCGGCGCGCTGGAGCCGCCGTTGCGACAAGTCGGAGTTCGTAAGGTGCACGGCGGTCTCGGAGACGTCGCGTTGGGCACGAACGCGCGCGAGGTGTTCGGCCGTCTGCACATCGATCTCGAACGCGTACAGACGACGACACGACGCTTCGCGATCGCTTGCCTCGATTGGTCGCACAATCGCCCTCACCTTGGCGGCGCGCTCGGCGCGGAAGTAGCGCAGACCTTCTTTCGACGGGCCTGGATCGAGCGCACGATCACACCGCGCATCGTCCGCTTGACGGCCGCCGGCCGCGCTTCGCTGGGCGCGCATTTCTCTCGCAGTAGCTCATCCGCGTAGCGTGGATGACGCTATATGGCGCGTGAGTGCCTACGCGTCGCGGTGAAGCGCAACTTCTGCTCTGAGATGCTTTTCTCGAAAGCGACCCTTTACGGGATAGCCTCCTGTCGGCTCTCTAGGTTTGAAGCAGCGCGTTGCTCAGAAGCAGCTGCAAAGAGGCGTTCAACGTTAGTGCGTGTCGGCTTACCCGATTGCTCATGGCGCCGACGGAACATCGGTCTTAGCGAAGGCGCCGTCTACGTCAGCGGCTGCGCGGTTCTCTTGGACCTCCTCAAGCAGCGAATTCGAGACGTCTCTTCGTTGCGCGGGAACGAGAAACCGATCAAAAATCGCGCCGGTCGCCTCGGCCTGAACGAGTTTGTCGATGACGTCGATCGCAACATCCTTCGCCGACCAAGTCAAGGGTCGGTAGAGGCCCAACGCGGTATTCAATGCAACGTCGCCGGTGTACACGACGCCGAATACGGCCGCGACTGCGCTCTGTCCGCGCAAGCCAGACCGCGCCGCGATGCCATACGCCGCGCCCCACATCGTTCCCAGCGCGAAATGCGTCATCCAGTTCAAGCGGTTGCGCCCCTGTTCGGTAGTTGGATGCACTCGAAACATCTTCTCTGCAAACTTTGCCGGCGCAAAGCTCGCCGGGCGTCGCGTGAGCGGCATCTCGACGAATTCCTGAAAAGCCGTCATAATAACCGTCCCGGCGAGTCCGGCGATGATGCCGCGACCTATGGTCTGCGTCGTGCTCAAGGGTTGGGGTGCCATACTCCGGACTCCCTTAGGTGGGTTCCATCTTCCTTCGCGCGGTCAATGGGGCGCGGGAACACGTGGAGCCGAGCTGCATCGCGAACCCGAGAAATCCCCCGATCGCCTAACGGGAGGCTCGCCCTAATGGGATCGTCACCCATGTCGGCCCGCATACCGACTAAGGGCGATAACGATGCCCGCCGGGGAAGCCATGTCCCGGTATTGCAGGGTGACACAAACGGCGGCGCAGTGTCCGGCCGCGGCAAACTCGGTATGAGCATATCGTCATTGGACGTAGGGCGCCCTCTCAGCTAGCGTTCCGACAAGGCCGATGGTTCACTCGCAAAGCGATTGAAGAGGAAGTCATGCGTGATTGTGATGTCTTCGGCCCTTTCGGATTGATCCCAATATCGGACCAATTTTGGGACGCGCGTTATTATAACGCTAAAGATGCCGGCCAATTTACTTCAGCTCACTGAGCGGCGAGAGGTACACGGTGGAAAAGATCAACAATGTATTGCGCACCGCCGTTTTGCGAAGGTAGCAATTTACACCGGGAGGGTACGCATGCGTAGTTCTTATATCTGCGTTCTTGTCGCGTTCATCTTAGCCGGGTGTAGCGGCGGGGGCTCGGGCGGACAGGCGTGCGGGGCGCCCCAAACGCTTATGGTAGCCGGCTACTCGACAGGGAGCGCGCCGGTCACCTATGGATTGCCTCTTGCCAGTAGCCCGTATCCTGCGTCTGCCACGTACCTCTATTTTTCGGAAGCCAATGGACCGCCGCAGACCAACGCCGGCACCTTTCCCACCTTCACCGGCACCCCTGTTCTAACCGGCAGCGATGGTACGACGATCACTGGCGGGACGCTCGTGCCGATTGGATACGTGCATCTTTCAATTGCCGGTCAGTTCGGATATTATTCGCGCATCTCCGGGCTTATCCCGAACGTGACATACAGCGTTTCGTTTTCGTCGTTGCAGTGGGTTCAAACCGGCTGCAGTTATGGCGGCCAAACGGCCGGTTCATTCTCGACGAACTAATGCTGTATCGGAAAGCGACCATCGCTTAACGAGCCGTAAGCCGAAGTGGGAGCTTCGCCATAAACCTGAGCCGCTAGTGCGCCAATTCCGAATAGGTTTACACAAAGCGACAGCGATTTTCGTCGCCGCAAGGAGCGACTGAAGTGACCCCGCGGTTTCTGGACACGTTAGGCTGTTACATCGTCTCGCGTCAGGTCGCTATACGGTCATATCTCATCACCTACTGCCGGGTGAATATCCCCTATTATGAAAAGAGGAAGGCGGAGTAGCGGAACGCCCGAAGGCCGCCGCATTGGTCCCGTAACCGACCCCTTGCGGGACTCTTCAAAAAGGTGCAGACATACGCACTTCTCCGATAGTTACCCAGCGAAAACGTTGCGGCTTCAAACCCGCGAATTGCTGACCTTGAACTTCGTTAGCGTCTCAATCAGCGCTGGGCTTTCCCGTGGCTTAGAACGTTTATCACCACGCCGTTAGGGTCCCTGACGAAGAACCTGCGAACTCTCCACGGTTCATCCGTAAGAGGATGACATATCTCAGCTCCGCGCCTCACGGCCTCCGCGTAAACGGCATCAACATCCGCAACCTCGATGGATATGTTGGGATCAATCGACGCGGTAGCATCGCCATCCATAACATTTATCTGGGCCGTCGGGTTCGTCGGCGAGACGAACGTCATAATCCATCCCATATCCATGGCAACTTCGAAGCCGAGCAGGTCGACATAGAAAGCGCGGCTTTCGTGCAACTTGTCGGATTTGATGTCGGGTACGACTCTTCGGACGCTCATAAGCAATAATCTGACCGCTGGGTTCGGCTTTTTCTCATCTCAAACGTCCAAGTCGGCGAAAGCCCAGAAGCTGCCGTAAGCGCGCCGCAGTGAAGAACCGGCACGGGCTCATCATCACAAGTTTCTGTCGCGTAGCTGTTAGCCGATCTCTGGCTTGTACGTTCCGAAGGACCAGGGATGGCCCTCGAGATCGAGTGCTCTAAACTCGTGCGAGCCGTAGTCGGTATCGTAGGGGGCCTTGGTGATGTTCGCTCCAGCTGCAGCGGCGCGAGCGTGAAGGGTGTCAACAACGGCCGCACGGGCAGCACGACGTATATCCCTGCAGTGACACCCTGCGCTTGTTGCAGTGAGCGCACCGGGTAGCCATCGTCGCTCGTGTTTCCAAGCATAATCGTGTTGCCAGCGATGATGAGTTCGGCATGCATGATCGTGCCGTCCGGGTCGTCGTGCACAACGTGCGGCTCCGCCGCGAAGGCGCGCTGCAACCAGGCGATGGCGGCGCGAGCGTCGGCATAGCGCAAACCTGGAAAGACCGTTTGGCCTGTGGCCACTTTTACCGTATCCATAAGCTGAGTTTACGCAAATCCGGTTTCATGCATCTTGGAAAAATGAACCGCCCAGCTCGTCCGCGACGTCGGCATGGGCTAGATGGTTGCTGCCCAGGAAATGGAGCGATTCTCGGTAACGGCGCGGCGGGAGACCGGCATGCTCCCGAAATTCGGCGTTCATGTGCGCCTGATCGTAATAGCCGGCAGCCAGCGCAATCGTACTCAACGAGCCGACGCTCGCGCCGCTAACACCGGTGCCCAGCAATTCGAGCGCGCGTCGAAAGCGGACGACCCTGGCGTAGCGTTTCGGCGCGAGGCCCACTTGCTCGCGAAAGCGTTGCGCTAAGCGCGAACGCGAGCGGCCGCCCACCTCGTCGAGCTGCGCGATGGAGACACGTCCGCCGTCGCGCTCGATCCGGCCGAGCACCGCCGCGACCAGCGGGTCCACCCCACGCGCTCTGGCTAGACGCGCACGGAGCCAGTGCACCGCTGTTCGGACGCGCGCGGCACCTTGCCGTTGCTGCTCAAGTCGCTGCCCGAGATCCGAAGCAGGGCGACCGAGGACCGCGCACAGATCGACGCTGCGATCGGTCAATTCTGCTAGCGATACACCGATGAGGGCGAAGGCTCCGAGCGGACGCAGCCTAATGCCAAGCACGCGGAAGCGTCCGCGTGGCCCCTCGATGGTCGACGTCACTGTGTGCAGGCCGTCGAGACAAATCGCCGGGAACGGTTCTCTTGCATCGCGGTCGACCGACCGGTGCGGCTCGTCGAGTTGGATAACAAGTTCAAGGAGGCCGTTCGGAAAGAGTTGCTCGCGCCGATGGGTCAGGGATCCTTCGAAATCCCAGATACGCTCGACCGCGCCAGCCAACGGGTCGTCGCTCGCTGGGATCCAGTGAGTCTGCGTCCAGCTACCTAGCAGCGAGTCACACTGCGAGGTCTCGATAATCAGCGATTCATTCATACGCGATGTGGAGATTCTTCGGCGTTGCCAGTTGTAGCTCTGCATCAGGCATTTGCCTTGCTGTGCGCGTCCGATAAAGGACCCCTTTTAAGATGATTCTTCAACCTAGGCGCGCGAAGCGGCTTTGCGTGTCCCGAAAGTCCGTCCCAAAACGTAAGGCCGGAATTCCGCTCGACGAGTTGCTCGCCGCGCAGGCCGCCGACGACGATCGGCTCGGGACTCTCGTGGGCCGCTACAGCGGCTCGGTGGTTCCGGCGTCGACGCTGAGTACGAAGTCGGCCAAGGTGCCGAACCCGAACAAAAAGGTCCCCAAAGAAAGCCCCAGGAGCGCGTTTGGCCCGGCTGGACGACTCCCAGGTCATCCTGATCGCCGAACCGCGCCTTATCGGCTACGCGCGCGTTTCCACGGACGAGCAAACCACCGCGTTGCAGCTTGACGCGCTCCGAGTCGCCGGGTGCGCCGCAATTCACGAAGATTCGGCCTCTGGAGCC
>JAABUX010009455.1_pt1 | contig 11042 bp, 15 predicted proteins | sample 5561851 | NCBI WGS metagenome assembly JAABUX01 (sample SAMN10711883, study PRJNA513361) | rock metagenome | isolation source: Antarctica rocks | place: Antarctica: Victoria Land, Richard Nunatak red sandstone | collected 2016-01-03 | reverse complement strand
CACGGAACACACGAGTTGAACTTTCGACCTCACAATGTGACCTCAGTCATCATCGGGACAGTCTTCCTCTGGGTCGGATGGTTCGGCTTCAATGCGGGTTCCGCTTTGAGCGCGAGCATGCGTGCTGTCATGGCTGCCGTTGTCACAAATCTGGCGGCTTCGGTCGGAGGAGTAACATGGTGTCTCATCGATTATAGGCTGGAAAAGAAGTGGTCTGCTGTTGGGTTCTGCTCTGGTGTCGTTGCAGGTCTTGTTGCCATCACTCCGGGATCAGGGTATGTGCCTGCATGGTCAGCCGTCATCTATGGTGTCCTTGCCGGTACGGCTTGCAATTATGGCACCAAGCTCAAATTTCACCTCGGCATCGATGATGCGCTCGATATCTTCGCTGTGCACGCCATCGGAGGACTTGTTGGCAACTTGTGCACCGGCTTCTTCGCAGCGTGAGTATCTGCCAATAGACAGTATTCAGGCACTGACGGGACTTTAGCAATTACATAGCCCACCTCGATGGGTTCACCGTCATCAAAGGGGGTTGGCTCAATAGGCATTGGATCCAGCTCGCATACCAACTCGCAGACTCGGTCTCAGGCGCCGCCTACTCCTTCTGCGGTACATGCCTGATCCTCTTTGTCATGAACCTCATTCCCGGCCTCCGCATACGCGCAGACGAGGAAGCCGAGGTCCTTGGTATGGACGACGCCGAGATTGGAGAGTTCGCATACGACTACGTTGAGCTTACACGAGATGTCATCAACGGCGATGCCTTGGCGGATGAGGTGGAATCGAAGTTTTCCGGCGAGCATGATTCTCCCATCGGTCCTCATGAGAAGAACTTTTCCGGTTTCACGGACGAGACGGCGCTCAGAGGGAGTCATCGAGGACGAGTGTGAGCAGTGGCTGGATTATCTCCGTCCCTTTGTTCTGTTATGCCTCCTAACCTGTTCTCGATATGTATTACGAGCTTGATGCTGTCTATAATTTTCGATGATATCCAAGGGGAGTTTTAGGTGCTAAATGTAGCGGCGTCATGGCGCGGAAGCCAACTGATCAAGGGCAATATGGGCCAGATCATTGAATGTACTAGGATTTGTATGCAAATGTGTAAGACAGTTGGTAGTTTAGACGTTCTGGTCAGCGAGGCTGAAGGGGAAATGCCCTCGTTGAGGGCATGTAAGACTAATGAAGAAAGTTCATTGATATACATATCTACTATGCAATGCTTCTTGGCCCACCTAGAACAGAATAATTTAACATGATCACCAGGAAAGTAATTGAGGCTTCGGATTGTAAACACGCGCTAGCTCACGCTTCAACATTTGATTGATCGGTTTGCGAGACCTTCGCGCTTTCGTAATAATTATACAAACTGCATTGCAACTCAGTATTGGTCACCATGGCCAGCGTCGAATCACCCTCAAGTCCGCACGCCCCGGCATTTTCGAATTTCCCCCAGAATCCTGAGGAATTCGACGCCGATCCTCGTATCTCGTATTCGAAACTCGACAGCAAGTTCATATTAGAGACTGACAGCGGAGAGGAATTTGAATTCGACGATGGTTTGAAGAGATGGGTTCCAGTGGTACGCCCTCATCCCTTACCAGTAATGAGGGGATATCTTGATCTATCGACAACACCCTATACAATGTGACGGATGGTCCATTCTAACGCATCACTTTGGCGTTGGGAATATACAGCTAGATGATGCACTTCTAGAACAACAAAGAGCGGCATATGCTGTTCATGGTGTGGATGAGCTGGAGCCGGCGCAACCTACGAAGAAGAGGAAGAAGCAGGTCTATGTCAATGGAGAGGATGTGAGCAATCTCTTCCCACCCTACAAGCTGCACTTCCAGCTGTTCAAACACTATGCTCATTGCTTTTCGCCCAAGGAAACCGGTGGGCGTGCTATAAATAAGAAGCCCAAACCCACTCCAGAACCCCGCGAACGCAAGAACACCGCTATCTATGTGACCTCCCTGCCCTCCGACGCTACCACGGACCAAGTTCATGCCGTCTTTTCACGTTGCGGCGTCATCGCCGAAGAAATTGACGAAGGCAAGCCACGGATCAAGCTCTACACCGATGACCAGGGAAACTTTAAAGGCGATGCTTTGATAATGTTCTTCCGTCCTGAGAGTGTCCCGTTGGCGATACAACTGTTGGACGACACGGAATTTCGACTAGGAGAGGGACAGAAAATGAAAGTTGCGGAGGCGGACTTTAGCTATAAGGCTCAGAAAGACGCGCCTAAACAAAGTAACATGAAGACCAAGAAGAAGATAATCAAAAAGACGCAGAAGCTGAACAAGTAGGTTTCTGTCCCCATGCAATGGGGAAAATATAGAAAGCTTACCCATACCAGTAAACTTGCGGATTGGGATGATGATGATCCTCAGACTATTCAAGATACAAGCTCACGATGGGACAAAGTTGTCATATTGAAGCATATGTTTACTCTAGAGGAGCTCGAGGTATGTCTGCGCACCGTACTCAAGACTGCGATTAAATACATATGCAGGAGGACCCAGCTGCCATTCTGGATATCAAAGAAGATATCCGCGATGAGTGCTTGAAATTAGGCCCTGTCACCAACGTCGTACTGTTCGACAAGGAACCTGGGGGCGTGGCAAGTGTACGGTATAACAACGCTGAAGCAGCTACAGCATGCGTGAACGTACCTCGCCCTTTTCTGAAGCCGACAACTGTCTCTGTTGGCGCGAATTTGTGTAGATCCGCTGACCATACCTATAGGCAATGCATGGTCGTCACTTCTCCGGAATGACCGTTGAAGCTCACATCGCGGACGGCAGCGAAAAATTCAAAAAGTCGAGTGAGAAGAAGGCAGCTTTTGGAGAAGACGAAGGGGAGGATGAGGCGAAACGACTGGATCAGTTTGGATCATGGCTTGAGGATGAAAGTGGAGCTATCGCGGAAAAGTAGGGCCTCATGAATAGGACGTTGTACAATAAGGAATCACTTCAATGGCGCAATTGGATGGATGCGAGCTTCGTTAAAGGCATCTGACCGTGTCATCTTGCCTTTGATAGCGATGGTAGCCGTGTGTCTGGTCGAGAACCTTGTGTATATAACACGATAGCTCTTCAACCAAGGAGATCAACGTTGATCAACAACACTAAACCAAGTTAGCGCCGAGCTGCGCCACAATATCTTCAGCCACATCCCACACATGGGCGCTGATTGAGAACCGCTGTGCATCCTGTCATCATGCCTCTAGAACACCCTTCATAATGTACAAAGGATAAGCAACAGCTTCATTGTGACTGTTTTGATTTGAGTCTCTGTGTACATCTGCCCAATCGATGATGGCAGCATCGTGCCAGTTGTCGCAAACCAGTTTTCCACCCACTTCAACGTCATCGCCAAATTACACACACTAGTGATCGGGTACCGAACATCAGGCCGCGTGAATCCTTGCATCGAGCAAGCACGTTCCTTGCAAATTATAGATCCGGTCACTTGGTCTGCCAATTGAAACTTTAGAAATCAGCCACCAGGATTCGGATTCGCTAACAGAAGCGGTTCGCGACTGGCTGGCTTCATTTGCGTCATAAAGCATAAGTGGCTGTGCTGCAGTTTCTTTCTGTCTCTTGTAGCTTGTATTCCTTCTTCCCTACAACATCCCCTTCACATTACTCAGTTGAACAAACAGATCTACTCTCACTCACAAGTTGAATTGTTATCGAGCTATTGTGAGCTATCGCTGGCCTCACAATCGAATACGTGGAGTTGGTTCACATTAGAGCACGCTCATCGAGCGATTCTAAGGCCTCCACCGTCATCACTCCAACTCTCATGATGCAGCGATCAATTTTACTCTCGGTTGCCATGAGCCTATCCAATGTTGCGAGTGCGATTGCACAAGATGCTACTACAACTTCGAATCCGCTGGACAGCTTCATAGGTGCTGCTGGTGCTGCTGCTAGTGCGGTAAAGTCTGCTGCAGCTAAACAATCGACATCCTCATCGACCAGTTCGCCCTCTGCGTCGCCCACATCACCACCACCAGCCGCCTCACCTACGAAAAGCGCGGCCGCTGCGCACCACGGGCTGAGTGGAGGTGCCAAGATTGGCATCATTGTCGGCTCTATCGTTGGCGGCATACTACTCCTTGCCCTCCTGGGCCTTCTCTGCTGCTGTCTTGTCCGCCGACGTGGCCACAAACGCAAGCGAACCACAACCCCAGTCGCAGACGGCGAAGTCGAATCATGGAAGTCACCAATCAACCCGGGGCGCCACTACTCCAATTATACCCCTGCCCAACGAGGAGAGATTCCTATGGAACACACTGCACCGACCGTCCCACTCATGGCCGCCGCTGCCTCTGAACATCATAGAGCAAACCACTCCCATGCTCCCAGCCTGTCGCAACATCCGGCTATGCGCTCAGAACCGGAGAACCCGTTCGTTCCTGTCCCACCTAGCCCGCGTCGCACTGCTCCCAATTCGCGTAGTGGCTTGACAGATGGCATGGTACCCGGTCAGGACGCTTACATTCTCCCTGAGAAACAGCGCTTGCACAAGAGCAGCGACCACTCGAGGTCACGATCAAACTCGCGGCCTCACTCTGCAGGACTTCCCACCCACACTGATGCCAATCGCCCACCAACGCCATTTGGCCTTAGCGGATTCGGCACCCCAGCTGGCCACACTATCCACGACCCTCAGGATGCTAGTCCACCATACAGCGGCATCGGGCAGCCATACGAAGATATGCACGTACATGTCCTCCAGACCGATGCACCATCTCGCGAACTTCGCCGCTCACTGAACAAACGCGAAACTGCAGGGGTCTCAGAGAAAGCTTACGATTCGGATGAACATCCTAAGTTCCGCAACAGCCGTGGCTATAGTACCCCACCAGAAGTTCCATCTCGTTCACCCAAGCATGACAAGCGTGCCAGCATGTTTGCAGATAGTAGCTACGACTCCAGCCTCAGCACCACTACAGCAAGTAACAGCAGCGGTGAACATTATCACGGTGCTTCAGACCCTTACGGTCCTGCTCAGCGTGAAAGTGTCGCACCATGGGAGCAGTATCAACATCGCTTTAGCAACACACCGCGCAATGCAGACCAGATTGCTGCCCCACCAATTCCATGGGAGGAGTCGGAACATTATATGGATCAGCAAAGACGACAAAGTCATAGTCCAAGACAGAGTATGCATCACGACGACAGAAGGAGAAGCAGCCGAAGTCCGGCTACGAACATCAATGGCCAACCGAGACGTTTGAGATTCGAGGATTTGCCCTCCAATGGGGGTGCTGGAAATGGATACAGTGCCGTGCCTGGGCAGCACGATAGTTATGATGGCCATGACAATCATCATAGGTGGAGCCAGGGTGTTGGAGAGGCAATGTAGATTGAGACCCAGATGCTGAGACGACTCTCTTTTGTTGTTCCTGAGGAACGAAATCCGAACACAAGGACTCGCTGTCGGGATTTTGAGCGATAGATACCCAATGTAATTATTCTTAGTACATCTGCATAATATTCACAGGTCCCAAACCGCAGTTGCATTTGATGTGAGAGTTCCCAATCTGCAAATCTTTGAGATGGGTAGCCCAAACAATGCCACTCTGTACCATTTCAAAGTTACGATCAGGCCTGAGGAAGATGGCTAATCAAGACACCACTCGAATACGCCGACCCTCACATCTCCTAAATTATGTAGATTGTAAACACCGATAAGCGCGCCCTGTGCTCTTGACCAGCTTCTTATATCCAGGAGTAAGATCCTCGACCAGTGTCGGATGATACTTCACTTAATACCCATAATCAAGTCTTGGTCATTCGGTACTCGTGACACACGTCCTTTCGCCATCCGGAAGCTCGGCATCTTGCCCCATTCGAGCAGTGTTGAGCATCTTGATTCCGTTCTAACTCTCTTTTATTTTGCCTCTCGCTCGTTGCATGATCAAAAAAGTCGATCCATTTCCAGTTCAATCGAACTGATACTCCACTGAAGAGGTTGTTCATCTTTTCTAGATTTGAAAATGGGACCGTACCATGTCTCTACCACCGTGACTCTATTGATCCTTTCTATTCTACCTGTTCATGGACAATTTCCTGCAAGCTGTTCAACGACCTTGACGCCTACCCACTCCATCAAACCCTCCATCGCGTCGGGATACCGCGCCGCAGTGGTCGCCACTGGGATATACAACCCTCGCTCTATCGAGTTCGACAGCGTAGGCAATCTCTTGGTCATCAATTCGGGTGTTGGAATATCCAGCCTCCAACTTCAGGATGGAGGGGATATCTGTATCAGTGTGAAGTCAACAAAGACTGTTCTAAATGCTGGCGCTCTCAACCACGGACTTGCTCTGTCACAGGATGGGAAGACTCTTTACGCCTCCTCGCCCCAAGCGGTCTACTCGTGGGAGTACGATCCAACCGGATCCACGGTCAGCGGCAGCAATAAAACTCTAGTGTCCAACATGAACACGGAGGACCACACAACGCGGACGCTTCTCATGTCGTCGAAAGTCGATGGCATGCTTTTGGTCAGCAGAGGCAGTACCTCCAACATCGATGCAGAGGCAGAAATGCTCTCCTCGGGCCATTCTCAGATCCGGGCTTTCAATCTCAACAACATCACCCAGGACGCATATGACTTCAATACAGATGGTCTTCGCTTAGGCTGGGGCCTTCGTAATTCCGTTGGCGTAGCCGAGCATCCAATTACAGGAGGAATCTACTCCGTCGAGAATTCAGTCGATCAAGCTACGCGTGAGGGACAAGATGTCCACCAGGATAACCCAGGCGAGGAGATGAATTTCCATGGTTATCTAAATGGAACTACGTATCCTCCTCAGGGCAGCAATTATGGTTACCCTTATTGTTTCGCCGCGTGGGTTCCTAGTGATCTGCCCATGAATACCAAATTGGCGGTCGGGAGCCAATTTGCCATTGGAGATCAAACCAATACAATCAACGATACGTATTGTGCGGAGCAAACGCCTCCGAGGCTGACTTTTCAAGCGCATACGGCACCCTTGGATCTCAAGTTCAATAATAGTGGCGCTGATGCTTGGGTAACATTCCACGGAAGTTGGTAAGCAATTGCTCCCTTCTACCCTTCTTCCCCTAAACAGATTCAGGGACCGAACCTATCCTTCTGGTTACAAGGTCTCCACCATCGCCTTTGCCAATGGTGAGCCTGTGGCGCCTGCCACCAGCAATACATCCTACACAGACATATTCGCTAATGCAGATAATACTGTATGCCCAAAGCAATGCTTCAGGCCTGTGGGTATGGCCTTTGATAGACAAGGCAGGTTGTTCATAAGCTCGGATCTTAGTGGAGAAATCTATGTCATTGTCAAGGATGAGGCAAGCAAATTTGGCACGTCTAAAGGCAACGAAGATACCCCCAAAGGGTCGGCTGGCACTCCGTCTGGCAGTGGTGGTAAGGCTTCTGATGCTCAGCGGCTTGGTCAAAGCTTTACTATGCTAGTGGCAGCATCACTCCTTGTCTACTTGCTGTCGTAAGAAGCAGGTGTGACCTTACGTCCGCATCTAGGTAGTCCACGATGGATGATTGAACGACATGTATATGAAGCCATGCATATATTCAATATCCTGAGGCATAATCTACTTGCTTCCCTACGCAATTAACGATCCTATCGAAAGCTGAAAGCATGGCTCATTGCACAGGGAACCCTCTTCGAACATCAAGGATTCAGATCATGGAAGACATGAGACTCCGAGTAAGTAGATATTGCACCTAAGTGTCCTTTTGCTATACTGCGAAGCCGATCATCAATCGCATGGCATTAGATCCATGCCTTTGGCGAGTGACGCAAAGGAACTGGTGAATGAGGCCCGAGGTCACTTCAGCTTCACTCTTTGTTTTGTTATCTCCATATCATTCACTGAAAACCCAGGCTGTTCTCAGTGGTCTTCATTATCTCTTCTTCATTCACACCCAGTAAGGTTATTCACCTCACCTTCATTCGGTGATCGTCTGTTCTCACTGCTTCTCCTTTTGCCAACTGCAACAGCTAGTCCACAATAACAGCTGTAGTGTGTTTTCATTCTCCATCTTCGTGGGACTGTAACGATTGGGATACAATCGTTCACAACGCTGTAATGACATGCCATTGACAGCTTACCCTTACATACTCCAGTCTACGCACTCATATCCTGGCATTGAAAGCCAACTTCGCAAATTTCCGGACTCCCATCAGGACATTACAATAACGTTCGGTCACTGATCTTCTGCATAGATCGACAGCACACCGCAGCGCTCAATCAATCGCAATTCGCCACCAAAACCCTCTGCCACCCTCTAATGCGTCGGTCGATCCTCTCTCCATCTCCGCTCACATTGCATCGACCGCGTTCATTCTGACCGGCTTTTCCTTGGTCCATCGTACTCTTTATCATCATTTCCATTGATTGGCGCAATGGCTTTCGGGCTTCTACCTATTGAGGTAATTCGACTTCTCGCGATATCTCTTATTCGCTACATACTATAATAGGATTGAATATCAACTAATTCTTTTGGTCTCCCTCAGCTCAACGAGCATGTTGCTAGCTATCTAAGTACAGACAAAGACGTTGCCAACTTCGCAATCGTATGTCAAGCAACACACAACGCTATGGAATCACATCGTTGCGGCTTATGGCGTAGTCTTTACGCCAACAAGTTTGATGTCCCTGAGGGTCGGACGGGCATCGAGCTCAAAGTAAGATACAAACTTCGCTGCCGAGCGCTGCGAAGAACGACAAACTGGCAAAAGGGTCACGACCCCAACGAAGCTAGGGTGTTGAAACATCTACAAGATCTCGTTTGCGGTAAGCTGACCTTGTTTCGGACAGTGTTCGGGGTAGTTCTTTTGGACTTGCTACGGGAGTCAATATTTGTGTATCTTACAGCCCAACTCATGACATTCACTATGTGAAACTTTCATGCTGACTGGGTTTCTCCCATCAGAATCCTATGCTCATTTGCCTCTGGGATACAAAGCAACAGCAAGTTCCAAGAACATCATTGCGCTTCGCGAATACGTTCAAAGTTCAAATATCCTCGACAAAGTACTTTCTTGCCTCTATCGAGCCCCCGAATTTAGCCCTGCATTGAAGACATTACAGCTGGTTCTCTTTCACCTCCAACTTGATCTTTCACTTGGTCCTGCCACTTCAGTTTACGGCTTTCCTTACTCCCAGAAGGCTGTTTATGGACATCCTGGCAAGGTCCCGTTGTTCCAGGGAAGAAACTTCAACAAGGTCAATATCGACTTCCTAATGCATACAGGCAACTTTTTCAAATACCACTTGGCCGAGCCACAGGCTCAGACATTGTTCGAGCTCTTTAGCGAACTAGAGCCTCGTGAAAAGCCTCAGGCTTGGGATTCTAGAATACATCAAGGCCCTGGCGTGAAGAAGCTTGGGAAGCACTGGAAAGGCAGTTATGGTAAGCTTCGCATTTTCCAGACGATGGACTAACTCCTGACAAACAAGCGTATCTCCATGATCACAACGACATAAGACGCATCCGTACCACCTCTCCTTGTGCCATGAGCTTCACCGACACCATCGATTTCCATGACGGGTTCCAGACCCTCGAACTGGACTTCTCACCAGCAGCGAACTGTTCACCCTGGCCCAAAGCTTTCGAGTCCCACCTCAACGCAATACCTCCCGTATCCCTTTGCAAAAAGCTTGATCAGCTGCTAAAGCCAGATCCATGCCCAGATGTGACGTCGTTGCCACACTTCAAGCCAGAGCCCACCCTCGAGACCCCACCTGGCACACCAGGCCGTCAGGAAAGTACATGCCCAACGTCTGAGAATATTCCACCGCTGTTGCCCCCAATCTCACCAACCTTCACAAAGGCCAGGCGAGGGGTCCACTACGAGCATTTCATCGGCTCCGGCACCGATGCCGAACCATACCACTGCAGAGGAATCCTGCACCCGCTTCCCCCCCAGCACGCCATCCCAGGCTGGCATCGTATCACAATGATGAAATACTTCGACCCCGCCGACCAAGAGGACGCCTCACCTCCCTCCTCGCCATCCGGCTCCGAAACACCCAGTGCAAACACTCACTCCCCGACCTCTTCCCACTCTTCCATTTCACCACGCAGCACGACATCACCAACCCACTCTCCACATCCAATCAACGACAAACCGACTTCTTTCACACCTGTGAACACGCCTCCGCAACTCCATCACGATTACGAAACCGAAGACGTGGACGTCGATACAGACTGCTGGGCGTACGAAGGCGTCGTTTTACCCGGTGGCAAGATCATGCTCGGGCGGTGGTGGAGTCCGATTCAGGATGGTGAGGAGATGACGTGCATTGGGCCTTTCATTTTCTGGGAGGTGGAGGGGGCGTGATTCCTGCCCGCGCCTCGAAACGAAGTTCGTGGAGGAAGAGAATGTGGTCGTGAAGACGGAGAAGATTAACGATACGATGCGATGTGACATTGGTGTGATTCAATGCGATACCTTACGATGCGATGATATGCTTCCATTTTCAGATCAAATCTAGATCACCACACTCACTCATTTACCACCAGGGAAAATATTTCCTCTTACGAATCTAAAAGGATTCGTCACGGTCATTATCGGTCATCTATCACGGTCTATGGAAGTCATATGGAGATGGGAGCGTGGACATGTCTCTTTTCGAGGAAAAGATGCCGGATCTCGATCTTTTTTAATCCATTTACGATCAGGGGCTGAGGAAGGGAAATGGAGTCTGCGGACAGTCCGAGCTGTGGAGATGCACAGGACGCCGATGGATATTGGTTTACTCGCGCAGTTGAGAACAGTCGACTTTCCACATCCTCATCAAGTAATGGTTCTAGCGCGTGCAATTGATATCATCAGAATAGCAGATAAACTGTTCTCAAAGCGTTCAATTGAGACTTCCAATTTCCGTTTACACCTTCCTTGCCTGCCGGCCTGCTGATCTGAACACTACTCCATGGCATTACTCTATGAAACGTCTGAGCATCAACCGCCCACTCTACTCCTCAATCCACTTCACGCAATCCCACTC
>JAABUX010009452.1_pt1 | contig 11043 bp, 10 predicted proteins | sample 5561851 | NCBI WGS metagenome assembly JAABUX01 (sample SAMN10711883, study PRJNA513361) | rock metagenome | isolation source: Antarctica rocks | place: Antarctica: Victoria Land, Richard Nunatak red sandstone | collected 2016-01-03 | reverse complement strand
TTTTCGTTCGCGCGGGAGATCGACGCCGGAGCGGGGGTCGCGATCCTGGAAGGGTTCGCCACCTGAGGCGGGCGCACGCGGCATAGGAGCGACGTGGAGGAATCTACAGAACTTCCCGGACACAACCTGATGACCCATGGTCGCCCGCTCGCTTTGTATCATGATCGGCACAGCATCTCCCGCGTCAACGCGAAGCGGGAGATGACGGTGGCGGAGGCACTGGCGGGCGGATCGAACGGTGCGTCCTGCGGGCGTCGTTGGAGTTGACGAGGGACATTAACTGGCCGGGCATGGCGCAGGCGGTCTGCAGGGAACGGTGCATGATCGAGAAGGCGACAGGCGAGACGCACCGCGGGGTGCCGTATGCCGTCACCTCCCTCGCTCCCGCAGTCGCCACGCCCGCGCAGTTGCTGGTGTTGTGGTGTGAACACTGGCACATCGAGAACACACTGCACTGGATTCGGGATGTCACCTTCGACGAGGATCGCTCAACGGTGCGTGCTGCGAGCATCCCGCAGGTGATGGCGGCACTACGCAGCACGGCGATCAGCGTGGCCCGGCTCCACGGCGCAACCAACATCGCCGCCGCCTGCCGGCGATATGCCGCCCAACCCGCGCTCGCGCTTGCTGCCATCGGCCTTACCCTCGACTTTGAATAAGCCCTGTGGGTGCGCATACGCGCGTTGCGGCGCATGCACGGACATGGTACAGTCACTGTGCCATCATGCGGGAGCGTACTGACCATATACTGGCACGCCGCTCTACATCCAGGGGGAGGGGCAGATGCGAGGTGAAGGGGATACTGATGGACGGACAGCATATTCGCCATATTATCCTTGAACAATCGAAGCGCGCCGACGTTGGCCACATCGGGTGCGCACTCTCCATCGCGGATATCGTTGCCGCGCTCTACACGGATGGTCTTCAGATCGCTGCACCCAATGACCCGGACCGGGACCGGCTCGTCCTCTCGAAGGGGCACGCGGCCCTCGCCGTCTATGCTGCCTTGCACCTGCGCGGCTGGCTGACGGAGGAGCGATTGCAGACCTACTGCGCGGACGCCAGCCTTCTCGGCGTGCACCCGGAACACTACCTCGCGGGCGTGGACTTTTCTACCGGGTCGCTCGGGCAGGGACTGTCGTTCGGTGTCGGTGCCGCGCTCGCGGCACGGATGCAACGCTCTTCTCGCCGCGTCTTCGTGGTGGCGAGCGACGCGGAACTGAACGAGGGATCTCTGTGGGAGGCGGCGATGGCCGCCGCTCATCGTCGCCTCGGCAACCTGACTCTGATCGTGGACCTCAACGGGCAGCAGGCGCTTGGCTACACGCGGGATGTGCTCGATCTTCCCAATATGGCGGAGCGCTGGCGGGCTTTTGGCTGGGACGTGCACGAGATGGGAGGGCACGACGCCGCCGCAATCAGTCAGCTGCTCGCAGGCTTCCGCGACGCGCCCGGTTTGCCACATGTGCTTCTCGCGCATACCACCTTTGGCAAGGGTGTCGCCTACATGGAGCGGCAGGTGAAGTGGCATTATCTGCCGATGAACGACGCGCAGTACACTGATGCCCTTTCCGAACTCGGTGTGGAAGTGCGCCGATGAGGACCACTTTCGTACGCACGCTCGTCGAACTGGCAGAACGCGATGCGCGCATCGTGCTCCTCACGGGCGACCTCGGCTTCAATGCGCTGGAGCCATTCGCTGACCGCTTCCCCGACCGCTTCTATAATGCGGGCGTGGCCGAGCAGAACATGGTGGGCATGGCCACAGGGCTCGCCGAGGCGGGATTCAAGCCGTACGTTTACTCAATTGCCACGTTCGCCGCGCTCCGTCCGTATGAGTTTATCCGCAACGGGCCAATTCACCACGAGTTGCCCGTGCGCATCGTCGGCATGGGCGGCGGTTTCGAGTACGACACCGCCGGCCCTAGTCACTACGCCCTTGAAGACATCGGCGTGATGCGCGTGCAACCGGGGATCGCGGTGATCGCGCCCGCCGACCCCGCACAGGCCGAGACAGCGGTACGCGAGACAAGTGATTTCCCTGGCCCGATCTACTACCGCATCGGCAAGAACGACAAGGCCGTCGTGACTGGCCTCGACGGGCGGTTCACGCTCGGGGGCGCGGAGGTGTTGCGGCATGGGGACGATCTCGCGTTCGTGGCGATGGGTAGTATTGCGACGGAAGTAGTTGACGCCGCCAATCTGCTCGAAGCGCGGGGCATTCATCCCACGGTAGTTGTCGTCGCCAGTGTCACTCCGCCACCAACCGCGGACCTCGTGGATGTACTCTCCCGAGTGCCGCTCGTTGTCACCGCTGAAGCACACTATATCAACGGCGGTGTGGGATCGCTCGTTGCGGAGACAATCGCGGAGCATGGCCTCGCCTGCCGCCTCGTACGGCGCGGGGTACGGGGGGGGCAGCAGGGGCTGTCCGGCAGCCAGCGCTATCTGTATGATCTGCACGGGCTCTCGGCGGATGCGTTAGCGAGGGCCACGCTGGAAGCCCTGCAACTCGCGAGCCGATGAACCCATTGCTCGCACAACGACGGACATCGGGAGAGGGGACACTAATGGAGATCGAGCGGGAGCGCGCGCGTACGAAGCTCAGCGCGGTCATCGCCTGTTACCGCGACGCGCCCGCCGTGCCGGTCATGCATGAGCGGCTAACGAAGACGTTCGCGCAACTGGGCGTGGACTACGAGATTATCTTCGTCAATGATTGCAGTCCGGACGATGCCGCCGACGTGCTCGCGGCGCTCGCGGCGCGCGATCCGCACGTCGTGGTCATCAATCACACGCGCAACTTCGGCTCCCAGAGTGCCTTCACGAGTGGGATGCGTGTCGCCACGGGTGATGCGGTGATCCTACTCGACGGCGACCTGCAAGACCCGCCCGAGATGATTGCGGATTTCTACCCGAAATGGCTCGAAGGGTACGAGGTCGTCTACGGCATACGGGTGAAGCGCGACGCCTCAATGTTCTTGCAGGTGGCGTACAAGGTCTTTTACCGCGTCTTCCGCTCGGCGTCGTACGTGACGGTCCCTGTGGACGCAGGTGACTTCTCGCTCATTGACCGCAACGTGGTGGACGCGCTCAACAGCCTGCCGGAAAAAAACCGCTTTCTGCGCGGCATGCGTGCATGGGTTGGTTTCCGGCAGACCGGCGTGCCATACACCCGCCCGGAGCGGATGTTCGGGCGCACCACGAACTCTCCGATACGCAATATCGGCTGGGCGCGCAAGGCGATCGTCTCCTTCTCGTACGCGCCGCTGGACTTCATCACGCTGCTCGCGCTGATTATCATGTGTCTCGCGTTCCTCGCCGGTCTCGCGGAGGTGATCCTGCGTCTTGTCCGCCCGGACCTCACGCCGAGCGGCCTTGCCACGGTGATCGTACTCATCCTCTTTCTTGGGGGCGTGCAACTCCTTTGCCTCGGCATTCTTGGTTCGTATCTCGCACATATCTACGACGAGGTGAAGCATCGCCCACCATTTATTGTGCGTGACATCCTGAATGATCCCCGCGAACGAAGAAATCAAGCTCCCGGTATGAACTCATCGTCGGCCAGTTTCGGTGAACGGAATGGATGCGAAGATCAGGTCACGGTGGAGCAGGAGCAACGGGAACATGCCCGATACTGAGGTCGTGACGGCGCTACACCCCACACGGTGCGCCATTTGCGGGACGATGGGGGATGCAACCGAATTGTATCCCGCGAACTTTGATCTGGACGTTTTCAATGCCGAAACCTTCTCCGCCCGCCGCTTGCCGGACGGCATTCGCTACCGGCTTGTCCGATGCGTGCATTGCGGTTTGGTCCGCTCCGACCCGGTGGCGGATGCGGAAATACTCGCGGGACTCTACGCCAAGAGCACCTTCACCTACGACGCCGAAGTGGACAGTCTCAAGACCACATACGGGCGTTACATGCACCTGCTCGAGCACTACGGTGCGCGGGGCGGCGCGTTCTTGGAGGTCGGCTGCGGCAATGGCTTCTTTCTCGAAGAAGCTCAGAGGCAGGGGTACACCGTGCGCGGTGTCGAGCCGAGCGCGGAGGCAATCGCGAAAGCCGCCCCAAGCGTGCGGGGCGGCATTGTTTGCGACATCATGCGCCCCGGTTTGTTCGCGGCGGACAGCTTCGACGTGATTTGCATCTTCCAGACCTTCGATCACCTGCCGGATCCGGGTAGTGTGCTTGATGAATGCTCGCGCGTGCTGAAGCCGGGGGGACTGTTGCTCTGCCTCAACCACAATGTTCGCGCGGTTTCCGCGCGACTCCTGCGCGCGCGCAGCCCGATCATCGACATCGAGCATACGTACCTGTACAGCCCCGAGACGTTCCGGCGGATCTTCATAAACCATAAGTTCGAGGTGCGCCATATTGGGTCGGCGTTTAATACCTATCCGCTGCATTACCTTGTCCGCCTCGTGCCCATACCACGCAATAGTAAGCAGCGAGTGATAGATATGTTGCAGCGGAGTTGGGTGGGAAATGTCTCGCTGCGCGTACCGCTCGGCAATATGTATCTCGTAGCGCAGAAACCGCGCGACGGTGCGGCAGTCGCGAATGGGGACAACCCAAACATCGCTGTCTTCAACCGTGATGCCGCCAGCAACGAAGGCTACCTCTACACCACGAACATCCGCCTCAGTAGCCGGATGGCGACACGGCGGACGGCGGACATCATTGTCGGGCTGGAACGGTTTGCGGGGCGGCGGGTACTCGATGTCGGATGCGGCGATGGCTCCTTCACACGCCAGTTCTGGGACCGGGGTCGCCCAAAGGAGATGGCAGGGATTGACCCGGCACCAAACGCGATCGCCGTGGCGAATGCGAACAAGGGGGAGCGCCCTATCCATTTCGAGACGGGCGACGCGCATCATCTCCGGTTTGCGGACAACAGCTTCGACCTTGCACTTGTCCAGAGCGTGCTGCATCACGATGACGACCCAAGAGACATCATCCGCGAGGCATTCCGCGTCGCGCCGGAGGTGCTTGTGCATGAGCCAAACGGCTCAAACCCTGGCCTCAAGATGATCGAGCGCATCTCGCCGTACCACAGGGAGCATAACGAGAAGTCATACTCCATGGAGCGGGTAGCACGCTGGGCAGAAGAGTGCGGGGCGCGAGTGATGCGACAGCAGTACGCCGGGTTCGTGCCAATGTTCAGCCCGGCCTGGTTGGCGCGGGCGATGAAAGTGGTGGAACCGCTCGTCGAGCGCGTCCCCATCATGCGCAAGTATGGCTGCGCTGTCTATGTTGTCATCGCGCGGCGCAATGGTTAACGCGAGGCGCGTCCTGCTCACGGGTAGCACGGGCTTCGTCGGCGCAAACCTTGCGCGGCACCTCGTCTATAACGGGCATGACGTACACCTGCTCCTGCGCTCTGCGCACGCGTCGTGGCGTCTTGCGGGCATGGTCGACGCCGTGCATCTGCATGTGATGGACCTCGCAGATGCGGATGGCCTCGCGCGCGTCGTGGGCAAGATACGACCGGAGTGGGTCTTTCACCTCGCGGCGTACGGAGCCTACGCATCGCAGACGGATGCACCGCGCATTATGCGGACGAACGTGATGGGCACAGTGAATCTCGTCGAGGCGTGCCTGCGCGCTGGATTCGAGGCATTCGTCAATACCGGGTCTTCGTCGGAATACGGGTTCAAGGATCACCCACCGCGTGAGGACGAGTACGTGGAGCCGAACAGCCATTACGCGGTGGCGAAAGCGTCTGCGACGCTCTACTGTCGGTACACCGCCCAGCGGCACGAAGTGCATTTGCCGACGTTGCGGTTGTACTCGGTCTATGGTCCATATGAGGAGCCGACGCGCCTCATCCCAACGCTCATCACGCGCGGCCTCCGTGGTGAACTACCCCCGCTCGTCAACTCCGACATCGCGCGCGACTATGTGTATGTCGAGGACGTGAATGATGCCTACCTCCTCGCCGCGACGGTGCAGACCGCAGACGCGGGTGCAGTCTATAACGTGGGCACAGGCACACAGACCACGCTGCAGCAGGTGGTGAACGTCGCGCGCGACGCGCTCAACATCCGCGCCGAACCAGAGTGGGGCACGATGCCAGGGCGTGTCTGGGATACAGCCGTTTGGGTGGCAACGAATGAGAAGATCCGCCGCGATCTCGGCTGGCAACCGCAGCACGCCTTCGCGGACGGGTTCCGCGCGATGGTGCGATGGGTCACCGAGAGTCCGGAGCGCGAGCAATTCTATGCCCGCCACTGACCGTGAGGGCCGGGTGACAGCGGCCTCCCCATCACCGCGCGCGGCACTGAACACGGTGCTGCGTGCCAAGCTGGCGCGCAGGCGGAATTCGGGGTGGGTACTAGCTTTCTCCGCCCTCCTGGCGGGGGTACTCCTCTATTTCGCCCTGCGCGGCATCAGTTGGCCCGCACTCTGGGTGGCATTGCGACAGGGCGATCCTCGCTACCTCGCACTGTCGCTCCTGACCTTGAGTGCCGCGTACGTCGCGATGGGGCTACGCTGGGGTGCGCTCGTCAGCGGGGAGCGACGCCTCGCCCCGACGAACGCGTTCTGGACGACGATGGTCGGGCTCTTCGGTAACGGTTTCCTCCCCGCTCGCGCGGGCGATGTCATACGCATCCTGGTAACGAGTCGTGTTGCCGATGCCGACGCAAGTGCGGTCCTCGCGGCGGTGGTCGCGGAGCGACTAACGGATGTCCTCGCGCTTACAACGCTGGCCGTGTTCGCATCGCTCGCGCTACACACATTGCCAAGTTGGCTGCGCGATGCCACACGGCTCGCGGCGGTATTCGCCGGTGGAGGGATGCTCGCACTCGTGCTCGCGTCGCGCGCGGAGCAGGCGACCCTCTCCCTGCTCGTGCGTGCGCCGCTCCCTCAAGCGGTACGTAGCGCCGTGAGGGTGCTATTGCGAAAATTTACCGACGGTACGCGGACGCTCCATCAACCACGTACCGTCCTGCAGGTCGTGGGACTAACTGCCATAATCTGGTCGCTGAACGTTGTGACGACCTTGGAGGTAGGGTGGGCACTGCACTTCTCGATCAGTTGGCAGCAAGCAATGCTCTTCCAGGTGGCACTCGGCATCGCCAGTGCCGTGCCGTCTACCCCAGGGTACGTCGGCGTCTTCCAATTCGTTGCAGTGACCGTGCTGATACCCTTCGGTCTCACACGCGACGAGGCCGTAGCATTCATCTTCGTCATTCAGGCAATCACCTACATCGCGATCACGCTATGGGGAACCCTCGGTTCGTGGCGAATTGCAACCCGGGACGACCTCACAACTGGCTGTCGCTGAACGCTGAGAGGGTAGTGTCGGCTTGTGCATAACACGGCGACGGCGCGTGCGCGCGTTTCATCAGCCCTAGCGATGAGCCGATTTCACTTGCGTATCAGTGTAGATTCCCACGAGAAGTGATTCTCCCGTGATCGTCAAACTGCTGGCGAATGCAAAGACGGCACTGAGGAGCGACAGATAGGCACCGTTGTCGCAGAATAGGGACCGCCCCGACCACGTCCTGCTGTCGCACACCGGAGGTCTGCCATATCCCTGCATCCGCAACCTGTCGGTCCCGTTCCCGAAGAGATAGCGCGCGTCGCCCGTGCCGCCTTCCCCAAAGGCCCTCGCGCCACGCGCATGCGCGATGCAATCGGCGTCATCTACACCGACGAAGCCTTTGCACTGATGTTGAGCCTCCCGTGTCAAGCTGCCGTATCGACGAGTGTTTGGTGAAGGAGCGCGTCCCCTTCGTGTGGAGATTTCGCACGCTCTGCCTCACGCAGCGACCGATACACGACGTCGACCAGTCGCCGCTTCAGGCAGCGCATTGCGGCCCGCGCCGTTTTCCCTTCTGCGCGCTTCTTTGCGTAGTACGCTTGCGCCAATGGTTTGCGACGGAGTTGGCACAACGCAATGATATGAAAGACTTTGTTCAATTGCCGGTTGCCCCCGCGATTGAGCCGATGCCCGTGTCGTCCTCCCGACGAGACCGCCACCGGGGCGATCCCGGCGAGGGCAGCGAGCGCGGCGGCGGAGTGGATGCGCGGCGTGCAGCCCAGTTCGCCAAGCAGCCGTGCAGCCACGAGCGTGCCAACCCCACACACCTGGAGTAGTGGTGTTTCGGTTGCCTGGACCCGCTGCCGTAGTGTGGTTTCGATCGTTTCGATCTCTTCACGCAATCGCAGGATTTGCGTGGCAAGTTGGCGCACGATCAGCAGGCGTGTGTGGAGCACGCCCTCGGCATCTGGCAGGTCGAGATCGCGGCAGTAGCGGACGCCCGTGACCGTGGTGAGTGCGCCACTCTTTGCTCCATAGCAAGGATCGATCTGCAGCATCTGCGCGTGCAACTGATTAATCAACCGGGTGCGCTCCGCTACCAGGTTATCGCGATGGTCGCTCAAGAGCCGCAACTCGGTACTAGCGTCGTCGGCCTGCACCACGGGCAACTGCTCGCCTTCCGCATGGAGTAATCGGGCAATAGCGAGTGCATCGGTGGCATCGGTCTTGTCCTGCGTGCGTCCGCGTCGCCGGTATTGCCCCGTGCGTTGGGGGCTGACCTCGCGCACATTAGTTTCACCCTGGACAATAAGGAACTGGGCAAAGCCCTTGCCGAGCGAGCCGCTGTTCTCGATTCCCCACAGGCAGGAAGTACTTTGTGTACGGGTCCAGTGCAACGCTGTGGCCCATCCCTCGGGGCTATTTGCCACCGTGTGACTGCCGCAGGAATGCCCGTGTCCGTCGAGCATGACGAGCACATGCATCTTCTTGTGGGTGTCAACGCCAATGTACATCCTGCTCCCCCTTGCGGATTGGTGGTACGCGGCACCTGAGCAGCGACATGTCTGTATGGAGAAAAACACACGCTCCCGTCCGGTCTACTGCCCAGTGCCAAAATACGAAGGGGGCGACGGCTCAACTCAAAGCGTCATTGCGCAACCCGGTTTAGAGTCAACCCCCTTCCGTGCCACGCTAACATACAGACCCGGTTTGGTGGGTCTTCCGCGAAGTTGATACTGGTGGCGAATCCGACATGAGATACTTGGCGCTCTCGGCCCTCCTTCGGTAAGGAGTATCACCATGTCGCTTCATCCCCACGAACCCGATCCCGTCCCTGCGGAAACCGCGCGGATCGCCCATGCCGCCTTTCCTGCTGGTAATTCTTATCTGCGACTGCGCGATCAGTGGGGACCGTTATTCGCGGATCAGCAATTTGCTCATCTGTTCCCGCAACGCGGTCAGCCTGCCCAAGCGCCGTGGCGTCTCGCTCTGATCACCCTCTTCCAGTTTGCCGAAGACCTCTCCGACCGCCAAGCCGCTGACGCGGTGCGTGAACGTCTGGACTGGAAATATGCCCTGTCGCTTGACCTGACCGACCCTGGTTTCGACCATACCGTACTCAGCGAGTTCCGCAGTCGCTTGCTCGCAGGGGGCGCGGATCGGCTGCTGTTCGACGCTCTTCTCGAGCAGTGTCGCCAGCATGGATTGCTCAAAGCACGCGGGCGGCAGCGAACCGATTCCACGCATGTTTTTGCCGCCGTGCGCGCCCTCAATCGTCTGGAATTGGTGCGTGAAACCCTGCGTCACGCCCTCGACACGCTCGCCACCCTGCACCCCGCGTGGCTCCAAGTGCATGCGCACGGTGAGTGGGTGGAACGGTACGGACGTCGCAGTGACGAGTATCGCTTGCCGAAGGGAAAGCAGGGGCAGCAGGCGCTTGCGGACCAGATCGGACAGGATGGTGCGGCGCTCTTACGCGCGGTCTACGTGAGCGACGCGCCGAATTGGCTGCGGGAGGTGCCCGCCCTGGATGTGCTCCGACGCGTATGGCTTCAGAACTATTGGCAGGATGAAGAACGCATCCGGTTTCGCACCGATGCGGAAGGGATTCCTAAAGCGGCGCACTTTCTCAGCTCCCCCCATGACAATGACGCGCATCTGAGCAAGAAGCACACGACCTGTTGGATCGGGTACAAGGTGCATCTGACCGAGACGTGCGAGGAGGAGACACCAAACCTCATCACCCACGTTGAGACCACCCCGGCACCAACCGCAGATGGGGAGGTGACGCCACGCGTGCATCAGGCACTTGCCGCGAAGGGACTGTTGCCAGCGACGCATCTCGTGGACACCGGGTTCCTCGATGCGGCGCTGCTTGTGGAGAGCCAGCGGGATTATGCCGTCAAGCTTCTGGGGCCGACACGCCGCGACCAACGCTGGCAGGCACGAGCAGTGGAGGGCTTCGGGTCGGAGCACTTCGCCGTGGATTTCGCGAAGCAGGTGGCAATCTGTCCGGCAGGGCACACGAGCATCCAGTGGGACCCGCAGATCGACAATCGGGGCAATGACAGCATCTACATCCGCTTTTCCCCGAAAGACTGCGGTTCCTGCCCGAGTCGTCCCAAGTGTACGAAGTCGCAGGCGAAGCACCCGCGGCGCTCTCTGGCCATCCGTCCCCAAGCGCAATACGCGGCGTTGCAGCAACGACGCGTGGATGAGGAGGGCAAGGCATACGCACAGGAGTATGCCCGGCGCGCGGGCATCGAGGGCACGATCTCGCAGGGGGTACGCCGTGCGGGGATGCGACGATCACGATACATCGGACTGGCGAAAACCCATCTCGGACATGTGCTGACGGCTGTAGACGCCGGGTGTCAAGTGGACGGTGCGCCGGGATAAATCTGATACACCTCAGCCGACTGCCTCCTCCGCGATTGCTTCCCGTTCCGTCCTGCCCCGCGTGCGCCACGACGGCCCCTTAAGGTAGAACACCTGCCCGTGGTGCATCAGCCGGTCCACCAATGCCGCCGCCAGCGACACATCCTGCACAATCCCTGCCCACTCCGTCAGGCTCTTGTTCGAGGTAATCATTGTCGGGCGGCGTTCATACCGCCCGGCGATCACCTCGTACAACGCCGGGCCAAAGCTCGGTTCCGTGGGCAGGTAGCCCAACTCGTCGAGTACCAGCACGTCGCAGGCAAGCAACGGTTTGAGCAATCGTTGCCGCCCTGCCGCCGTTGCCGTTCTCCCCAGTTGGGTGGCGAGCGTT
>JAABUX010009450.1_pt1 | contig 11045 bp, 8 predicted proteins | sample 5561851 | NCBI WGS metagenome assembly JAABUX01 (sample SAMN10711883, study PRJNA513361) | rock metagenome | isolation source: Antarctica rocks | place: Antarctica: Victoria Land, Richard Nunatak red sandstone | collected 2016-01-03 | reverse complement strand
GGAAACCATGCGGTAAGACTCGAAAGCCCCGCAAGAACCGTGCCACCCTTCTTGGCTTCGCTTGCGAGTGAGGCGAGTTCGCGCCGCGTGACGGCGTTGACTTGCATGACGGCGCCGACGACGTACCTAAACCGCCAATTGACGTTGGCCCAATGAACGGGCGACCGTCGACGCTTTCGGGGCGAAGGCCGGCCCACGTCTCTACGACTGGGAACGCGCCAAGGGACGGTTCCGCTGCCAACGCAACGTCAAGGAGATACTGCATACCGGCGGCGGTCGCGCGTTCGTCGAATCCGGTCCTCTCAGCAGTCGCACCAATTAACACTCGGCCGTCGTTGCGTGGAACGAGATAGTGGACTACGTCCGGAAAAGTGTGTAAGTTCGGCGGGCCATAGTAATCGGGTCGTTACGTTTGCACGACGAGTTCGAGCGACCCGGGCGACATATATCTTCGATCGACCATCCATTCTTCGCGTTGCTCGACGAGAATCATCGTGATGATTCGGAGCGCCGACTCGGGTGACGGAAAGATTCCGATCGAGCGGGTCCGTCGGCGGATCTCGCGGTTGAGATGCTCGATGGGATTGGTGGTCGCAATTTTGCGATGATGATCGAGCGGAAATCGTAAGAATGCAAGCGCGTCGACGAGTCCGCTGTCGAAGATCGCTACCGCCTTTACGAGCTCGTCTCGAATTTCTCGCGAAATTCCGTTGCCGCGCGTTGCGCTGCGTCGTTGGAAACTTGTGCGAAGACATTGCGGAGGCCCGCCGCAACGTCGAGCTTTCGCGATTGCGGCACATGAGCGAGAATATTTCGAAAGAAGTGGACCTTGCAGCGTTGCCAGCTCGCACCCTGGAAGACGACTGCGGTCGCCGCTTTGAGCCCTTCGTGCGCATCGCTGATGACGAGCTTCGTGCCGAGCTTTCCGTCGCGGGCGCGTCGTCGCAACCCTTGGAGAAACCTCGCCCAGCTCTCTTTGCTTTCCGTGTCGACAACATCGATCGCGAGCACGTCCCGAATGCCGGAAACGGTTACGCCGTACGCGATCACGAAGGCATTGCTCACGACGGAGTCGCCGATGTGCACCTTCTCGTAAAGAGCGTCGAGCCAGAGATACGGATACTCGTCGGTCAACGGACGATTGCGAAAATCGCCTGCCTTGGCGTCGAGCTCATTGCACAATTCGCTGATCTGCGATTTCGCCAAGCGCTCGAAACCCATCGTCGTCAGCACGTCTTGCTCAACCATAAGCGCGTTGGATAGCCTCATTATCTGCGAGCGCTGTTCGCATTGAGCGTCGTTCCACGAATCCTCCGGTTGCAGCCTCGCGCTCTGCCATTGCCAGGTAACGCGTTCGGTGATGGTCGAGGAGGCGCTGCGCCTTGCATCTGCAGACATCATCAAACGTGGCGGACTGAGAATACTGAGGTAGCGACGTCATGATCGACGTCGAAATTGAACACCGGCTTCCCAATTCGTTCGCTCCTTGGCGATTTTGATCTCTCAAATGTCGGCGCTCTTAAAGCATCTTTCGAATCACTCGACTCTGCCCCGGTGCTCATCGTCTCCCTCGAAAAAACCGACTTTATTGATTCATCGATTCTTGGCGCGCTTCTAAGACAGCACCAAAAGCGTCATGGACGCCTCGTCGTGGCCGTGCGGGAAACATCGCAGATCTACCGGCTCTTTAAGATAACGGAGCTTTTAACCCACTTCCCGGTCGTAACGACGCGTGCTGAAGCTCTTCAACACGCCGTATCACTGCGGGAGAGCGCGCCGTCTCTGCCGGACGACGAGATGCAGGAAGCCGTTTAGTTCATGGTTCGCTTCTAGCGTAACGCTTCATCCGGATGGCTGGATGCGAACTATTATGCGGCATGGGATGTGATTCTTAGCGTCGGCGGCCGTGACTCGGTTGCTGCGCGCAATCGGGCCGGTCTACGTTTCTTGTCACGCTCAGGATGATGCGGTCCTTCAACAGGCCGGCATCGGTCGTACGGCTGGAGTGACCGACAGAAAAAAATGCGTCTCAGGTCCATCGTGCTTAGAAACGGTCGGTTCGAAACACTCGAAGGACACCCCGCAAGCGGCGTAGGAGCGACCAAAGGATCGCTAATTTCCAGATTCGGTGGACGGTGCACCCTCGTCAGGACGCTTGGCCACCGTGTAGCCGGCCATGTTCGCATACTGCCGAAGCCAGTGATCCACGAGTTCATCGGTGTCAGCGCCGATGTCGTAGGACGGTGACGTCAGCAATTCGGCATGATCGATGTCGATCGACACAATGCCGTGCATCAAGGCCGCGAGGTCTGGCCACATCGCCGTGAAGCGCTCGACGAGCCGGGGCATCGCCGCATTCATCGGTGCGTACGTTGCCCGGCCACGCACCCGACATGCCTTGCGACGGAGTACGTCAAGGAAATTGACCTCCACGGCGCCCGAGCCCGCCTGGATATTGTTCACCGTGTTTCGGGAGCGGATGTGGGAGAAGGCGATTGTCGTGTCGTCGACGACGATGAATGTACCCTTCGGCGAGACCGCCGGGCGACCGTCGGTCGTGACCGTGGCGACGCAGCCGATCGTGTTCTGCTTGATAAGGGTCGTCATCTCCGCATTCAGCATGCAGTTGTGCTCCTTAGCCCATTAGCTTGGGTTGATTCATCTCGACCTCACCCCGGACAAGTTCCGCGTTCTCGGCCCAGGAGATTTCGGGTTGTCGCGTCACGGGCGTGTATAAAACGCCGAATTCCCGATGACGAAACGATTCACCTGAAATCGCTACCGGCTCGAAAAAAGACCTTGGCAGTGAAGAAGAGGGAGGAGCCTCAGTGATCCTCAGATAGCAGGTCGATGTATCGCTGCGCCGAGTACTCGATCGCAGCGCTGCCGTCTTTAATGATCTGACGCCCGATGGAAAATCCGTAGACGCGATCAATGCGCCATTGTTTCAACGTATCGGCTATTCGCCTGACTGTAGGGGCGGACAATGGGATCCTATTCGGGTAGCTCCAAAGAAAAGTCACGCGACGTGGATCCTCGACGACCTGAAGCGTATCGCCGGTCAACAATACCCCGTCGTTGTTAGCGCCTGTCGTCCAGTAGAGCGCAGCGGCACCGGGAAAGTGGCCTCCTAGTCTAATCAAGGTCAGTTCGTGACTGAGCACGAGCGTATCGCCTTCCCAGAACTGGATCGCCGGATCCGGCCTCATCACCCATTCCCGGTCTGCTGCATGGAGATGCACGGGACAGTTGAACACCGACGCCCAGTCCTGGCACCGTGTGTAGTAGTGAGGATGGGAGATGGCGATGGCGGCAAGCCCACCCAGCCCTCTAATCAATTCGATGGTCGCGTCGTCGATTAATGCGATACAATCCCATAAAACGTTTCCAACCGATGTTCGTAGCAGAAGCGCTCGCTGTCCAATCGCAAAGTCGGGCTCCGTGTGGATCTCGAACAGGTTCGGCTCAAGCCGCCGCCAGGCGTTGACATGAGTCGCGCTCAACTCGCCGGGAGTCGTCCAGGCCTGCCCGGTTCGTGGCACATACTGCCTTTCATCATCGCATATTGGGCAGCACGCCGGCGGCGATGATGCCTCGGCGAAGGAGGTACCACACTCTTGACAGATGTGATTACGACGGCCGACCGCAGTTCCGGCGCCGTTCGACCTCCTCGGCCGCCTCTCATAACTTCTCTTCTAACGCGCCAGCATATGGAGGAACATGGCCCTTACAATCGGAGCTGCGCCCCTTACTCATCCGCCAGGTGGCACGTATAACTTTGACTTCGACCAGCTAGCGCCCGACCATATCCTCTACCTTGAAGACGTGCCCAAGCGGATCCGCGGCGTGCTTGCCAACGAAACGATTCTTGACACGCGCCGCGGGAAGATGTTGCACGAGACCGGGGAGTTCATTCAGTGGTACATCCCGCTCGAAGACGTCCGTTCCGAAGTACTGAAGCCGAGCAATAGGCGTACGAGCAACCCATACAAAGGCGATACCACTTTTTATAACGTTCGCGTTGGCGAACACGTAGAAACGAACGCCGCATGGAGCCACGAACGAGCCCCGCAAGCGTCCCCGCCACTCCGTGATTTAGTAGCATTCGATTTTGCTCGGCTGGATGCTTGGTTTGAAGAGGACGATCAGATATTCGGTCATTCGCGCGATCCGTACCACCGCTTCGACTGCCGGCATACGTCGGAACATGTCGAAGTGCATGTGGGCGGCAAGGCGATTGCCGACACACGCCGCGCGATCAAGCGTTTCGAAACGAGCATGCCGTCACGCTATTATATTCCAGTCGAGCATGTGAAACCTGACGCACTTACGCCTTCCGACACTCGTACGCTCTGCCCGTATAAGGGAGAAGCTGCATACTATAATGTCCAAGGCGGCGCACGGACATTAACGGATGGAGCCTGGCCTTGCCGGCGCCATATGGCGAAGCCATCGTCACGCTCGGTCATGTCAGCTTTTGGGGCGACGAACTCGCAGTCTACGCCGACGGAAAGCGCGTTTGATCGGACGACTCCAACGCTGGATTAAACTTTGGCCTTCCGAAATGGAGAACATCATCCCATATGCTGAAACGGCACCGAGCGCTACGTCGAGAAATCGGTGAGCGGCTTGCCACCTGGCGTTGCGGCGCGATCACGTTTTCGACCGCATCTTGCCGGCCCGGGACGCGCAAACGCCGTGCGCGTTGACAGGTGACACCAGAGCACTCATGCCTATTCACTCCCGCTTCAGGGGAGCGACGAGTTCCTTCGCCTTGGCCTTCACGAAGTTCGTCGCCAGCCCGACGTTGAGGTGCGGCTCGAACCGGCCAGGTCGGCGGGGCGGTATTTCTTGGTGGCCGGGATCGTACGCAACGAGTTCCACCGCGCAGAGGGCGGCGATGACGCTGAAGCGGCTAGACGAAGGTCAGTCCGGCGTCAAGCGCTTGCAGTTGCCGCGATCTCGTCGTCATCGGCGAACACGATCAGGTACACGTTCGGCCCTGGCCGACCTTCCACTACTCATAAGTGCTCCGCCTCGGTACCGGTGCTTATTTGCCGCGTTGCAACAGGGGGGCTACTACGGCCGTGATGGGTATTTCTAACACTGTCGGCCCTGGGCGGCGCAAGGCATCTTGTAGGGCCTGGCTCAAAGCGTGCGATGTAGTGACTCTAAAGGCGGCGCAGCCGTAGCCCGTCGCCAGAGCGACGAAGTCGAGGCCCGGCAGGTCCATGCCAGGTACGCCGGGCGTTTGCTGCTGGTCTGCAAAAGCTTTAAGAATGCCGTATTCCTGATTGCACAGTACCAGGAACACCACCGGCAGCTGCAGCTGCGCCGCCGTATACAGCGCCTGAATAGAATAATTGGTCGCGCCGTCGCCTAATATGGCCAGTACCGGCCGGCGGCGGCCGGTGTCCCGCTCGGCCAGCGCGAAGCCCACTGCCGCCGGTAGCGCCCAGCCCAGCCCGCCGCTGGCAAATAGCGAAAACGAGTGGGGTCGGGTGATGGGCACCCACTTATGGAATTCTTCGACGTTGGACGTTGACTCCAGCAGCAGCACCGCTTCGGCTGGACGGCTGGCTTGCAGGGTCGCGAATACTTCCGCCGGCGTGAGCACCGCACCAGGTGGATCAGGCAGCTTGCGCTCCACTGCGCGTTGGGGCACGGCCGGGTATTGCCCCGGGGTCACCAGCTCCAGCAGACCTTCCATCGCTAAACGGGTATCGGCCAGAAGGCTGTCACCCACGGGGGCGCGAGCCGCCTCAGCCGGGTCATCGGTGATATGCAGGAGCCGCGCCCCGGCCGGGAGGTAGTCGCCCGGCACGTAGGGGTAATAGCGGAACACGGGCGCGCCCACGACGACCACCAGATCGTGGCCCCTGAGTTGCTCGCTAAGCGGCGCGATGGCGAAGGGCAGAAATCCCTGAAACAGCGGATGCTCTTCCGAGAACGCAGCCCGTTCGCTCTCGGGTGGGGCCCAGACGGGCACATTCAACTTCTCGGCCAGCTGCCGCGCAGCGTCCCAGCCGTCGGCGCGGTCAACGGCGGCCCCTAGTACCAGTACCGGGCTTTGGGCTTGGCTGAGTTGACGGGCGAACTCCTGCAAGCGGGCCGGGTCCGGCCCCACACGCTGGCTCAGCGTCCGCACGGCGGCGATGCCAAGCGCCGGCTTCTCAAAATCGTCCATAGGCAAGGACAAGAAAGTAGGGCCGGCGGGTGGCTGCACCGCGGTTGCGTAGGCCCGCATGAACGCTGCGGGCACGTCGGCGGCCCGTGCCGGCTCATAGCTCCATTTCACCCATGGGCGCGGCGTCTCGACGGCCTGTACGTTGGTGAGGTAAGGCTCCAGCAGCACCATTTCTCGGGTTTGCTGCCCTGCTGTGATGATGAGGGGCGTTTTGTTGTAGAAGGAGCAGATCACGTTTCCCATCGCGTGGCCCACGCCCGCGAAGGTGTGCAGATTCACCAGCGCCGGCCGACCGGTAGCTTGTGCGTACCCGTCAGCCATCGCTATTACAGAGGCTTCCTGCAGGCCCAGCACATATTTGAAATCGGCCGGAAAATTTTGCAAGAAGGGCTCTTCAGTCGAACCTGGGTTCCCGAAGATGGTGGTCAGGCCTACCTGCCGCAGCAGGTCGTAGGTAGCCTCTCGGACTGAGGGCATCACGGGTTAATGTCTCCTGAGCGTGTGGAGGGGAACCGAAGATCTACTGTCGGACGAAGGATAAGGTGTCGGCGATCATCTGATCCGAGTTGGTTGCGTAGAAGCCGTGCGGATGGCCCTCGTACTCGATGAGCTGGGATCCCGGGATCATCTTATGGGCACGCCTGGCGGTCGCGTCGATCGGTGCTGGCTTGTCCTCGGTTCCGTGCACGATGAGCGTGGGCACGTTGATTGCCGGTACATCGGCTTTGAAATCGCCGAAGGTGAAGTTGTGCGCCATGGCGGTCATCGCCCTCATACCGCCCATGAGCGCGTCGTTCACCGCGGCTTCGATCACGTCGTCGCTGGCCGCGTAGGTAGCACCAAGGAGCGACTTAACGCCCTTTCCGTAGAAAGGCGGCAAAAACGTGTGTCGGAAAAACGCTGCGGCGTCCCTTTCGATTCCTGCAACGATGTCCTCGTATTCGGCAGGCGTGTGGCCTGCCGGATTATCGTCGGACTTGAGCATGCCTGGCACGACCGATGCGTAGAGCCCGATCTTGATGACGCCCTTGCCACCGTGCCGGCTCATGTAACGGGCGGCCTCGCCGCCGCCCATGGAGTAGCCGATGACCGTCACGTCGCCGGTAGCACCCGTAGCCTGCATCACATCGGCAAGGTCGTCGGAGAAGGTGTCCCAGTCATAGCCCTGCCAGGGCTGGCCCGAGCGGCCGAAACCACGTCGGTCGTAGCTAATCGCGCGGTAGCCAGCGTCGGCTAGCTTCATTGCAGTGCGGTCAAAGCTGTCCGCATTGAGCGGATAGCCATGGATGAGGATGACAGGGCGGCCGGAGCCCCACTCTTTGAGATACAGATCGGTTCCATCGCGGGTCTTTACGTAGGGCAAGTCAGTCGGTCTCCTTCGATTCGAATGGAGTGAGCGTCCCAAACCGTTCCCGTGTCAGCGAAACTAGTTCCGGGCAGACGCTTGACGATCGAGTGGTGCCTAGGCTGGTGGCAACAGTGACTGTTACCGTCGCGCCGTGTTGGTCAACAATAAGCCAAGGCGGCGCAGAGCGTCTATCGTAAGCAGTCTCGATTAATTGTCCAATCGTCCTGGCGATTTGCTGACCCGACGTCGCGCAAGCCGCGCCTCGAATTTGCTTGTCGCCGCAGCGGACGAGGTACACTGCGGCCGGCGCTTCAATGCGTCAGCGTTGCGGCTTTTCAAGAGTCGCCGCCCACCCAATCGAAAGTGAGGACGCCTAAGAACCACGCCGACGCGGCTGGTTTTGAAAACCGCCATCGGCGAAAACGTCGAGCTCGTGCGGAATGCATTGGGCTCCGAAGCGTCCCTACGATCGTCCCGGCGTCGAAATTGATATACGCGGCGCGTGTGTAGCTTTCGTTCGTTACGATGAGGCGACGTTACGGCGCGCTCATCGATGCACGACGTAGCGCAGAATGAGCGACTCGCCGAGGACCATGCCAAGTAGTCCGGCGAGGATCGTGTCCCAGGACGTGGTGTACGAGTCGAGGCTACTTAGCGACGGCTGAGATGCGATGAAGGCCGTTATCGCTCACGACTTGGAGTCCTTGAATGATTCAGATGTGATAATATTGGTGAGCGGAGTAGGCCGTTGGAGTCCTTGGGCATCGAGCCCGTCTCGAAGCATTGGTCGCTCTGCACACGAAAAATCAAACCCGAACTGAAGTTGACCCGGTTCCGTGGACGGTTTGTTGTTTGAAGTTTAGGCCGCCGCTTGCGCTCGGCGCTCAAAGTTGATCGGCGAGAGATAATCGAGCGCGGAATGGCGACGGTGCGGATTGTACCACGCCTCGATGAAGTCGAAGACGGCGGCTTCAGCCTCACGCTGCGTGCGGAAACGATGCTTGATGAGCAGTTCGCATTCGAGTGTTGCGTTGAAGCTCTCGCACATCGCGTTGTCATAGCAGTCGCCTCGCGAACCCATCGACGGCCGAATACCGGCGGCTTTGCAGCGAAGTCCGAACGTGATCGAAGTGTACTGCGATCCCTGATCGGAATGGTGAACAACGGCGAGCGGCTTGCGACGAAAGATCGCCATGTCGAGCGCGGCGATCACGAGCTCCTTGCACATGTGATTCGCCATCGCCCAGCCGACGATGCGACGGCTGAAGACGTCGAGCACGACGGCAAGATAGAGAAAGCCGCCCCATGTCGGAACGTACGTGATGTCAGCAACCCAGAGTTGATTCGGCGCGTCGGCGGTGAAACGGCGCTCTACGAGATCGGGCGCCGGTCGAGCATCACAATCGCGAATCGTCGTGACAGTGGTTTTGCGACGCGAAGCGCCTTGAAATGCTGCGATTGCGCATCAACCGAGCAACGCGTTTGGCGCCGACGCGAAGCCGTCATCGAGCAGTTCTGCGTGAATGCGCGGACGTCCATAAGTCGAACGCGATCGGTGAAAGATTGCTTCGATGCGATCACCCAGTGACGCATCTTCCAGCGCGTGCTTCGACGGCGATCGTGAAACCCACGCATAGTATCCGCTGGCCGAAACCTCGAGCACGCGGCATATTGCGCGGACGGGATATTGGGCCTGGTACGCCTTCACGAGTCCGAAGATCGCTTCGGAAGATCCGTGTTTTCCCGCGCGAACCAGGCCGCGGCTTTTGAGAGGATTTCACGTTCCAACTCAAGCTGTTTCACGCGTTTGCGCAGGCGCGCCATCTCCGTCGATTAAAGCGTGTCGACTCAGCTCACATGGACATCTCACGCTCGTGCAGGCCACTCGCTTCATGTGCGACGGCGCCGTGCTGACACGCGTGGCACGTAACCAAGAGACGAAAAAGAGTTTCCATTGTAAGGGTTGACTGTTGATCAGTCGAACTCCGTTCCATTGACGATCTCAAGCAGAGGCGGCTGTTCGTCGATAGTTGCAGCGGCGATGTAGGTCATGACTACGTTGCTAGATCGCTGCCCAGTTACCCGCTTGATGTGTTCAATTGGCACCTTCTTCTTCGCTGCGTCGGTAATAAAGCCGCGGCGTAACGAGTGACCGGCGAAGTCGCCAGAGACGCCCGCGGCCATGGCCCGACGGCGGAGGATGCGAGGAACGTCACCTGAGTCGAGACGTTTTGTCGTGAGTCTGCCGCTTAGATCGAACGTTCGGAACACCGACCCCGCGGCCCCGACGATCGTAAGCCACCGCTCGAGGGCCATGACGGCACAGAGCGCGGTCTTCAGCGGCGTCGCCGGCAGCTGCGGGACGAAGAGCTCGCGCCCCTTTTTTCTCGGGTCGTTCTTTGCGCTGGCAATCCAGACGTAGCACCCCGTCCTCGAGAACCGCAGCTGCTCGACGTCAACTGCCACGAGCTCGCTCCGCCGGAACGCCCCGGCATAGCCGAGGAGCAGCAGCGCCCGATCACGCGTCGTTTGACGACGGCATTGGCGCCGGCGCCTTGCACTCCCTCGGCAACCGCCGCCGCCATCGTCGCTATATGGCCGTAGGACGAGTAGTAGAGCACAAGCACGCTGGTCATGGGGCCGTCCTTGTCAGCTGGCGTGGAAGAGACTTCTCGTCAGAACGAATTGAAATCGTGATCGGCGCGGATCGCGCCGGTGAGGCTCCATGTTCGGCAATGACGCGTCACCGATGTAAAAGGCACTGCTGTCGCCTCGCTCGTTTCATGCAGTCGACGATAATCCAGGGCGCGGAGTTTATCGATAGCCGTCTCTCCTCATTCGTTGTCCAAACGTCCTCCATGACAAGATGTTGGCGGATGAATGCTATCATCATGGCGGATGGACGTACTGACTGACGTCGTGGAATCGGTCCGCATGACCAGCGCCGTGCATGGTCGCTGGGAGTTCTCGGCGCCGTGGGGCCTCGCTATGGACGCACGGCCGGCGCATGCCTGTTTCTACGTTTGTAGTCGGGGGACGGCATGGATCGAGATTGACGGAAGCAAGCAGCAACTCCAGGTGGCAGGCAGCGACTTCGTTCTGGTCACGAAGGGCCAGGCTCACGCGGTGAAGGACAGCGCGATTACGGCGACCTTGCCAGCGGCGTCCATCCTTGGAAAGAGCTTGACCCGCCAGCCAGGCGAAGTCTTCGAGTACGGCGGCGGAGGAGCGCGCACGACGCTTGTCAGCGGTAGCTTTGAATTTGCCGACGCGGACAATCCTTTGGTTGCGGCTCTTCCGCCCGTCATTCATGTGACGGGCGACCAGGGTCCTCCGCTGCAGTGGTTGGAGGCCAGTCTCCAGTTCATGTCCGTCGAAATGTCGGCCGGACAACTTGGGGCGGAAACGGTGGTGCGCCGGCTGGCGGACATTCTGCTCGTGCATGCTATTCGAGCGCACTTGACGCAAGGTGGCAACGGGGTCCGCGGGTGGCTCCGGGCCTTGCTGGAT
>JAABUX010009444.1_pt1 | contig 11052 bp, 8 predicted proteins | sample 5561851 | NCBI WGS metagenome assembly JAABUX01 (sample SAMN10711883, study PRJNA513361) | rock metagenome | isolation source: Antarctica rocks | place: Antarctica: Victoria Land, Richard Nunatak red sandstone | collected 2016-01-03 | reverse complement strand
ACGAGAGCTTGTGCAGTGAGGTCAGCGACTCGATCACGTGGCGGCGGTTCTGCCGGATCCCGATCGATGGCAAGGTCTCGCACCCGACGACGTTGATGAAGCTCACGACTCGCTGCGGCACCGCCGCCGTCGAGGGCTGCAACGAGGCGCTGTTGGCCAAGGCCGCGGACGCCAAACTGCTGCGGACCAACCGGCTCAGGGCCGACACCACCGTGGTCCCGGCTGATGTGGCCTACCCGACCGACTCGGGGTTGCTGGCCAAGGCGATCCGGCGGATCGCGGTCACCGGCCGTCGGATCCAGGCCACGGGTGGCGCGACCCGCACCCGGTTGCGGGACCGCAGCCGGGCGGCGGGCAAGCGGGCACACGGCATCGCCGCGAAGCTTCGGCTCCGCTCAGCTCAGGGCCGCGACGAGGCGCAGGCCACCGTGCAGCGGATCACCGGTGAGCTCGCCGAGTTGGCCGAACGCGCAGCCCACGACGCTGAGAAGCTCCTGGCGAACGCCCGGCGGGCCCTGCGCCGCGCTCAGGCCAAGGCCGAGGCACTTGCCGCAGCAGGAGCCAAGGACGCAGCCGCGGGTCGGCGGCGAGGCCGGTTGCGCCGGGCGGTCAACGACCTGACCGAGCTGCTGGAGGTGACCCGTCGGGTCGCGGACCAGACCCGGCAGCGGGTGGCCGGAACCACCCCGGCCGGGGCGACCCGCCGGGTCAGCCTGCACGACGCGGACGCCCGTCCGATCGCCAAAGGCCAGCTCGGTAAGCCGGTCCAGTTCGGCTACAAGGCCCAGGTCGTGGACAACGAGGACGGCGTCGTGCTCGACCACAACCTGGAGCAGGGCAACCCGCCGGACGCGCCGCAGCTCGCGCCGGCGGTCGAGCGGATCATCAAGCGCACCGGCCGCAAGCCACGGACCGCCACTGCCGACCGTGGCTACGGCGAGAAGAGCGTCGAGGACGCCCTGCACGACCTCGGCGTCCGGCACGTCGTGATCCCCCGCAAGGGCAAACCGGGCAAGGCCAGGCAGGTCGAGGAACACCGACCGGCGTTCCGCAAAACAGTGAAGTGGCGAACCGGCAGCGAGGGCCGGATCAGCAGCCTCAAACGCGGATACGGCTGGGATCGCACCCGCCTGGACGGCACTGAAGGAGCCCGGATCTGGACCGGACAGGGGGTCTTCGCCCACAACCTGGTCAAGATCGGGGCCCTGGCCAGCTAATCGGTCCACGGCGGGAGACCGGAATCTGCCGGTTCGGCCGCCGCCGACCCCCGATCTCAGCCCAGCGGGTTTTTCAGGTCGAAGTAGTGAGGAACATGCCCAGGAGCTCCGGACGGCGCTGCAGGACTATGCCGCCGCTGGACGAAGGATGGGTGGCGGCCGCGCCGTCAGGGCGGGTCAAGGGGCCCTCCGGGGCCGGGACGCGGTCAAGGAGACGTCCAGGACCAGTAGCGCTGCGGCACCGTCGGGTGACGTTCGGGGGTAGGCCCGAACCCAGGGCTTTGAGGTCAGCAGTCGGGGCCGGATCAGTAGCGCCGTCCGTGAGGCGTACGTCGCCGCACGCTGAGCGTGCACCGTCCGTCGCTCATTCTTGATCAGTGGTCGCCGTGGTGCCCGGCGGAGAAACGATTGCTCCAGGGAGTCGGCGACGTGGAACGCTCGGCCGGTGCTTCACCACTACCGCATCCAGCGGGATGTTTCGCCGGCCGCTTGGTTGGCCCCGCGATTGTCCACCCCGCCCTACCGCACGGTCGACGGATTGCTTCCAGCCGGGTACGCGGCGTACCTCCGCCTTCTGCACCCTGCCCGGGACGGCGGGGACAGGCTCCTTCGGTGGAGCGAAGTGGCCTCGTCGTCAGGCCGCCGCATGCACGCTCTGGTGCACTGGAACGAGTTGGTCGATGCCCACTGGCAGACCGGCCAGGAACCGCAACAGGGAACTGCCCCGCGGGAGGTACTGGGGCCGCTGGCTGAACACCTCACCAGTGCCACCGCACACCCGGATGATGTCTGGCTGTGTCTTGGGACGGTTGGGGCTGGCTGCATGGCAGCCCTTCGGTCAGCCGCTCGGCTCCAACGAGCTGATCCCGCCCGCGCTGGGCCACGAGGTTCTGGCCGCACCCCGCGTGCAGTTGCCTTGGCGTGACTACCTGCTTTTCCGCGGCTCCCTCGGCGAACTTGCCCGCGCGGGGCACTTGCCGCTGGCCAGCCACTACCCGGACTGGTTCGACCCGCAGTCCCCCAGCCTGCTGTGGCCGCAGGAGACGACTTGGAGCGTCGCCACTGAGGTCTGTCAACGGCGTCTGAAAGTGGACCTCCTGGCGGCGGTTGAAAGTGGACCCCCTCAGTCGGGTTGGTCTTTGCTGTTGGGGTTCCTGGTGCGTCCGCCGTGGTGCTGCAGCGGGGTGTGTTCGGGGGCACCGGCTTGTCGTCGGCGGTAGGCAGCCTGCCGGCAGGCGGGGCTGCAGAAGCGGCGTGGGCTGCCGGGGGTGGGGTTGTGGAACAGTCCCTCGACGCTGGTGATCGTGTTGCGGCCGCAAAGGGTGCAGGTGAACGTGGTCCGTGCCGGCGACGGGTCGGGGAAGCGGCACGCATTGCTGTCGTCCCGGCCTGCCTGGACTCGGCCGAGGTCGCGGTCTTTGAGCCGGTAGCTGTCGCCCTTGAGGGCGATGACTTCGGCCTGGTGGACCAGCCGGTCGATCATGGCGGCGGCGACGACCTCGTCGCCGAACACCTCGCCCCACCGGCCGAACGGCTTGTTGCTGGTGACGATCAGCGAGGCGCGTTCGTAGCGGGACGACACCAGCTGGAAGAACAGGTTCGCCGCCTCGGGCTCAAACGGGATGTAGCCGACCTCGTCCACGACGAGCAGCGGGTAGCGGCCCAGGCGCTTGAGTTCGTCTTGTAGCCGGCCGGTGTGGTGGGCGTCGGCCAGGCGGGTGACCCACTCGGCGGCGGTCGCGAACAGCACCCGGTGGCCGGCCTGGCAGGCCCGGATCGCCAGCCCGGTCGCCAGGTGGGTCTTGCCGGTGCCGGGCGCACCCAGGAGCAGGACGTTGTCCTTGGCGGTGACGAAGTCCAACGTGCCCAGGTGCGCGATCAGCTCGCGTTTGAGGCCGCGGGCGTGGTCGTAGTCGAAGTCCTCCAGGCTCTTGCGGCCCGGAAACCGGGCGGCCCGGATCCGTCCCTCGCCGCCGTGGCTGTCCCGGGCCGACACCTCGCGCTGCAAACAGGCCACGAGGAACTCCTCGTGCGACCAGCCCTCGGCGCGGGCCCGCTCGCCGAGCCGGCCGACCGCCTCACGCAGGGTCGGGGCCTTCAAGGCCCGGGTCAGGAAAGCGACCTGCGCGGCCAGGTCCCGGGCGGCCGTAGCAGGGGCCTTGGGGGTCATCACGCGACCCGACCTGTGTCGAGAAGGCCAAAGGCGGCGTCGTAGTCGGTGAGTTCCCGACGCTCGACGGCCTCGACCCCAGGGTCGTCGCGGCGGGGGCGCTGCCGGTCGGCGCGCATCTTGGCGGCCGGCTGCTGGTGTTCGGGGTCGGTCAGGCTCTGGTGCTTGGCCCAGCACCGCTCGTGGCGGGCCAGCTCCCGTCCGCTGTCCTGCCCACCATCGCGCCCAGCGAGGCTGACCGTGACGTGCTGCAGGTCGGCGCGGACCTCGACCATCCGGCCGACCGCGGCCGGGTGAACCGAGTAGTCGTTGCTGTCCAGCCGGACGTAGTGATCGCGGGGCAGGCGCACCGCGCTGGCCCAGCCGACCGCGGGCGGGACCGGCGGCAGGGTGAGCATCGCGGTCCGGTCAGCGTCGATCCGGTCGACCGGCCGGCAGCCCAACGCCCGGTGCTGGCGGTTGTTGGCGCGCACCAGCCACGACTCGAGCTGGCCGTTGAAGTCCGCCGGCGAGGTGAAGGTCCGGCCCGGCAGGAAACTCGTCTCCAGATAGCCGTTCGCCCGCTCGACCAGCCCCTTGGCCTCCGGGTCCGCGGGGCGGCACTGGATGATCCCGATCCCGAGCGTTCCGCGGAACCCCTCGAACTGCTCGGTCAGCTTCGGGTGGCCGCCGCGCCACGACCCGACCGCCGGCTCGTTGTCCCACACCAGCACCCGCAGGACCGCCCCGAGCCGACCGAGCAGCTGCCAGTGCCCAGCCAGCAGGTCAGGGGCCTGCCGGGACGGCAGCAGCACGGCGGACAGCCACCGCGAGTAACCCGACACCACCACCAGCACCGGTGGCCGGCCGACCTGCCCCGCCCCGAGCGGCACGTCCGCCGGCGGGAACCACAGATCGCACTGCGCCAGCTCGCCCGGCGCGTACGCCGTCCGCGACGCCGGGTCCGGCGGCAGGTACTCCGGACGCAACCGGCGCACCCGGTCCTTCAGCACCGTCAACGACCGGTCCCAGCCGATCCGCTCGGCGATCACCGGCGCCGGCATCGTCGGCCAGTCCTTCAACAGCGCCCGGATCTGCGGCTCGACCACATCGACCACCGAGCCCTTCGCCGGCCGCACATACCTCGGCGGCGCCTGCGCGGCCAGAGCTCGGCGCACCGCGTTCCGCCACACCCCGAGCCGGCGCACGATCGCCTTGATCGGCATCTCCTCTGCCCGGTGCAGCCTGCGGATCTCCGCCCAGTCCTCCACGGTCATCACTCCTCATGATCAAGGAAGGGGTCCGCTTTCAGCCGTCGGCAGGGGGTCAGTTTTCACCCGCCGTCGACAAGGTCGACCACGATTCCACTTTTGTGGCTCTTCGGAAGCGCTGATCTCGGGCCTTCTCACGGACACGCGGCTTGAGGCGTGGCGCGTGGAACCGTCCGACGTCCTGGGTGCAGTCGATTGATTGACCAACCCGCCTAACTGGACACGGGCGACGATTCTCCACCCCCTGACAGCCCGGACATGTCCCGGGACGGGCCCAGCAGGCGGTGTTGAACGCGCTCGCTGGGCAGCTGATGCGGGAGTTACCGCGGCTGGCCGGGCGCTGACGAACGCGCAGGTGCTGGCGCTGGGCTGTACCGGTGCGCGGGCGCGTTGGTGCGGCCCGGGGGGCAGTGGCTGGTGGTTCGGGCGGCGCCAGTGTGGTGGCAGCCAAGCGGTAGGCCTGTCGGGCAACCGTGGCTGGTCGTGCGTTGATGCTGGGCAGTCGCCGGCGGTGCTGGGCGCGGGCGCGAGGTCATGGCTCGAAGCGGTACCCGAGTCCGGGTTCGGTGAGCAGGTGGACCGGTGCGGCAGGTTCGGGTTCGAGTTTGCGTCGTAGCTGGGCGATGTAGACGCGCAGGTAGTTGCTCTCGGTTTGGTAGGTCGGGCCCCACACCTCCTGCAGGAGTTGCTTTTGCCCGACGAGGCGTCCGGGGGAGCGCACGAGCACCTCGAGCAGGTGCCACTCCGTGGGGGTGAGACGGACCTCGCCGTCGCCTGTGGTGACCCGGCGGGCACCGAGATCGACCGTGAAGTGCTCGGTGACGACGACAGGCACGTCGGCGTTGGCGGGGGCGCCTCGCCGTACGGCTGCGCGCAGGCGCGCGAGTAGCTCGTCCATGCCAAAAGGTTTGGTCACGTAGTCGTCCGCGCCGGCGTCCAGGGCGGCGACTTTCTCGGTCTGGTCTTCTCGGGCCGACAGGACGAGCACGGGTACGCGGGTCCAGCCGCGCAGGCCGTGCAGGACTTCGATGCCGTCCAGATCGGGCAAGCCGAGGTCAAGGACCACTACGTCGGGACGGCGGTTGCTGGCCAGTGCAAGCGCCGACGCGCCGGTCAGGGCCACGTCGACGTGGTAGCCGCGGGCCTTGAGGTTGATCGACAGCGCCCGGACGAGCGCCTGGTCGTCGTCGACCAGCAAGACGCGTGTCATGCCGGCAGGACCACTGTCATTGTCAGGCCACCACCGGGGGTGACGCTGGGGTGGAGCTCGGCGCCCATCGCCTCGAGGAACCCGCGTACCACCTGCAGGCCCAGGCCGACCCCGCCGCTGGTGCGGTCGCCGCCGAACGGTGGGGGCGCCTGGGCCATGCCTGGGCCGTGGTCGATCACCTCCAGCCGCGACGGGGCGCCGCGCACGAGCACGGCGCCCGAACCGTGCCGCAGGGCGTTGTCGATGAGGTTCGCCAGGACCCGGTCGAGCAGCCCGGCGTCGGTCAGGACGGGCGGCAGGGTGTCCGGGACGTCGACGTGGACGCGCTCGCGACCCGGCAGGCCGGTCAGGGCCCGGGCGACGACCTCGTCTAGGCCGACCAGGACGGGCCGGACCGTGAGGGCGCCGGCTTGCAGGCGTGAGGCGTCGAGCAGGTTGCTGACCAGGCTCTGGAGCCGGTCGGTGGCGTCCTCGATCGTCTCCAGGAGCTCCCCGATCTCCTCGGCGGTCCAGCTGACGTCGGTCTGCCGCAGCGACGACACGGCCGCTTTCGCGCCCGCCAGGGGGGTGCGCAGGTCGTGCCCGACGGCCGCGAGCAGCGCGGTCCTGAGACGATCGACGGCCTCGGCCTGCGCGGCCTGCTCGGCAAGGCGCCGGCCTTCCAGGGCGGTGGCTGCGGCCTCCGCGAACGCAGCGAGCACCCGTCGGTCCTGGGCGAACAACTGCGGGCCGCGGACCACCAGGGTCGCTCCGGTGCCTGCGGGCACGAGCTGTTCGGTGTCGCCCGGTGCCGGCTCGCCGACGCTTGCGTACGGCAGCGTCTGGCTGTCGGTGGTGTGCAGCATCGCGACGTAGGAGGCGTCGAAGGCGCTGCGGACCTGCTGCAGGAGCCCGGGCAGGGTGGCCTGCTCCCCCAGGGTCGAGCCGGCCACCGACGACAGGGCCTGGGCCTCGGCCGCCGCCCGGGTGGCCTCCACGGTCCGTCGGGCGGCGACGTCGACGACGGTGCTGACCGCGACGGCCACGGCCAGATACACCCCGAGCACGAGCAGGTCCTGGGGGCGCTGGACGGTGAGCTGATGGATCGGTTGGGTGAAGAAGTAGTTCAGCAGCAGCCCACCGCCGACCGCGGCCGGCCCCGCCGGGCGCAGCCCACCGACGAGCGCGACGGCGACGACAACCAGCAAGGTCAGCAGGACCGGCGTCGCGTAGCTCAGCTTTTGGCGGTGCGCGACCAGGACCGCCGTCAACAGCGGTAGCCCGCCGGCGCCCAGGGCCGCGCCTGCCCATACCCGACGGACCGGCAGGCCGCGCAGCGAACGGGAGGGCATCCGGTCAGTTTCCCAGCAAGCCCGGGCGTCACCACCGGTGCGGGCGCGCGCCGCGTATGGAACACGTCAAGGAGGGGGCCGGCGGCGTCAAGAACGCGTCAAGGCCCGGCTGGAAGGCCGAGCGCGGCGTGACGCTGGCTGCGCAGCCGCACTGGGCGGGGTGCGGCGACGGGAGGTGGACGGGCATGGCTCCAAGCTGCCAACGAGTCCGCACTTTTGCCAGCTGCGCGGTGGTGCTCGCGACGTGCCAGGCGCCGGCACTCGGGCTCGCGCTGTCGGCGGTCCGGGACGGCGGCCTGGACTACCTGCTGCTGCAGAGCCGGCTGGACCCGGGCCACGCGATGCTGCTACCCGCAGGCGCCGGTACCCCGGTGTGCGGGCTCGCCACGTTCAGCCGACTCGGGCGCCTGCACGCCCGGCACTGGGCGCTTGTCTGGGGCCCCGGAACCCCACAGCCCGCACCGGTCAGCTTCAGCTCCGGCGAGCTCAGGTTCCGCCGAGAGGCAACCAGCGCAGCTGTCGACCTCGGCCCGGTCTGGGTAGCGATGGCCGAGGGTGGATTCCACAACGCCACCGTCGACCCGGGCGGACCTACCGAGCAACGCCTCGCCCTGGCGCCGTCCTGGTGAGCACCCGTCCTGGCACGGAACGACGTCCGGTGAGCACCTCCCGGGACGTCGTCAAACGACTGTTCATCGGCCGGGCGCTTGCCAGCAACCGCCTCGGCGACACCCTGCTGTCGAAGAAGATCGCCCTGCCGGTGTTCTGCTCCGACCCGATCAGCTCGGTGGCCTACGCGACCGAACAGATCCTGCTGGTCCTGGGAGCCGCAGGCGCCGCGGCCTTCCTGGGCCTCGCGACGCCGATCGCCGCGGCGGTCGCCCTGTTGCTGGCCGTCGTGGTCGCCTCCTACCGACAGACCTGCTTCGCCTATCCCAGCGGCGGCGGGGCCTACGTCGTCAGCAAGGAGAACCTCGGCCGGACAGCCAGTCTCACCGCGGCCGCCGCGCTGCTCGTCGACTACGTGATGACGGTCGCCGTGTCCGTTGTGTCCGGGGTCGTCGCGGTGACCTCAGCGGTGCCGTCGCTCGCCGCGCACGCCGTCATACTGTCCGTCGGGTTCGTGATCCTGTTGGCCGTGGTGAACCTGCGCGGGGTGAAGGAGTCCGGCGCGGCGTTCGCCCTACCGACCTACGCCTTCGTCCTACTGACGTTCCTGCTGCTGGGAAGCGGTGTGTACCGGGCGCTGACCAGCGGCGTTCCGGACGCCCAGAGCGCACACCTGCAGCTCGTGCACACCGCCAAGGCCGGCGGCGTGTTCACGCTCCTACTGTGCCTGCGCGCGTTCGCGAGCGGCTGCACCGCACTGACCGGCGTCGAGGCCATCAGCAACGGCGTCCCGGCGTTCAAAAAGCCCAAGAGCAGCAACGCCGCCGCGACCCTGACGATCATGGGTGCTCTGGCGATCAGCATGTTCAGCGGCATCACGGCGCTGGCGATCGCGACACATGCCCGCGCCTACCCCGATGGCAACCCGTCCGTGATCAGCCAGATCGCCGAGAGCATCTGGGGACGCACCTACCTGTACTACGCGTTCCAGGCAGCGACCGCCGCGATTCTCGTGCTCGCCGCGAACACCGCCTTCAACGGCTTCCCGACCCTAGCCTCGATCCTCGCGCACGACCGGTTCCTACCCCGGCAGCTCCACAACCGCGGCGACCGGCTCGTTTTCAGCAACGGGGTTCTGCTGCTCGCCGGCATCGCCGGCGCGCTGATCATCGGGTTCAACGCCAACATCGACAAGCTGATCCAGCTCTACATCGTCGGGGTGTTCACCTCGTTCACGCTCTCCCAAAGCGGCATGGTCAGGCACTGGAACACCGAACTCGCCAGGACCGACGACGCCAAGCGCCGCTCCTTGATCCGGCGCTCACAGACCATCAACACCACCGGCGCGGTCATCACCGGCGTCGTGCTGGTCATCGTCGTCCGCTACAAATTCTTCGGCGGCGCCTACCTCGCCATCAGCGCGATGATCGTGCTGTTCTTCCTCATGCGCAGCATCCGCCGGCACTACGACAACGTGGCCGTGGAACTAGCTCCTGACGCCGCCGGGGTCGTGCTGGCCAGTCGCAACCACGCCATCGTGTTGGTCTCCAAGCTGCACAACCCCACCCTGCGGGCCCTTGCCTACGCCAAAGCCACCCGCCCAAGCCGACTCACCGCACTGACCGTCTCCCTCGACGCGGAAGACACCGACGCGCTGATCACCGAATGGGACTCCCGCGGCATCGACATCGCGCTCACAGTCATCGACTCGCCCTACCGCGAAGTCACCCGACCCGTCCTGGACTACATCAAGCGACTCAAACACGACAGCCCCCGCGACGTCGTCACCGTCTTCATCCCCGAATACGTCGTCGGCCACTGGTGGGAACAGCTCCTACACAACCAAAGCGCCCTACGGCTCAAAGGACGGCTGCTCTACCAACCCGGCGTCATGGTCACCTCCGTGCCCTACCAACTCCACTCATCAACCCAGGCGCTCACCAAGTCGCACTAGCCCCACCGCGTCATGGCGGACCCCAGGCGTCGTTGCCCACGTACTTCGCCAGGCTGATGCTGGGACCTCGGGTCCGGCGCCGCCGCGTCGCCGAAGGGCCGGGGTCCCCGGCGGCCTCCGCACCGAGGACGGAGGGGTGCGCAGGGCCAGGCGCACCGGTCGCGCGTCCACCTTGGGTGCGCGCGCTAGCCCAGCGCTAGCCCACGACCTAGGGGGCAGCAGTTCGGGTCGGTGTCGGGCTCGCTTGCAACCCGACGCCCGAGTGGACCGCCCGGGCTGCGTCTACGACCTGATTGGCCGCGGCGGCGGTGGGTGGTTCGGCGCTACGGGACGTTGCGTAGAGATGGCCCAGGGCGGCCGCCGACCGGGGCGGTCGGAGGCGGCGCAAGTGGCGTGGCTGATGACGCAGATCGGGTGGCTGTGGTCTCGATCCCCCGATAGCGCCAGCCCCAAGACCGTCAGGTGCAGGCTTGCGGGCGCCCGGGGGGCGGCGTTCACGATGGGTTGGGTAGGCCCTTACGTTGCTGTCGGAGGAGGCGCTAATGCTGCTGGGTGGGCTGGGCTGGGGCGAGATCGCGGTAGTGCTGCTGATCGCCCTGATCGTCTTGGGCCCCGAGCGCTTGCCCGAGGTGGCCGAACAAGCCGGCAAGAACCTGCGCAAGCTCCGTGTCTGGCTTAAGGCGATGACCGATGATGTCAAGGCCGAACTCGGCCCGGAAGTCGGTGACTTGGACCTGCGCTCGTTTCACCCCAGGGAGTTCCTGCGTAAGAACTTGTTCGAAGACCCCGACGAGGACACCCGCCGCGACACGGCGTTGCTTCCCGGTGAACGGGCGCCCTGGGACCCCGACACGACCTGAGCAGCCCCGGCCCCACCGACCTGCCGAACAGGTCCGTCGCCAAACCGGCTTGCTGCACTCGGCTACCTGAGGACTGCGACGCGGCCGGGTCAAGCCTGCGCGGAGCACGCCAGGTAGCCAGTGCCGCCGGAGCACGCACCCCGCACCCCGCACCCCGCACCCCTCGGACCCGTGCTCGGCGTGGGCGGGTGCACAGCCAGGAGTCGGGCGGCTATTTCAGGCTGTTGGCGACCCGGGCGATCGCTAGCCCGATGGTGACCAGGGCGATCGTGTGAGCTTCCCCTGAAACCGTGGAGACTTCTTCATGGTGGACGGGCTGTCTTGCAGGGACAAGTTCTTGCTGGGCGTGTCATCGACCTGGTCGCCGGTGAGTTCCTCGCTGAGGATGACTTCCTCACAGCTCGGGCAGGTGCCGCCGGCACCGAGGCGTTGGCAGGGCCGGTTGCAGTCG
>JAABUX010009443.1_pt1 | contig 11053 bp, 18 predicted proteins | sample 5561851 | NCBI WGS metagenome assembly JAABUX01 (sample SAMN10711883, study PRJNA513361) | rock metagenome | isolation source: Antarctica rocks | place: Antarctica: Victoria Land, Richard Nunatak red sandstone | collected 2016-01-03 | reverse complement strand
CCGGCGGGCCGGGGGTGCGGGTGGATAGCGCGATCTACGCGGGCTACCGCGTGCCGCCTTACTATGACAGCCTGATCGCCAAACTGATCGTCCACGCCGACACGCGCGAGGCGTGCCTCAAGCGGCTGTGCCGGGCGCTCAGCGAATACGTGATCGAGGGGGTGAAGACGACGTTGCCGTTGCATCAGGCGCTGCTTGGCGATGCCGAGTTCCACGCAGGGGAGTATTCGATCAAGTGGCTGGAGGCGTGGCTGGAAAAGCAGCAGTAAACTGAACGACGAAGTCCGACAATAACGTCGAGCACAGGACGGACTTCAATCAGCCCGTCGGCAACTTGCCGGTGTTGACCGCCAGTTGAGCGTTGAAGGCGCGCTTGTACGCGGGCCGCGCTTCGCCGCGGGCCACATAGGCTGCGAGATTTGGATTGTTGTCCAGGATACCCGAGGCTTTCAACCTGAGGAGCACCGACACCATCATCAGGTCGCCCGCGCTGAATGCGCCGTCGAGCCAGTCGGCATCGTCAAGGCGACGGGAAAGTTGGCCCAGCCGGTTACGGATGCGGTCTTCGACGAGAGGCATGCGCTCTGCGGACCAGGGCTTGTCGCCCTCAAGGAACCTGGCGGTTACGAGTTCGAGGATCGGCGGCTCCACCGTGCTGAGCGCGGCGAACATCCATGTGATCGCGCGCGCCCGCGCATTCGCATCGTCTGGCAACAGGCCCGCATGGCGCTGCGCAATATGGAACACGATCGCGCCCGTCTCGAACAAGCCGAGATCACCTTCTTCGTAGGTCGGGATTTGTCCGAAAGGATGAAGCGATAGATGTGCGGGTTCCTTCATCGCCTCGAACGAAACAAGACGAACCTCGTAGGGCTGGCCGACTTCTTCTAGCGCCCAGCGAACGCGCGTATCACGCGCCAATCCCTTGCCGCCATCGGGTGAGCGTTCAAAGGCAGTGATTGTGATGGTCATCGTCAGGCTCCTCCTTGGCCAAAGGGCGCGACTACACTCGCAAAGCTAGCGCGCATGTTGCCATCCGTGCTCCAGCGCGCGTGCGTCGCAGGGCGGAGTAAGCCACCTTTGACGCGCTTGGACGTTATCTGCGTGCGACCTTTCGTTGGACAACACAATCATGGAGAGATCGATGACCAAGACCATCACCCGCGCCGCGCTGTTCGCGGCCGCCACGCTGACCTTCGCTGCCGCCTCGCACGCCGCGCCGCCCGCACCCGAGTTCGTCGCCAAGGCGGGAGCGAGCGACAAATACGAGATGACTTCGAGCAAGCTCATGCTCGGATCGACCAAGAACGCGGGCATCAAGACTTACGCGAACGAGATGATCACCGATCACACCAAGAGCACCGCGATGGTGAAGGCGGCGGCGATGAAGTCCGGTCTGCATCCCAAGCCGCCCGTGCTGAACGCGCAGCAGAAGTCCGACGTCGCCGCGCTGACGTCGGCGAAGGGCACAGCGCGCGATCAGCTGTACGTGCAGCAGCAGAAGGCGTCGCACCAGGCCGCGCTCGATCTGATGCAGGACGAGGCGAAGACGGGCGACAAGCCCGCGCTGAAGTCGGCGGCGGGCAAGATCGTGCCCGTGGTGCAGCATCATATCGCGATGCTGAACGCTATGCCCACAGCGTAGGATCGGTTCGGGGCGGACCGTTCTCGGTCCGCTCCACCCTTGATCGCGCGCGTCCGGCGGGGCACGTTGGTACCCGAGCATGAGCGGCCTCGATCCCTTGCAGTTGCTGAAAGCCTATTCGGTCGGTGTCTTTCCGATTGCCGATCGGCATGACGCGCCCGATGTCTATTGGGTCGAGCCGCGCCGGCGGGGGATCCTGCCGCTCGGCAATTTCCACCTGTCGCGCAGCCTCGCCAAGACACTTCGGCAGGAGCGGTTTGCGCATACCGCCAACCGCGCGTTCCGCGATGTGATGCTGGGCTGTGCCGCGCCGTCGGCGGTACGCGGCGAGACATGGATCAATCCCGCGATCATCGATGGCTACTGTGCGCTGCACGCGCGCGGCAATGCGCACAGCCTCGAGGTGTGGAGCGGGGGCGTGCTGGTCGGCGGGTTGTACGGGGTCGAACTCGGAGGGGCGTTCTTCGGCGAGAGCATGTTCAGCCGCGCTACCGATGCGTCCAAGGCGGCGCTGGCGCACCTGATCGCTCGGCTGCGGGCGGGGGGCTATCGGCTGCTCGACACGCAGTTCCTGACGACGCACCTCGCGCAGTTCGGAGCGATCGAAATCGGGCGCGAGCCTTACCGCGCGTTGTTGTCCGACGCGATCGGGGCGCGCGGCGACTTCTTCGCCTTCGACGCTTTGCCGGATGCGGACGCGGCGTCGGGTCCCGCCGTCACCGTGTCGGGTCCGGTCTCGGGAAAGCGCATCGCACAAGCCTTGATCCAGACGTCGTAATTGGGGTCTTCGAACGCGTTCAGCGACGGCGAATGCGCGAACAGCCAGCCCGAGAACACCCGGCGGACGCCGCCCTTTTTCAGGTCCTGATCGATCTGGACGAAGCCGCCGCTTTCGGGGGTTTGTTGCCACGGCGGCGTGGTTTCGCAGGCGCGCAGACGGATGGTGAGCGCGCCGAAGCGCGCGCTGTCGCCGGGGTGGAGCGGGTACTCGCGCGCGACGCCGGTGCGCTTGTCGAGCGCGCCGATCGTGCCGACGCGCTCGTTCATGGGGGTGGGGAGTTCACCGGCGGCGATAAGGAAGAGGGCTAAAATGCCCAGCATCGTTCCCCCTCCACCCTTGAGGCACCTCCCCCACGGGGGAAGGAGCGGCTCTCCTCCCCCTGTGGGGGAGGTGGCGGGCGCAGCCCGACGGAGGGGGTCGGGCCGCGCGCTCACTTTTTCGCGGGCGCGAGTGCTCCGGCGGCGGGCGCGGGCGCCGCGGCGGCGCCGGCGGCTGGGGTGGCGGTCGATCCCGAGCGGTTCACGTACGAACCGAGCAGGCCCATCAGGTCGGTCGACCCCTGCGTGTCGGTGATCTCCGCACCGGGTTTGAGCATCGTCGTATCGCCGCCCGGCACCAGCGACACGAACGTGCCGCCGAGGATACCCTGCGAGGTGATCGCCGCCGTGCTGTCGGTCGGCAGCCTGATCGCGCTGTCCACACTAAAGCGGGCGATTGCCTGGTAGGTTTTGGGATCGAGCTTGAGGCCGGTCACCGTTCCGACCTTGAGGCCCGAGACGCGCACGTCGGTGCCCTCGCTGACTCCGGTCGCGCCGGGGAAGCGCGCGGAGAGTTCGTAGGATGCCGCGCCGACGTTGCCGCTGGTGCGCGCGTAGGCGTAGGCGACGAACCAGACCGCGACGCCGACGACGAGCAGGCCGACCAGCGCCTCGAGCCAATTGTCCTTGAGGCTGCTGCTCATGCGTCGGGGCTCCACGCTTCATAATCCCCCGTGGCGCGCGCGCGCACGCCCGAACGCGCGAGCGCGCCCGATGGCATATGTGCTTGCGGTGTGCCGGTCAGGTTGGGCATCGGCGGCTTGACCCAGCGCGGCACCACCAGCGGCTGCTGCGAGGGCGGCGGCATGTCCGCGCCGTGCATCCACAGGTGCCAGTCGGGCGGGATGTCGCTCGCGTCCGCGTAGGCGTGGTATGTGACGAACCGGCGGGGGCCGCGCGTGTAGTAGATGTTGCCGAACACATCGCGGCCAACCTCGGTTGAACCCGCGATCGTCCGCCGCGTGCCCCAGGTCGAGCCGTTCCACCAGGTGAAGATGCGCGTGAAGAAGGACATGGCGCGGGACTTAGCGTGCCGCGCCCGCGTTCGCCAGCGGCGGCGTCCACGCCACGCGGTCGCCGGGGTGGATGCCTAGACGCGCGGACTCACCCGGACCTATCTCGAGCACCGAATCGACGACGCCCTTGGACGAGATCGGCGTATCGTTGAGCGGCGGCGCCTTGGCGGCGATGCTCTCGATGCGGTGTTCGGGGGCGATGAAGATGAGATCGAGGCTGGAGACGGTGTTGTGCATCCAGAAGCTCGCCTGGCGGTTCTGCGGGAAGATCATTCCCGTGCCGCGCGGCACGTGCGGGCGGAACATCATGCCGGTGGCCTGCTGCGGCTCGGTGCTCGCATATTCGATTCGGAAATGGTGCGCGCGGCCGTCTGCGCCGGTGACGGTGAGCGGGATGACGGTCAGCCCGGTCTGCGGCTGGCCGACCGGAACCGGCTGCTTTGCAGCCGCGGGTAAGGCGACCGCCATCGCGACCGCCAGCGCGGCGATCAGTCGCCCGAGCCCTCCACGACGATCGCCATCGGGCCTTTGCTCGACGGCGCGATGCGCGCTCGCAATAGCTGGTCGGGCTCGACCGCGCTTAGCCCGGCGCGGCGCAGCGTTTCCATGTGGACGAAGATGTCCTGCGTCTCTCCGTTGCGGCATAGAAAGCCATATCCCTTCAGGCGGTTGAACCACTTGACCGACACAGGCTCGAACACGCCCGCCGCGTCAAGCAGATCGAGCGGATCGACCCTGCCCGCCGAGCGCTGCTTCGCCCCTTCGGGGTCGGGCGCGGTGACGGTGGCGAGATCAAGCGCGACGATTTTCTCGGCTTGGCGGCCGCGTTCGCGCTCGGCGATCAGGCAAGTCAGCGTCGCGCCTTCGGGGAGCGACTTGCGCCCGATTGCGCGCAGCACGCTGAAATGAACCAGGATATCGGGCGTCCCGTCCTCGGGCACGATGAAGCCGTAGCCGCGCACCGCATCGAACCATTTGATCGCGCCGCGAACGCACAGCGGCTCGTCCGCCATCGTGTCTGGCACCATCGTGTCTGGTGCCATCGTGTGTGGCATCGCGGCGGCGAGCTGTACGAACGCTCCCTCGAACACGGCTTGTTCCCCCATGCGAACGCTACCCTTAAAGCGAAACTCATTCCGGCAATGGTACATTGGTAAATTCACCGAACCAGTGGAACTATCTTCGATTGGCGGGGCGGAGTACAGGGCAAACCAATCGAATTCGATCACGATCATGGGCTGGGAGACGATAAAGATCGACGGCGCGACGATGCGATTTCAGCCTCAAGGGTGGCACTTTGCCCGCGATTTACGATGCGGCGGTGCTCGTGCTGTCTGCGCAAAGTGGGCTCGTTCGATAAAGCCACGCCGAATCGGTATGAAAGTCGGGTCGAAGCCGATGTCGGCTCGGGACGCGCGGCGTTTACGGTTATGGTTACGATGACGGACGTGATCGCGAGCGAGCGCCATTGGTTGCTCGGCGAAACCGAGGCGTCGCGGCGGGGCTCGTCACGCTCGAGGCGGACGTGGCAATTACGGACGACGGCGCGGGCACCCGCGTGGCTTACGCTGGAAACGCGAGTATAGGAGTGGGGTCGATCGGTTTGACGGACGACGGTCGAGGATGACGCGAAGGCCTATGCGGACGATTGCTTCGCGATGGTGAAGGCCGAGCTGGAAGCCGGCACCTCGATCGCTCCGGCGGGCGTTTCCGCCGCGCCTGTGGACGGCGATACGCCGATGATTGCGATCGAGACGCAGCCCGCCGCGGTCGGACCCGATGCCGCGCTCGCCGAACTGGTGCCGGTCGAGGCCACGCTCGCGACGCAGCGTCCGCGCGCCCGCGAGCGAGACGGCGTGCCGCTCGGCGTGTGGGCCGGAGCGCTCTCGGTGTCGGTGCTGATCCTGCTCGCCTGGCTCTTGCGGGGGTAGCGGGGGTTCCCCAGCATGGAGCGATGCAGGATGAACTCGGCCAGCTGATCGGGCGCGCGCGCGACTGGCGCGCGGCGGGTCACCGCATGGCGCTCGCCACGGTGGTGCGGACCTGGGGATCGTCGCCGCGTCGCGCGGGCAGCCACCTGCTGGTGCGCGACGACGGGCTGTTCGAAGGATCGGTCAGCGGGGGCTGCGTCGAGGGCGAGGTGGTGGTCGAGGCGCTCGACGTGCTTGGCCATGGTCGCGCGCGACTGATGGATTTCGGCGTGGCGGACGAGACCGCGTGGCGGGTGGGGCTGGGCTGCGGCGGGCAGGTCGCGATCCTGGTGCAGCGCGTTGACGAAGGGGGGTTCGCGTTCGCGCTGTTGGACGAACTGGCCGAGGCGCGCGCGCACGGCCGCGCGTTCTCGGTCACCTTCGATCTGGCGGGCGGTCCGGCGGTGGCGGGGGACGATCCCGCGCCGGGGCGCTTCGTGGCGCGGCACGATCCGCCCAAGCGCCTCGCGATCGTGGGCGCGGTGCATATCGCGCAGGCGCTGGCCCCGATCGCCCGCCTGGTGGGGCACGGGGTGACGATCATCGATCCACGCGGCGCGTTCGCGGCGGAGGCGCGCTTCGAGGGCGAGACGATCGATCCGCGCTGGCCCGACGAGGCGCTCGCCGAATGGAAGCCCGACGCCGCGAGCGCGGTGGTGGCGTTGACGCACGATCCCAAGCTCGACGATCCGGCTTTGGTGGCGGCCTTGGCGTCGCCTGCTTATTATGTGGCCGCGCTGGGATCGCGCAAGAACGGCGAGCGGCGGCGCGAGCGGTTGCGCGCGGGCGGCGTGGACGATGCTGCGTTGGCGCGGTTGCGCGGACCCGCCGGGCTGCCGCTGGGCGCGGAAGGCCCGGCCGAGATCGCGCTGTCGATCGCCGCCGAGATGATCGCGGCGTGGCGCGGGGTGGGGCTTCCAGTGTGGCCGCCGAAGTAGGCGCGATCCTGCTGGCGGCGGGGGCGTCGCGGCGAATGGGGGAGGCGAACAAGCTGCTTCTCGAGGTGGACGGGGTGCCGATGGTTGCGCGCGTGGCGGCAGCAATCGAAGCGGCCGGGTTGCCGATGCTGGTGGTGCTGGGATGGGAGGCGGAGTTGGTTGGGGCGGCGCTTACCTATCCTCCCCCTATTGGGGGGAGGGGTATGCGGAGCGCAGCGGAGCGAGGGAGAGGGAGAGGGAGCGATGCTGGGCAAGCGAGCGCCCGGGCGCACGTTCCCTCTCCCTGCCGCTTTGCGGCTGTCCCTCCCCCCGGTAGGGGGAGGGTAGAAGTCAGGCGGTTCGTCGTGGCTCCCAATTGGGCGGAAGGCATGGGGGCGAGCCTCGCTGCGGGAGTGCGCGCCGTGCCCGCCGACTGGACCGGCGCGCTGGTGTGCCTGGGCGATATGCCGTTCGTGAGCGCGGAGCTGTTGGTTCGCCTCGCCACCGCGCTCGATGGGCCGGACGCGGTGGCGGTCCCCGTCCACGCGGGGCGGCGCGGCAATCCGGTCGGCTGGAGCAGCGCATGGTTCCCACGCCTGGCGACGCTGGGCGGCGACGCGGGCGGGCGCGGGTTGCTGGAGGGCGCGCAGGCGATAGAGGTGCCCGCCGATGCCGCCATCCACCGCGATCTGGACACGCCGGGAGACCTGCTCGCGCGTTGAGGGTGGAACCGGCGTGCGCGCGCGGCTACGAGCGCGCGACATCAATGAAGCAGGGCACCACGATGACCATCACCCCCCAAGTCCGCGACATCCTCTCCTGGTACGCCAGCGACAATCCCGGCACGCGCGCCAGCCTCGCGCGGATGTTGAACCAGGGTAAGCTGGGCGGGACGGGCAAGATGGTGATCCTGCCGGTCGATCAGGGGTTCGAGCATGGGCCGGCGCGATCGTTCGCGATCAACCCGCCCGCCTACGATCCACGCTACCATATCGAACTCGCGGTCGAGGCGGGGCTGAACGCGTTCGCCGCACCGCTCGGCATGTTGGAGGCGGCGAGCGAGGTCGCGCCGGGGTTCCCGTTGATCCTCAAGGCCAACAGCTCGAACAGCTGGGCGACGACCAAGGACCAGGCGGTGACCGCGACGGTGGACGACGCGCTGCGCCTGGGCGCGTGCGCGATGGGGTTCACCATTTATCCGGCTTCGGACGCCTTCTTCGACCAGATCGAGGAAATCCGCGAGATCGCGCTCGAGGCGAAATCGGCGGGGCTGGCGGTGGTGATCTGGAGCTACCCGCGCGGCGGCGAGCTGAGCAAGGCGGGCGAGACCGCATTGGACGTCACCGCCTACGCCGCGCACATGGCTGCGCTGATCGGCGCGCACGTCATCAAGGTCAAGCTGCCGACCGACCATATCGAGCAGCCCGATGCCGTAGAAGCCTACAAGAACGGCGACTGGTCGACGATGCAAAAGCGCGTCGCGCATGTGGTGCAGTGTTGCTTCGCGGGGCGGCGGCTGGTGGTGTTCTCGGGCGGAGCGAGCAAGGCCGAGGATGGCATCTTCCAGGACGCGCGCGATATTTTGGCGGGCGGCGGCAACGGCTCGATCATCGGGCGCAACACTTTTCAGCGGCCGCGCGCCGAGGCGCTGGCGATGCTGCGCCAGATCATCGGCATCTACCACGGGCAGGGATAGGCGTTGGCGGACGGCTGCGCGCTGTACCTGATCTCGCCGCCTTCGCTCGGCGACGGGTTCGCGGCGACGCTGGCGGCGGCGCTGGAACCGGGGTTGGCGCGCGCGTTCCAGTTGCGGCTGAAGGGGGTGGACGACGACGCGGTGCCGCGCGCGGCGGCGGCGCTGCTGCCGGTGTGCCGCGCGGCGGGGGTAAGCTTTATCCTGAACGACCGTGCCGATCTTGCAGCGCGCGCGGGCGCGGACGGGGTGCATCTGGGGCAGGGCGATGGCTCGGTCGCGGATGCGCGCGCGTTGCTGGGGCGCGATGCCGAGATCGGGGTGACGTGCCACGCGAGCCGCCATCTGGCGATGGAAGCGGGCGAGGCGGGGGCAGACTATGTGGCGTTCGGGTCGTTCTTCGCCAGCGGGACGAAGGCGAGCGAGCACCGGCCCGAGGCGGAGATCCTGGACTGGTGGTCGAAGCTGTTCGTGCTGCCGTGCGTGGCGATCGGCGGGATCACGGCGGCGAACGCTGGGCCGCTGGTGGCGGCGGGGGCGGACTTCCTCGCAGTGAGCGCGGCGGTGTGGCGGCACCCGGGCGGTGCGGCTTCGGGGGTGCGGGCGTTCGCGGGTGTGTTGGGGTAGGCGTGGCGGTGTGCTACGGAGTGGGCGTGGAGCGCCTCATCAATCTAACAATCGAGAAGCTGCCCGAAGGCGTGTACGTTGGCACATCGGATGATGTGCAGGGCCTCGTCGTGCAGGGCGATACGATCGCGCAGGTGATCGAGTACACGCGCGAGATGGTTCCGATCATCGAGGCCGCGCGCGCCGAGTTCGGCTTTGGGAAGCCGCTTGGCGGTGTAACCCCTCCCGAGCGGTTCGAGATGCCGTTGGTGCTGGCCGCCTGAGGTGGGCCGCCCTCGGCGGGATGAGTTACCGCGAGATTGTACAGCGGCTGAAGCGGTTGGGGTTTGTTGAAAGCCGACAGGCACGGGGCAGCCACGAAGTGTGGGTCCACGCGCGCGATGGTCGGATCGTGCTGCTCGCGCGTCATGTGCGCGACATGCCCGAAGGCACGCTCCGCTCGATCCTGCGCAAGGCGGATGTCGACGTGGAGGACTTCTTGGCATAGTCGCCACCGCCAGCTAAGCCCGGTCGCAATCCCGTTCAGCGAGCGTAACCGACATGAAGATCAGCGGCGTCGAAATCCGCCCCGGCAATATCATTGAATATGAAGGCGGCATCTGGCGCGCGGTCAAGACGCAGCACACCCAGCCGGGCAAGGGTGGGGCATATATGCAGGTCGAGATGAAGAACCTGATCGACGGGCGCAAGAACAACGTCCGCTTCCGCTCGGCCGAGACGGTGGAGAAGGTGCGGCTCGACACCAAGGAGTTCCAGTTCCTCTTCGCCGAGGGTGACGCGCTGACCTTCATGGACAAGGACACCTACGATCAGGTTTCATTGCCGCGCGATCTGCTCGGCGACGCGGCGGCGTTCCTGCAGGACGGTATGGACGTATCGATGGAGTTGTACGAGGAGCGGCCGATCTCGGTGCAATTGCCCGACCAGATCGAGGCGACGGTGGTCGATGCGGACGCGGTGGTGAAGGGGCAGACGGCGTCTTCCTCCTACAAGCCCGCCGTGCTCGATAACGGCGTGCGCGTGATGGTGCCGCCCTTCATCGGCTCGGGGACGCGGATCGTGGTGGACGTGTACGCGCAGGAGTATGTGCGGCGGGCGGAGTAAGCGGCAGTTGCGCAAGGTTTTTTGTGACTTCAATGAAGGCGATAAATTCGATCGCTTCTTCGTATTGTTTGTTGATGGTGTGCCTCTGAGAGATTGTGAACCGTCTAACGGCGAACACGTCGTTCTCTATCAAGATGATGATGACTTTAAAGTCTTGGGCATTCTGAGTTTCGAGCCCATCGAGGTGCTAGGTCGTACCGAGTGGATTGCGACACCCGACTGGGACACGCTTGTGCGCACGCTGGGCGAAGAACCGCTGTCTCCCTCGACAGCGGACCCTTTGGCGCTTAGTTGAATGGGTGTGGCGAGCTTGGACACCCTCGAAATCTCGCGCGATCTTCGGACGGCGGAGTTCACGCAGCCGCAAGCTGAAGCGGTGGCTTCGGCGATCGGCCGTGCTGTTCAGGAAGGTGCTGCAACCAAGGCCGATCTCGGCGCAGTTCGCATCGAACTGAAGTCGGACCTCTCGGCGTTTCGGGCCGAGTTTAAGGCGGACCTCGCAGCGCTGCGTTCGGAGTTCAAGGCAGACCTCGCCGAGATGAAGGCTTCACTGCTCACCTGGTTTATCGGTTCGCAGGTTGCGCTCGGCGCGCTGCTCGTCGCCGCGCTCAAGCTCTAGCCAGCGCGCCACCGGCGCTAGTCATGCCCGCCCACTCCGCCCTCATCACCGTTATGGAAAAGGCCGCGCGCAAGGCCGCGCCCAAGTTGCGGCGCGACTTCAACGAGGTCGCCAACCTGCAAGTCAGTCGCAAGGGGCCGGCGGATTTCGTCAGCCAGGCGGACCGGACCGCCGAGGCGACGCTGCGCGACGAACTGCGCCGCGCGCGGCCCGATTATGGCTTCCTGATGGAGGAGGAGGGGACGATCGAGGGCAAGCCGGGGATGCCGCGCTTCGTCATCGATCCGATCGATGGGACGTCCAATTTCCTGCACGGCATCCCGCATTTCGCCATCTCGATCGCGGTCGAGGAGGCCAGGCAGAT
>JAABUX010009441.1_pt1 | contig 11053 bp, 13 predicted proteins | sample 5561851 | NCBI WGS metagenome assembly JAABUX01 (sample SAMN10711883, study PRJNA513361) | rock metagenome | isolation source: Antarctica rocks | place: Antarctica: Victoria Land, Richard Nunatak red sandstone | collected 2016-01-03 | reverse complement strand
CGAACCAAGAGGGGCGGCTCGAGACGATCGCGGTTGCCTACGGCAGCGAGCCGACGACGTGCCCTGTGCGAGCGTTGCGCGCTTGGCTCGCCGTGGCTGGGCTCGTCGAGGGGCCGCTGTTCGTCGGGCTCACGCCGCAGGGCGGGTTGCGTCGGGCAGCGCTGGGGGATCGGATGGTGGCGCACGTGGTGAAACGGCGTTGTCGGGCCGTGGGAATTGATCCGGAGCTCGTCGCTGGCCATAGTCTGCGGCGCGGCTTTGCCACGGCGGCCGCGCGGGCGAAGAAGCCAGACCGAATGATCAAGCGCCATGGCCGCTGGAAGAGCACGGCGATGCTCGAGCGTTATATCGAAGACGGCACACGCTGGGACGATAACGCATCAGCTGGGCTCGGCCTGTAAATACGAGCCACGACGTTCCCACGCCGAATAATTGGGAACAATTCCCGAGATGACTAAGCGCGCCGCTCTCGGCCTCGAATCGAACGCCCTGCGCTCGGACCGCGTCCGAGCGTCGCGACCGTCTCAAACGTGCCTGGGCGACGGACGCGACTTACGTGTGGACCGAGAATGACGGCTTGATCTACGTCAATGCCGTGCTCGATTGCGCCGATCGCGAATGCATGGGTCGCAACGTGAGCCGACGCAACGATGCCAACGAGGCTGCCTGGGCCCCCGAAGATGCGCTTCTCCGGCGTCTGGGCACATTGCCAACCGGCGAGACTGTGGGATCGGCCCCGTTATGCGGCCAGTGATTTCTGTGGCGATTGGATAGCTTCGTAGGTCGCGAGAAACTCTTCGGGTGTCATGTAATTGAGCGCGCTATGGGCATGCGTGGTGTGATAGGCATGACGCCATTCGTTTACTGCAGTTCGTGCCTCGAGTAGCGATCGAAACCAGTGCGCGTCGAGAAACTCCGTACAAACGCGAGAGTTAAAAGACTCGATGTAGGCGTTCTGTGTCGGCTTGCCGGGTTGAATGAATAGCAGCTCAACGTCGTGCTCTTCGGACCACGCTTGCATGATATTTGACGTAAGTTCTGTTCCGTTGTCGACTCGCACGTATTTCGGAAATCCGAATTCTCGCGCGACGTAAGTGTATGACGGTCCCGATATAGTGTGAGATAGAGAGCGCCATCATGACTTTCGGCGGAGGTTGTGTTTGCTAACGACTTTCCGGCACGGGAGGAATTACGATGGCCAAGCTCAGTATCTCACTCGCGGAACTCGTTAAAAAGGGGCGCAGGACGACGTCATGCGCGAACTGATCGGGCACGTCGCCGAGCGGCTCATGGAAGTTGAAGTCGAACAAGGCTCGGGGCGCGGAGTACAAATCGATTGAGCCGTCCGCGTCTCCAGAGCCGATCGCGATAACGAGAAACGCTGGGGAAATAGGTTCCTCGATGAAGCTTGCGGATTCGCATTTACGGCGCTCGCTCGACAGAGCGCTCTCGAACAGCCGTAAACGGCTAGGCTACGCCTAGGCTGTCGTTAACAGCTGATTCCACAACTTCGTCAGAGCCACTACACTACGTTCAGGGGACACGATTCGGCTGTGCGGCACGTCGATTACCGAGCGAGTTCGCCGATGAGACGCGGTTGCTCAACAATCAATGCTTCGCAAAGCGCAGCCCTCAACGGCCGAGAGAAATAATACCCTTGCCCGCGGAGACAACCCAATGCGGTGAGGGCGCGACACTGTTCGACCGTCTCGATGCCTTCTGCCGTCACGTCGATCGACAGATGCTCCGCGAGTGCGAGGATCGTCTCCACGATTTGCCGACTCGCGAGTCCGTCGCCTCCGCTGCTAACGAACGTACGGTCGATTTTCAAAACGTCGATCGGCAGCCGGTGGAGGTAAGACAGTGACGAGTAGCCCGTGCCAAAATCGTCGAGATGAACGCGCGCGCCGCGCAGACGAATCTCTTCGAGTTTGCCGCGTACGGTATCGATGTTTCCGATGATCGCGCTTTCGGTGATCTCGATGTTTAACCGCTGGGCGTCTAATTGCGATCGATCTAGCGCATCGCCGACGGAAGCGACAAAGCCAGGCGTCGCGAGTTGACGCGGAGAGACGTTGACGCTGACGGTGAGCGCGCGTGCGCTCTCATACACATGAGTCCACGCCTGGAGTTGCCGGCACGCTTCCCCGAGCACCCACTCGCCGATCGCGACGATTGCGCCCGTCGCTTCGGCGGCCTCGATGAACGCATCGGGAGCGAGAAGACCGCGCTTGGGATGCTGCCAGCGGATCAGTGCCTCAAAACCGACCATCCGACCATCTTTCAACGAAAAGATTGGTTGATACGCGAGTCGGAATTCGGCTCGCTCGAGAGCGCAGCGTAAATCCGTTTCGATCTCTTGCAACAGGATCACACGTTCGAGGAGAGCCGGGGTAAACACCGCGTAACGTTGCTTCCCCCGATCTTTCGCGTCGTACATCGCGATATCGGCGTCGCGCACGAGGTCTCCAGCCGACGTCGAACCGCCCCTCGAGATGACGATGCCAATACTCCCAGAGGCGAATACTTCGCGCCCTGCGATCGCGAACGATGCATCGAACACGTTAAGTATCCGTTCGGCGGCTGTCGTTGCGGAACGCTCGTCGTCGACACGTTCCAGCAAAAACGTGAACTCATCACCGCCGAAACGCGCGAGGGTATCGCCCGAGCGAAGACATGTTTCGAGGCGTCTCGCGAGTTCGATGAGCAGCGAGTCCCCTGCGGCGTGCCCGAGGCTGTCGTTGATGACTTTGAAGCGGTCGATATCGAGGAACAGGATGGCTGCTGTCGCATCTGGATAGCGCTGTTGCCGCGCGAGCGTTTGTTGCAATCGATCCATGAAGAGAGCGCGATTTGGCAGCTTCGTGAGATCGTCGTGAAAAGCCGCGAAGGCGAGGCGTCGCTCGACCTCCTTTCGTTCAGTCACCTCAAGTTCGAGCGCAATGCGGGCGGATTCCGAGACTTGCGCTCGTATCGTCGCAGCCTCGGTCATTTTACGGCCACTAATGTCGCGGATAATCAACATGACGACCGTCTCGCCGTCGAGTTCTGTCTTCGCCGCCGACACTTCGACCGGAAATTCCGTCCCATCCTTACGCCGATGGACCGTTTCGTAGACGACAGCGCTCCGATCGATCTCTGCAAATCGATCCTCCATCCGCCGCGGCAGTGCCGTTTCCGCCCGTAGGTTACGAAGATGCAAGCCGCGGAGTTCATCTTGCGCATAGCCATAAGCTTCCACGGCACTTGCATTCGCGTCGATGATCCGAAAATCGTTTCGACGAATGAATAGAATGATGTCGCGCGTAAACTCCGTGAGGAGTTTGTAGCGGCGAGCCTCACTCTCGCGGGCCTCGATCGTTTGCATCATCGCATACAGGCAACGGTCGAGATCCGCAATCTCATCACGGCCGGCTTCCGGTTCGAGGGCGGTGTCCCCGTCGCGAAATGAATTCGCTTTAGCGGCGAGGCGCGTAAGCCGAGTGACGATCTCGCGTCCGAACGCGAGATTCAAAAGAACGATAATACAACCCACGACGATGGCTGTCGCAAGGACGATAACGTCCCCAAGAATCCACGTCTGCCGTTGAGTTGCATTGCGGACGATGCCCAGGCGATCTTCCTCGTTCGAAAACGGTTCGATGAGGGCGATGAAGCGAGCCATGACCTCCGCGTGCATCTCATCGATCGCGAGTTCCGAACGTAATGACCGTGCAGGGGAGCGCGGACTGCGAGAAAGACGTTGCAGTGCCGTCGCATTTCGTGTCATCGCCGCGATTCGTCTTGCAAGCGCCTCTTGCGGAGGGTTGTCGGAAACGAGCAGAACGAGTGCGTCCGCTCGTAGCGGAACGTCGTGAATCGCTTGTTGCGAGACCGGGATGCGATGTTGGACGCCAATCACGCGCTCCATCGCCACGATGAGCGCATCGATTTGGAGACGCACCCGGTTGGAATGCTCTACCCACCGTGTCGTGTTTTCGGCAGAAACCTGCGTCCACGCACCGATCGCGATGAGCATGAGTAATGAGAAAATCGAGAGACTACTCAGACGTAAGAAACGCCCGCAAATATGCCTGTGTATAAAAAGTCTCCGGCGGTTTTGCGATTTGGTTTCCCTATCGGTCAACGGTCGCAAACACTTAATAGATAACCTGATGTGTGAGACGGAACGCGCGAAGATAGAGTTCGCCGATGGCGATCGGACTCAGATCATAACTTGGGAATTGAAAACCAACGGTGAGTGGCTGCCTCATTGCGATCGCACCGCTGTTCGTGCCGGGTGAATGGCGTCCATTGACGTCAAGTTTCCCGGTATTGTAAGAGCGACGCTGCGTCCCGCAAGGGACCGATGCTGTTGAAAAACGCTTGATTCGTCCTGCGGTGTAAGCAATAATCATCGCAACAAGCGACGCTGCGGAGGCCAACGCAACGCGATGATGGGTAGTCGATTACAGACGACCGCGATGTTCCAGTATTTCTGTCTTGATGATTGGGTTCCAGTGGATCATCTGCTGCGCGCCATCGATCGTCACATCGATCTTCGAGCGATCCGCGAGCAGCTGCGTCCTTTGTACAGTGAGATCGGCCGGCCGTCGATCGATCCGGAAATCTTGTTGCGCATTCTGCTGATCGGGTATCTTTACGGCATCACGAGCGAACGGCGATTGCTTGACGAAGTCGGTATGAATCTCGCGTACCGGTGGTTTACAGGCCTAGGCTTCGATCAATCGATGCCGGATCACTCGACTTTTTCTAAAAACCGGCACGGCCGCTTTCGCGACTCATCAGTCTTCCGTGATCTCTTCGAAACCATCGTGCAGCAATGCGTCAACGTCGGACTCGTGCAAGGTGAGCGGCTTTCGGTCGATGGCACGGTAATCGCGGCGGACGCCAGCAGCAAGAGCCGCGTGTCGCGCGAGCAGCTTCCTGAAGCCGCCAAAGTCTCGCGTACCCTTCGCGAGTATCTGGCCGAAGTAGAGACCGCAAATCCCACGCCATCGTCCGAAAACCAAACTCCGCCGGAGGACAGCGGCAAAATCTCGTCAAGCGATCCTGACGCGACATGGGCAACCAAGGGCGGCGTTCCCGCTCAACTCAGCTACTACGACAACTACCTCATCGACAACGAGAGTAACATCATCCTTGACGTTGAGGCGACGCCGGCGCGTTTTTCGCAGGAAGTCGCTGCGGCGCGCACGATGGTCGAGCGAGTGGAAGCAACGTTTGCTATCGAGCCCCAAAGCTTGGGCGCTGACAAAGCCTACGGCAGTGGCAAATTCCTCGCATGGTTATTAGACCGAAACATCGCGCCGCACATTCGGGTTATCGATCGGACGCGGCAAAATGCCGAATTTTTCACGCGCGACGACTTCGTCTTCGAGCCGCGATCAACGCGTATCGCTGCCCGGCCAGCAAGCTCCTGACGTACCGCGGCATCGGCCGAGCATCGAGGGTGTACACGTACAACGCTTCGCCAAAAGACTGCGCAGCATGCCCGCTCAAATCACGTTGCACGGCGGGCCGCGGTCGACGTCTCGTTGTGAACTTTGACGAACCCGCTCGCCAGCGAACTAAGGAGCTCTGCGGAACCGAAGCATACTGGCGGTCATGGCGGGAGCGCAAGAAAGTCGAGGTGCTATTCGCGGAGCTCAAAACCGTGATCAAGTTGCGCCGATTCCGCTTACGAAGACTCTGGAACGTAGCTGAACAGACGTTGATGGCAGCCACGGCGCAAAACATTCGACGATTGATCAGCTTCCTCGCTACGCCGGCCCCAGCGCCGGCGTAGCAGCCGCAGCCAACCCTGCATAGCGGCCCACCGTTTCCACCGGCTTTCGCGACGCGCTCGTCACAAAGCGACGATCGCGGCTTTTTCAACAGCATCGACCCTTTCCGGGATGATGACGAAGCGAAGATGGCATGCCTGATTCAAGCGCCTTTCGTTGCAGATAGGCGCTCTCTTATCACGTAAGAAAGAATGCGCGATGAACGAAACGGGACGCGAACGCGGCGTGTTAGGTGACTTTCACATCCAGGCAGTGATCGATCGTTTACACGACAAGGCCGAAGCTCAACGCCGCGAGCCTTCCCAAGCAGCACGAGCCCGCCGACGCCGACGAGCGCAAGCGATATTTGAGTGAACGATACGTGGCCCTCGATCGGGAGAAAGCCGAATTCTGTTACCTTCTCTGTCGCTCAATGTGCGCGCGTCATGTCGTGGAAGCCGGCACGTCATTCGGTGTCTCGACGATCTACCTCGCGACCGCGGTGCGCGACAACGGCGGCGGTACGGTCATCGCTACGGAATACGAGCAGTCGAAGGCGGAGTCGGCCAGAAGGAATTTCGCCGAGGCTGGCATCGAGGACATCGTCGATCTGCGCGAGGTGACCTACGGGACACACTGCGCACGGTCGACGTCGCCATCGACTTTATGTTGATCGACATTTGGACACCAATGGCACGCCCAGCGCTTGAACTTGTAGCGCCGCGCTTGCGCCGCGGTGCCGTAGTAATGTGCGACAACACCCTGGCTTTCGCCGAAGCCTATCGAGACTATCGCGCCTTTATTGACGATCCGGCCAACGGTTTTCATTCGGCTGTCCTTCCGTTCACGGGAGGTTTCGAGATGTCGCTCAAAGCGATGTAATAACCATCGCCGTAGCAACCCGTGGGTCTCGAAAGCGACCCTTTTCGGGAAGCATTGCGGCGCCGCGAACGCCTTCAGCAACGAGCTTGATCGCGGATTTTGCTATGCTTCGACTGCTTGCTGTTGAGATGAAATAAGCATGTCAGCGATGATGACCTCGGTTCCGGCTAACCCGGTCGAGCAAAAGAGCGTAACCGCATCGTTATCCTCACGACCGGACAACTTGCCGGTGACAATGTCGGCGAGATCTCGAATTTGTTTCCCACAATTTGAGACGATTAGAAAATGGGTGGAGTATCCGCTCAACTGCTCCGGTGAATCGGTCACAATCAGAGCCGCGACTTGAGCAATCTCTAAAGGTAGTTCGTGGCGGTCAGTCTGTTTCGGGCCGACGCTGTTTATGTGGCAGCCCCGGGCGAGCCAATCCATCTCGATAACTGGTCGTGGACTATTTGTCGCGCAGATAACGACCTCCGCGCCTTCGACGGCCGCCCGAGCGGCCTCCACTGCATTGATTCGGACACCGGTTTTCTGGGACATACGCTCAGCGAATACAGAACGGCCTTCGACGCTTCGGCTGTAAACGCGTATTTCTCTCAGCGTTGGGCGGACAGTCAGTGCAGCAAGAAGTTGCATTTCCGCTTGTCGACCCGTTCCGATAATGCCGCAAACCATTGCGTTGACTTTTGCCAGACAGTCGATTGCCACGCCACCGATTGCCCCCGTTCGCAGCGCGCCGAGTTTTTCCCCGATGATTACGCCCAACAGTGAGCCGTTAGACGGATTCCAGACTGCGACTAGCTGATTTGCTGAAGTTCCGGCAAGCTCCGGAAACGTTGTATACACGCGAAATCCTGCGCGATTCTGCTCCCCCTCAACGTTAAATAGACCGCCCACCGTAAACACAAGCGCTCCTTGATGCTCGAATGTCACCGACGAGCGAGGCGGCGCGATTAAACGCCCATCCGACTTTGCGCGCAAACAAAGTTGGATAGCCTCAACTGCTTTGGACATATCGAGAAGCCGCTCAACGTCATTGTCGTAAAGGATCGCAGGCGCTTTCATCGCTTGCCCACTTTCTGCCGCCTATCCAAAGCTTCCCACAAATGCACCGTTACGGGACCGTTCTCCGCCAAAAATGCGGTCCCGACGATATGGGTCGTTAAGACACATGCATCGCGATCCGAAGGGCTGGCTTTCGTCAAGCGCACATATGCGCCAATCCGCCGCGCTAGATTACAATGACTTGATATTAGATTCCCAAAACCGCGCTTTAGAGACGCTCTTGCGGCTATTACTAGCTGATGCGTTGGATCGTCGCAATGACGTGGGCGTTCACGGCTTGGCGGTTCTAGCGCTATGGATCGCCCATCGTCACAGTTCTCGGCATCATCATCGTGCTGCTGCACAACCCGATTTCAACAATTCACATGCGCCGCTGGGAATGGCGCCCGTACGATGTCATAACGGCGTTTGCCTCACTTGCTGCAGTCGGACTGCTGTTGTATCGATCGCGCAGCCAAAAACCCGGAATGCTAGAAGCCGCGCCGCTTTACTGATATTGGCCCGAGCACTTCATCCGGGCGAAGATCTCGCTGCCCGTGGCGATATCGCAGTTCAGAGGTACCGCTGCGAAGCCGGTACGACAATGAATTATACCGCGAGTTTAGGACCCGCGCATTGTTAAGTGCAAATAAAACACGATGAACGATAGCACGTAAAAAGTTCGAGGTGCCCCAGCCTCGCCGAAACACCCCGAACGTAGGAGCGGTCCGGCTATGAACGGCCGCGGGTACGGCGCGTCGTTGCCCGTTTTACGCAGCGCTTTTTAAGGCGCTTGATCTGGCCGCGCTCCTCGAGCGCGAGAGCAGCGACCGGATCGCCGGTCTTACGAAGGCGCTTACTCGCCTTCGTCGTTGCCTTGGAGGGCTTCCGCGATGCCACTTGGGGCTACTTCCCGCGCCCGGCGCCGTTGTGTGCCGGGCGTACGAGTTTGTAGGTCGAGCCCGGGGTCGGCGTCGGAGGGAGTGGCTCGTTGCGCACAACTGTGCGTTCGTCGCCTTTGCCACCGCGAGGACCGATGATCTGGTACTCGCCTGATTTAGGAGCCGGCGTGCCCGGCGTGAGTTTAGCCATTTTCGTCCCTTTCTGGAACCGAAGATGCTCAATCGAGAAGGGAAAATGGCGTTTTGGAATCCATCGTCTAACCATCCATAATCCCTGTCTCGACAGCTGGGCTAGAATCCCAAAAACGACCGCTTTGCGCCTTAATCTGCTTAGCGGTCGTTTTCTATATCCAGCTCATGAAGCGACGAGCGTTCGCCTCGACATCTGCATTTTATCAGGAATAAAGTCGGAAAACAACCGCAAAGTGACGCCAAATTTTGGGGAAATCCTTGACTTTTGGTTTATGATCTGGCTGAATTATTATCCCAACGGTTGGGAACGTCAGGCGCCGAGCTCGATCTCGTGTTCAAGCTCGCTCGCGCGCCGAGGAGGTCACTTTGCCAAAAACAAAGCCCCGCGCCGAGCGCGGCGGCGCTATCGTTGCTGTACCAGCGATGGCTTCCAACACCGCTCGTGCGGAATCGGTCGAAATACAGCGAGCGAGTGCTCGCGCTCACAGAACCGCTGTCGCGAAATTCGCCAAAAACGTGGAGCAACTCGTAACGCTGGTAGGCGCGCCTCTCGTCGCGTATCTCGCGGACGTGGCCGAGACGCGTTCCGTAAAGCAATGGATAGTCGGCGAGCACGCGCCGAATCCGCGTGTGCAGTCAAAGCTTCAGCTCGCGCTAATGATCGCTACCTTCTTGCATGAACAAGGAGAAGACGGGGCAATCGAAGCCTGGTTTCAAGGATTGAACCCTGCTCTAGATGACCACGCCCCCGCTGAACTCCTTCGCGAAGCCACCGCGGATGACTTTACAAAGATCGGACGCAAGGTTCTCGCCGCAGCAAGGGAGTTTGTTAACAAATAGCTGAGATAGATCAAGATTCGAACAGCGATGGACTCGTGGCGGCCACCCTGCCGCCACGAGTTTTTCGTATCGGGAAAAAACCTGATGCCTGGGCGCGCAAACCGCCGACTCGCGGGCTTCTGCGCCCAACAAACCGCTACGACGATCCTTTGGGCGTCTATCAAACAATTTACGCTGCATCAAGCGCTTACGGCGCTTTCATGGAGACGATGGCTGACTTGCGCCCGGCGCCACAAATCAAGTTGGCTTCCGTCGTCGTCGAGAACGAGCCGACCCTTCGTTCCACCCCTCCCCCCGGCCACATTACGAACTGGATCGAGGGGCGACATTTAGGCGAAGCTTCTCTCTGCGGAGAATTCGTTGATCTCGCTTCAAGCGCGTCACTCGCATATCTGCGTCATCGAATGTCCCGGTGCTTTGAAAAATATGAGATCGCCGATTTCGACCTCTCGACTCTTCTGAGTAGCAAACGCGAGATTACGCAAGAAATTTCGCGCCTGATTTTCGAGCTCGCATTTCGTGAAAAGCGGCGTTTTGCCGGAATTTGCTACCCCTCGCGGCTCGGGCACAACATTACGTGCTGGGCAATCTTCGATGAGGATGGCACCGCCTGTATCGTTGAGAAAAAATCCGCGCCCGTTCATTCCGCTGATCCCGAACTGCTGAGATCACTCACCGATTCCCGCATTTCGTTAGGCCGGCCGAAGCCGCGAGTTAAACTTAAGCAAGTACCGTCCCGCCTTACTTAATGGGCAGTGTCCCGATCCAACCGATGGACAGCCGATGACATCTCAAAACGGCTAAACTGTCGACGCATCAGATTTCTTCTTCATCGATGTTGCCGTCGGCATCGCTAACGTGAAAAACGCGCTCGTTTTTAGCGCGGTCACCCCAATACACCGAAACCATCCGACCGACGAGCTCGGCGAACGCATCAATCCACGGCACGCAAAGAACGCGCCCGAGCGACCGTTCAAGCCGCGCGTAACGCTTGCCGTTCACATCGACCGCTCCGAGCAAGAGCGAACGCGAATAGTCCGTGTCGACGGAGCCCATCGCGTGCGTAACGCCATAGTGTTCGTCGAGTGCGGTCAGCGCCGAGGCGACGGCTGCCTTCGCGTGCTCGGCTTCATCGCGCTCCCCCTCCAATCGCTCTTCCTCGGCGATGAAGAGATCCGTCGCTTCCGGCATGTCTCGTGTCATCGTCGCTATCACTTGCACGCCGATGTGGACCGTCTTCATGCGCTCGTCGTATTGCGCGGATTGCGTCTTTGCGTCGGCGATGCGCGCGGCGAGTTTGCTTCGTCGATCGAGGAAGTCGCGGTATTCGCGGTCGTAGGCGGCTTGTTTGAAAAGCGCGCCGATTCCGGTCGGTGCCTCCGGAACGTTGCGGTCGTGGGTGGCGAGGCGCGATTCGGCGTCACGTAC
>JAABUX010009440.1_pt1 | contig 11054 bp, 9 predicted proteins | sample 5561851 | NCBI WGS metagenome assembly JAABUX01 (sample SAMN10711883, study PRJNA513361) | rock metagenome | isolation source: Antarctica rocks | place: Antarctica: Victoria Land, Richard Nunatak red sandstone | collected 2016-01-03 | reverse complement strand
CGGCTCGATGACATCGAAAGGGAACTGGGAACGCAGTTGGTGTTCGAGCGCGATCTCGAGCGACTCGCCCTGAGCCTGCTGGGAGCTCTGCTCTGCCTTTCGTTGCAGGCTGGTGATCTGGTCGCGCAGCTGGGTGATCGTGTTGTCGCGATCCTGCACCTTGAGGTCGAGTCCGGCCTGCGCTTCGGCAAGAGCCTTGGCACGAGCTTCAGCCAGTCCGGCTGTGATGCCTTTCTGGAAGTCGAGCGTGAGCTCTCGCTCCTTATCTTCGAGCAACTGTTCCTTCTTCAGCAGATCGGCTTCCGATGCCTGAGCTGCCGTCAACTTTTGCGTCAGTGCCTGGATGCGTTCGCTTTGGGACTTCGCCGCCTCTCGTTGAGTTCTAAGCTCGTCCTCCACCCGTTGCCGCGCACGAACGGACTCCTGTTCAGTGATCGCCTTGCGCTCGGTGACGAGTTGCTTCTGCACGCCATCCTGTACGGCTCTGGCCATCTCCTGTTGCTGCTTCCGGGCAGTGGCTTCGAGCTCTGCGGCCTTCCGTTCGTTCGCTTCCTGCTGGGCACTGACCGCCTGCTTCTCGGCGGCAAAGGCATTAGCCTGGGCACTGAGCCGCTGCTCATACTGAGTTCGTGTAGCGGCGACCAGCGGTGCGGCAAGGGACTCGGTGAGTGCAATGGAAGCGCCGCATTTGGGGCAGCTCAGCGATGGTTCGACGTTCAAGGATGCGTGACTTGCCTCATCGCCAGTGTAGTAGTTTGCGGCACACGGGAGCGCATGGTGGCGCACACTAAACATGCGCGGTCGTGCATATTGACGCACTCGTTCGCGGGCAACGGCGAAGTCCAAAGACTCGCTGCTTTGCAGCGGAAGAAGGTTTGACACGTCACCAGGGATCCCAGCCGAACAAGCACCGGAGACCGTGCCCACTCCAGAGACTGCCGAGCCTCCTCAGTGATCGAGGACGGATCGGCCTCATTTCCTGCACTTATACTGATCCAGTGCGGCGCTTGCTTCAGCTCGGGCTTCTTCTGCTTATGGTTGCGACCTTCGTTGCGCCCATAGCAGAGTGCTTCGACCGGTGGGACGCACCGGGCTTAGGCAACGACACAGAGTTCGCTCTCTTCCTTTTCGTCTTTCTGATGTGCCTCGTGCTGGTAGTTGCTATGCTCGTGGCCTCGAGAGCTTTGAAGATGCGGTTTGTTTCCCGCCTCGTTCCCATACGCGTGGCTTGTCTTCTCGAGAGCTTGGTTTGGGTTATGCCGTCGCCTGTCCCGCCTCACCGTTCCCCGCCTCTCCGAATCTGATCCGCTCCTGAAACGTGCATCCCAGCGCGGCGCGCCTTCCTGCGTCTGCGAACCGTTCCGTGCCATAGCACGGGCTGCTATTTCTGCACATCAGGAGTGATCCATTTTGTCGTCAAAGTCACTTTACTGCGTCTGCGGCGTTGTTTGTCTCGCTGCTGCTCCAAGCCTCTACTCACTCGCTCAGGCAGGACAACCGGGAGCAGTTGGCGGAACCGTCACGGCTTCCGACCGCTCCCCCGTTGCTTCCGCTGCCATTCTGCTTACCGGTCCAGATGGCCTTGCCCGCCAGGTCTCAACCGGTCCGGACGGGAGCTTCACGATTCGCGCTCTCCCGAGCGGAAGCAATTACAACGTGAGCGTCACCGCGTCCGGCTACACGCCGGCCGAGCAGCCAGGCATCAGCGTTGCCGTGGGACGCACGACGCAGCTCACTCTAACGCTCTTGCTGCGAGGCGCGAATGAGACGGTGAACGTCACCGCGCAGCACTCTCCGCTCGACACCAATCAGACTTCATCGGTCGTCAACATCGACCGCGACCGAGTAGAGGAGCTGCCGATCCCGAGCCGGAACTATCTGTCCTTCGTCCAGCTCTCACCGCAAGCCGCGCCCGCCAACCCTATACTGTCGCAGAACACGCTTACACAAGGGGGAGGCACGCTCGCTTTCAGCTTCGGCGGCATAAGGCCAGGTAGTAACTCCGTAAGGATCGATGGGGTGGATGACGACGACGAGTTCAGCGGGTCGAGTCGCACGCAGCTTTCGCCGGAAGCAATCAACGATTTTCAGATCGTCAACCACGGCTTTCGAGCGCAATCGGGTGGGGCGGCGGGCGGTGCGGTGGACGTGCAGACACGGGCGGGGCTCGATACCGCCCATGGAGACGCTTTCGTCTTCGCTCAGAATGGTGCCGTGAACGGACGCCGCCATTGGGCATTTATCCGAGCAAGCCGGACGAAAGTAGATTCCGCGCGGGCATCGCGCTCGGAGCGGCTTTGCAGCCGGACCGGACCTTCGTCTACATCGCCGCAGAACAGGAGCTGGCGCGAGGGGAGGACGCAAACGATCTTAGACCCGCAACGGCCGCGATAATCAACACCGCGCTTCACCAGACTGGAACGCTGAATGGCTTCAGCCTGAGCAGCGGGTTCTTTCCGACGACTGACCAGGAGACGGAGCTATCCGGGCGGCTGGATCGAGTGCTCACTCCGCAGCAAAACCTCATGGTGCGGTATGCCTTTACCAACTCGCGCAACGTGAACGACGCTTTCCATGCAGACGAGCTGACCGACCGAAGCGCGCGGGGTTCTTCTTTCGTCGCCGACAACAGCGTGAATGCCACACTATCAACGACGCTCGGGGATTCACGCGTGAACAGCCTGCGCTTCGAGCTTTCGCAACGCCGAGCCGTTGAGCGCACCGAGAGCCCGAGCACTCCGGGGGTGCTCATCCCAGGCGTCGCCCTCTTTGGCACACCGTTCGAAGGCAACAGCCGCCGCTTCGAGACGCACGTCGATGGGGAAGATTCGTTCCTCTTCCAGCGTTGGCATCATCTTCTCCAGGCAGGCATCGGGGTGGAACACGTTGCCCTCCGAGCTCAAGTGCTCGACGGCTTCAGCGGGCTCTTCGTCTTTCCCTCAGTACCGGCGCTTCAGGCGGGCAACGCCAATTTCTTTACTCGCTCTTTTGGCAGTCCCACCACAAACTTTGCCGAAAGCCGGGTGAGTGCCTTCATCCAGGATCATTGGCAGGCCAGTCGCTCTCTCACCTTCGATTACGGGTTGCGCTACGAGATCAACCGTCTGCCTTCGCCTCTTCCGACCACCGGCATCGACTTCAGTCCACGGCTCGGATTCGCCTGGACGGCGCGGCCAACGCTCGTGGTGCGCGGCGGCTTCGGCCTCTTCTATGACCGGTATCTACTTTCGAGTCTCAACCAGTTCGATGGCGTCCACGCCTCCGCGCAGATCGTCGAAGGCGCGGCGGCTGCTTCGCTGTACCGCAGCGGTTCTATCCCCTCAGCGCCGCTGCCCGGCGTCGCGCCGAGCATCTGGAGAGCCGACCCTCGCCTCATCAACCCCTACAGCGAGGTGGGTTCGCTGAGCGTCGAACAGGCGCTCCCGCTCCAGACCACGCTGACAGCCGAATACCAATTCGTGCATGGCGTTCATCTAGGACGCACGATCAACAGCAATCTCTTGCCCCCCGTGGTGCTGACCACCGGTAACGCCGCCCCTCTGGGCATCCCTTCGCCCGCGGCCCAGCAACTCGGCAGATCAGTCTTTACCTCCGCGCGCGTCGATCCTGCTTATGATGCCGTGAACCGTTTCTCCACCACGGCGGGATCGAACTTCAATGGAGCCACGGTCACGCTCAATCGCCAGTTCCAGGACGACTTCGAGCTGCTGGCAGGCTACACCTACTCGAAGACCATCGACGATGCTTCCTCCGACCTTGAGCAGCCGCAGAACCCCTTCGACGCTGGCGCGGAAAGAACCCTGTCGCTGTTGGACCAGCGTCATCGCTTTACACTGAGTGGCTTATGGCTGATCGGCCCCGACCTTGGCGATCCGGCCGACGCCGCACGAAACGCCAACCCCGGACCGCTCATGCGCCTTCTCAATGGTCTGGAATTCGCGCCTATCTTCCAGATATCGAGCGGCTTCAGGGCCAACCCGCTCACCGGCCTGGACAGCGATCAAGAGCACGTCTACCCGTTCACGGTGCGGCCGACGACCTACGGCCGCAACTCGCTTTCGACAAGTCCGAACATCAACCTCGACCTGCGCGTGCTCAAGATGGTGCCAGTCGCAAAAGGGCATCTGGACATCGTTGCCGAGAGTTTCAACCTCCTGAACCATCGCAACGTGTCACTTCTCAATACGGCATTCGGTTTAGATAGTCAGCCAGGCCGCGGCTTTGGCACTCCTATCGGCACCGCTGCGCCTCGACGCCTGCAATTCTCGCTCGACTACGAATTCTGAGCAGACCTCGAACCCTTCAAGAAGGGCGGCTCGGGGGCCCAAGCCCAAGCCGCACAATCCACCAGAGATTCCGGCCGAACAAGCGCCCGCAGCAGTGCCCACTCCAAAGTCTGCCGAGCCCCCTCAGTGATCGCGGACGGGTCGCGGACGCCTTTATTCTTCGTGAGAGAGCTTGCCTCCATCCGGGCCGACTTGTATCTCGCCCTTTTTGGTACCCTTAAGCGTTGCGGCTTCGTATGCGACGAGTTTGTTCTGCTTGGTAAGCGATTCAACCTTCGTGATCCTCGCGCCCCCCGCTTTTGTTGTCAGCTCTGCCTGCACTTTCGCCGGCAATGATGAGAAAGCAACCTCTTCCTCGATCTCATTCAGCGTTCCATCTTCTGCGATCTGAATGTCCTTGGAATGACCGTCTACCATCATTTCGGCCTCATAGACTGTTTTCCCGTGCTCCCGCTCCATGGAATAGCCTTTGATGGTTGCCCCTTTGGATTGTTCCTGAACGGTCTTTTGGATGGCAGGCGGTAGATTGGACTGATCAATTTTCTTCTCTTGCGCCACTGCGACAAGAGTGGAGGCGAGGAAGACTGCTGCGAGAGTGGCATGTTGGTTCATGAGTGGTTCTCCGATCGCGTAAAAGGACGCTGAAAGTACCGTTGCAAATGCCCGCTTAAATTCTGGTTAACGCCAGTTCTAGCCAGCCTTATGTCAGACTCCCCCACGTTAACCGCCTCTTAATGCAGAGGAGCGTAACCGTCAGAGAGCGACAAGGGGCTTCGTTGAGAATTCTTGTGATTGAAGATGAGAAACGCTTGGCTCACAATATCGCTCGTAGTTTGCGCGAAGCTTGTGGCTACGCAGTCGATGTCGCGCTCGACGGCGACGAAGGCTTGTACATGGCGTCATCGGCTCCCTACGATGCCCTATGTCTCGATCTCATGCTCCCTGGCTTGTCCGGTCTGGAGGTATTGCGACGGCTGCGCGGCTCGATGCTGCGAACGCCTGTCCTGGTACTGACTGCACGCGATGAGACAGCATCCGTCGTTACGCTGCTAAATCAAGGCGCAGATGACTATCTGGCGAAGCCGTTCGACTTGGAAGAGCTAAAAGCGCGCCTCCAGGCTCTGATCCGGCGTAGCCAGGGCCATGCTGACTCAACACTGACCATTGGGGATCTGGAGATGGACGTGTCCCGGGCCGTCGTTCGCCGGGCTGGCACCGTGCTGTCGCTCTCTCCCATGGAGTACCGCGTCCTCGAATACCTGATGCATCGTCCCGGCATCGTTGTCACGAAAGGGAACCTACTGGAGCATCTGTACGACTTCAACTGGGAGAAGTTCAGCAACGTAGTTGAGGTCTACATTTCGGGGCTAAGAAAAAAGATCGACGCGGACCGCGAGACGAAACTGATCCATACGTTGCGGGGTCATGGCTATGTCTTGCGCGTGGGCGTTCCGGAATGATCTCCACTTCCATTCGCGCAAGGCTGCTAGCGAGCGTCGCGGCGATCCAGATCATCGGTGCAGGTGTTGCGACCTATTTGGTGGTTGAACACGAACGCCATCAATCCTACGTTGCTTTTGACGCAAGCCTGGGAGAGCAGGCGGCGGTTCTGCGTTCCCTCGTGGAAGCTCCCGAAGAAGCAAACGATGCCATCGTCTTTCACAAGGAGTTTATGGCTCTCCCGAAAGACGACCGCTTCCTCTTAACCGACGCAAAAGGCGAGAAGATCGACGGGTCTGAAGGTTGGCAAGCGCCCAGGCTTTTGCCGTTAGCACCCCGTAGCGTCGTGAGTCTTCAGGTAGGGGGCATACAGTACAGGGCGCTCCTCTTGCAGAAGCTTCCCGTCGTCGATCCAGAAGCTGAGCCCACCCCAAGCTCCCCGACCCTCAATCTGCTCTATGCTGCACCGACCGCTCCGGTTGAAGCTCATATTGATCGAGTGAAGATCCAATCGATCATGGCCTGTCTTGCACTCCTTGCAGCTTCTACCGCAATCAGCGCCTGGGCGCTCACAAGGGCTCTTCGACCTCTGCGAAACCTAGCAACTGGGGCAGAGAGAATCGACGTAGGGCAATGGAAGTTATCAGAACTTGACGAGAGCAGGAGATTCTCAGAGTTGAAGCCGCTTGCGGATGCCCTTGCCGGACTCGTCGACCGACTCCACGCGGCGTTTGATCGAGAACGCCAATTTTTTTGTGATGCCGCTCACGAGATGAAGTCCTCTGTTGCCATTGTGCGGTCAACCCTGCAGTTCGCGCTGCAGACAAAAAGAAGTGCGGCGGACTACCAAATGGAGTTGCAGGACGCCCTCGTGGACACCGAACGACTACAGGATCTCGTAGCCGGTATGCTTGATCTGGCCCGTATCGAGTCAATTGCTTCCGTGAGTGTGCTCGCAGTGAACCTTCCGCAACAGAAGTGCACGCTGACGTGCAACGGGCCATCGATCGACTTCGACCATTGGCCGTTGAGAGGAATATTCGAGTAGAGATGGATTCTGACCGGAAGGAAGCATGGGTCCGGATGCCTGAAGAAGATCTCCTCACCGTACTTTCGAATCTGGTTGAGAACGCGATCCTCTATAGTGACCGAGGAAAGCCGGTCAGCATTACCGTCCGGACTGGCACGGACGGTTGCCAGATCAGCGTGAGTGACCAAGGTTGCGGAGTGTCTCAATCGGCACTTCCCCACATCTTCGATCGGTTCTACCGGTGCGATTCGTCCCGCGCCCGAGCGACTGGTGGAATCGGTCTGGGCCTGTCGATCACCAAAGCACTGGTCGTAAGAGCGGGTGGAACCATCTCGGTCCGGAGCGAACAGGGTAAAGGCAGTGTGTTCACAGTCATCCTAGCCCGGCCTTTAAGCCAGACTTAATAAGCTTCTCTGTACGACTTCAGTATGGGTCTTCTTTCGAATCTGCGCCTATCGAGGCCGCTTTTTCTTCCGTTCTTCTTTTTGGCTTTTGCGTTCAACGATGCGGCGTTTGCGCAGAATGTTGTCCTGCCCGCCGGAACCGCCGCTCGTGCGCAGTTGGTTAGAAGCTCGTCCGTTCACAACGGGCAAAGTCTTTCCGCAAAGCTTATGGACCCGATCTATCAAGGAGACAAGCTCGTATTGCCAGCGGGTACGTTGCTGCAGGGCACCATCGTTGATCTGACTGCTGACAGGAAGAGGAGACTCCGTGCGCGGTTCAATGGCGACTTCACTCCATTTCATCAATCCCATGTGCGGTTCCACTCCATAATATTGCCCTCGGGAGAAGCAGTTCCTTTCGAAACGACTGAAGAGAGAGGGGCGGTAGTCGTGCGGCTCGCGTCCCCGCAAACGTCCGGGAAGGGCGGATCGCACTTGAGGCAGGCGTGGACTGTGGCTAAAGACGACGCAAAGCGAGCCACAGAGGTCTTTACTGCTCCCGACAAGGGCGAGCGACTGCAACGGTTCGTTTACAGCCAGCTGCCCTACCATCCGGAAAAGCTTTATAAAGGCGTCTCCTATGCCTTCGAATTCGCCCGCCCCGTCGAGTTTCCGATACAGCCAGGCTTGGCTGTTCCGCCAAACCAGCCAAAGGATGGAACCCAGAGCAACCTGCGCGCTTACCTAAAAACGCCCATCAGTTCACGAGAGACGAAAGTTGGGACGGCCATCGAGGCGGTAGTCGCAGAGCCATACTTTGATCCCTCGCGGGAGCTAACGATACCCCAAGGGGCAACTTTACTCGGAGCGGTGACGCAGGCGAAGCCAGCTCGGTGGTTCGGACGTAGCGGGAAGTTGCGCTTTGCTTTCAAGGAAGTTCGCTTGCCCGAAGGTCAGGCGCAAGCCATACAAGGCACTCCTTCCGCCGTTAGCGCCGAGAAGACACAGGAGCTAACGATGGATGCTGAAGGAGGAGTCAAATCGGCTCCCAAGGACCGGTTCATTCGTCCTTTACTGCTGGCCTATCTCGCAAGCTACGCCTCGGAAGGAGATGGTGGGAACAGTCTTGGCGGCGATGCGGTGGCCTCAAACAGTTTTGGCCTGGTCGGACGGATAGCCGGAATAGCAGGCGGCTCTCCGAACCTTGCTCTGGGAATCGGCTACTATGCCGTGGCAACGAGCAGCTACGACAGTTTCATCGCCAAAGGTCCGGATGTTGCCTTTCCCCGCAATACGCGCCTGGAGATTCAGTTGCAATCCGCGAAGGCCCCATCACAGGGAACCGTGTCGCGCACGTCGCTAAGCGTGAAATCTCCGAAAGACTGAGCGAAGGTATATGACTATGACTTCCTTATTCCCGCAATCCGCCTTGCTGATTGCAAGGACGCCCCCTTTTCGCTTGTTCCTCTTCGCGAGTATTGCTTTGGCTATGTGCATCAGCGCTAACGCGCAGCCTGCGTTAAATAACCAGCAGACATCGATGGCAGACGGACCTCAACCCCACTCACAGCATCAAGAGGCCGTCACTCTCCATCGAACCTCCGTCCCAACAGGCCCTCTTTTGGGCGAGCTTCCGGATGCTCCGAGAGTGGGCATACAGGCGAGTACGATGGGGGCTCAACAGAGTCCTGCGCCAGCCACGGGAAGCATTTCTGGAATAGCGCTCGATCTGAACGCCGGAGCGGCAAATGGTCAAACGGATCAAGCGGAGGGCACAGCGCAGGTTACCGGAGTTGTTTCCGATGCACAGGGCGACGGCGTGTCCGGTGCGCAGATAACCTTGACCTCACCGGGCAACCTGGGGCGCGAGAGGAAGACCGCCGCCGCCAGCGACGGGCGCTTCACCTTTACGGAGCTTCCCGCCGGCAAGCTTCGACTCGTCGTCACAGCGGCCGGATTTGGAACCTATACCTCTTCTGAGTTTCTCGTGAAATCCGGCGAGACAGTCCAGACGCCGAAGATCACTCTGAACGTTACCACCGCTTCATCCGTGAATGTCTTCGCGACTGCCGATCAGATCGCCGAGGCACAGGTGGAGGAACAAGAGAAGCAGCGCGTCTTCGGCGTATTTCAGAATTTCTATACCAGCTACATCTGGAAGGCGGAACCGATGTCCGCAAAACAAAAGTACAAGCTGGCGTTCCACACGATTGTGGACCCCACGACCTTTGTCGTGCTTGCCGGAGTGGCGGGCGCGGAACACTATAACGGCACCTATCCTGGATATGGGCCCGGAATCGGGGGGTATGGCAAACGCTATGGCGCAGCCCTGGCGGACTCGGTTTCCGGTCGAATCATCGGAAGCGCAGTCCTGCCGTCCCTGTTTCATCAAGATCCCCGCTACTTCTACCAGGGCTCGGGTGGCATCCGCTCGCGAAGTTGGCATGCGTTGAGCTCCGCGGTGGTAACCCGCGGAGATAACGGGAGGCTGCAACCCAACTATTCCCACCTACTCGGCAACCTTGCGGCGGGCGGCATAGCGAACGCATATCATCCCGAATCCAGCCGAGGACTGGGACTCACCTTTCAAACCCTCGGTATAACGACAGGCGCAAACGCAATAGGGAATCTCTTCAGAGAATTCGTCCTGCGAGGCCTGGAGCCATCGGTCCCAGGGTTTGCGAATGGCAAAAAGGATTCTACCTTCATGCCGAGCCACCCATAACTTCTTTATAACGGGTCAGACCGTGACCTTTGGCTTATGAAGCCGACGGTTTGTTTGATAATTGCGTTGTTTGGCGCAGCATCGTGGCGATCCAGCGACGAGATGCTTCGCCATAAGCAGACATAGGCAATGTGGCACGGAGGCAATTGAATGAGTGACGCAGTACGGGAAGAAGCCTGTGCAGCCGCGCCTGTCCCTACAACCATGTCTGCTGAGTTGGACGGGTATGAATGGGCACGTAATACCGTTGGCGAGTCTGGCGGTGCCGTCTATCGTTTGCACGGCAAGCCATATGCCCCGAACTTGTTTCTGAAGCACGGCAGAGATGCCGTTGCCGACGATGTAACTGACGAAATGGTGAGGCTCCGCTGGTTGGCGAATCACATGCCTGTACCTATGGTCGCGCACTTTGTCCGCACGCCGGATGAAGCGTGGCTGCTGATGACGGCAATGCGGGGGAAAACGGCTTATCAGGTGCTGGAATCAAGCCCCGACGCGGGTCCCAATGTCGTTGATGCGCTGGTAATATTCCTGCGCCGACTGCACGCGATCCCGGTGAACGCCTGCCCTTTCAACAGCGATCACGCATTCCGGCTCACCCGTGCACGGGCGCGAATCAACGCAGGGCTGATCGAGGTCGATGACTTCGATGAAGAGCGGGAGGGTTGGACAGCCGAACAGGTTTGGGAGGAAATGCATACGCTGCTGCCGCTCTCGCCGGATCCGGTCGTAACGCATGGTGACTTCTCGCTCGATAATCTCCTGATCCATGAGGGTGAGGTAGTTGGCTGCATCGACGTTGGCCGGGTTGGTATTGCGGATCGCTACCAAGACCTTGCCATACTCTGGAATTGCCTGGGCGAGTTTGATCCGTCGCTACAGGAAAGCCTTTTCCATCAATATGGGATCGTTGATCCCGACCTACGCAAGCTGCAATTCACTTGTTTTTGGACGAGCTTTTCTGAAACGCCGGCGATAGCCGCTCACACCACCGGCATGCCAAAGGCCGCCTGACCGGAGTCCACCCATCTATTCCTAGCGAGCTCCGGCACTTCTATTGGACAGTGAACCACACCTCTTACCACGCATGATAATCCGGCACGGCCGCGCTGCGGCCACACCTGAGGATGAGAAGGCCAGCCTTGACGAAAGGCGATGGTCCGAGGAGACTTCAGTGGCGCACAGGTACA
>JAABUX010009437.1_pt1 | contig 11055 bp, 7 predicted proteins | sample 5561851 | NCBI WGS metagenome assembly JAABUX01 (sample SAMN10711883, study PRJNA513361) | rock metagenome | isolation source: Antarctica rocks | place: Antarctica: Victoria Land, Richard Nunatak red sandstone | collected 2016-01-03 | reverse complement strand
AAGCGCCCTCTGCACGGAACCCAGCGCGCGGATCGGCGCACCTTCTGTGGGATTTTGTGCAGGGTAGCGCAGGTACTGTGGGACAACCTGCGCACTATCTGTGGGATTTGACCGTCGTCCACGCCTGAGATCGGCGCAACAACTTTGGGATCTTACACCGGGAGCAGTCCGGATGAGACAAGCCAGGACAGGTAAAGCTAAACGGCCAGGACAGATGCACTCTGCCCTGCTGACCGGTCCGGCGTTCGGCGTCTTTCGCGACGTCGCGGCATGCTCGGTGCGCTGCATGTGATGACCGACTACGCCGGCGAGGAATCGTGTGCGCCGACGTCGCGCTCGCGCAGCGCTGCCCGCGCGGCGGCCCTGATTGGATCGTGATCACGGTGATCGACCGGCGCCATGGGCGTGTTGATGGCGATCCGCAGCGTGTCCGCGGCCTCGTACAGCTGCACCGTCCGCTCCGGCTCTCCGCGCAAGAACAGCGTGGCCGCCATGCCTTCCAGACATGTGGCCGTGCCCAACGTGTTCCCGACCGCCTGGCAGAACGGCATGGCCTCCTCGTACAGGGCCAGCGCGCGCGTCTCGTCGCCTTGTTGGCGTGCCACATGAGCCAGGTCGGCCAGGCCCCACCCCAGCCCCATCTTGTCTCCCAGCGCCCGTCGCACGTCGACGCTCTCTCCCGTCAGGGCGGCCGCCCGCGCGTAGTCGCCCAGGAGACGAGCCATCTCCCCCAGGTTATTGAGCGCCATGGCGAGATCGCTCTTGCCTCCAAGCTCCCGGAACATGGCCACACCCTGCTCGTACAGCGCGGCGGCCCGCGCGACGTGTCCCTGTTCGCGCGCGAGCCGAGCCAGATTAATCTGGGAGGCGGCCATGCCACGCACGTCGCCCGCGTCTCGTCGCACGGCCAGGCTTCGCTCATACAGCACGGCGGCCCGCGCGTAGTCGCCTTGCTCCGCCGCGATGATACCCAACTCATTGAGGGCGGAGCCAGCCCCAGGCTTGTGGCCTATGGCCTGGAACAGGGCCAGACTTTCCTGTACAAGCGCGATCGCACGCTCGTACTGCCCCTGATCGGCGGCGATGATCGCCAGCAGGTTGAGCGCGTGCGCGATGCCGCCCGTGTCGTCCGCCTCGCGGAACAACGACAGGCTTTGGTCGGCCATGGTCGTGGCCTGCGCGATGTCGCCCTGGCCGTCGGCCAGCCACGCCGCGCCGTGCAGAGCGCGCCCGCGCACGACGCCCAGCGGCGTGGCGGCGCTCGCCCGCAAGAACTCGTCGAGCCAGCGGCGTCCCTCGCTCAGATAGCCGCGCACCCACCAGAAGCGCCACAGCGCCCCGCCCAAGCGCAGGCCGGCCTCGGCGTCTCCGCCGACCACGGACCACCACAGGGCCGCGCGCAGGTTGTCGTGCTCCGTCTCCAGGCGGTCCTGCCAGGCCCGTTGGTCCGCCCGGTACAGTTGTGGCTCGGCCTGCTCGGCCAGCGCCAGGTAATAGGCCGTGTGCCGGCGACGCACGGCCTCCAGCTCACCACTCGCCTCCAGGCGTTCGCGCGCATACTCCAGGACCGTCTGCAACATCAGAAAGCGCGGCTCGTCGGTCGTGTGTGCCCCGCCCGGGTCGTTCTCCTGGCGCAGCAGGCTCTTGTCCACCAGCGAGGCCAATCCGTCCAGGACAGGGACGAGGTGGTGGTCGGACGGGGACGTGGAGAGGCGCGGCCCGCTCCCGGCGCCGACGTCTACGGGCGGGGCGCAGACCGTCTCGGCCGCATCGAGCGTGCAGCCGCCCACGAAGACGGCGAGTCGCCGGAACAGCCGCTGCTCCGCGGGCGAGAGCAGGTCGTAGCTCCAGGCGACGGTGGCGCGCAGGGTTTGCTGCCGCGCCGGCAGGTCGCGCGGCCCGTCCGTGAGAAGCTGCAGGGACGATCCCGACGCTGGCGCTAGATCGCCGTCTCTCCCCGCGAGACGCGCGTACAATGCCCCTGGGGAGAGCACCTTGCTCCGCGCTGCCGCCAGCTCGATGGCCAGCGGCAATCCGTCCAGGCGACGGCAGATCGCGGCGACGACCGGCGCCTCCGCCTCGGTGAGCTCGAATCCCGGCTTGGCCGCGCGGGCGCGCCGTGCGAAGAGATCCACGGCGGCGTAGTCGAGCCAGTCTTGCATGGAGACCTGCGCCGTGGACGCAGGCACGGCAGCGGGCACGGCGAGGGGGGCAACCGTGTATTCATGCTCCGCGCGCACGCGCAACGCGGCACGGCTGGTCACCAGGACGATGAGGCGCGGACACGCGGCCAACAGGTCCGCCACCAGCGGAGCCGCGCCCACGACGTGCTCGAAGTTGTCCAACACCAGTAGATAGTCCTCATCGGCCAGAAATGCCGCTAGGGCCTCTATCACGGGCTGCCCTCCCGGGTCGCGCACCCCGATAGCATGGGCAATGGCTGGGGCCACCAGGCTCGGTTCGCCGACAGGGGCGAGCGCGACGACGCGCACGTCGGAGGCGAGGCGGCCAGGGCCATGCATCTCCTCCGCCACCTGCAGCGCCAGACGTGTCTTCCCCACGCCGCCGGGCCCGGTCAGCGTGACAAGCCGCACGTCGCGACGCTCCAGCAACGCACAGACGGCGGCGATATCCCGCGCGCCCGAGCAAGGGCGTCGGCTCCGCCGGCAGCGCGAACGTCCGCCGCTCCCCCAGCTGCGCGTGGGCAGTCGAGACGCCACGACGGCGCACCACCGTCGCCTCGAGCGCGGCGCCATCCGTGGGCGATAGCGTCAGCGCCGCGGCCAGCAACTCGACGGTGTCGCGGTGCGGCCTGAGGTTGATGCCGCGCTCCAGGTCGCTGATCGCCCGCGTGCTAATGCCGGCCACCTCCGCCAGCGCCTCTTGCGACAGGCCCGCGGCGGCGCGATGTCGCCGGAGAAGGTCTGCGAAGAGCGGAGGCTGTGTCATGGTCGGCGTCCATCTCCCTGCGCGCACGACGGAATCGCCCCGTAGGCGCCACCCTGTGCCGGCCGCGCCCCGCGTGCGGTCCCTACGTCACACTACGTCACGGTCCACAGAAGTAGCTCTGACACCAATCCTGTGGGGTAATCCTGTGGGGTAATCCTGTGGTTCTCTCATGGTCGCCGCAGTCCACACGCCCTACAATGGGACTCAGCACGACCTAAGACACGGTCGGGCACGCGGACGGCGACGAACGGCGTTCAACCACCAGTGTAGCAACAATCGACAGGAGGGGACTATCATGGCGACGGCAGTCCACGGCGCCACACCGAGCAACAAGCCCGCGTTCGACCTCGCCTCACAGAACACCGGATCTCTCGACGCTGCCCATGCGGCGCTGCGGGCGGAGGCGCTCGGGCACATGGGCGGGCCCGCTGCGAGCGCCGGGCGCGCCACCGTGCTGTACGAGATCTATCGCGACTCCCGGGGCAACCATGTCGCCCCACTCATCGCGCTGCACATGATGCTCTGGGGTGAATCATTTTTCGCCGTCGACGGCCACCTCGGCACCGTGCTGCAGTATCGCTACTGTTACGACGCGCACGAGCGCGCGCAGCGTCTGACGATGCTCCAGGAATTCGCCGAGGCACTGGACAGGATCAACCGCCAGCTCTGCGCGCGCATCTATGCGGATTACCACGTCACCAAGCGCCACGGCGCCGATCCAGAGGCACAGGCCACGGTCCCCGGCGGCCTATGGCGGGCGCTCGTCGCCCTGCACGAGCACACCCGTGCGGGCAATCGGCTCGCCCCACCTATGACAAAAGAGGTGTTCATACAGTCCTGGCGCCACGCGCAGGAGGGGGTGATGACGGAGCCGCTGCGCACGGCCGTGGAGAGACTCGCGTGCCCCATCCTGCGCGCGCTCATCGTGCAACCGATGGTGCATCTCGCCTATTTCCCCGCGCACATCCGTCTCGTCTACCGCGACTTCGCGGATACAGCCGAACGCGCCGCCCGGGCCGCCCAAGCCTACGACCTGGCCGCGGCCCGCGGGTGGGAGGCCGTCAACGCGACCCTCCACGCCTACGGGGTGCTGCCCCCGTCGTTCTTTCGCTCTCTCGATACCCCCAGCACAGCCCACTGATCGCCCGATGATCGTACAACTAAGGAGTAAGACTATGACCCGACGAGACTGCGGCGCGCGGCTCCTGGCAGGAGCGATCGTGCTCACCTCATCCCTGACCTCGGCCTCAGTGGCCGGCGCGACATCCACGCACACCCATCACGCCTCCCACGCGCATGACGACAGCTACGATTCGCTCTACTACGATTCCGGCTACGCCGCCGATTACGGCGGCGTGACCATCGGTTCGGGGACCGATTTCTACTACGATCCCGGCAGCTCGTGCGACGCCTCCATCTGTAATTCGGCGTTCTACGACCCGTCCACGAACTTCTACTACGATCCCAGCGGTCAGACCTCCATCGATTCGGCCGGTGCGTTCGACAACTACATCACCGAAGGCGGCAACCCCGACACTATCTCCGCGCGCGCTGGGAGCGGCATGGATGCCCTCAAGACGCTAGGACACGAGCTGGGCACGTTGAGCACGTCGACCGCGGCGCCCGCGCGCGCAGCGCAGGCGCCGCAGACGGGGATGCAGGCCATGACCCTGCCCGCCGGGCTGGCACGCGCCATCACCCAGACCGGTGGGGCGCACCGTCCGGTCAGCGCGTGGGTCGGGACCGGACGGCAGCCGGCCCTGGTCGCGGGGTTGATCCATGCGGCCACAACGCCGCGCCTGGGGCCGGCGACCGCGGTTGGCGCCAAGGCGGCGATCTTCGTCGATACACCGCGCACCTATAAGTTGACGTACCCGAGCGCTTGGCCTCTGATCACCCACAACGCCTATGTGAAGGGCGCGTTCGTGGATATGCGGATCGTCGCCCCCGATGCCAATGCCGGCGTGGCTGCGCAAAGCGCCACGCTGCCCCAGGGCATGGCCTTCAGCTTGAGCAATCCCGCCGTGCAGCAGTATTTCTACAACGCGATCGGCGCGTCGTTAAGCGCTTTTGGCGCGCAGGCGACGCAGCAGATGCAGATACAGGTGAGCCAGACCGGCGGCGGCGATGAAGTGCTGGTTGGCCGTGTTCCGTTCCAATGGGTTGATACCTCCCTGGCCCCGGATGTGTTTACCCACATCGACAACGGGACCTCTGGCGCGCTGCTCTGGGTGGTGTTGCGCAACAACAACCGACTCTATGACATCACCGGCACCATCGCCGACACGGCGGCCGCGAGCGCGCAAGCCGACGCCACGCAGACAACGGCTATCCTCTCCAGCCTGGATCTCTTGCATACCTACAGCCCAACCGGTCCCGTGCAGGCGGTGGTGGATGCCACGCACACGTATGGGGTAGCCTACCCGACCTCCTCCTGGTCGCGGCTCCCGGCTACGCAGGCAGGAGCCCTCGCCGTGCGCTCAGCGGATCGTACGGCAGGGGTGGCCGGTGTGAGTTGGGCGGCGCCGAAAGGCATGAGCCAGTTAACAACGGGGTACATGCAGCAAGTGGTCGGAGCCCTGGGGTCTAGCCTCGGCACGATCAAAGGAAAGCCTGCGTTCCGCCACGTCACGTATAAGAACGTGCCCCGCTACACCGCGACGCTCTCCTTCCGCCGCGCCGACGGCAAGACGGGTAAGGCGGTTGTGGTGGTGAGCTTGCATCACGCACGCGTCAACACGGTCGCCGGCATCACCATGGACGCCCGAACCAAGTCCCCCAAGGGGCAGGGCGGGGCGGCGCAGGTCTCCTTCATCGTGTCGAGCCTCCACCTGCTGTAGGGCGATGGGACGCACGCTAACACAGGGCTGAAACGGCGTTTCAGCCCTGTGTTGGCCGAGAATGTCGAGCCCTAGCCAGAAAGTGATGGATCGCACGCTCTTGCTCGTCAGGGGGGCACACGTGACCGCCGTCGCCGATGACGTCCCTCATGGGACGATCATCCCGATACTCCCAGGGGCTTTCGGGGGCACACTCAGTCGTGGTTCCCTGGGTCTCCCGCGAAGTTGGTGAATCAATTGAGCGTCATTGACCCGTACGGAAAAGGTCGGGTTTTGGAGGCCGGCAGCGTCGCCTCCAAGACGGTCATTCTGGGGCTATTCACGCTCAGCGACGGCTAATTCTCGTTCACCAACTTCGCGGGAGACCCGGTTCCCTTTACACATAGTTGTAGTCCTCGATTGGACGGAAAACGTCCGACGGAGGGGTCCATCCTGGCGTTTTCAGGTGTGAAAGCGCTGACTGGAAGGTGTGGCACGGCGACAATTCGTCCAACCGGTCATAACAAACATGAGTCAACACAATAATGGCCGAGCGTGTTCGGGGGTGTAAGATTTCACATAAAATGCGCCGTGTCGCACCGACCCTGCGCCCGTCGTCGCACAGAACGTACGCCCATCCGCCACCGCCTGCTCCCACGTCCCCTCGCGGGCGCTGCCCCACACCTGAGTGAGGCCTCGTCCGTCCCCTGAGCCCACCCCCACGGGCACCCCCGTCCTGCACGGATCGGCGCACCTTACGCGCGACAATATGAGGATCAGCGCATCTTCTGTGCATTCTTACAACGCGGCCGGCGTCCTGACCGCACCGATCACAGGGAACCAAGGCCGGCAAGAAGTCGACCTGCCGGATCTGACAGGGGGTGTAATTGAGCGCAGGGTATGTGTGAGTCATACCTCAGTATCCCGCCTTGAGCCGCTTCCTCGCATACGTGGAAACGCTCTGGAGCGCGACGACTGACACCCGCCAACGTCAAGTACGCAGTCTCACGATGGGTGGTACATCTACGGCCGACTATTGACACCATATGCCGCTGCTTGCGCGGCGCCGCCCGATCCGCCTCCAGCCACGCGTCGATCGTCGGCGTGACCGGATCTAGCAGCGGCCGCGCCCGCGGTGTGCGCTGGCGGTAGCGCCGCGGCGGAGGGCTCGCCCCGCTGATGGCCTCCCGTACCACCCGTCGATGGTGGCGCTGCTCCTGGGCGATTGCCCGGATGCTCTTGTGCTCGACGTAGTAGGCCCGTCTGATCCCCTCGATGTCGTCCACTGTTAGCATGCCTTCCCCCGCTCACTCCTCGCGTCCTGTACTGCGAGGGTAGCGGGATTGCTTGCCCAGTGGGGCCATGTCCGAGCGCCGTTAGTCTCTCAAAAGGGGCCGTTTCTCGGGTCATGCACACATTTGATGATGAGGGCGCTGGCGTCGCTTAGGGCTGCTGCGAGTGGCGCGACAATCGGCTGGTAGAACGCTCCAAAACCGGGCTAAAGGCTCACTGGCCTCCTCAAACGTGTGTGGGAAACGGCCTCACTATAGATAGCACTCAGGCTGCCAACCGGCATCATCAAATGTGGGCACGACCCCGTTTCTCAGGGCCGAATACACCGCATTATACGCCGCCTCTCATGAGACACCTACGGATGGCCACCCCGCTATGCGGCCCATCACAGCGCCTGGCACGTCCTGGATCACGCCGGGGAGATAGAAGACTGTAGCGACCCTGCCCGGTACGCCATCGTCGGGACAAACGCGGCGATGCCGGCTCTTGCCGCGTCATCCATGCAGGCTTTAGGCTGCCCCTCCATCGCGCACGACCCGCGGGGCCGCTACACTAGAACTATGGCCCACCCCTATGACGATCTCGACGTGACCACGACCGACTTTCGCGCCCATCCCGAGCTGTACCGGATCGGGCGCGGCGAGCAGGGTGTCCTGATGGTCGAGCCCTACAAGAGTGAGCTTCTGCCCCTCTGGGCATTCCGCACGCCCGAGGTCGCGCAGGCCGCAGCCGCGGCGCTCATGACGCGGTTCATCACCTATCGGGATCACGGGGATTTCGTCGGTATGGATATGGCGCGCAAGTACCTGCAGATGGGCTTTACCCGTGCGCGCCGCTACACCAATCATCGTGGCGGCCGCAAATATGATGCCGACGGATCCGCACGGCCGCAGAGCGCCCCCGATCCAGGGAAGGCCGAGGCGGCGGCCATCTTCCGCGCGGCGTGGCGTACTGCGGCCGAGGATCCCACCTATGTCCGCCTCAAAGCGGCACATCAGGCGCGCGAAGCTGGGACGTGTTGACAGGGTATGTCCTCGTCGAACACCGACTGTAAGGACCCACACGAGTTGCGCCGTTCGCCACTCGTCCTGCGCCCCTTTTCCCACTCGTCTTGCGCCATCCATTCGGCCAGCCGTTTCATCAGTGTGCTGACCCACTGCTGATCATCGGCACCGTCGGGATCGGCGCAACTCGTGTGGCGCTGCCTGCAGGATTGGCGCACCGCGGCTGGCAAAACCGGCGCACCTTGTGTGGAGAAGGGCGACTCATGAGCGTGGGCTTGGCGCAACTCGCGTGGGTCCTTACACCCGCCGACTCCGCAGGCATCCGCCCCGAGATCCTGCGGTACCTCAACCGTCTCTCCGCCCTCCTCTTCGCCCTCGCCCGCGCCGCCAATCACCAGGCCGGTGTCCTCGACGCCCCCTGGCGCCCCGCCCCTGTGTAGCGGGCTGCTCCCACCCCGGCCCGCGCGCCCGCACGCTGCCTTTTGGCGACGATCTCCTCTCTAGCCGTCCCTGGCACGCCGTTTGCTGCCGCTGGTCCTGCCCCTGAGCCACCGCCCCACACATACAGAGCACGAGGAGTACCTGGCATGACCGCAACGGATCAGACGACGCCGCAGAATCCCCTCACGCAGTACCCCAAGCCGCCCTTCGCCACGCGCCACATCGACCCGCCGGGCATCGAGTCCCAGATGGACCCCAAGCCCGACTACGGCGAGCAGTCGTATCGGGGCTCCAGGCGGCTCAGCGGCAAGGCGGCGCTCATCACCGGCGCCGACAGCGGTATTGGCCGCGCCGTCGCCCTGGCCTTCGCGCGCGAGGGGGCCGACGTGCTCATCTCCTACCTCGACGAGGGCGAGGACGCGCGGGAAACGTTGCGCGTGGTGCAAGACGCCGGGCATAAGGCGGTCGCCGTCGCGGGGGACATCAGCCAGGAAGCGCACTGCCAGCAGTTGGTGCAGCGCGCGGTGCAGGAGTTCGGCAAGCTCGACATCCTGGTCAACAACGCCGCCTTCCAGCGCACCTACCAGAGCATCACGGAGATCCCGGCTGAGGAGTTGCAGTACACCTTCGCCACCAACATCTTCGCCCTGTTCTACCTCTGTAAGGCTGCGGCGCCGCACCTGACAGAGGGTGCCACGATCATCAACACGAGCTCGGTCGAAGCCTTCCAGCCCGAGCCTATGCTGCTCGCGTATGCCGCGACCAAGGCCGCCATCGTGAACTTCACCAAGGCTCTGGCCACGGAGATGGCGCCTAAAGGCATCCGCGTCAACTCCGTCGCGCCCGGCCCAGTCTGGACGCCGTTGATCCCCTCCACGATGCCGCCCGAGCAGGTCTCCTCGTTTGGGCAGCAGTCGCCCATGCAGCGCCCCGCGCAGCCCGTCGAACTCGCCCCCGCCTACGTCTACCTGGCCTCGCAGGAGTCGAGCTACGTCTCGGCGCAGACCATCGGCGTCACCGGCGGCATGCCGTTGTTTTAGCCGCAGCCGCGTACGTCGGTGACGGGGGGCACGACGGGGGCCGCCCCCCCCCCTCGTCGGACACGCCGTGAGATGAGACCTCCCGCAGAGATACCGCGAGAGGTCCCGATGGGCGCGCCGCCCGCGCCGGCTAGGAGCGTGGCGCGTCCTACGCGGCGCGCCACGCGTTAGCCGCCGTCGTCTGTGGACGGGGTGTCCCCGTCGCTCGTCCCGCCACCAAGATCCTCTTTCGCGGCAACCTCGCTGCCCGTGACACGGCCGCCAGTCGTCGCATCAGTCCCACCCGTCGAGCCACCACTAGCGGCGCCCGCGTCATCCGTCGAGCCATCACGAGCAGTGTCTCCGGCCGTCCGCTGATCCTCGCTCATCATCCTCTCCTCTTCCACAGACGACAGCCTGGGCCTCGTCTCGGGGCACAATCCGTCCGCGTCTCGCGCACCCTGCCTAATCGTGCGACCGGCGTTATGGACTCGGCCACATGACTGTTGACATCCTTGGAAAGGCGACCTTCAGCATAAGGGTAAGCCCACGTTGTCAAAAGGCTTGACCTACCACGGTAAATAGTGCGGGTATAGCCTCCTCACCGTTTAACTTTGTGGCGGCCAGCCTACTTTTCTGTGAATCGGATGCCCAAAGTGCCCTTTCCACCTGCGTCAAGTGTCATGTGGCCGAGTCCACGGCGTTACGCTCGATTGCCGCGCGCGGCGTGCGGGTCGTCAACGAGCGTGTCGGCGTCGCTGTTCGGCCCTGCTCCTGGCGCGTCAGCATGCCCGCGCGCCGCGTCGATCGCGATCATCTCGGGCGCGGGCTGGCGGTCGTAGCCGCCCGCGTACGGCGTGTTCTCGCCCCGCAGCCCCCCCTCGTCCACGCCGGGGAAGGTATCGTCGCCGTCCGGTTGCCCCGTGGCCCGTGCGTCCTGTGCCATCTTCATCCCCCCTCGTCTCTTCGCGACGAACATACAGCTCTCATACCTGACCCTATCGAGCGCCACGTCTCCTGCGCAGCAGCATGACTGATCCTCACACGCCCCCGTCCTCCAGGTCGGGCGTCGGCTCCCCACGCACCTCGGCCCCCGCCGGCCGTGACGCCTCCCGCAGGGGCGACGTGTCGTAGCGCGCGAGCAGGTCGGCCGGGTCGTCGTAGATGGCTAGCGCCCCTTTGAGGTCGTCGTTGGAGAAGCCGCCGCAGCGCAGCGCGATCGTGCCGACGCCGATCTTCTCAGCCGACGCGATATCGTAGGGGGAGTCGCCGATTGTACGTTGTCATAAAGGTTGAGGTCCTTGCCACAAAGGTTGGGCCGGCGTGCCATAAAGGTTGAGGCCATGCGTCTGCAGGCTGCCCGCCGGCCCCCCTCCCCGCGCCGTGTCCCTTGTCCACCCGTGCTACGGGCTACCGCGCCGTCACACCGCTCTCCTCATCCTTTGTGACAAAACGCCCCTCTCCTCATCCTTTGTGGCACAACGTGCGCGGCGGCTCACCCTTTATGGCACAACGGCTCAACCTTTGCGG
>JAABUX010009436.1_pt1 | contig 11056 bp, 5 predicted proteins | sample 5561851 | NCBI WGS metagenome assembly JAABUX01 (sample SAMN10711883, study PRJNA513361) | rock metagenome | isolation source: Antarctica rocks | place: Antarctica: Victoria Land, Richard Nunatak red sandstone | collected 2016-01-03 | reverse complement strand
TCGTCAGAGTTAGGTGCCGCTGAAAGGACAAGTCTTCAAGATAGGATGGCCAAGCTAGGCCAGTACTCCAAGGCAAGTACCGAACTTATATTGGCAGCACGACGAATTCGAGTGGAAACTTTTCAACTACATGTGCCGGATGAGGTCCGTATGCCGTCAAATCCTGGCGCAGCTACTCCTCTTATCAAGGCTCTCCAAGAATCAAACCGTGCTTCCAAAATGTTGAGGCAATTCAATGGTTCTGAATCCAGGGCTTCCGCTGTCCTCAAGCGTTTAGATGGCACAAGATCTGCGATCAAAGTTCACGCCGAGATCAGATTACTCTTCTACTACGAAACGAAAGTCACCCCGATAATGCCAAACCTTCATTTGTGCCAATAAAAGTGCTTGTTATCTGTGCGACCTGTTTCTAAGGGTTCATGGTCATTTCCAGGTCCCAAGAACCTTCGGAAAACTCAACGAGAGGTGGATATTGCGTGATTGGCCCGATACGATTCCGTCAGAGCGATTCCACAGTATCCTTGATATGCAAATTCAGCGGCTTTCGCGGGGACTAGAGAGGCATCCTACGAAGTGTCATCCGGTTTTGAGCACAGTTGAAACTGTCTCTATTCGAGGGGACCTCAAAGTAAGTTCTCGTTCATACGTTGAGCCTCTCGAGACCTAACCGAGGTAATCCCAATTTTTTCATTGAATATAACAGTTCATTTGTTCGCTTAGGAATCGTTGAATTCCCAGCCATCTGCGCCCACTCTAGTCCCAGCAAAGTCATTGTCCTATGATACTCACCCCGTTGACGAATTCCTACGACCTGGCACATCTATAACCAGGCACTTAGCCAACAACGACCGATTTTTCACTATTAGTATTTCCATTTCCTTCGTCATTCTATCCTTCGATGCAACAGGGCATGCTGACGATGTCGAAGACGGCGCGTTATGGGTGCAAGTTGGATTTCTTGAAGGCGAATTACTGGTAACGGTAAGATATAGTAGGAACAACTTGATATTGTTGGGAAAACATTTTATGCAGGTGCGGAGTTAGTGTTTAAACGCGCCGTTGAGGATCCGCAAGCACAGTTCTATGTCTAATTGGATGGGCAACTTATCTCTATTCGTTATTATTATTGAATCTGCGATACCTCTAATACGTCTGCCTTCTCCTTCCACAAGTATTCTATGTTCCGCTGTTCTCACATTCTTTCCTTCAAAAATTGTATTATGTATTATCAGCCCCGACTCTCCTGGCTCAGGATAGCTCGGGAAATGTCATAAACCTTTGACGAGTGTCCTTTCACCTACTCAAAAAAGAGTGCGCAGATAAGGACACGTGGGAGTGGATATTCGCAGTTCGGTCGGTGTTGACAGAGCCGGATTCCGTGTCTTGGTGGGCTTGGATCTTTTGCTCTTTTCTTTGCTTGAGAGCGCCTTGTACTGCTTTAGCATATTTTTCTTTCTCCGAACCAAAGTGAATCTGGTGTCCGCCTGATAACGAAGCTGGCCAGTCGTCGACCAAAATCTTTCATGAGTTTTGCCAACTCTTGTTTTGATTTCCGTTCGTGTGCGCGGACGGGGTGAGTGCATTTCCTGAGCGCGGCGTCGAATTCTATCAGTCTTCCAACAGTGAGGCTATGCGGGTCACTGGGTTCATCACTGTGTTTGGGATCATACTTCCACCATTGCAGGCCTTTGAGGTATCTGAGGACACCTCAAAAGTCTCTGGGCCCTCCTTCCGAGCTGTGCATAAACATAAAGACCCTCTCGACTTGTTCCCATGGACCTGTGAACGGGTCCTTGTGTTTCTGGCTTTCGACCAGGATCTGACCTTCCCACTTGTCGTTCCCATTTGAGTCCTTCAAGCCTGTATTATGGGGGCGGGACGTCCCTAGTAACTTCTCGACATGGATCTTGAACGATTCGGCCGTCGTCACAACGAAAAAGCGCTCTGCGCCTTCCCGAAGAATGGCCATGTGATGCCAGGCAGCGTCTGGAATTTTTTCGCCTGGTGTTGTCTCCATTTCGTACATGAGCGCGGCTCGCATGGCTTCCTTGTATGGTTCGAGGGGGTACTGGCGTTCATGATCAGGATGACCCACGCAGAGACGCATGTCTAGGCCGGCGCTTTCTGTCAGTTCAAGATCCACGGGTCCATAGAGTACCTCTTGGGATAAAAGTAAGAGCGATACCTTTTTTGGCGTGAGTTTCGCTGTCTCTGAACCTGGCTCGTATGGCCACTGGCACCATATGGGTGGCGCCTTGCACTCTCCATTACCTTTCGCGTCTTTGTGGAGATGAGGCCCTTGGTCTCTGTGATCCGGAGCTGACCGTTAAGCCTAGGAGGCGCGTCAGCATCAGGTATGGAGAAAACGGAAGAAGCAAGTCTTTTACATATCACTCCATGACCTCCCGACGGGCTTTCCGTCTTCGTCTCTTCCGACAGGGTCGTCGGGATCATCCTCCCCAAACCCGTCTTCTTTTGCTGACTGTGCAGCCTTTCGGCCGTCCTCGTCATCATCTTCCCCCCCGTCGCTATATGTTTTCCGCCTCCTTTACCTTTTCGCCGCAGGTGCGTCCTCGTCCTCGTCCACAATCATGCTCTCCGCTCCGCGCTTCGATGCGATCACTTTTGACTTCATCCCACGGTTGGGTTTGCATGACTTGGTCTTGCCGCAAATCGGGCGTCTGAGTAGATGCATCAAGATAGGTTGCCGTAGAAGCGGCGTCGTGAGAGGAAGGTTGAAGAAGGAGCTCAGAGCCGTCAGCAGATGGAAAGTGAGGACGGGGTGCCAGACTGTCGTAAAGTGCGCCATGAGCGAGCAGTGGTTGCTGAGCGAAACCAGTAGAAAGGCTGGTGGGTTGCACACCAAAGCGTGAAAAGGAAGGGACAGGGCCAGCTAGCAAAAGGCATCGATTTCGCAGATTCAATGTAACAATAGGAAGGGCATACCTAGCTACATGCTCTTGGAGATGCCTTAATCGTTTAATCGGATATACTTCGTCGAGCCGCCTTCCATACAACATCCTGCCCTCCGAGGAAAGGATTTCGTCTTCTTCCAATATCTTTCGTAGCGTTTCAAGGTTTAACTTCCCTATTCCCCTTGAACAGTATATTCCTAGCGCTGCGTACTATTCTCGGGCTCACCTGCAAACGCTTGTATACAGAATGCCCGCTCCGGAATAGGTGTTGGTGGAGGTGGCATGGAGGTTCGAAGAACAGGTGAAGTTGCTGGCGGATTATCTTGAGGCGCTGGCGTGACTGATGCTCGGTGAGCGGGCTGCGATGATTGAGGTGAAGAAGGGGCAAGTGTGGGCTTTCTAGCAGTGGTAGGCATCTCCCGGTTAGCTTTCGCCCAAGTGATTAGCCCCATGACGACGCGGTTTCTGAAAACACTGTCTTTTTTGGCGCGGTCCCACAGTAGCTCATTCAGCTCGCAGCTTAGAAGACTTTAAGTTAGTTATATTATTATACTTACATAAGAATTATATTAAGGTATTAAGATACTACTTTTAATAGTTATAACCTTCTATACTCTTGAAGCTTAAGAGCCTATATAAGAGGATAGTTATAAAGATTAGTTAAGGATATAATTTAATTATTAATATAACTTAATTATAATAGATACTAAGAAAACGTTCTCCTTACTTATTATAAAGGCTATTAAACCTAAAATAGTAAATAAGCTAATAGATAGGGGAATTACAATAGAGGATATACTCCTCTTTTATATTAAATAAGAAAAAGATATAGCGCCTAGGTAGTACATTAACTATTATAAATATAAATACCTTGGAAGGGTATATAAGTACTTAATAAAATATAGTAAATATACTAGAAACTACCTAATTAATAACTATATCAATAGACTAAAGATTAATAAGTAATATAAAGGGAAATACCTTATATAAGCTAGAAAATATATAATTAAATAGAAGGAGGTAAAAAAGATAAAGGCTAAGCTAAGAGTAAAGCTTAAAGATTTTAAAATACTAAAGAGGGAGATAGTATAAATTATACTATTTATAATAGCAGGCTATTAAAATATAAAAGGCTTTTATATAATAGTATATAATATAAAGTATAAGGTTTGTATTAAAGAAGATTAGGAGGCTAATAAAACTATCTCTATTACAATATAGCTAACTATCCCTTTTAATATAATATGTATAGAACAAGGATATAATAATAGTACTCCTTTTAAAAAATACTAAAGTTTGAAATATAAATATACCTATTATATAAGAACTAGCTAGAAACTTATTAAATAGTATATCTTATAATTATAATATAAGTAGGTTCTATTTAGTATATTATAATAATTTAAAGGTAAAACCCTACTTTTATATTAGTAAATTAAATCTATAAGCTTATCTAGGATACCGCTAAAGTATATATTTACGAGGTAATTTAAGTAATTAATATACTAATAATATTATAATTGATAATATTAAGCTTAAGCTTATTAAAATAGGTAGTATTAAGCTTAAGCCTATTAAAATAGGTAATATCAATATTAAAGCTATTATAATTATTATTATGATAAATAAATATTAAGCTTGAGGCTATTAATATAAGTAAAGTTAGTGTTAAAGCTACTAGGACTAATAATTTAATTAATAATATTAAACTTAAGGCTATTAAAGTAGGTAATATTTAGCTTAAGGCTACTAGGATTAATAAATAATAAATAATATTAAGCTTAAGGCTATTAAAGTAGGTAATATTAATTAAAAGGCTATTAAAGTAAGTAATACTAACCTTAAGGCTATTATAATAGGTAATATTAATATTAAGGCTACTAGAATTAATAATAGAAGTAATAATATTAGGCTTGAGGCTATTAATATAGGTTATATTAATATTAAGGCTACTAGGATTAATAATATAATTAATAATTTTAAGCTTAAGGCTATTAATATAGGTAGTCTTAATATTAAGGCTACTAGAACTAATAATATAGTTAATAATATTAAGCTTAAGGCTATTAAGATAAGTTATATTAATATTAAGGCTACTAGAATTATAGTAGGAAATATTAACTTTAAGGCTATTATAACAGGTTATATTAACTTTAAAGCTACTAGAATTAATAATAGAATTAATAATACTATTTTTAAGGCTATTATAACAGGTTATATTAATTTTAAGGCTACTAGAATTAATAATAGAATTAACAATACTATTTTTAAGGCTGTTATAATTAGTAATATTGACCTTAAGACTATTAAAGTAGGTAATATTAACCTTGAGGCTATTGAATATAATATAATATAAAGATTATAATAGGGGGTATTAAAATCTTATAAGAGGGGTTATAAGTATTCTTAATATATATAATATAGTTAGGAGTTATATATGGAGTTATAAATATTAATAAAATAGTATTAATATAATGATTAATGATTAAAATTCTAGAAGTAAAATATTTTATATACTATTATAACTATATTATATATATTAACTTAGAGCTTTAATATAGTATACCTATCTATCTCCCCTTATTCCCTTATAATCTCTATTTTATTAATTCTTGCTTCTTAATTCTTAATTTTTCTTATTCTCTATCTTTATAATAATTAATTCCTAGTAATTAAATCCTACTATTAATTAGTACTCGATTATAAGTAGTACTTTAATTATTTATAAGACTAATATCTCTAAAGCTATATATAAAGAGGGACTTATATAAGACTACTACTAATAATAGTAAACTACCTTTCACCCTCTTAATTCTAAAGAAGTAGAGATAATAGATTTCTAATAATTTAAAGCCTCTAGAAGTATTTAATACTATACTAACTATATTTTTTAGAGCTAGAGATTATTCTAGAGAATAATAATATTAATAAAAAATAAATAGATAGTAATAAAGAGTCAGATTAAATAGTTAAGAAAGAGCTTTAATAACCTTAAAAGAATAAGGAGAAGGCTTCTACTTATAAATCAATATCAAAGGCTTTTATAACCTTGATAAATTAAGTAGCTTGAACCTAGATATATAGTTAATATAAGTAATCTTTAAATTCTCTATTAAATTTATTACTTCTATTATTCTATATTATACTTTAAAGCCCTTCTATTTAAATAATCTAAAGTTAGACTTATAGTTAATTAACTTATAGATTACTATCTCTGACATTAAATTAAGATTCTGTTAAACTTCTATTAAAATTTATTAACTAACTATTATACTTAGAGCTAATAATTTATTGCTTTATATCTATACTAATATATTATATTAAGGCCCTTACTACTATCATTAAAAAATATAGTATAGTAAAATCTATATAAGTACTATTTATTATATAAAGAACTATAAAAGTAGAAGTTAGACTAGTTATAGATATTTTATATGTTATAAATATTATAAGTAGATTTATTATAAAATTAGTAAAGCTAAAGTCTTAGTCTTATCCTTCTTATTATCTGTTAATATTATTACTTAGTTAAAAAGAGCTCTAATATTATTTATATTATAGATTATAATAATAATATAAAAAGATTAGAAATTAATACCATACTATTAAAGTAAGACTCTTATTATTAATATTATAGAATATATAACCTTAATTTCTATTTGATAATATAACTAATTTATTTACTATAACTATCTTCTTATTTTTAGATTCTTATATTATTAGTTAGGTCTCCTTTATACCCTTAAAGTCATCTAACTTACCTATTCTATAAAATTAATATAAAAGTATCTTATACTAACTAATATAATAACTTATATAATAGAGAGGGATTATTATCCTAGTTAAGTACTAGCTTATACTAGGTAGTAAAATTAGTTAAAATAGCTATTAAGAAGTTAGTAAATAGAAAGTTAAAGTCTTATATAAGTATAAACTTTTAAAGAAGATATATTATAATTAAGATTAATAGTTTATCTCTAGTATATTTATATAGCTTTTTTATAAAGTCAAGAATAAACTTATAAGAACTAGTAGAATACTTAATTACAAATAATTTAATTAATATCTTAAGATTAATATACTATCTAATTTAACCTTATAAATCCTCTTTAATAAGATATTCTACTAATTATTATTATATTTAATATTGGCTTTAATCTTAAAATAACCAAGCTAGATAATATACCCTTATATATTTAATAAATTAAGCTTTTAGATTAATATAACAATTATATATCTTACTTTTTAAAAAGATCCTATTCTCAATTATAGTTTTACTATTAATAGCTAGTTACCTAGAGATTAACACTTTATTAGACGCTAAGAAAGGCCCTTTAAGATAGGCATAAAAACTTTAAAGCTATTCTAATAAGTAATATTAATATTAATACTACTAGATTTAATAATATAAGTAAAGAATTAATATAAGCTTATAATTATAAGTAACTATAATTAAGATTAGTTATTTATTTCCCTTATATATTATAAGAGTTCTTTATTATATATTTAATAATTAATTAATTATTAATATAGTAGGAGTAGAATACTTAGTTAATCTATATAAGTAATTATAATTAAGAGTAGTTATTTATAACCCTTAGAGATAATAAGAGTTCTTTATTATATATTTAATAATTGATTGGTTATTAATATAGTAGGGGTAGAGTTACTTAGTTAATCTATTTATATCTATTTCAACTTTATACTTCAATAAACTTTCCTTATTAAGAGTATATCTTAATACTCTTATATAATTACTGGAAGTCTTAAGAACTAATAGGTAAAAAAAATCTAATACTAAGTAATAAGAATAACTCCTACTATATTCAAATATAATTATAATATATTAAAAGCTAGAAATAGTTAAACTATTTAAAGTAGACTATTTTTATCTTAACTCCTCTTACTTGAAAATTCTACTTCTTATAAAAATATAGTTATTTAAGATTTTTTTTAGGTAAAATTATATATATTTAAACTGTATTAAAATTGTACTAAGATATATTTAGATATATTATAAGAGGATAATTATTAATAATAATTACTAAAAGTTATTCTTTAAGCTTAAGAAGGTAATAGTAGCTAGGTAAGAGTAATAAAAGATAGCTAAAGACTTAATTAATAAAGTATTAATTAATTAATAGTTTAAGGGAATAAAATACTATAAGACTTAAGGTAGAAAGTTAGTTAGTATAGTAGTATTTAATTATAATATTAATACTACCTTTAAGCTTATATCCTTATATCTATTAATAAAGTAGTTAAGAATGATTATAAAAAAAAGAAAAAGAAAAGTTAAAATAATTAAGGATTTAGTAGTTAATAAATAAAGGGTATAAATATGAAAAGATTTAAGTTATCTCCTATAATATTAACTCTAGGAGTACCTTAAAATTTTATAATTATAAAAAACTACCTTTTATTATTTAAAATGTAAAAACCTAGTTAATAAACTAATAAAGCTATAGTCTAGTTTATATATACCTAGGAGTATAATTAACTCCTAGGCTTATTAATGTGATACTTAATAGTATTATCAATATAATACTTAATAGTTTTATTAATAGGTAATATTATTAGTAGTTACTAAGAAGTAATATTATTAAGGCTTAAAAGTTATAGTAATTATAAGATATTATAACTCTTATATATAATAGGCTTAATATATTATACTTCTTAAAATAGTCTCTTCTAGATTAATTACCTCTTTGAATGTATTCTCTACAGTAAAACCTAACAGCGTAAAGTAGGGAATTAAGATTAAAGTACCTCTTTAAATCTCTCTCAATTCAACTATATAATAAAATCAGACGGAAAACCCTAGTAGAGGAATTCCTAGACTATCTAATAATTAATAAATATAAAAAACAGGTAATACTATTATAATATTATAATATTAAGGATTATAATTCTATAGTCTAATTTACTTTTAGTCTTTACTATCCGACTTACTTATATATCTAGCTAAGCTAAGCTACTTTAATTAATAAGTTATAATAGGCTACTTTAAGTAATAAGAGAAACTGTAATAATTATAATAGTAATACTAGATAATTAGATATATCCTAGATAGTATAAGTACTCTACTAGCTACACTAAACATCTTATAAGACTCCGTAATTCTAAAGCGCCGTATAAGTAAAATACTACTAAAAACCTTTATTTAAATTTCTATTATAGATAAACTATCTAGTACCTTAGTTATATACCTAGTATATATTGAAATTAAGATACTATTTGAAAGAGTACCTTCTAAATTACTTATAATCCTAATAGTAGCTTTAGTCTAGTAAGGAACGACTCTTTATTTAAGCCTTTTATATAAAACCTTAAGACCTCTACTATAAAGACTACGTAGTTAACTATATTAATTTTTCTAATAAATTCATAAGTCTAATATATCTTTTCTCTAGTATCTACTTTATCCGCTTTAGCTAACTTAATACCTTGAGACTACTATAACAGTCGTTTACTATAACCTTATAGTATATAAGTTAGAGCTAGGGCTAGCGTAGACTATATCTTACATATATACTTTATAGATATTCTGTAACTATTTATATATATAATTATTATTTATACTATATATTTATATTATTATTTGTAATAGCTAATCTTATTATAACGCCTAAGAACTATATAATTATACTAAACGGCTTGCTAACTTTACCTCTTAGTATATCTCTCTTATATAAGAATTAATTACACTTACTAGCTTCTACTATACGCGGACTTCTTATTTAGATCTTACTAAAAATATTGATTATAGAATATATCTTAATAAATAGGAGGTATATAACGATCTAATATAAGAGTATATAAAGTAAAGAAGCTTATACTCCTATATATAAAAATTGTAATAGAATATAAAAGGGATCTGTTAATTATGTTTAACTTTAGTATTACCTTCACTATAATATTATACCTTATTACCTACTAGACTAGAGAACACCTGTAAAATCCAGAAAATCTGTCCTTAGGCGCAAAAGACATGGCCAAGCCCGACGTTTTGGCAGTAAACATCAAGCCACGGGAGACCCAAGAATGAGCGCATCGTCGTCGAGCAGGAGATCTTAGATGGAGTTGCGCATGGCTGGACGAACGGAGTGAATGAATTTAAGGGTGGGAGGGTTAATGAGGGTGATGCGTGAAAATGGATTTGGGCTTAACAGTTGATGAAGGACGCATGCTGGAGGAAGACTGTCCCAAGCGGGCACTCCTCTCCAGCCAGATTCGTGATACGGTCTTCCACGCTGCTCATTTGTGCCAGTGCGTTACAACTGTCGCTCCGTGGTTTACTGTTTTAGTGTCTCGGTAGCAAGCTGCGGCGATATTCTGCTCCCTCGCCTGTTCCCGTCTGATATAGGGGTTACTGATGAAGGAAGAATTTACGGGGACTTTGGCCATTCAATACAGGACATCGCCAAGACATGTTCGTCCCCATCGTTGACATGTCACTGACAGCATCCGAATGCTTATATCAAGCTGATCCAGCCATTTCATAAGAGTACTGCATCACCAAACAATTCAAAAAGATAAAGTGGTTGGTCGAGTGTAACGGAACGACCCCAGTCAGGCCACTACAATTGTGTGTCTTGACCTGGGAGGTCATGCAAGGAGCGTTGAATTACTCTCCAATTCTCCGCCCGAACATGTGGAACTTGATTGGCTAGGATGGCGATGCTATTTAAGGATCTAGCCAGTTCATTCTCTTAGATACACTAGTGTATTGATCTGCACGGTCCTTAGCTTGTACCTTACAGCTAGCAAACTCATTTCAAGAACAAGGCAAAGTACACGATGGCCCCGGATAGCGAAATCCCGCAGCAGTCCATATTTGCGACATTCCTTGCGTCGCAGATACCCTATGAGGTCCTCAAGAAAATCTGTTCGTATTTGAGCACGGCCGAATGCCTGGTGTTTAGCCAGGTTTGCAAACGATACTACCAGGTCATGAACTTACAACGGTGCTTCAATATTAACACACTACTAAGCCCCTTCGTATCAGACCCTCGTATATTTCAATCTGAGCTAGGAAAGCACGACGCCTTGATTTCAGGCGTTTTCGCCCTCAATTTCTTCGAGTTGGGTTGGTCCAACGTGCCAGTCCTGGACCTCTTCGTCGAAGTCGGAGGTCGAAC
>JAABUX010009435.1_pt1 | contig 11056 bp, 8 predicted proteins | sample 5561851 | NCBI WGS metagenome assembly JAABUX01 (sample SAMN10711883, study PRJNA513361) | rock metagenome | isolation source: Antarctica rocks | place: Antarctica: Victoria Land, Richard Nunatak red sandstone | collected 2016-01-03 | reverse complement strand
GCAGAAGCTTTTAGACTTTATTGCCTACTACAACCGCACGATGGCTAAACCATTTTTGTGGAAGTTTGAAGGCTACCCAGAGTCTGTCTAATCTGGTGCGTTACTTCTGCCGAACTGCACTAGTGCAATTTTTGTCACGCCAGCAGGAAGCCCAAATTCCAGACAATATAGATGAAGTCATCTCCATGCTCATGCAATATCTGCGGCAGCATCGGTGCCTTCTAGTGTTAGACAATGCTGAGGCAATTCTCCAAGGAGGTCTTCGCGCTGGATATTACCGCGAGGGCTATGAGGATTATGGTAGGCTGTTTCAGCAAGTGGCGCAAATGGTTCATCAGAGCTGCCTGGTGCTGACTAGCCGGGAGAAGCTTAGAGAAATCAAGGTCTTAGAAGGGGACTCCTTTCCGGTGCGATCACTGCAATTACAGGGATTGACTGTCCCACAAGGGCGAGATCTTCTCCAGTCCAAAAGTTCGTTTTCCGGTTCTGAGCCTGACTGGAATGTGCTAGTTAAGCACTACGCTGGTAATCCCCTGGCGCTGAAGATCGTGGCTCCTGCGATTCAAGAGTTTTTCAGCGGCAATGTGAGTGAATTTGTACACTATGTGCACCAAGATCTTTTTTTGTTTGATGATATTCGGGACTTACTGGGACGACAGTTTAATCGTCTCTCCGCTTCAGAGCAGCAGGTAATGTACTGGTTAGCGATAAATCGAGAGTGGGTATCGCTAACAGAGTTAGAGGCAGATTTGCTGCCAACAGTTGCGCCGGGAGAATTACTGGAGATCTTAGATTCGCTGCTGCGCCGCTCTTTGATTGAGAAAGCTACGCCTACACTACTAGCAATACGCTCCAGCAATAGAAATGCGACCAATATGACTCTTTTCACATTGCAACCTGTGGTAATGGAGTATGTGATAGAGCGGTTGATTGAGAGGTTATGTGAAGAGATCTCCACTCAACGGTTGAATCTGTTTCAGTTCCTTGCACTACAAAAAGCCACTGCCAAGGATTATGTGAGGGAAACTCAAATTCGTCTGATTCTACAGCCCATAATCACCAAGCTATTGAGGCAGTTCAAAGCCAAAACTCGCTTAGAGCAAAAACTCCTGAAAATCCTGGAGACATTGCGGCAGGAATGTCCACATCAGCCGGGTTACGCAGGGGGGAATATTCTCAATCTACTCTGTCGAATGCAGACAGATTTAAACGGCTACGACTTTTCACACCTGAGCGTTTGGCAGGCAAGTTTGCAATCCGTCACATTGCACAATGCAAATTTTGCCTACGCGGATCTCTCTATGTCTACTTTTGCTGAAACTTTTGGTGGCGTTCTATCGGTAGCCTTTAGCCCTAATGGAATTTTGGCTATGGGTGATAGTAACAGTGAGATTCGACTGTACCAAGTTGTAAATGGGAAGCAAATCCTTACCTGCAAGGGACATACTGACTGGATCACATCACTCAGCTTCAGTCCGAATGGTAAAACCCTTGCTAGTGGTAGTAATGACGATACTGTGAAGTTGTGGGATGTCAGTACGGGGAAGTGCCTTCAAACCTGGAAGGGGCATGACAAAGGAGTTGATTCAGTTGCCTTTAGTCCAAATGGAAATAGATTGGCCACTAGTGGTGATGACCACGTAGTAAGGTTATGGGATATGAGTACCGGAAAGTGCCTCAGGACCTTTCATGGGCATTCTAACTGGGTACTAGCAGTTGCCTTTAGTCTAGACGGCCAAACGTTATTCAGCGGCAGTGATGACGACACGATCAGATTGTGGGATGTCGATACGGGAAAATGCCTGAGAATTTTTTACGGGCATCTTGATGGAATTAGGTCAATTGCTCTCAATCCTCAAGGGATGCTGGCAAGTGCTAGTGATGACAAGACTGTCAGGTTGTGGGATGTTAGGACAGGAGCGTGCCTCAGAATATTGCACGGACATACTAATCAGGTATGTTCAGTTGCCTTCAGTCCAAATGGTCAGACACTCGCAAGTGGCAGTAATGATTGGACGATGAGATTATGGGATGTTAGTACAGGGGAATGCCTCAAAACTTTTCAGGGGCATTCCAGTTGGATATACTCAGTTGCCTTCAGTCCCGCAAGTTTGGTGGAAGAATCATCTCACCAACTTGCTCCTCAAGATAACATCCTGGCAAGTGGTAGTCACGATCAGTCAGTGAGGCTGTGGGATGTTCGCACGGGTGAATGCCTAAGAACCTTTCAGGGCTATTCCAATCAGGTTTATGCGGTTGCTTTTAGTCCTCGAGGTGATACTCTAGCCAGTGGCGGGCACGATCAGTCAGTGAGGCTGTGGGATGTTCGCACGGGTGAATGCCTGAGAATCCAAGGACATTCTAATAAGGTCTATGCAGTCGCCTTCAGTCCTTCTGGCACCTTGATCAGTGGTAGTGGAGACCGCACGATCAGACTATGGCATACCATTACAGGTGAATGCCTGAGAACTTTCCAAGGGCATCAAGCTGCGATCTGGTCAGTTGCCTTCAGTCCAGATGGTCAGACATTTGTAAGTGGCAGTGAAGACCAAACAGTAAGGTTATGGAACATCGCTACAGGTCAAACTTTAAGAATTTTTCAGGGACATAACGGGTGGATTTGGTCAGTGGCCTTTAGTCCTAAAGGAATGATCGTGGCAAGTGGCGCTTTAGATCAGACAATCAAGTTGTGGGATGTCAGTACTGGTGAGTGCCTTAAAACGCTGGCAGGGCATGCAGGCTGGGTTTATGCAGTTGCCTTTAGTTCGGATGGTGAGCTACTGGTGAGTGCCAGTTCAGATCAAACATTAAGAATATGGAGTGTTCACTCGGGTGAGTGCCTCAGAATTTTGGAGGGTGATGCGAGTTGGTTACAATCCCTTGTTTTTAGCTCAGACAACCAAATACTAGCATTTGCGAGTGACCATACAGTCAAGTTATGTGATGTCAGTACTGGCGAGTGTTTTCAAACTCTTCAGGGACATAAAAGTTGGGTTTGGTCAATTGCCTTTAGTCCGGATAATCAAACACTAGCCAGCAGCAGTGATGATGAGACAGTTAGACTATGGGATACCAGAACAGGCTGTTGTCTCAAAACCTTTTCAAGTAAAAAATCTTATGAAGGTATGAAAATTACAGGTGTTACTGGTATTGCTGAAGCGACTATTGCTACACTAAAAGCCTTAGGGGAGTAGCAGATAAATAAAATACCAGTGGCATGGTATAATAATCGGTTATTTAATCTTGCGATCTCTTCAACCAATCATTAAAGTACTGGCGAAAAATAATGTTGACAGAAAAAGTGAAATTAACTGTAAAAGATGCAGCCAAAAAACTGACAGGGGTAAAGAGAAGAGCTTTTATGGCGAAAGTAACTCAAGATTACTTTAATGGTTCAGCAAGGCAAGCAGAAACGTACTTGGGATGGTCACGTCATACGGTAGCCCTCGGACTAAAAGAGCAAGAAACAGGAATTGTGTGTATTGACAACTATGCAGCCAGAGGTAGAGATAAAACCGAAGATAAACTTCCAAAATTATTATCAGATATTCAGAATCTAGTAGATAGCCAATCTCAAGCTGATCCTAGCTTTAAGTCGACATTTTCATATGTTCGTATCAGCGCTAAAACTGTAAGAATTGCTTTAATCCAGTCGAAAGGCTATCAGGAGAAAGAATTACCGACTCGTCAGACTATTGGAGACATCTTGAATCGTCATGGATACCGATTAAAAAAAACTCAAAAAACTAAGCCTTTGAAAAAAATAAAAGAAACAGATGACATTTTTGAAAATGTAGCTCAAGCCAATCTGGCATCAGACAATAATCCCAAATCTTTGAGAATTTCTATTGACTCCAAAGCTAAAGTCAAAGTAGGAAACTTATCTCGCGGCGGTAAAGCTCGCACGATAGAAGCTTTAAAAGCTGATGACCATGATAATCAGTGGAGCGCAGTTTTAGTCCCTTTTGGTATTCTAGATGTTTGGAGAAATCAATTATCAATCTACTTTGGACAATCAGCAGAAACGACAGAATTCATCGCAGATTGTTTATCATCTTGGTGGCAAGAAAATAAACAAACTTATTCAGAATTAGAAGAGTTAGCTATTAATTTGGATAATGGTTCAGCTATCCGTAGTAATCGCACTCAATTCATTAAGCGTATGGTAAATTTTGCTGACCAGACAAAATTAAGAATTAAGTTGATTTATTATCCTCCAAATCAATAGTAAGTACAATCCTATAGAACGCTGCTGGGCTGTATTAGAGAATTATTGGAATGGGGCAATTCTTAACACTATAGATGCAGCCATTAGCTGGGCTTCTAATATGACTTGGAATCTGGTTTCACCTATAGTTCACTTGGTTAAAGAAACTTATGACAAAGGTGTGATTGTTCCTCCTGATGAGCTACAAAATTTTCTCCCTTACTGGGAACGAGATGAATTTCTTCCTAAATGGTCAGTGACAATTCATCCTTCTTAAATGGGATATTATTTTTACGCACGTCCCTTGTAACGCTCCAACAATTCGCTCAACTTTTCGTCAAGTAAGTCGTCTCCTAAAGCGGAATATTTTTTTGGTTCACCAGAAAAGGCGACGGAACCTACCACCTCAACCGGGACTGTATAAGCTTGGGAGTCGTCAAGCTTGTCTAGTACCGAAGTGGAGCAGCATTGGTTAATTCCGGGGACTGAGTTGTTTAGAGTTTCCGGCTCAACACACTCTCCCGTTTTTTCCTCATGGGGGGTAAGGGGGGTGTTGGGGATATCTTGAGGGAAATCTTCAAGGGGATTTCTTAAAGGGATTCCTTTGTAGGTACCAGGCACCTGGGGGGTAGGTACTGAATACCTACCTACCGAGGTGCTGAGTACCTGGGGGGTAGGTGTCACATACCCGAATGGCACTGAAATAAGCTGTATCAAGCGACCAGTTTGGCTTTGAGAATGGGGCGAGGCTGCTGCATTCGTGGAAAGCTTTTAGGTCTGCGTTTGGTCACTCTGGGTTCAGCCCGAAACGGGCGAAGCGGAACCAACTTGTGGCAGAGAGCATTCAGGAGGATGCGGTAGAGACGCAGACACTCCGTGGTAGTCGCTACCGCCAATGTGGGTATGAACTGATTCAACAGTTGCCGAGTGCCTTGTAGGGAAATCCGCATTGGAGGCACCTGCTTAAGCTCAGCCGATGTCCACATCAAGGTTCGCAGCAAATTGTAAGCCAGTAGATGCATCCAGATTTCCTTTTGCACCATCTGCGGTGATTTTGCCAAAATCATCTCCATGTTTAACGTGGTTTTGAGGTGCTTAAAATTGACTTCCGTCGCTTGCCAGCGCAGATGATAGAGTTGAGCGAGTTTGGCTTTGGGATAGCGTTTAGGGTCTAACAGGGTCGTCACCAAGATAATTTGTTTGGGACGAAAGCCAGATTGTCGAATCAACAGATGAACTTCTCGGACACGCACGGTGTCCGGAAGCGCTTGAAACTCATCTGGAGCCATCGACTGAGGACATCGTTGGGGACGCTGCCAGCTGACGATATGGTCGCCAATTCCTAACTTTTTGCCCCGACGAAAATCGCAGTGACGCGCATGATGTTTACGAAAGACGGCGTCCGCCTTGGCAGCTTGTACTAATACCAAGTCCACATAGGTGCCGTAGGCAGAATCTGCCACAACCACATCTTCCGGTTGGAGACGGGCGTAAAGTTGGCGGGACATCTCCCATTCACTGATCTTAAACGCCGCAATCGACACCTCCAACACGGCTCCGGTGGTAACACAAAACAGGACGACTAACTTTGCCAACGGAAAGCCGCACCCCTGCTTCTGATTGCCGTGCTGAGGATAAACCTGCTGGTTGGCAGGGGTATCGCACAGCGTCACCGCTGTGCCATCATAGGCGCAGACTCGCCGCCCACACCAACGTTCCTCTTCGCTGATTTGAGCTGGCAGGGTTTGGGCGGTTTGTGCCAATAACCGTTGAATTACACTCAAGGGCAATCGTTTACGGGCTTTGCTATAAGCACCAGTGTCCGGCGACGGCACAACTGCCCCTGATTCACTCAACCAGGCAATCACCCGTGCGACGGCGTGGCTTAGGCTTTTGTCCGGGTCTAGCACTTGGGACATCCATGCCCACAGCGTCACGATGGGGGTATAGATCGTTTGGCGATAGCTCACCTGCTCTTGTTCCAGAATTTGTTGGATGACCTCCTGAGTTAACACCTGCTCAAACGGCAGCGCTAGGCTGTTCTGGAACTTTTGCTTGAGGATTTCGGCTCGATTCGGCATAGTAGAGGCAGTAGATTTGGTCTCTAAAGCTCTGATTCTCTCATATCAGGCTTTGGAGCCTTTTTTTATCCTCTTATTTCAGTGCCATTCTCACATACCCAGGTGTCACATATTCAGGTGTCACATATTCAGGTGCCACGTACTTTCCCTGATTTGCCTTTTCTGGTTCAGGGGTGTTCTGACGTTTGTTGCTTGAGCGATGCCGAGAGGCAGTGACATTCGTCCTCAATAAGGCCAACTGGGTAGTGGTAAAGAATAGTGATTTTCGGATCACTATTCTTTACCACTCAAGGCTTTCAGGCTCTGCCATCACTACAGGTTTAGCACTACCTAAGACACTACCCTTCCCTTCTGCCTCCTGCCTTCTGCCCTCTGCCTTTCTTCTTCAAGACTAGTGTTATTTTTACCAGCTCATAACTAGTTTTTTTGACAGAGCCCGTTCGGCTGTAGATTTGATTTAAAATTAAGCGCATAGATTTACGTCCAAGGTTGGACGTAAACGCCTCCGACCGCCCATCAAGCTAGAGTGTTCATCCCATGATTATTACTACTGCGTCCCTCAAAGGCGGCGTAGCCAAGACCACAACTGCAATGCATCTTGCTGCTTATCTGCAATCAAAAGGGGAAACCCTGCTGATTGATGGGGATACAAACCGTTCAGCAACTCGATGGGCAGAACGTGGCATAGGAAATGGCGAACTCCTCTTCAAAGTCGTTGGAGTCAATCAAGCGGCTCGATATAGTCGAGGAATTGAGCACTTTGTCATTGATACTGAAGCAAGTGCGGAAGAGGAAGAAATGAAGGAAATCGTAGATGGTTGCGATATTCTTGTTCTACCAACAACGCCCGATTCACTCTCCTTAGATGCGCTAATTCAAACCGTTGATCTGCTCAAAAAAATGGGAACTAAGAAATACTGTGTTCTGCTTACTAGAATTCACCCTCCTCCTCGGCGAGAAGGTGAAGAGGCGAGAGAGTTCTTGGAGCAGCAAGGATACTCACTTTTTCAAGGCAAAATCCGCGAAGCAATCGCCTTTCAAAAAGCTGCAAACCAGGGGATTCTCGTCAAGGATGTGAAAGACCCACGAGCAAAAGCTGCCTGGAAAGACTACTGTGCTATCGGCAAGGAGATTTACGGTGGCTGAGATCAAAAAACAAAATCGTTTTAGTGGACTGATGCAGACAATTCGGGAAGAATCTGACGCCTCAGCTTCTACTGCTTTGTCATCCTCCATACCCCAAGTTCCCCCGACTCAAAGCCAAGCAGAAATTCTCTCGGTTCCACGCCACAAAGTTCACCGCGATCCAGGGCAGGACCGTCGCTACTTTGATGAAACTGAACTAGACAACATGGCAGCATCCATGAGTTCGATTGGAATAATTGACCCGTTGACGGTGCGAAAGCGTCCCGGAGCAGAGTCCGAGTACGAGCTGTTGGCGGGAGAAAAGCGCCACCGAGCTGCAGAACGGGCGGGGTTAGAAGTCGTTCCCATTCGAGTCTTTGATGTTGATGACCGCCTGGCGGAAGACATCAAATCGATTAGCAATCTTCAACGGAGCGATCTAAATGCTTGGGAAGAAACCCGTGCCATCATGAAGATGTTGATGCGGCACCTGAAGCGTTCACAGGATGAAGTAATTAGCCTACTCAACCAGGCAGCAAACCAAAAGCGAGGGCTTACGTCCAACGTTGTCCGTAGTGAAGACTGGGCAACTATTGAGGATGTGTTTGAGATTGCTGGACGGCTCTCCCCAGAAAGTTTTCGCAAGCATCGCCTTGCTTTACTTCGATTACCAGACTACGTGCAAACGGTTTTACAGCAGGGAAAGCTGCACTATACAAAAGTCAATGAGCTCCTGAAAGTCAAAGATTCCACCCAGCAGCAAGAACTATTAGAATTTGCCATAACTCATAACTTATCAATTGACCAGATTCAGGAGAGAGTCAAATCATTACGTCCAGTCAAAGCTGAAAAACCAATGCTTCTATCGCAACGCCTCTCAGTAATTCCCAAGCAACTAAAACAAGCCAAAGTGTGGGAAGACCCACACAAAAGGAAGAAGCTAGAAAAGCTGCTCAACGAAATGGAACGATTGCTGGAGCAAACAGGAGTTAACGAGAATTGACTTCCATCTACTTTTATAGGCGAGGTGGACTTACAGCAATTTTCAGGTAAATAGACCACGGTTGTAGGAGCCTAAGGCATTGTACCCTGACCAAGGGTGTGGTTCGTTTAGATGAAAACTGCTGTAAGTGCAGACATAGGGAGATTTTGATGGCTGTAATTATCCATGATTTAACCAACTCCCCCCAACTCCTGTTGCCAAGCTCTTTGGCGTTGCTTAGTTATTATCTGCTCTCAATCCATAATCTGACTCCATTCTTTCCAAGTAGAGCAGTTGACGTGGGGTAAAGCATTTTGAGCGCTGCAACCCCTCAAGTATCGAAAAATCCACTGGCTCTAAGTCCAGTTCCACCAGCCTCTTAATGCGCTGAGCCATCGCCTTGATATCCGCTGTGTACTCGTCATCAATCCTCGTCATTTCTGACTCCTTGCACTGTTGCATATCCTTAGCAATGCTAATCCGCACAGTGTAGCTGAAACTGCCAACATGCTCAATCATCCCCCACATGCCGTTAAATGGGTGCAAGGGAGAGCGCTTAAGAGCCTTGATTTCAACTACATCCCCTTGTGTAAACTCTGATGGTGATGGATTCTTCTGTTTGAGGCGCTCGACGACACCCATATGGCGCATAACTAGATCTTTGACAATACGCGCTGGTGGAACCTTCCCCCCAACCTGCTCTACAGCTTTCTGCCAGACAATAGCTTGTTCCTCAGGTTCCAGTTTGGTCAATGGCCTACACTGATTTTCCTTTGTTGGGAGAATGTCAACAAATTGTTGACATTTTGAAATTAGGTTATTCATCACCTCAGCCGCGCTAATTAAGTAATAGGCTGCTGCCCTCGTAAACCCAAAGCGATCCCGACAATACTCCTCGAAAGTTTTGTGAGTTGATCTATAGAGTCGCCTGGAGCGCAGTTCTGTCAAAGCTTTTCCCGACTCGTGAAACGCTCTCTCAACTTTCAACTCCAGCCGTTGCCGGTCGGCCTCTTCCTCCAGGGAGAGTTCCTCAACTACCTCAACTGGGACGTGACTCGAATTAGTCGTTTTGTTCTCTGTAATAGCGGGTTCAAGCCTAAAATTGTCGTTGTCGGCTGTCCGTTTTTGTGACGTTTCAACTTCTGCAACTGGTCGCGCTCTCTTTTTGCTCTCGGCCTGTTGCTGTTGTGCCGCTTCAAACCGCGCAACTAAATCCTGGATATAAGCCTGAGCATAATCACGCGGGTGTGGGTATTTCTCTGCTTCGACTGCTAGAACAAAGTGCGACTTAAAACCAGTGGGGCTAACAGAACCAGTGAAGTCGAATTGGTGCATTCTTAACTTCCCTTCTAAGCAGGGAACAAACTTCACCTCAATGGTTTGCCCTGATTCCAAGGTGATGGTAAATTCACTCGCAATTTGCCATCCAGTAGGTGCATTGCCATCTGGTTCATCAGTTCTGGCTTCTAGGTTTAGCTCCAAGTTGGGCAGATCCCATGCTGGGTCAGACTCGGTTGCATCTCTCCAGTCGGGACTGTAGCTTCGGGTTGTCGCAGACTGGTATTGACTCATGTCGAACAGAGGACTGTTCATCGCATCTCTCCTAAAGTAGCGATCGCTTCCCACGTCATGCCCTGCGCTTGGGTTAAAGCAAGCCTTCGCCCGTTGGTGAACATAACCACCACCTCACCGGCATACTCAGTTACAGACTGGAGCAGGCGATCGCGCTGCTCTCTACCCAAAGCTGAGGAAGCCCTGTTCCACCACGACTGACGGTCATGGCGTGGCTGACAGTTGTTGATGACGAAGTACTTGAACGCTGCAATGGGTGACTTCAGTCCTTTGGTCGCCGCTTCCTCCTCTAGGGCGGAAACGTTACGCTCCAGTTGTGCAATTGGTGTCTGAGCAACAAGCTCAAGCACATCCTCGCTTAGGGGAATGCTCAAGGAACGCAATCCCTCTAAAATTGCTCGGGCGATAGGTGCGGAAAACTTGGACTCAACCGCTGGCTCAATGGGTGGTGAAGGTGACAACTCACTGTCATCCTGCATGAAGGGGGCGTTGGCGATCGCGGCTTTGATTTCTTCTAATCCTTCGTCATCACAACACCCGGACTCAACTGGTGTTTGTGTGTCTGATGAATTTCTCTGTATAGAGGATGGATTAATAAGGGTTTCAGGCTCAAATCCACAAATCTGTTTGGTAGAGTGCAAGTTAAATTTAGGTGGCTCAAATTTCTTTTCAATCTCTTTGGTTGGTCCAGCGTGGTTAAGCACAGAGACAGCAAATTTTTACACAGCCTTTTAAAAAGATCCCCCGACTCCGACAGATATCCCCCGATGAAGGCTGTGTAATTATTTATAGTCATCCACTTAGCAACAACGCGCATAATTCGCTTGGTAAACTGCTTAACCACTTCAACCAACCCCGAGCGAAATACTGGACATTACTGGGCAACCCTTAACAACATGCTTTTCTACGGGACACACAGATCTCCTAACTGAGGGTTGCCCAGTAATGTCAAGAGTCTTTGTAACCCTCTTGGAACCAGATATTTCCAAAGGGCATTTTTCAAAGACTGGACGCAGTAGATCTTGCTTCTGCCAAGAGAAAGTTCAACCCGAATCTCTTCTAAATCAATCTCTTGTGGTACTCCACCGG
>JAABUX010009434.1_pt1 | contig 11057 bp, 16 predicted proteins | sample 5561851 | NCBI WGS metagenome assembly JAABUX01 (sample SAMN10711883, study PRJNA513361) | rock metagenome | isolation source: Antarctica rocks | place: Antarctica: Victoria Land, Richard Nunatak red sandstone | collected 2016-01-03 | reverse complement strand
AGTGTATGTTCAATGTCATGTAATTAGGCTCATCGCCGTGATGCCATGTGCATGGTCCGATGCCTGCCAGGGGTGCGACGTACAAGCTTATGATGTAGCAGGAGTGGGCTGCGCGCAGGTCGCGGCATGGATCAACAACACAAGGACGCGCCTACAGCAGGGTGGCCGCCCGCCCGGCGGCCGTCCGCATCGCTCTGTCGCTGCTGGAGGCTCGGCAGCGGACCTGGTGCATGCACCGGCACCCATACCTGAGCTTGGTCTGGCTGCCAGTATTGGTGGCGTGGGAAACGCGGCGCCTCAGCGGGCAGCAGTTGTGGCGCAGCTTGCCAGCGATCGCATGGGACCTCAGCAGCTGGACAGGCCAACAGTGCCGCCAGACGAAGCTGCGGACCCTGGCATTGCCGGGCAGATGCCGGTGCAGAGCAGCAGCACGTCAGCCCAGAAACACAAGCAGCAGCAGCAGGCTCAAGGTCCGCAGGCAGCGCAGCCTGCATATTCACCATCGCCTGCCCAGGCTGCGGGGACATGGGAGCCGCTGCCCGGCCAAGCGTGGCAGCAGGGGACCCTGCGCACCGGCAGGCCGTATCTGGGCGCTGTGCCGTACGCTACTCCGCAGCCTGGGCCGCAGAAGCGTCGCAGAGGTATGCAGCAGACCGATGTACCCCACGCTGCACCTCTTGGCATGACCTCGTTGCGGTCCATCTGGGTTTGTGTGACTCTGCATGCTGCATGCTCAGGCAGTCTTGAATGGTCTTGCGACTTCTGCACGGCTGATGCACAGAAAGCCACAATTCATGGGTGTTCCGCAAGCAGCTCACACATGGCGCGCAGTGAAGAGCAAAGCGCGGCTCGTGAAGGAGGGCACGCTGACCATGATCGTGTATGGCGACGACGAGAGGCTGCTGTGGCAGAAGCGCATCGCCCAGTTCCGCGGCGCTGTACGGTGAGGCTGCCGCTGTGTTCATGTCTTGGAAAGACGGCCCTTGCATGCTTCAGCATGCTCACGTCAATGGGTGGCCTCCAATCTAGCGATGGCACATGCATATGGTCGCACACACGGTCCAACATCGCCATCTAGCTGCCCTATTACAGAGTTGTGCGGCTTTCCTGTCATGTCCTGCATGTGAACCCCTGCAGGGGCGTGCTGGGCGACCGCAGCCTGGGCGAATCCTGGGGCGGCTCGGTGCTCGACAGCGTCATCGGCGCATACCTGACGCAGGTCTGGCTTTCGCGGGTGCACATCATACAGACAGCGCCAGTCTATCGGCTGTCTTGGTGTCACACAGCGCTGACGCCAGCATCTTCAAGTGGAGATCATCAGGTCAGTGGAATCCCACCAAGACTTGCATTCCTAATTCTGTTGAAGTGTCCCTGGCGAGGCGCAGAACGTCACGGACTCGTCTTCATCGAAGGCATTCATGCAGCTGGCGGCACGTTTCCCTCCGGGCAAGCGCTTTGCTAAAGCGACTGCAGGCTCTGACTCGCCGCCAGGTGCTGCATGACGGCAGAAGCTTGATGTTTAAATGAGTGCCAATGACCTTTGAATGCGCGCTGAGATGGGTATGCCTTGCGTTGGCCTCAGGTTTGGTTCTGCCAGAGGATCGCCACAAGCCAGCCGTAACCGTGGCGCACGTGTTGGATGACATGATCGATGCCGTCGCCGCGGCATCGTCGGGCGGATTCGGCGCGTCAGCCCAGAAGGCCGCCTTGCAGGACGACATGGTGGACTGGGAAGCTGTCCGCACAGCGCCAATGGAATATGTGCGCCCATAGACCGCTTACTTGTCCGGCCTCGTGCACACGCAGAGCCTCGAACTGCATGTTGTGGGCAGGACCAAGGCAGTGAGATGATCGGCACAACGCTGCCTGCAGGTGGCGAAGGCCATACAGTGCCGCGGAATGCACTTGCTGCTGGCGACACGCATTCAGGTGCAACTGCTCGGTCGTATCTGACAGCATGCATGACAAAGCAACATGAAAACGCCCTTGCCATGCCAGCCTGGACCTGAATCGTATCTGGAACATAGGCGTACCTCAATCGCCTCGTACGGGAGTTTGAGGAGGCTCAACCGAGCCAGTCGCGGCCAACGCCGGAAGTGCCACAGCCGCGCAATTCCGCAGACATAAGCGTCTCAGAAGTGGCAGCATCAGCCATGCATTCGGCGGATCGAAGAGCCAAGGCAACAAGTGGAGGTCCGGTGCAGCCAGCGGGTTCGAGCTCAGAGGCAGCAGCGCACAGCATGGGAGCAGACAGTCGGCAACGTCTGCCGTCATCCCCTGCCGGCCAGTCCGAACCTGGTCACCAGGCTTGTGTGCAGGGTCAGCGATTGGCAGTCCCTTGTGATGTCATTGCCCCAGCCGCAGCAGCAGCAAGTGCGACGGTGCCAACAGACGGGACCGGACAGCGTCCGGCTCCTTCCCAGCAGCAGCGTACGGACCCACCGGCATCCAGCGCTGTGCATGTGGTCGCCAAGCATCTCCCCGCTGCAGCAGTCAGTCAGACCGGGTCAGACGCCGTGAAGACCAGGGGAGACGACAGACCCGCCGCGCCAGCCAGTGAGACCGGGTCAGACGCCGTGAAGGCAGGCAGTACAGACAGGCCTGCCGAAGCAGCGTCCTTGTGGACGAGTCCGGTCAAGCCAGTAAAGGCAGCTCCTGAGCAGCACAGCAAGCCTGGCAGGGCGCCCGCAGATGTGCTGCCGTACCCTGCGCAGCTGGCGCCAGTCACCCCCGAGAAGCACGACGCACCTGCATCACAGGACGCAGACCTGCCTATGCCTGTGGTAGCAGCGGGCAGGCGGCGTGCTGCATCGCGGTCACAGCCTGTCGGCACTCGCTGCACGTCGGCACATGGCACGGCGCCGACTGGGCAAAACGGTCCAGCAGCAGCAGAGCAGGAGCCGCAGGTTTCAAAACAGGCGGGTCGCAGACAGCATGCTCTGTTGGAGTCTGCACGCGAAAGCGCTGCAGCGGACACGACACCGCCAGCCAGGCGGCCGCCGCAAGCGATGGACTGCGAAGTCTCCGCAGCCGGTGCGGCGCAGCTATTGCCAGGAAGTGCAGAGCCCGTCAGTGCCGGACGGCAGGAGCACGGTGGCAGGCAGGCACCCAGCGAGCCAGTGCAGCAATCCGGCGCGAAGCCTGTGCGCGTCGTGGCGAACCGTGAGCTTGCCAAGCTGCTCGCTGCGCAGCCCGCGCTTGAGCTGTCGTCCCTGCTGACTGGCGGTGTGTCTACCCGCCGGCAATGCGCAGAGGGCCCATCTAATGCTGCAGCTCTTGACAGCAGCCGCCGGGACGCTGCCGCGAAGGCAGCTGATCGGACGGAGCCCCGCACGCCATCTCTGGGCAGCAAGCGCCAGCGCGACTTGCGCTCAGTCCCGCTGCGCGCAGCACCGGCGCAGCCAAGCAAGAAACAGCGGACCAGTTCGAACCCTGCAGCTGGGTTTGTAGCCGGATCCTCGGCAATGCCAGCGAGCATTGATGCTGGAGCCATGCGGCTGCGACGCAAGCAGGCAGAGGCGTCAAGCGTGAGGTTGCGGCACAGAGCTCGCCCTACGCGCGGTGTGCACACGGAGGCACCAACCGAGCATCGTGCCTTGACACGCTCAAAGCCGTCTGCAGTGCTACCAGACACAGCAACAGCAGCTCGGAACAGGACAGCTGCCGCCGACATCGAAGCTGGCCCAGCCGGGAGCAGGCGTACGCGATCGCAAGCAAAGGCCTGCGATGTCGATGCAGCATCGCCGGCGCCGTGTCTGCAGACCACGGGCCTCCCATCGGAGCCTCGAACAGCCAGCAATGGCATTGGGATCCGTAGCAGCAGCAGGTGCACAGCAGCAGCCAGCACAGAGACCAGCAGCATTGCTGGAACTCCAACGACACCCAGCAAAGTGCAGCCACAGCATCGTGGCACACGAGCCAACAGCAGAGGACCGGCAGCCCGCAGAGCTGTGGCTTCCGGGCAGGTGTCAGCACCGCACCCGCCGGCAACGTGCTGTGAAGCAGTTGCAGCACCGCTCAAGCGCGTCGCTATAAAGCGAGAGCTAGCGTTGCTGCTTCGTGGCTCAGGCTCCGCGGGTGGCAGCAGCGGCGGGCGAGCAGACGAGCTGCCAGCCGGCCTGGCGCTTCGCAACCGCTGCGTCATCAGCAGAACCACCGTCACAGCTCGATCGGCGGCTTCTCAGGCTGAACAGCAGGTTCATGGTATTACGGCAACCGTGCGCGCTGCTAAAACGGCACTGCTGGTGGGCAGCCCACAAGAGGACGACTCCACGGCAGCTGCTGAGCACATTGCACCTGAGCATCATCTGGGCAAGAGACTGCGCGATAATGTTGCGGCTGACGCTGCGCGCACTGGCGTCGCTGCAGCAGATGTGGGAACGACCGCGCCTGCGATGCTGGATGCTGTAATGGCTTCGCAGCAGCCTGAGAACCCTTCAGCTCGTATACCGAAATGGCCTGAGGCGCCAACGTTGCAGCAGACTGGGATCCATGGACATGAACCCAACCAGCCAGCTGCACGGGTGAGCAGCGACAGGCTTCTGTTGGCAGGCCTGGGGACGCCATCAGCTTCACAGCCTACCAGCATGCCGACAGAGCCGCGGCAGGCCTCAAGCATCCAAGCCACACAGCTACCCGTGCCGCTCTTACCTACACCGCCGATGTGGGGTGGCCGCGGGCGGCGCAGCATGGATGTGGCCGCGGCGGAGGCAACGGCCAGGGGCCGGACTCTGCGAGCTGTGCGGCCGGACTACGCGCGGCTGGCCGCGACAGAGGCTGCAGCCACGCGTCTGCCTGTCTGCCCGGGTCCTCAAGTGCAGGTGCTGACTCAATTGTAGACGGAATATGACACCCTGACACGCATTGTATGAGTATGCCGAACTCTAGACTGCCTTCAAGCCAGGATTTTCACAGTCTATGTAATACAGTGAGACGACGAGAGTTTTGTGCTTCACGGACAGGGTTTCGACTTGTCTTAACCCTGCAGCAGGCCTTGGCTGGGGCTTCGGGAGGTCCGGAAGGTCGTCGGCGGCTCAGGCGGTGTGCGCCGCACATCTGGGCGGCTGCTGCCAAGGACCTCGCGCGTCAGCCAGTGCTGCACACCACCGGTCGTGCCAAGTGCGAAGCTCAAGTCTGCATTGTGCGGGTCAGGAAGGATGAGTATGTCCAGCATAATTACTCCTCAGAACATGCTGATTCTGTGGAGTCCAGAACTTATGAACCAAATTGCACCCGCGCAAGGCTTAGGCCGGCACTCACATCATCAGCGCACGACGATGAGCTGCCAGTGTCCGCGCAGGCGCTGGACTCCCGCCGACTCATCTGTGCCGCCGGTGCCATGGTTCCCGTTCATACCGGCAGGGCGCCTGATCCCAGCAGATGCCCCGGACGATTACATCACAGTGTACCCCGCCTACGCCTGGAGCACACAGCAGCCGCCTCCCTTCCTGGCCCCTGGTGCGGCTCTCTATCTGCTCGCTGACTGGAACATCATTCGTGCCAGTCGGAGCCTGCACATCGTCATCAGCTACACAGTCCATGCATGCCACTGGAATGTTGCACATGAAGTGCGTGCGCAGCAGACATGTTGAGGCTTGCGCTTGCCACAGGTCGCCGTGCGCCGCCTGCCTGGTCGTTCGGCGACCGCGACTGGTCGCCATCGCGTCGGGACTGGGCGCCAACTCGAGTAGGCATTCCACGGCCGCGCTCGACGGCACCACCGCGTACCGCGCCGGTCGTCGTCCGACGGCCACAGCCCAGGGTGTGCAGCTTGTTGACACTTGTAACCTGCTGGATCTGATGCGTAAACCCTCTCTTCTGCGACCCTGTGACGATGGACTTGTGCGCAGTCCAGTTACTCGAGGTCAGTGCAACCATGGCTAGCCGATCACACCATCCATGTGAATGGTCATGCACATATAGGCTGGCGAGAAGGTGCTGAGCCTGGAGTGGCTGCGGGAGCGCAATGCCGAGGAAGCACGCGCTTACCTCATGAGCATAGATGGTACGCAGTCTTCATATGGCCATACAGCACCCTTATCTGGCTTTGCAGATGCTGCCAGCTCTGCATATTGTAGCCTGCGGTAATCTACACCAGTGTCACAGGTGTGGTTGACAATTGTGATACTGTGATACCCTACGGCACCATGTGACGCGCTGAACAGGGTGTGAAATGCAGGCCTGGGACGGAAGAGCGTGGCGTGCATCCTGCTGCTGTGCCTGCAAGCGCACGACTTCCCAGTGGACACCAACGTCGGCCGCATCTGCGCGCGCATGGGCTGGCTGCCCTTCGATCAGGAGAAGCCCCTCGAGGTAGGCCTGCTTGCGCGCTGTGGGTATGGTCTCTGCTGGCACAGACTCTGCGGAGTTAATGCATGACTACAGTGGCTTTGCAGGGCAGGGGCAGGGCAGTACGGTTCAATCATGCATGTTCGAGACCCTAATATTTCATTCTTCCGAGCTCAGGATGTCATTGTGCTGCGCCAATCTGCTCATGCGGCAACAGGAGCTGGACGACTATGCGCCGGAGCCAGAGGTGCACAAGTATCTGCACTCGCGGCTGATGCACTTCGACGTGCCCATGCTGTACGAGATGCACTACAATAGCATCACCCTCGGCAAGGTGCGGCCATCCGACGTCCTGAGTCGCTCACGACGCGATGCACGGTCATGCTGCTGATGTTACAGCCTTGGAAGTGCATATGAGGGCTCATATCTGCCATGCTGTGTCAGTGGCTAGCGTCACTGGTGATTGCGAAGGTCGCATCTTGTGGCACTCTGCAGCATCTGTACTGCAGGCAGCTGTCTGAGATATTTGTTGACCTGTTTGAGCTACTGATCAACCGGTCCAAGCGCAGGTGTTCTGCAGCAAGCAGCAGCCCCGGTGCGGCACCTGCCCGCTGCGCAGCATGTGCGAGTACGCCCTGCACAAGGGTCCGTGCATGGCGGCGCCGCTGGCAGACGCAGGAGCCGGGTCTCAGCCTGCCGCAGCTGCAGGGCCAGCGCTGGCACCCGAAGATGCTCAGGCGGGCGAACCCATGCGTAGAAGCTGCAGCACAGCGGGAGAGGAAGCGACAGACAGCCGTGCTGCAGCGGTGGAATGGGCTGATAGTGTCCACGATGCAGTCCCTGACGACGCGTCGCTGTGCCGTGCTGCACCTCGTGCGATGCCGCCGATGCTGACAGTGGCGGGTCGGGAGGCGCACGTGCTGCGCATCCTCGCCGCTGCTGTCGAGCCACAGCCTGAGGGCAGCAAGCAGCCACCGTCAGTCGAGCCTGTGGAACTCGACTTGGCCAGGCACGACTGCGTCTATAAATTGAGTCGGATCATTTCTGTCCGGGCTTGTTTGCGTCTACAGATTTAGTTGGATCGTTTCTGTCCCTCATGAAGCCCAGCTGCTGGCCTGCATGTGGCTACACTGTGGACTGCAGCGAGGCTCTCAGTGTATGAAACCTCACAATTTTCTGTGGTGCAGGAGGCTGCACTCTTATTTGGAGATGATGGAGCTGCGTGCGGACCCCTGCAGCGAATGCTCGTTGACAGAGGTGGCATCCCCCTCGGATGTCGCACTGCCAGGCGCTGTGGCGGCGCCAGACGCTACAACTGCAGCGGAGGTCACAGGATGCTGCTGTCACGGCGCGCCTGAGCTAACAGGCGATTGTCCCAGCAGCGGCAGCACCTGCAGACAGCCTCAGAACTTGAGCGCCTGGCTGCGGCCAGCAGCAGTGCGTCGGCGGTACCGCGAGCTGTCCATGGCCGTGCATCCGGACAAATGCAGCCACCCGCTCGCCGACAAGGTAAATCACGTACCTTGCTGTTGCGTTGGCGACGGCGGCTCAGTCCACGACCCGTTTCACCTTTTGTCACACACCAGAGGCGCGCCTTCATACATGCTTGCTGTGCAGACAGCGAATGCAGATGGCCCAGCGGCACCGTTGATGTGCTCCAGGCCTTCGGTCTGCTGAAGATCGCGCAGCAGGCGCTGTTGCTCCATCTCCTGTCGCCGGCGGACGAACAGCCTGCCGAGGTCGACGCCTCGACGGCGAAGGGCGCAGACGAGGACGACGCACGCCGCGCGATGGACCACATGGAGCTGGAGGTGGCGCATTTACTCTAAGCTCTGCATGCCGCTGGAAAACACACCTCTTTCTAACTGGCACGTAGATGAGTCAGAAAATTTCGAGCTCATGATAGACAGGATTCCTGGCAGTTTTACAGCAAGAAGTCATTTTGTGATATCTATCGCACTGAAGTCGATGAAATTTATAAGTCATAGATAGTTGGCCTTCCAGTTTGGCTTCTTCTGAGCGGCACAGCACTGTCTCTAGCAACAAGTAAAGCAAGTACCACAGCTGCATCTGCAGCACAGCAGCCGACCGGAGACGACCTGATACTTCCTGGTGCAGGCCGTTAAAGTCGGCCCCGCCCTGCAGAGCTACCTGCCAGTTGCAATGCACGGCCTGGCCAGGTTCGGTGCGCCCATGCCGTGCCTGCTGGCGCCGAGCCCGGCACACGTGGCGCCGCCGAGGCGGCACGCCACGCGCGCACGGTACGGCGACCGAGCTGCAGACGAGCCGCCGGAGGTGGAAGAGGTCACGCCGGCCGCGGTCGCAATGCTGCTGTTCGTGCCGTGCCGCACGGCGATGGGGGGCAAGTTCCCGCTGAATGGGACGTACTTCCAAAGCAACGAGGTGTTCCTGGTCAGCTCGACGCTGGCTGACCCTGTCATGGTGCGTGCATCTGTGTCCTGGGTTGGTTCGGCGTCAGCGTCGGGTCCTTGTCGCAGTGTCGTCTGTGCGGCCTCGCAGCCTGCAACCTGTGCTCCACACAGCACACCAGCGAGCAGGGAGACGGGGGCCATCATCATCGAAATTCCTGCTTTCGTCAAGCATTGAAGATGGGGCATCCTGACGCAACCACCAGGAGATGCTGGTAATGGTACCTCACTCACGCAACATGCGTGCTTGCGAACATGGCTGATGCGGCTGGTGATCGAGGTCGGCTCCTGTGCTGGCAGGTGCCGCACAGCGTCCTGCGGGACGCCACCCTGACCGCGCGGCACATCCACTTTGGCTCCAGCGTCGCCGCCATCTGCCGCGGCATGCACCAGGCGGAGGTGTCGCGCCTCTTCACGCGGGAGTGCCTCTGCGTCCGTGCGTATGACCCCGCCACAGGCGCGTCAAAATTTGCAATGGTCAAATGTGCTTGACAGCCTGTGCGTGTTTCGCGTCTCTGGTGGGCAGCATTTGGAGCGCTGCACAAAGAGGGGTGCAGGACATTTAGACACGCTGGTTGCCACTGAGTGTGCAGTGTAATAGGCGATCCAGTCGTTCACAAACTGGCTTTCCACATGCAGGGATGCCGCTGAATCTTCCGCAGAGCTTTATGGCTGGCACGTTTGCCCTGTCTGGGAAGGCACTGATGTCGCCTCCGCGCGCAGTCAGCAGCGTTTACGCCAGCAAAGAGGCTGCCGGCATGAAACATAACGCTGCGGGGCTGGCTATGCAAAGCTATCAGGTGCTGCGACTTGCCCTTGCTTTGTGCCAGTGGCACGATATTTTGCGGGCACATTGATATCTGTTATGCTGTTACGCCATATCTTCACGCAGCTACTGTCCATCAGGCGGTGTTGAAGCCTAGCAGCGCCGGCGGTGAGCCTGCAGCGAAGAAGCGCAGGGTTCTGTTTCCATCGGTGCCGCGTGCGGCTGCGTGTGGATCGTGCCCTGCCTGCCTAAACCCAGGCTGGAAGCAGGCGTGCCAAACCCGGCGCCTCGAAGCTGCGGCCCAAGCGGCAGGCGCGCGGCTCTTTTTGCCTGAGACACACGGCTGGCTAGTCAAGAACCATTCGCAGCTTGATCCTTGCGCAGGACATCTGCTGTGACGAGAGCTCTGAGGCACCATAACCAGTACTGACGAGATCTTTGATGGTTGGCTCCCGTTCGAGTCACGCTTGCAAATTCCCGCTTGACCCATCACCACTATGTGCAGGCCTCGCAAAGATCAGCCCAGACAGCACGCATCAGGGCATGGTTCAGAGGTGGACTTGCGCTACTGAGATGAACTCACCAGCGGACTCAGCAGCACATGATGTTGTGCGCGATCAGACAGATGCAGCACTGCATGGTCATGACAGCGTGCCAGCAAGTCTGTCATTGGTCGTGAAGTCCGCACTGGCGCAGCGCCCAGCCCCTGACAGCTTGGAAGATAAAAGTGCTGCTGGCGCCACTCATGATGTGCCAAACTCTTGCCTCATGAGTCCTCTGCAGGTTGTCCCAGACGAGGAAATCGCTCGGCTTTTTGCAGAGTGATCGCAACTTGAATGTGCACCTTCAGTGGTTGTCGGCGTTTTGTTGTCTGGTGCTGCCATGTCTTGTGATTCAGATAGCGGTCGGTCGCCACAGTGCGCTTATATGTGTTGTGACCCTGGTAAACGTGACACTATGCGGATAAGGGTCGTCACAACTGCCTCCAACGAGGGTCGTCACAACTGCCTCCAACGGGGCTTTCACGTCCTCTTACGCTTTGCCACAGCCACTGACACACGCAGCTTTGCTTTGGGCTTCGCCACTGCCTGACCCCGGGAAGCCGTGGTCTTCTGCTCTGACGCCCGAATCGGCTTTGCACGCTGCCCCGTATGGGGCTTCAGCGGGCGCTTTCTCTTCGCCAGCTTCTGTGCCTTCTGCCCTGCGACCTTCCGCGCGGCCGCAAGCGCGTCGTCGCCTTCCAAGAAGTCGACGACACCGTCATGCGCCATGCCGTGCTGCGCGATGGCTGCCGCCTCTGAGGAGCGGAGATCCGCGGCGGCTCTGGGTGTCTGCTCAGGTTGGCCCGGATTCTTCTTCTTTGCGGGCCGCACCGCACTCTGCTCAGGTTTCCCTGTACGGACCATAGATTCTTTGGGTGCTGCAGACTGAAGGTCAGCGAAGCGCAGATAATGTACCAGCATTGCTTCTCTGCGCACCGTTCTGGCGCTGCTGGACTTCGGCTGCAGGAGGTGTCTGTTCTGCTTTCCTCTTCGCTTTGCGGCCAGCATGCACCGCTTTTGACTTCTGGACAT
>JAABUX010009433.1_pt1 | contig 11057 bp, 11 predicted proteins | sample 5561851 | NCBI WGS metagenome assembly JAABUX01 (sample SAMN10711883, study PRJNA513361) | rock metagenome | isolation source: Antarctica rocks | place: Antarctica: Victoria Land, Richard Nunatak red sandstone | collected 2016-01-03 | reverse complement strand
ATGAATGTTGAATTTGGTTGTTCGGCGGCAGCTATCATAAAACCTGCTTATCTCCCTACGGCTAACTGAGCAGCCCGCCTGTCTGCCGCTGCCGGCTGGGGGGTATGGCAAATGTTAAGAGAATGTTAAGAACTGGGCAAACATAAATAATTAAACATAAACAGCGCAGGGTGACGGGGTGGTGCAGCAATGAGGCCGCCGACAATGGCGATGAGGAACAGGCATGAGTATTTCGCAAAAACCGGCAGGTTGGGCGGTTAGCGACCCCACGCTGCGCCGCTTTATTTGCTGATCCCCTTTATTTGCTGCGCCGCTTCATTTGCTGCGCCGCTTCATTTGCTGATCAGCATGTGGTGCGGGGCGGGGCGAAAATCGAACTGGAGGGAGCGGGTGCGGAGGAGGCTGGTGTAGACTTCTTCGATGCGGAGGACGTGGCGCTCCCAGGTGTAGTGCTTGCGGACATAGTCGTGGAGGTGCTGAGGGGTGAGGGAATGCCGCCAGGTGCCGCCAAGATAGTCGGCGACGGCCTCGGCGAGGCAGTGGGGCTGGGAGCTTTGGGCGATGAGGCGGCGGTCGAGGGGCGCGAGGATTTCCGGGGTCGCGCCGATGGGAGTGCCGATGACGGGCAGGCCGCAGGCGAGGGCTTCGGTGGTGACGAGGCCGAAGCCTTCGAGGGCGAGGGTGGGCAGGACAAAGAGGTCGGCGGCCTGGTAGTAGGAGACGAGTTTTTCGGCGGGGATAAAGCCGGCGAGGCGGACATGGTTTCCTAAGTTTAGGGTTTGAACCAGGGCGCGCAGGCGGCTCTCTTCGGGGCCGGTGCCGCCGATGACGAGGTAGGCGTCGGGGCAGCGGGCGATGATTTCCGGCATGGCCTGAATCAGCTTGTCCAGCCCCATGCGGGGGGCGAGGCGCCTAATAGAGAGCAAAACCTGGCCGTCTTCGGGCAGTCCCAATTCGCGGCGGACGGCGAGCTTGCCGGCAGTTTTACCAGGGAGCAGGTGGAAGGCGTCGGTGTCGGTTCCGCCGGGGGCTTTGATGATGCTGTCGGCGGGGAAGCCGAGTTCAAGAACTTCCTGACGGGACTGCTCGCTGAGGACGACGGCGACCTGGCTGCGGCGGAGGTTGCGGCGCTCAACGTTTGCGCGGAGGGCGAAGCGGGCGTGCATGGCGGCAAAGGCGGCGGCGCAGGCGGCGGCCTGGCGGGGGCTGCGGCTTTCGCGGCGGCGGTCGTCAAGCTTTTTGCGGTCTTCCACTAAGCCTTCGGCGTGCCAGGGGCCATAAAACGACCGGATATGCGGCATATCTTCGGGAATGACCTGGAGCGGCCCGACGGCGCTGTAGGCAAAGTGGGTGTGGGCGATGTCGAAGGACTGTTCGCGCAGGAGCTTCGCGCAGGCTTCGCGGGCGGCTTTGATGTAGCCGAGGGCGCTTCCCGGCGCGGCGAACCGGACGACTTTTGCGCCGCCGAGAACAGTTTCGGAGGAAAGGTTATCTTTTCCGGCCCGCACGAGAAACGTCACGTCATGGCCGCGATGGACCAGTCCATTGGCAAGCTCCCGCGCCACGACGCGCGACCCGCCGGCATGGTCCTCAAACACGAGGTCTGCAAGAAATAAAATTTTCAAGAGTATTCCTTCACTCCGCTTTCAGTTACTTTGCTTCCAGTCAACAATTGGTCACTTACTTATTCTAACATACTTTTGTGATAATCGCCAGAAACTTCGCTGCCTAAGATGGGATTCCTGTCTAAGATGGGATTCCTGTTTTAATAATGGGCCGGGCCGGGGAGCCGGCGACGGTCTGGCCGGGCGAGACATCGCGGGTGACGACGGAGCCGGCCCCGACAACCGCGCCGTCCCCAATAGTGAGGCTCTGGTTGGTGCGGGCCAGAATGATCGCCCCCGCCCCAATGGTCACATCGTCGCCGACAAAAATGCGGTGAGGGGAGCCGACCCAAGTTTCCGCCGCCAGGGTGACCGCGTGATAAATGCGAACATTGCTGCCAATCGTCACATTGGGATGAATAACAATCCCCAGGCCATAGTGTTCTAAACTCAGGCCCGGCCCGATGACCGCCTCGCAGGGCAGGATGGCTTTGTAGACCAAGAAGATGATGGTCTTTAGCAGGCGCGGCACGAGAGGTATTTTCTTGCGGTAAGCGGCGCAGCTCAGTCGCCAGAGAACAATCGGGTTCATTCTTTTGCATCCTGCGCCGCGCTAGATTTATTGTCAGGCTCGTAGCGTTTGCGGATTGTGGCCGGGTTGCCGGCAATCAGCAGCCGGGCGGCTTCGGGCGCGAAGCGTTTGGTGACGACGCTGCCGGCCCCGACGACGGCCCCGGCGGGAATGGCGCAGGAAACAAGCGTGGCCCGCGCCCCAATGTAGACATCGTCTTCAATATGAACGCTCGTCGGCTGCAGGGACGGTACGCCGTCCACAAGCGCCCATGTGTGGCTCCAAAACTGGGTCTCGCGTCCGCCGACGACGGTCCGGTCTCCAATGGTCACGGTGCCGCCGACATCAATAAAATGCCGGCTCATAAAGTTAACATTGTCGCCGATGGTCAGGGTCGAGTCCCAGTCGGGATAGGCCGCGCCGAACATCTGATTGAAGTTTGCGATATAGGTTCCAGAACCGACCGAGAGCTTCTTAATCCCGCGCAGGAGATTGAAATGGCCGATGTGGACATTGTCGCCAAGCGTGACCTGCCCGGCGTCCAGGTAGCTCCAGCCAATCCGAACATTTTTTCCAATCCGCCACTTCAGCAGGCGGCGGTAGATTACGAGCTTTAACGGCAGCGGCAGGAGGGCTGCCAAGACAAGCAAAAGTCTTCGCATGAAATCTTTGCTCTTAGCCTCTTATCACTTTACCGGCGAGACTGCCCGTGTCGGCGGAGCGCGTTCCGTGCAGGCTCCGGTCGTAGAGACTCAGCGTATCTTCGGCGACGTTATTCCAGGTATAACCGGACGCGGCGGGGCGGGCGCGTCGTCCCATGTCTTTGAGACGCGCGTTATCGGCGATCAGCGCGGCGATCTTCCCGCTTAACTCAGCCGCATCGCTTGGATTATCCAGCAGCAGGCCGCTTTCTCCTTCGGTAATCAGTTCTGCCGCGCCGGCGCGCCGGCTGGTGATGACGGGCAGGCCGGCGGCCATCGCTTCGGTGATGACCATGCCGAACGGCTCGTAATAGGTGGGGAACACAAAAAGGTCGGCAGCGCCGAAGACCTGTTCAATGTCGCGGGCCGGGCCGGCGAATGTCGCCAGACGGGTGATGCCCGCTTGTGCTGCCAGCTGCTGATACTGCGGTAAATCCCCTTTGCCGACGGCCAGCAGATGCAGTCGCTTGTCCCCAAGCTTTCCGAGTGCGTCAATGATCGTGGCAAGCCCTTTGCGCCGGTATTCCCCGACAAACAGCACGACCACGGCGTCGTCGGGGATTTGGTAGCGCTGCCGAATCTCGCTCCGAAACTTAGCATTGGCGGGCGTAAAGCGCTCCGTGTCAACGCCGTTGTAAATGACCTGCATCTTGGCCGGATCCGCGCCGTAGAACTTCACAAGATCGGACTGAGTGCGGTGGGAGTTCGCGCTGATGCCCAGCGTTTCCGGGGACGTGTACGCCCGTTTCTCAAAGTAGCCGGCGATCTGCCACATCAGCTGGTGGTAGGCGGTGATACCGGCCTTTGCGCCCGGTTCGCGCCGGATGGCATCGCCCCAGGCGTACTGGCAATACTGGGCCGTGACAATATTCTGATGGGCGGTAATGCCGCCGATGGTATGCACGATGTCAAAGTCGCTCATGCGGATCATGCGGCTGGTCTGCAAGTAGAACTGGGCAAACAACGCTAAAAACGGCTTTTGCCGGACATGGACGGGATGCACGGTGACGCGGTCCAGCGGCACATCGCTTGCCTCGCAGGTAAAGAGGTGAACGTCATGCGCCCGGCAGAGCCGGGCCGCAAGCTCGGCGGTGTAGCGTTCCATGCCGCCGCGAAAATGAATATGGTTTGCGACAAGCGCAATTTTTAACTTGTCGGTTCTTGGGCTGCTCATCGTACTTTCGCTTTCGGTGCGAAAACCCGCAGTGCTGCGCCGCCGAGCAGCCAGAACAGGACAGACCCCGGCGGCCCCAGCAAAACAGGCGTGACAAAGAAGTTCGCAAAGATGATGACAAAAATCGCCGTAATCGCCGTTGCCAGGAGCTTGCTGTCGGGATCGGCCAGGCGTCCAAGATGTGTATAGCAGCGCCCGATAAACGAAAGGGCAAGGGCTGTGATGAGAAGTCCGCCGATGATGCCGGTTTCGTACATGATAGAGCCAAGATACGCCTCGCTGAACACGACGAAACCCGGGTCGCTTCCCGCCCCGCCGCCAAGACGCCCGCCTGCGGCCCCGACCCGTCCGAGGCCCACGCCGGTGGGCGAATGGGTGACAATGAAGACGGCATCATCAAAGAATGTCCGCCGGTCTTTGTGCAGGGCGTCCACCGGGTCAGAGAATGTCGAAGCAAACCGGCTGGTGACGCCGCCCTGAGAAACACCCTGGGACACAGTAAACGCGATCCCCCCCAGCGCCAGGCAGACAGCGATTGCCGTCAGCAGCCGCACCCGCAGCTTCCCGCCTGCCAGCAGCCCGCAGAGCAGGATGCCGCAGAGAGCAATCACCAGGGCGGAACGGACGGCGTTGATGAAGATAAAGACAATGAAAACCAGCAGAACCGCGACCAGAGCGGTTCTCGCTTTTCCAGAAAACCGCAGGCTGCCGGGCAGCAGCGGCAGGACAAATGCCAGCGGAAAGATAATCCCGATAAAGGCTCCGGCGGCCCCGCCGCCCGTGCTTGTCCCCGGCGGCTTAAATGCCGCGGTCATGCCCCGAACTTCATTGGGGTGAGCAGACGATAAATTGGAGCTAATCGCGTCTTTGCTTCCCGGAAAATGCGCCCAGGTCCAGTCTGGCCCGTGCGCGTACTGCACATAGGAAACGCAGCCCATAATCAGCGTCAGCAGGGTCAGAAACAAAAACAGCGAGCGTACCTGGCCAGGACGGCGGATAACGTCGTACCCCAAGAACAGCAGTGGGATGGCGGACAAGTGCAGCTTAAGGCCGCCGATGCTCTGCACGATCCCGACGGCAAACGGGTTAAACACTTGCAGCAGGCAGTTAATGGTAAACAGTACGACCAGCAGTGTCCCCGGCGGAACCCGGATCGGGTCTGCGTGGCGGTTTTGGAGGCGCTGGGCACCCCAGCCAACCACGATGACGGCCAGCACAAGGTCGCGGGCGACAATTGAGATCGGGTCCGAGTGCAGCAGTCCCCGGATGGTTCCGTCCAGCCAGCACCAGGCAAAGTAAACGTAGATCGCCCGCTCCGTGTCCCGGAACGCAGCCCAAAGGAGGGTCGGCACCAGCACCAGCAGGAACGGCCCGGCCGCCGCCGTGCCGATCACCGACACCAGCGCGACAAGGACCGCGAGAACGGCGGGAAAAGCCGGCACAAACCAGAAACGGCGCTCGTCCGGCGTCTGAGCGTCCGCCGGCTTGTTTTGCGCGGGGGTAGATTGTATCAAAGAAGCGCTCATAGATTACACTGATGCAAAAATCGTGCCATCATCTCTTGTCCTGGACTAGCCCTTGAAGCGCAGCCACGCAGTTTTCCGCGTAACGCCGGGTCGAAAATTCCTGCGCCCGCTTCCGTGCCGCCGCTCCGGCCCGGCGGGCAAATTCTGGGTCATCCAAGTAACGCAAAACAGCTTGGGCCAGTGCGGGCGCGTCGCCGTAAGGAGTCAGCAGGCCGTTAACGCCATCCGTGATGACCTCGGTGGGACCGGCGGCGTTCCCCGCGACAACCGGCTTTCCCAGCGCCATCGCTTCAATGACGACGATGCCGAACGGCTCATGGTCGGAAGCATGGACAATGACATCCATCGCCTGCATCCATTCGGGAACATTCTTTTGCAGGCCCGCCAGCGTCACTTTGTCCGTCAGTCCCAGTGTACCGATGCGCTCCCGCAAAAAGGGCGGATACTCCGGCTCCGGGGCATGCTCCCCGCCGACAACGACGCAGTGGGCGTCGGGGTGGGTTTTGAGGATTTCCGGCAGCGCTTCCACCAGAACGTGCATCCCTTTCCAGCGCTGCAACCGTCCGACAATCCCGATCAGCGGCCCGGTCATCGGCAGCCCCAGCCGCCGCCTTGCTTCAGGCGGCGAAGGCAGCTGTTCCGGCTCAAACCGCTCCAGCTCCACGCCGGGGTAGACAACCCGCAGCGGCCGCGCCGGAACGAGCCGCGCCTGCGCGTCTGCGGCAGCCTGCGAACAGGCAAGGATGCCGAGGGCAGGCAGCCGGGTCGCCATGCGGTCATTCCAGCCAGGCGAGAGCGGCAGGCCGATTTGATACCACGCCGCCGGAATACCCGCCAGCCTCGCCGCCGGGCTGCCGTAGAGGTGTCCCTGGTTCATCCACCCAAAGATAAGCTCCACATTCTCGCGCCGTGCCAGCCGGGCAATTCGCCGCACAGCCGCCAGATACCGAGGCACTTCCCGCAGCCGTCCCGCATCAACCACGACCGCCGCCGCGCCCAGCGCCCGCACCTGCTCCACCATCGGTCCGTTTGCAAGAAAGACAACCAGCCACTCCACGCCGAGGCCCTGCCCCTGCTGCATCAGATGCAAGAGTGACAACTCGCCCCCGCCGCGCTGCTCCGCCAATGGCATGATAATAGCAACTCGCATTATTTGTTTTTTGCTTTGCTTGCGAGAAACCAAATTGCAAACAACAACGCTGATCCGGCAGCGATGCGAACAAAATTGCTCTTGCCGCTGTTTTCATGCGCTTGCAGCGATTGATAGCCCCATTGATTCAAGCGCTTCAAGGCGCGTGGTGCATCGAGAGTGGCAAGAAAGCTTTGCGCTTCATATTTATAGTGTGCAGCGTCGTGTTTCGCGGGGGAAACACGAAGAGCAAGTGGGCCTTGTTCAATGCTAAAAACCGTGTAGCCTTGTTGTTCTAAATAATCGGTCACAGGAGAAGGGTAAGAATTATGCTCCTCGAAAACAATATCGCGGATACGCTTCTCTTTCAGCAGGCGGAATGCTCCCTGAAGCAGATCAATTTCATGTCCTTCAACGTCGAGCTTCATCACGCCGACATTGCTATGGCTGGGGACAACATTTTCCAATCGCTCAATAGAAATAGAATGGGTGACGCCCTCATCAATGTTCTTGTCATTGCTCACTTCCAGGGAGGCAGTGCCACGATTTTGTGCGAACTCTGAGGTTGTGTGCAGGGCCGCGACTCCAGCCTCTTTCGAGAGGCCCATCTCGTAGGTCTCAATTTTGCCGACGCTCGGATCAGTTCGCCAAGCGGCGACATTCGCCGCGAGTTCCTGGAAAACTTGAGGGTGCGGCTCAAAGCTTAAAACCCGGCCTTCGCTGCCAACGCGCCTCGCCATGATGGAAGTCATTTGGCCGATATTGGCCCCCGCATCCACACCCGTCTCGGCTTTGTCCAAGAGCCGCCACAAGACCTCGCTCACGCACAAGTCATAAAGCCCAGCCCGGTAAATCGCATTGCCGATCATGTCGGTTAGATGCACCTGGATCGGAAGCCCCCAGGGCAGAACAACCTGCTCAAATGCGGCATCTGGCTTGCAGCCTGTAATTTTACGTCTCAAGCGTAGAAGGACTTGACCGGGACGAAAAAAATAATAGGGTTTATTCAGTTCATCCTGGATGTGTGACAGCATTAGTTTCTATTCCTTCCTCTGCGATACCAACTTAGATACAATTACTGTGCTTGGATACACTTACTGTGCTTGCGTGGTGGTATCCAAGTCTCTCATCCGCCGAGCGGGTACTCCTGCATACAGGCCATTCGGCTCACAGCTTTTCGTCACGACTGCACCGGCTGCAATAACGCAGCCTTGTTTGATAGTGACGCCCGGCATAATTGTCGCGCGTGTTCCTATCCAGCAGCCATCTTCAACTTTAATCGGAAGACCTATCGGGATGCCGCAGCGGGAGTGTTCGCCGCTGATTGTATGAGTTCCCGTGCAGAACATCACTTCCATTGCAATCTGACACTCACTGCCTATCTCGATGGGAGCCATCGCGTTCTCAAAGACGCAGCCGTAGTTGACAAACGACAGATGTCCGATTTTAATGGCGGGGCCTCGGAAGAAACTGCCAAACTGAATGCTTGGGGTCTGAATATCCATCTTAAACAGCCGGTAGTAAAAGTAACGGAGTGGGCGCGGCGTCGCCGCAGAAGAAGCCAGAAAGTTAATAAAGAAGTGCCACACGGAGTACCGAAAATCTGCCCATATCCATGTCAGCATCACCTTAATTTTCGCTATCACGTTGGTTCTGACGATCTGCAAACACTGAAAGCATTCTGCGTGCAATTATCGGCCAATCCAGTTCCCGCGCGTATAGCAAAGCGCCCGCGTGAGCGATTTGTTCTCTAAACGCAGGTTTCTCAGCAAGACGCAGCACATGCGCTTGAAACTGGCTTGGAGCGGTGACATCCGCCAGCAGGAAAGCGTGTCCGGCTTCTTGTTCCAGCAGCGCATCCGTCAGCGGGCCGCGTGTGCCGACGGCGGCGATGCCGTGCTGAAGGGCGGCCATCAATGCCCCGCGCCGGGTGGAAACGCCGTCTATATAAGCCGCAAGATAGATGTCCATTGCGGACAAGCGGCGTGAGACTTCTTCGGCAGGATAAGGGCCGCCGGCGATCACGCTTTCGCTGCCCAACGCCGCGCAGATCGCGGCCTGGTGCGGCCCCACGTACAAAACCTGCGCCGGAATGCCTGCCGAGCGCAGGGCAGTCAGCGACTCTGTGGCCCGGCCCAGCATTCGCCCGCTGCTTGCCGTGCCGAACAGGCCCAGTATGACGGCATCTTCACGTATGCCGAGACGCGCCCGCGCTTCCTGCCGCGACATCGGCACTCGCGGAATGTTGGAGCCGACCGGCAGATGTACGACCGGCTTTCCGGGGAACCAGCGCTGAAACCGTTTGGCCCAGGGGTCAATCGAGAAGAACAGGGCATCCGCCGCCAGCCCCAGCTGCCAGAGCTGCCAGCGCTGCCAGGTCGCCATGACCGCAAACTGCGGCGTGATGATCGGCACGAACGGCTCATGCACCATGAGGGCGAAGCGGGTCTGCGGGCAGCGCCGCTTGATCTGCTGCATGATGCGCGGCAGGTGCAGGTTCAGCCCCCAGCGCCCGTAGCTGAACGGGTTATATTGCAGCAGCGCCCAGTCCGGCGGGTTTGTTTCAACAAAATCCGCAATGCCCTGGACGCTGGCCGGGTCATCCGCCGAGAACACGGTCCGGGTGCGGACGCCGGGGATCGGGTTCGGCGTCGGTGCACCGGTCAGCACGGTCACGTCCTGCGAGCGTGCGAGTTCTGCGGCAATCTGCGCCGAGTAGTCCCCGATGCCGTCAAGCTGCGGCGGCAGCGCAGCGGCGATAATGGTAATTTTCATAGAACCGCCATTTTTCATAGAACCGCCATCGCCTTGCGCTCCGCTCGCTGGCCGATCTTGCGGGCGGGGATGCCGGCCCAAATCTCGTAAGGCGGCACGGACTTTGTGACGACTGCCCCTGCGCCGACGACTGCGCCCTGCCCGATGGTGACGCCTTTCAGCACCACGACATTGACGCCCAGCCAGGCATCTTCTTCCAGCGTGATCGCCGCTTCGGGGCAGGACAGGCTGTGCATGGGTCCTGCGCCAACGGCCAGCGCATGGTCATGGTCAATGAACTTGCACCCGGACGCAATCAGGCAATCGTTTCCAATCACGATGCGCCGGCGGATGTTGAACTCACAGCCTCGGCCAATGAAAACACGGTTCCCCACGACAATCGAAGGCCCCGGCAGCCAGAAGCCGTCGTACTTGAAAAAGATGTCATCCTCTAAGATGCATCGTTCCCCGATAACCACCTGATGCGGCCAGGTAATCAGCAGGCGCGGAACGCCGGTTCCTGTCCCAAACCGCGCTCCCTGAATCTGCCACCAGAGCTTTCGGAGAGCTGGCCGGATGCCAAACTGGAAGCGAAGCCGAAAGAAAATCTTTTGCAGAACTTGCCGGGTCATCACATTTCCTACTGCCATGAGACAGGATACACTAAATTGTATGTCAAGTCTGGATTGCGTTCGCCGATTTTCCTTGCAGGCACTCCAGCGACAACGGCATGAGCTTCTACGGACTTTGTTACAACGGCTCCTGCCGCGACGACCGCTCCTTTGCCAACTGTCACGCCTGCGAGAACCATTGTGCGGGCACAGAGCCAAACATAATCTTCAATGCGGATTGGCTCAATGCTTCCCCCAAACCCTGCCCCATCGTTGATGTCATGTTTTCCCGCGACTAAGAGGACGTGAGAGGATATGTTCACATTGTTGCCAATTATCAATCCGCCACGCCCATCTAGCAAGCAGTGTTGATTAATGACCGTGTTTCTGCCAATCTTCAAGTCTTCGCAATGCTGCATTTCAGTGGACATCAATATCGTTGTTTCAGGTCCAATGCTGACGCCTAAAGCGCGATAAGCTGCCATGCGCTGTGATAAAAGGGGCATCCGGTTAATCACATGGTTGCAGAGGTAGTCTTTGGTTGGCAGAAATTTTGGGCGTCGCATGGCAAAAAATTAGAGAACAACGCCGAGGCCGGACAAAACGGCATTCGGCGTTTCCGAAGGACACAAAAGAACATCCGCAATGCCGACTCCCGGCTGCTTGAACTCAGTAAAACGCGCACGGCCTTCTTGCTTGAAGAGGCGATAATCCCAGGGCTTAACAATGCCGGCGACATCCAGAAAGGAGTGCCCAAACTGTTGCAGCCAGTGGGGGTTGAACTCCCCGTAAATAATCGGACGGGTTCTGCTGAGAAAAGTTTCGCCGCCGCGTAGGAACATGACTTCCGCGCCTTCGACATCAATCTTGATGAGGTGGCAGGCTTCAATCTTTTGCTCCTGCACCAGCGAGTCCAGCGGCGTGATCCGCGCAGTTGAGTTCGCTTTCATCTTGCCTTCTTCAAGTATCTTGTCCCTCAGCAAAACC
>JAABUX010009432.1_pt1 | contig 11057 bp, 11 predicted proteins | sample 5561851 | NCBI WGS metagenome assembly JAABUX01 (sample SAMN10711883, study PRJNA513361) | rock metagenome | isolation source: Antarctica rocks | place: Antarctica: Victoria Land, Richard Nunatak red sandstone | collected 2016-01-03 | reverse complement strand
TGCGCGCCAGGGTGCGCCTGATCAGGCTGCGCGTCCGGCGCGTCCTCCGCGCACTCGCTGTCCTCAATGACCCGCGGCCGGCGCTGCAGCGCGGGCGCCGCCGCATCCAGCGGCCCGCTGTCCTCCAGGGCGAGCCGGGCAGCGGCGGCGTCCGGCGGCGCCTGCTCAGGCTCCAGCGCGTCCTCCGGCTCGGACTCCGGCACCAGCGGCGCGCGGCGCCAGCGATGGGGGGGTACGTCCCCGGCGCGGGCCTGCTGCGCTGCCGCTTGCCCGGGGCCGCCCGGCTCAGGCATCGCGGGGCCGGAGGAACCGCCTGGTGCTGGAGCCGGGTCGGTCGGGGCGCCCGCCCGGGGCGCCGGTCCCGCCGCGGCGGGCTCCACGGGCGGCGCGCGAGCGGCGGCAGTGCCCGGCGCACCAGCCGGGCTGGTCACATCCGGCTGCGACGGCGGCCCGGACACCTCCGGCAGCCACACCTGCTCCCAGGCACATGCGCACCTCGCGCACGGTAACCTGTGCATGTGGCGCCTGGGTTACTCACTCTGCTTCACCCAGCAGCCTGACCTCTAGACACGGAGCTGTGCCTGTAGTGCGAGCGCTTGCAAAATGTGCCGTGGCTGCTCCCAGACGCCACAGGAGCTATAGTGAGGCAGCATGCGTGCCATGCTGGAGGGCGGCCGTGTGCTCTGTGCTAGCATGCTGGCGCACGCGCATGCTGTCGCTTGGCGGCCATGCTTGCCAAAGGGCGCCCAGGCCGGCTGGCCGCGTCGCTACTCCGGGGACCGCAGCGTCCAACGGTGAGGCAGGAGGAGCCAGGTTGCGGCGTGGCCGCATGCGCGGAGCACTGCACGCGAGCGTGTGCGCACGCTGTCATTGTCGTCGTCGCCCAGCACGGCCACTAGCGCGTGAGCTCCCGTGGGGCCAGGGGCCCGCGGGGCAGCGGCGTCGTCACTGTCGGTGCCGCTGGCCTCGGGCGCGGGCTGACCCGCGCCGCCAACCTCATCGAGCTGCGTGGGCGCCGGCGCTGCCGGCGGCGCTGGCTGCGCGCCGCCGACAACGGAGTCGGCCAGCGTGGCTGCCGGGCCGTCAGGAGGGTCCGTCTGCCGCTCGCACCAGGCTCGCTTCAGGCCGATGCCCTGTGCTGCTGATGTGCGCGCCAGCGGTGCAGAGCAGTAGCTGGCTGGCAGCGCGCACCATGGGAGCAGCGTGGGCACTGCCTCAAAGGGCATCCAAAACAAACATGCCTGTTCCCCCTGATAATGACAAAGCCTGCAGAGAACACATGCGTATAAAGAATGCACGGAAAATATGTGATTGTGCAGCTTGCACGCGCGCTTGCTGACCGAGGCTGCCCTTGCCAGATTTAAATGGCTCATAGAGCCGCAGAGGAGCCAGCACAGTCCGCCGCTGTGACAAACTCCCAAATGTGGCACGAACGCACCATAGTGGCAAGCACACCACAACCGCCCACAAAACAAGCAAGAGTATGTCACAAAGCAATGCTGCGGTGCCCCCACGCTGGTCGCCTGGGCTATACGCACGCCGCAGCTGCCCTCATGCTGTGCGGCGCTGCTGCGCATGCGCGTGCCAGCGGCACCCTCCGTGGCGGTGCAAGCACGCTGCTGAAAGCTGTGCAGGACAGCAGGGCCGGCCAGAAGGGCTGCGCAACAACATGAAGCAAGCGCCAGGCTGACAATGAGGGGGTTATACAGATCCATGACATTGCAGGGCAAGGCATGCGGGGGGCAACATGCGGGCGCCACACATGTGGGCGCCTGCATCACATGGGGCTGGGGAGCAGTGACATCAAGTAGCACCCCAGATCTGTCAATTCAACGCCCGCCCAAGTTGGGCGGCGCACACTCTACCCTGCACAGCCCTGCGCGGCCGTAGCACCCCTTTACCTTACTAGCGTTCTATGTGTCCCCATACTACAGCGTCAAGGGCCTGTCCAGCAGGCAGCCCTTTCCTGTGCGCCCGCCTCACATATGTGCGTCGCACGCTTCGATCTACAACATGGCAAACATATCCTACAGCAGCTGCCCAGCCGCACGAAGCTACGCCCTGGTAATGCAAAAACAACTCCTGATTTATAGCTTGTGACCGCCAATGACCAGCATCTGGCCCCAGTCCCAGGCCTGGCGCCGCCCGCGCCCCTCAGCCCGCCAGCCCCGTCTCCGGCGCCGCGAGCAGCGGCCGCCCGTAGTGCTCGCCCAGCCGCGGCGACTTGGGCCGCAGCGCCGCAAAGTGCTCCGCGAGCGCGCCCTCGGTGCACTCCAGGCTGCGGCAGCGCTTGGGCGTGGCCGGGCGCGAGCCCGGGTCGCCGCCGGCGCCGTCCCCGGCAGCCCTTCTGGGCAACAGGTCCAGCGAGCGCCGCGCGGGCTGGCCGCGGCGCGTGCGGGGCAGGCCCGCGGGCGAGCCTGCCACGCCGTGCCTGGGCGTCCAGGCCGCCGCGTCCGCGGCGCCGGCTGGCGCTGCAGCCGCCGACGCCGCTGCATCGGCGCCGGTTCCAACGTCCTTTCCGGTGCTGCCCAAGCCACTGCGCAGCGGCGGCGCTGACGGCGGCGGCGGCGACCCCAGCGCCGGCGCGGGCGGCGCTCTGCCGGGCGCGTGCGGCGGCGTGCCGCCAGCGGGCGCCGCCGGGGCGGCAAACCCCACGACGCCCGCGCCGCGCAGCGCGCCGGGCGCATGCAGCAGCGACCCAGGGTGCCGCGCGGGGCTGGCGATGCCCCACTGGTGGCGCGCCGCGCCGCGCGGCCTGCCGGCGGACGAGGGCGGCACGCGCGGCGAGCCGCCGGCGGGCGAGCCGGGGCTGCCGCCGGCGAGCAGCGAGCGGCCCAGGCCCAGGCGGCTGGGCGGCGAGAGCATGAGGCGGAACTGCGGCGAGTCCGGGCCGGAGTCGAGGCTGCCGGGCGCGTCCTCAGGCGTGACCGGCAGGCCGGTGTCCACGGACGAAGCGCGCGACGGCCCGCCCGGCAGCCCAAACCAGTCCTGCAGGCTGGGCTGGCGCTCGACGCGCCAGCTGCTCGCGCGGCCGAGGCTGCTGGACCCGCCGCCGCTGCTCGCACCGCTGATGCCCGCCCAGTCCATGAGCGAGCGCACCGGCTCGCCCAAGTCGCGGGCGCCGCCCAGCCCGGCCCCCGAGCCCGGCGCGTGCGCCAGCGCGCCGCCCGTCGGCGGGATGGCCACCGCCGTGCTCGGCGCGGGCCACGCGCCGGCGCCGGCATCGGGCGCGCCGCTGAAGGGCGAGGGCGGCAGCTGCGGCGGTAGTGCCGGCGCGCGCGCCGTTCCCGGTGCGAGGACGGCCGCGCCGCAGAACGCGACGGCTTGCCCAGGCCCCCTGACCCGCGCCCCCAAGCTGGCGAGCGGCGCGCCGTACCCGGGCGCTCCTACCAGCACGCCGCGATGCGCGCCCTCGTCTTCAACCTTACCCGGCGGGGCCCACCTCAGCAGCGCGGCGCCGCCGCCCGTGCCCGCGGCCGGCCCGGCTGACGCCTGCGGCGCGGCTGCTCCGAAGGGGCTGACGGCGGGCGCCGGGCGCGCGCGCGGCGGCGTGGCGGGCGGCAGCTGCGCGGCGGGCGGCGCGGGCAGCCCCGGGGGCTTGCCCGCCGCGGGGCAGGCGGGGGCGGGCGCCCGGAGGGGGCCCCGCACCTGCGCAGCGCCGCCGGGGGCGGCAGGCGCCGCGCCGCCGCCGCCCGCCGCGGCCGCGGCCGCCGCCTCGTTCTCCTTGTTGGCCGCGGCGCCGCCGCAGGCGCCCGCGCCGGCCGCCTGCAGCGCAGCGCCGCAGTGACTGATTCAGTGCTGTGGCAGGGACCCGGTGGGAGCCTGCAGTGCACGGTCCAACAGCGAGGCCACGCTCTCAGCGCAGCGTTGCTGACTGTATGCCAGCAGAGCGTGCGGCGCGTTCCCGAGCCAGGTTATGTGGTGCGCGGAGCAGAGCGCAAGCACTCGCTTGGTTGCGCACCGGTGCGGCCTCGTGCATGACGGCATCCGCCGCGGGTGCAGCCGGAACGTGGGGCGGACCCTGCGCGACACAGCACGCGTGCTCGAGGGGCCTGCCTGGTATGAGCTCCTCGACCGGAGTGCCCCGCAGTGCTGCAGGTCGACACCGCAGAAGCGCAAAGTGAAGGGTGTGTGCTTCTATCAAGCAGGGCTGGACGGCACCTGCCCAGCGCATCCCGTGGACGCAAAGTCCACGCGGCACGCAAGCGAGCCGAACTGCAGCGTGTCCCCGCTCTGCAGCGCGTAGCGGTCCTGCAGCTGCAGCGTCGCGGGCGCCGTCCCGGGCCGCTCCAGTTGCGTCTGCGCAGCAGGGCTCAGCGACGGGCACGCCCGAGCACAAGGGTGCTGTCATGCCGGTGAAAGGCTCAGCCGGCTGCAGCAGCCCGGGCCGCGCCTTGTTTCGGCTGCCCAGATCCTTGACGAAGCACGCGGCGCCGCCCCTCTCAAGGTCTGCGAGCCAGTCCGCGCTGAGGTCAGCGCGCGGAGCTGTTTGGCGAGGCGGCGAGTCGATAAGCGGGAGAGTCGAACTTGAAGCGCGAGGCGAGGGCGCACAAATGGCAGCATGCTTGGCGGACACGCTGCTGCCGGTCAGGAAGACACCTGCAGACGTGCACACGGCCGCGTCATGTGCATAATCCAGGCACCAAGAAGGCGAGCAGCGCAGATTTTGCGCACACATTGCGGCGGCCGGTGCGCAAGCACAGCCAGCAGCGGGTGTGCGCACCCGCAACAGGCTTGCCAGCCTCCTCCGCCTGCCAGGCGGCCAGGCGCTCGGCATCCTTGCCAGCCACGCCGCTCCGCCTTGCGACAATGTTGATGCCTGTGCGCCCGCGGATCAGGCTCTTCACCAGAGCATCTTCTGAAGGATCAGGCGACAGGCAGCCAGCACGCTGTTTGGCAGGGAGCCTGTCGGCTGCGGGGCATGGCCGGCCGCATCGTTCGAATCCTGCTCGAGCCGTCATCCGGCAGCGCAGGCAGCGTTTGCAGGGCAGGGAGGGCGGGGCCTACCTAGAAAAAGAGGGAAACGCTCGGTTGGCTGACCGTTGGCAGTAATCTGTCCGGCCTGTGCAGGTGCATGGAAGGTAGTCAGCAGGTCCCGACAAACTTGAGCCTCAGCTTGCAGGCAACGCACATGCTTTCTGACGTGCAGCTGGGCTCTCTGCCAGGCGGCCCGGGGATGCACAGGGAAACGCCAATGCCAATGCTCAGGTGGCGTAGCAGGCATAGGTCTGCAGGTGAGCGTCCCACCTGCACTGCAGCCTCCTCTGCGTCGTACTCCACCTCTACGGGCAGGTCAAGAGCGAGCGTGGTGTCATCCATTGCGCGTTCAGTGCTTCATCAGGCACGCCATCCACGTTGCCCTGCCTTTGCAGCGGCCTTGCAGCACTCGCGCAGGCCTCGTGAGCGGCCTTTTTGGCAGATCTGTATTCTTGCTCATAAGGACCTGTGACTACTCAACCAGCCTAAGCAGGTGGAGCGGGGCTGGCATCTGCTTTAGCAGGCCCCGGCTGTATGGCAACAGCGGCACTTTTCAAAGAGCTGCCATTCCATTGCAATATCCTTGTGGGCTCACACGCGGCTCAGAACGCCGAGTAGCGCATCACCGCCTTCGCTGCGAACGTGGATGCACGCAAGTCCTGCTGATACCAGGCATTGGCCTGGATGAGCCTGTTTGCAAAGCGAAGCATCAGTGCTTCAGGCATCTTACTGTACAGTGTTCCGCAGAGCCACCTTGGAGACAGTAAGCCTGCCGCTTGAGGTTGTCTTACAACGGGCGCGTGGCCCAAGTTTCCTTGGCATCGACCGGTCTGTATGGTGCGCTCTTCCGCTGCCGTCCTTGACTCCTCAGCAGCTAGGCTTGCGTAGCAGAGCTGTGTGCTGCGTGCCTGCGAGCGACTCACCTTGAGGCCGTTTCCAGGATCTTCAGCTCGGCGCACTCCGTATGTGTGGTGTACTTGTACCTCTCCTCGGCGCTGCACGACAGGGTGCACGGTGCGCCTCCCGCCCCGGACATGCCCCACTACAACAGCTCTGTGAACACACCTGTTAGAGCACCCGCGGGCTTCTCCTGCCTCCCTGCCAGGGCTCGAGCTCCGCGAGTGCTGGCACAGCTCCCAGCAGCAGCGACCGCCTTGCGCTGCAGGCGCGCTTGACGTGCGGCGCGGCCTGCACGGAGACCACGCCTATGTCGCCATGCTGGCGGCATGCCTGGCGGCGCAGACCGCGCTGTATGTCCGCCTGTACCGTTCCGACCCCGGCTGGGTGCGCCCCGGGCGGCCGTGGCCCGGGCCGCCGGCCGGCGCAGCCTGCGCATACTGCGGCGCGCGGCCGCCGCTGCGCTCGCGGCATGACCATAACACTGGTGCGCGCGGGTGCTGGAGGCTGTGACCCCGGCCTGGCGCTATGTCTGTTGTGCAGGGAGGGGATGTGTATGCCCTCGCCAGCCAGGCACCAGGTCAACATCATGTCGTTTTGAGCAGTCAGCAAAGCGATCTGCAAAGCCAGTCGCCGCGCATGCCTGTCCGCCTGCGTGTGAGCACCAAGTCCATGCCGTATGGGCTATCGATTGGAAAGTTCAACACTGCTATTCATGCCTGCACGCTGAAGCTGTTTCTAAACAGGGAGGGGGGCGGATGCATGTGTGTCTGCTGTCTGTGCATGTATCTGCTGTGTCTGCTTGCACGTGTCCGCCTGCATGTGTCTGCGTGTGTCTGCATCTTCTGGTGTCTTGGTGCAGGCCAGTGCGTGGCTGCCTTCGACCACTTCTGCCCGCTGCTTGCCACGGCAGTCGGCGACGTGAACCGCGCGCGCTTCTGGTAGGCGGCCCGCAAGTGATCATCGCCCTCGTCGCAGCCATGCGCTGCTGCGCAGCTACATCGCACGGCTCTGGCATAGGTGCAACTTTCAGGTGTTAGCAGTCTGTGCGTGTACACAGCAGTGACTGTTCAGTGATGCCTTCAGACTGCCATCACGGCCCCACGTCTTCTTCCGAACCCTGTGCCCGAGGCCGTGCACGCACTCATACTGCCACGCACAGCGGCCGCGCTGCCTGAGGGCGCGCCGGCGTGGCGCAGGCTGTACTGCACGCTACAGAGCGTGCTCGCCGGCTGGGGCGCCGCCCTGGCCTGGCCGGCCGGCACAGCTTGCTTTGGGCTTGCGCCTGCGCACGCTGCCACTGCGGTGCGGTGCTGCGGCCTTGCGCTCTCTCATAAGCACAGCACCGTGCTACCCCTTGCTGAAAGTGCCAAATGTGCCCCGGTTGCTTGCCAGGCTTTATGTCTATTGGAGTTCATGTGCTGCGGTCCTCACACACACGGAGCGCATGCTAGCAGCCTCTTTTGTAATATTTACGTACATCATGAGTGCCAGCGATGGCATGCACCGTATGCGCATCAAGCGCATTGAAGCAGGTTGTGCCCAGGGCCGGTGTGCGTGCAGGGCACCTGCTAGCCTTTATAACGACGGCCCCTGAGGCGGTCTGCTGACCGCCCGCACTCAGCGTCAGCGCGAGGAGCGGCGCAGGGCTGCTGGGCGCACCCGTGGCGGGCAGCGATGCATGCGGCTGCGCTCGCCGCGATGCTGAGCGCGCTGAGCGGCTTTGCCGGCCTGTTCGTGCTGCACAGCTACCTGGCGGCCACAAACCAGACGACGTACGAGCTGAGCGCTGGCGCGCGGGTGCGGCCCGTATGCGGCTGGCTCTCTGGGCCTCTGCATATTCAGTGATGGCCAGTCAGTTACTAGGTATGCGAAGCACGCTGACAAGCTTGCAGATGAGTGCTTGCTGTGGGAAGCAATGGCGTGAGAGAGTGACGTGCAGGTGCCCTACCTGCGGCCATACTACGTCGGCTACAGCCCCCCCGGCGTCCAGCTGAAGGGCCGGCCGCTGGCGGGCCTGGTCGCGCGCGTGCTGCGCGGGCGCGGCCCGCCGGCGCCCTTCAGCCGCGGGCTGCTCGCCAATCTGTGGGTTTTCTACGTGGCGCGCAAGCCTCACGCGCACGTGCTCGCGCGCTCGGCCGCTGAGCTGCAGCCCTGACTGCCTGACTGGCGAGGTTGAGTGGCTTTGCCTTGATAGCGTTTTGGTGGTTGTGCCAAGCTAGGAGGCCGTTCTATCGGGCTGCTTCAAACCCAAACATCATGTTCAAAACATGCATGTACAGGCATTTAGCTGTTGTATACATGTAGAGGTTATCATGTCGTGCCTGTAGGGAGGTTGGAACATGTGAAGAGCAGCTGAACGCGCATCCTCAGTCTCTTGTCGTGACATGCAACGGGCCTGCAGGCATGTCAGCAAGCTTGTACAGTGTGGTGGCATTCCCAGGTAGCAGCACTTCTCTCTTTACAAGGCACCTCACCATGTCCAGGACAGGCAGGCAAGGCAAGTGTAGAGTCAGGAGCATTGGAAGTTGCCTCCATTAACTGCTTTGCATGCTGCCTGGGCGCGCTTGCACGCATGTGCATGACGAAATCCAACTGGCCAGGTGGTTTGTCGCTTTAAACTTGTGAGCTGCTCAACCCTTGGTACATTTAAGTGCTGCAACTGACCACAGACGCCGTGCATTGGCGCCGGACAGTACAGCGCTGCAGGGGCAGATGAGGAGTACCATGCACCTGGTAGTCCTGCAGGCGCAACGCCGCCCTCGCAAGTGCTCACATACATGCAGACGCCAACTGCTCTGTGCGCGCGCCGCCGCAGCTCCCACGCACTATGCAGCCAGGCGCTGGGACAGCTGCGGCGGACCGCGGTCATACATCCTCCGGCTTCGCCACCACCCGCACGCCCATGCTCTTGCAGGTGCCGACCAGGCTCCGGCAGACCGCCTGCAGCTCCGTCCGCACGGTGTCCTGGTGCTTTATCTTGGCGATCTCGTACAGATGCTTCGCAGAGATGACGCCGGACTCGGTGTGCCCCGGCCGCTGGCTGCCCTCCTCCATCCCCAGCGCCTTCTTTATAAAGTACGTGGCCGGCGGCGTCTTCATCTCCTGCGCGCCCTGCAGGTCAGCGGCGGGAACACGCTCTGAGGTGCACGGCGGCCGCCTTGCGCGCGCATGGCCTGGCAGGGGTGCCAGCCAGGCTGGGAAGCGTACGTAGGTGAAAGTCTTGTCGCTGTAGGCAGTAATCTTGACGGGCACTGGCACGTCCTCCTGCGGCATGCCTCCGGTGAGCCGCGAGCAGCACCTGTGTGCCTGGGACCACTGCAACCTCCCCAGCTCCAGGCGGTGCAGCGCTACCTTGTAGTCGGCGGTCTTCGCGTTGAAGTCCTTGCAAAAGTTCATGATGTTGAGGCCCGCCTGGCCCAGCGCGGGGCCCACAGGCGGCGCAGGCTTGGCCTGGCCAGCCTTTATGAGCAGCTTAATGACGCTGGTGACCACTTTCTGCTTGGCCTGCGACATACTCCACAACCGGCCCGGCTACATACGCCGCAGTGCAGCCTTGCTGCGGTCTCAATGGAAACACTGTGGCAACAGAGTAGTATTACACTATGCAGGAGGCAGCTCAAGCCTTCCGATCGATAGCAGGCAAGCAGCAGTGCGCAGGTGCAAGCTGTAGGGCAAGAGCACTACACGCTGTGTTCTTGATGACGATGAGAGCTGCCTTGCTGCAAGTTGCGGAAACTTGAAGGCCTGCTCTGCTCTACCGACCCCATCGCGACCCTAGCGAGGAGGCTGCCCACGGCGGCTCTCTCTGCTTCACATACTTCCAGCGCACTGTGGGGTGCGCTGAGCGTAGAACGCCGGTGCAACCATGAGCAAGCTTTCCGGCGACACGCTGCGCGAGGGCATCGCTGGTGCGCGCTGCCGGGCATCACTGGATGCGGCTCTCTGCCTTGCTCTGCTATTTGCATACACGCTTACATACAGCTGCGTTCTTACGGCATTAAGTGGCGTCCACTGCTTTGCACGTCGCTCCAAGCGCGTGCTGGCGAACAGGCGTGCTGGAGGGCTCCCGCACCAAGGAGCGCAAGTTCAAGGAGACCATCGAGCTGCAGGTCGGGCTGAAGAACTATGACCCGCAAAAGGACAAGCGCTTCAGCGGCACTGTCAAGCTGCCGTACACGCCGCGGCCGGCCATGAAGGCGCGCAGCCTGCGGCCAGCCCGTTACCGTGGCTGCTGCGTCGTCTCGTGCGCCGAGGGCAGCCCGCCGAGGGCAGCCCGCCCTGACCGGCGCCGCGCGCGAGCGGGTAGGTGTGCGTGCTGGGCGACCACAAGCACTGCGAGGAGGCCAAGTCGATCGGCGTGGACACCATGTCGGTGGAGGAGCTGAAGAAGCTGAACAAGAACAAGAAGCTCGTGAAGAAGCTTGGTGCGCCACGTGCCGCGCCCTGCCTCCCCCTGCTGCTGTGGCCGGGGCTTGTCCACCGGCAGCCTCCCTGCCTGCCGCACTGCCTCGTTCCTCCTACAGGCGTAGCGTGGAGGTGAGCGTGCGGCTGAGCGCACGTGCGGCGGCGCGCGCGCGCAGCCAAAAAGTACGCGGCCTTCCTGGCGTCGGAGTCGGTGATCAAGCAGATCCCGCGGCTGCTGGGCCCCGGCCTGAACAAGGCCGGCAAGTTCCCCACGCTGGTCACGCACAACGACAAGCTGGAGGAGAAGGCGCGCCGGCCTCCCACGCGGGCCGGGCCGCCGCCCTGCCCCTCCACGCCAGCGCCTGCCCGTGCGGCAAGGGCAGTGTGCGACGAACCTGGAGGAGAAGCTGCGGTCCTTGTCATGACTGACTTGGCTGTTCACTCCACATCAGTGCCTGGAGTGACTGCTGGCAAGCACACCTGTGTGCTATGGGGGCGACGCGGCACTGCACAGAGGAGGAAAGGAATATCGCTCAGCGCGTTGGGCGAGACTCCTTCGCACTGTCTGGGTAGCATGCGGGCTGCCTGCCGCCCGCGCCGGGTGCAGAGCTCCTGTGCGGCGCTGGGAGCGGCGCCGGCTTGCCGGCTCCACGCTGCTGTGCGCTGCGCAGGTGAACGAGCTCAAGTCGTCCATCAAGTTCCAGCTGAAGAAGGTGCTGTGCATGGGCGTGGCCATCGGCAACGTCGGCATGGAGGAGAAGGAGATCTACGTGAAC